>ERZ827498.2103-NODE-2103-length-20143-cov-5.676922_pt1 | contig 20143 bp, 17 predicted proteins | sample MGYA00519865_ERZ827498 | MGnify/ENA primary metagenome ERZ827498 (study PRJEB31778, sample SAMEA3449328) | human gut metagenome | biome: human gut; feature: human-associated habitat; material: faeces | place: United Kingdom | collected 2010/2012 ...
TGGTTTTTTGTTTCGCGCCTGTCAGGCGCTCAACAGGCTAAAGCCCATAACAAAAAAGGGAGCCCGAAGGCTCCCCTGTCATGCTTTATCTATGGCAATGCCTAGGCGGCATAGCTTTCCTGCAGCACCAGACGACGACGGCGGGCTTTCTCCAGCTTTTCCTTTTCCCAGAAGAGCAGAGCCAGACGACGCGTCCAGCGGGAGAAGAAGCGGACGCTCATGCCCACCAGCACGGCCGAGATGATGGTGCCCTCGCGCAGGCCCACGATGGTATGCAGGACGGCCAGGCTGAGCAGCACCGCGGCCAGCACCATGGAGGAATCCACCAGGACCTTGATGTTGCCGAAATTCTTGTGCGTGCGGAAGACGATGGCCACGACCATGCCCTCACCGGGCAGCACGGTGGCGTTGCTGATAATCTCCAGGCTCACGCCCAGGCCCAGGACCATGGAGCCCACCAGGACATGAGCATCTGCTGCCAGTAGACATCAGTCACCAGATAGGAGGTGGCCCACATCCAGCCGTCGATGAACAGGCCGAACAGGAAGACCGCGGGGATCTGCATCAGATGCCCCACCGTAAAGTAACGACCCAGCAGGGCCTTTTGTACCACGAGAAAACAGATATTGGACAGAAAAGTCACGGTCCCCAGACTCAGGGGGAAGATGGCGCTCAGGGCGTACGGCAGGCTGGTGATGGGCGAGGTGCCCAGACAGGCATTGGTCACCAGCGCTACCCCCAGGGCACAGACCAGCAGTGCCACGGTGAAGCCCGCATAACGTTTGCACAACACAGATTTGTCAACAGTCACTTTCATTCTGAAAACTCCGACCACGTCCATACACAACGCGGTACTCCGGCGATGAAACCAAGGGGGGCGCCGTCTCCGCCCACGTGCCGCTCCTTCCGGCGCCGGTCGGGAAGGCAGGGCAAGGGGACGTTATCGAAACGACGTCCGCCGCGGGCAACGTCCCGCCGCCTTTCAGAAGAGAACAGAAAAGCGACGGCGCCGTTACCGGCGCGGCACAAATTGGAGCCGGGCTCCGGGAAGAACAGAAAAAAACGTTGCTGTCGCAACTATGCAGATGCGACAAAAAGCAGCGCAGCTGTTCTTCGTGCGCCTCTCAGCGCAGTAAAAGGTTGAGGTGGCGGTAGGCTTTGGCGGTCACCATGCGACCACGGGGGGTACGCTTGAGCAGACCGCACTGGATGAGGTAGGGCTCGTAGATCTCTTCGATGGTACGCACTTCTTCGGAGCAGGCCACGGCCAGCGTCTTGAGCCCCACGGGTCCGCCGTCGTAGTGGGTGATCATGACTTCCAGCAGGCGCCTGTCCATGCGGTCCAGACCTATCTCGTCGACGTCCATGCGCCGCAGGGCCTCGGCAGCCTGTTCCGCGGTGATGACGTCGTGGCCGCCCATCATGGCAAAATCCCGCACGCGACGCAAGAGGCGGTTGGCGATGCGCGGTGTGCCGCGGGAGCGGCGGCCTATCTCTTCCGCACCGTCAGGAGTGACGGCGATGCCGAGGATGTGCGCCGTGCGCAGCACCACCCGGGCCAGTTCGGCGGGCGTATAGAACTCCAGCTGCGAAAGGATGCCGAAGCGCCCGCGCAAGGGCGCGGAGATCAGGCCCATACGCGTGGTGGCCCCTACCAGGGTGAACGGCTCCAGGTCGATCTTGACCGTGCGGGCCGCCGGGCCCTGCCCGATGACCAGATCCAGCTTGAAGTCTTCCATGGCCGGATACAGCACTTCCTCCACAGCGATGGGCATGCGGTGGATCTCGTCCACGAAGAGGATGTCGTTGCGGGACAGGTTGGTCAGGATGGCGGCCAGATCACCGCTGCGCTCCAGCACCGGGCCCGAGGTGCAGACCAGGTTGACGCCCAGCTCGGCAGCCATGATCTGGGCCAGGGTCGTCTTGCCCAGACCGGGGTTGCCGTAAAAGAGCGTATGGTCCAGCGCGCAGCCGCGTTCACGGGCAGCGCCCAGATACACGCGCAGATTGGCACGCAGTTCTTCCTGACCGATGAAATCATCCAGGCTGCGGGGCCGCACGCTCTCTTCCAGCGCGGCGGTGCTCAGACCGGAGTCTTCCGTGCCGGCTGCGGGTGCGGGCGTGTGCTGTTCCGCAGGGGCATCCCAGTCATCATTGCCGAAAAAACGGGCTGCGGGGGAAGGGGAGGATTTCTGTGCCATGATGTCCAGTCGGTCAGGATTTGCCCCCTGCACAGGCCGGGCCTGCACGGGGAACACTCAAGAAAAAGAAAGCGCCGGTCTACAGACGACCGCACGCCAGTGCCTTGAGCGCCGCCCGCAGAGCGCCGGTGACGTCAAGGTCGGGCTCCTGCAACAGGATGTTTTTGACCACAGGAGCGCATTCGTCTTCAGAATAGCCAAGATTGGACAAACCATCAAGCACGTCCCGGAACACGGAGCCCGGGCGGCCGTTGGGCGCCAGCACCGCCGCCTGCGGCACGTCCTCCACCTTGAGCTTGTATTTGAGCTCCAGAAAAACATGCTGGGCCGTCTTCTTGCCGATGCCGCTCACCCGGGTGAGGGCATCCACGTCCTCTTCCAGCACGATGCGGCGCAGGTCGTCGGGCCGGTACAGGGAAAGGATGGCCAGCGCCGTGCGCGCGCCCACCTTGGAGATGGTCAGCAGCACCTCGAAGACCTGCCGCTCCTCGAAGGTGGCAAAGCCGAACAGCTGCTGGGCATCCTCGCGCACCACCAGGCTGGTGTACAGGGCCACGCTTTCCCCGCGTCCGGGCAGGGATGCCATGGTATGGGCGGGCAGATCCAGCTCGTAGCCCACGCCACCGCGCGTGACCACGATGCAGGAGGTGCCCCAGGTCTCAGCCAGCAGGCCTTCAAGATAGGCGATCATGGATGCTCCTTGATGTCATCGAAAAACAGGGATGCGGAGGCAGCGGCCTCACAGCACCAGCAAAAGGGCCCCGGCCGTGATCAGGATGCCCCCGGCCACGGTCTTGGGATCACAGGGTTCGCCCAGGACGAGTACTCCCAGCAGCATGGCCAGAGGTACGCTGAGCTTGTCCAGCGGCGCGACCTTGGAGACGTCCCCCAGCTGCAGGGCCTTGAAGTAGCACAGCCACGACAGGCCCGTGGCCACGGCGGAAAGGAACAGGAAGAGCCAGGTATGCCCGCCGATCTGGCGCACCTCGCGCCAGGTGCCGGCATACAGGCTCATGCCCCAGGTGAGGAGCAGGATGAAGCCCACCCGGATGGCCGTGGCCAGCCCGGAATCCACGTCCCGGACGCCCAGTTTGGAAAAAATGGCTGTCAGGGCCGCGAACACGGCTGCCAGCAAGGCATAGACCTGCCACATGACGCTTTCCTCCCCTCTGTTGCCGGTCTCTCCCGCCGGGCCCTGGGGAACAGTCTCTGAGAGCTGTCATGCCGTGGAGACGCTGCCCGGGCCCCCTGCTCCCCTCGTGGGCAGGACGCCCCCCTGACCGGAGGATGCCGGCGGTGTCCGCGAGGCAGCGCTGCTCCGGGCCGGTGCGGCGCGTCATTCGGAACCATGCAGGCAGGGACCGGGCTGCCTTTCCGGGGCATGGCAACAGACACGGCTGCCCCGAACAGGGAGGCAGCCCGTATCATTTTGTATCAATATATATGGCAAGGCCTGTTTTGCCTGCCCCCGCAAGGCCCTTGCCGTGCGGCAGGAGCGCCCTGCTCTAGCCGCCGATGGAGACCATCTTGCTGCTGGCCACAGCGCCCCCCTGCCGGGCCGCCAGCAGATCCGCGCCCACGGGCTTGCTCTTGCAGGCCTGGGCGATGACCCGGGCGATATGCTCATCCGTGACCTTGGGATGACGCAGCAGGGGCCGCAACGGATACTCCCTGTCGGCAAACAGACAGGTGCGCAGATGCCCGTCGCTGGTCAGACGCAGGCGGTTGCAGGACAGGCAGAAATGGTTGGTCAGCGGCGTGATGAAGCCCATGCGCCCCTTGCCGCCTTCCAGGGCGAACATGCGGGCCGGGCCGCGCTGGCCCTCGTTGGCATCGCCCAGCGGCACCAGGCGGACGTGCTGCTCCACGGCGGCGCGGATGTCGCTGGCAGGCCAGAAATTCTCGGGGCTCCACAGGGTATCGCTGCCCATGGGCATGAATTCGATGAAGCGCACGTCCACGGGCAGGGTCATGGCCGCATGGACGAAGTCGGCCAGCTGGCCGTCATTGATGCCGCGCAGGCCCACGGCATTGATCTTGACCCGGATGCCCGCGGCCAGCATGGCGTCCAGGGCCCGCAGCACTTCGGGCAGCATGTCGCGCCCGGTCACACGGGCAAAGGTCTCGCGGTCGAAGCTGTCCAGCGACAGGTTCACGGCGCTGATGCGGATACGCTGCAGCAGGGGGATGTGCTCCTCCAGCAGCGTGCCGTTGGTGGTGATGCGGATGTCCAGGTCGTCGAAGCGCTGCCGCAACCGCAGGAGGAAGTCGTCACAGCCCTTGCGCGCAAAGGGTTCCCCGCCGGTCAGACGCACCTTTCCCACGCCCATGCCGCGCACGATCTGCACCAGACGGATCATCTCCTCATAGCGCAGCACCTTTTCGTGCGGGATGCACTGGTGCCGGGCATTGCTGTGACAATACAGACAGCGCAGGTTGCAGCGGTCCGTCAGTGACAGGCGCAGGTAACGTACCGTGCGGCCGTGGTCGTCGTGCAGGGCATGGATGCTCATCGTCCCTCCGGGGCCTCCTGTTGCCAAGAAGCAAAAATGGTTTTACACATGCAGCCATGAAGACACTCTTACGCAATCAGCGTGTCCGGCGTCTGCCGGCCGTCATCGCCCTGTGTGCCTCTCTGGCCCTGCCGCTGCCCGCGCTGGCCTGGGACGGCTTTGATGCGGATTCCGCCGATCTGGTGGAGATCATCCCCGATGCCCTGCCCAACAAGGGCGACACCGTGGACGTGCGCAACTACAGCAATGACGAGACGACCACCTGCCTGGTGGTCTCCGTCACCCGCAACAGCCGCACCGTGGAGATCGTGGTCCGCACGCCCGACGGCGAAGCGCACACCCTCGTGATGGAAGGCCGCTAGCCGTCGCGGACGGACGCGCCGGAACCCTGGGGCCCCGGCGCGACCGGGTCATGCCTATTCGTCGGCGCCCTGCTCGTAGCCGGGCAGCACCACACTGGCAGCCTCGCTCTTGCCCTGTCCCTTGGGGCAGTTGGACTGCAGATGGCAGATCTCGCAGCCGCCCTTGAAGGGATAATGGGTCACCAGAGCAAAACGGCGGTTCAGGGTGGGGGCATCTTCACGATATTCCAGGCCCAGGCCGGACAGGGCCTCACGCAGGGCCTCGGTGGGACGCGGTGCGGGCGCACAGCCGGCATCTTCCACCTGGGGCAGCACTTCCTGCACGGCGGCCATGCACATGTACTGGGCCAGGTTGTTGTCCTGCCAGCCGTCCGAAGGGGATTTTTCCCAGGCGGCGTCCACCTGCTGCTCCACGCTCTCGGGCAGCCAGACGGCCAGATAGGAGATCTTGGCTGTCTTGATCTCGCAGACCTTGAGTTGCGGCATCCACTCTTCCCACAGCTTGCACAGCCGTTCCAGCGTCGCGCCGCCCAGGCGCGATTCCTGGCTCAGGGTCATGAAGCCTTCCATATCGAAATAGGGACGGATCTCGTGTTCCGTAACGGTAATCTCGCTCACAGTCTCTCCTTGCGGGCATCAGGATGAGCCCTTCTTTACCGTGCTATTGTAACCAAGGAAAGGCGACCGTCAAGCCTGCACATCCTTTCACATGCGCCGGCCCGCCGGGCTTTACTATTGCGGCCGTCTTCTTTACCATCCCCCATATTTTTTCAAGGAGCCTGCATGAGCAACCAACCCGAGCTTCCCAAGAAGATCCGCTACAAGTACGTCATGGACGACAGCGTGCGCATGAGCACCGCCCACGGCGTCTGGGGCGGCATCAATCCCCAGGGAGAGATCGAACTCAATTTCTATGAGGAAAGCGACTCCCTGCCCCAGTGGTCCGAATGCCTGGTGGCCCCGGACGGTTCGCTGGGCCCCGAGATGATGGACGAGGAGAACCTGGAAGTGCGCGAGGTGGTGCGCCGCATCAACACCCGCGTGCTGCTCAACTACAACACGGCCCGCGCCGTGCTGGAATGGCTGGAAGACCGCGTCGCCGCCCTGGAGATGGACGAAAGCGGCATGGCCGTCTACCCCCGCAACATCACCGGCCCCGAACAGTAGAAGACATGATCGACAACAGCTTCCACATCATCACCTTCGGCTGCCAGATGAACGTGCACGACTCGCAGTGGCTGGCCCGCGCCCTCGAAGCGCGCGGCTTTTGCGAGGCGCCCCTGGAAGAGGCCCGCGTGGTGGTGGTCAACACCTGTTCCGTGCGCGAAAAGCCCGAACAGAAAGTCATGAGCACCCTGGGCCGCATCCGCCAGGTCACCGGCAACTCGCCGCGTGTGCTGGTGGCCGTCACCGGCTGCGTGGCCCAGCAGCTGGGCGAAAAACTCTTCAGCCGCCAGGTGCGTCTGGTGGCGGGCAGCGACGGCATCAGCGGCGCGCCCCAGGCCATCGAACGCCTGCTGGACGAGCCCGCCCTGCGCCTTTCCCTGCTGGACTTCACCAGCCATTACGTGGAGCGCGAACCCGGCGCCGATACGCCGTCCGCGCCCGTGGGCTTCGTGAACATCATGCAGGGCTGCGACAATTTCTGCGCCTACTGCATCGTGCCCTATACCCGCGGCCGCCAGAAGTCCCGTCTGACCCCGGCCATCCTCGACGAATGCCGCCACCTGCTGGACCGCGGCGCCCGCGAGATCACCCTGCTGGGGCAGAACGTCAACGCCTTCGGCCGCGATACGCACGGTGACGGCGTCAGCTTTGCCGCCCTGCTGGAAAAAGTGGCCGCCCTGCCCGGCCTGAAGCGCCTGCGCTACGTGACGCCCCATCCCAAGGACATGGGCCCCGAAGACGTGGCGGCCTTCGCGAACATCCCGCAGCTCTGCCCGCGCCTGCACCTGCCCCTCCAGGCCGGTTCCGACGCCGTGCTCAAGCGCATGGGCCGCAAGTACGACAGCGCCCGCTATCTGGAGCTGGTGGCCAGCCTGCGTGACGCCCGCCCGGACATCGCCCTGTCCACGGACCTCATCGTGGGCTTCCCCGGCGAGACCGAGGAAGATTTCACCGCCACGCTGGAGCTGATGCGCGCCAGCGACTTCATGTCCAGCTTCTCCTTCTGCTATTCGGACCGTCCCGGCACCCGGGCCAGCCGTTTCCTGGACAAGATCGCCCCCGACGTGCAGCAGGATCGTCTGCTGCGCCTGCAGGCCCTGCAGGAGGAGCTTTCCCAGCGCTGGCTCGACGCCCGCGTGGGCCAGGAGTGCGAAGTGCTGCTGGAGAACGCCAGCCGCCGCGAGGCCACCGACGACGACAGCCTGCAAAGCTGGCAGGGCCGCGACATCTACGGCGCCCTGGTGCATGTGCCCCTGCCCGCCGGCGACCATACCGGCCGCCTGGTCAACGCCCGCATCGTGGAAGCCAAGAAGCACAGCCTGGTGGCCGAAGCCACGGGACAGCCATGGTAGAGATGCACGTGGAGGGCCTGAGCCTCGACCCGCAGACACGAAAACCCATCGTCATCCTGCGGCAGAACGACGGCAAGGGCCTGCTCCCGCTCTGGATCGGCGCCATGGAGGCCATGACCATCTCGCTGGTGCTCAACGGCGAGGAGCTGCCCCGCCCCCTGGCCCACGACCTGCTGCTCATGGTGGCCAAGGCCCTCAACGGCACGCTCACCGGCGTGGACATCGTGGACTACAGGGACGACATCTACTACGCCGTGCTCCTGCTGCGCGGCCCCTCGGGCCTCATCAGCGTGGACTGCCGCCCCTCGGACGGCATCGCCCTGGCCCTGCGCGCCTCGGTGCCCATCCGCGTCAAGACCGAAGTCTTTGAAAAGGCCGCCCGCGAACAGGAGCCCGGCAGCATCCATCCTGCCACCCGGCACCAGGCCGGTTCCGATGCCGCCACCGACATGGCCCGCACCGCCGACGCCCGCAAGGAGGCCGACACCCTGGCCGCCCTGCTGGCCAAAGGCGCCGTGCCCGAAGATCTGGGCGAGGCCGCCGGGCCGGAACGGCTGCGCGACCTTTTGCGGGCCCTGGAGCCCGTATCGCGGAACAAGATGTAGAAAGCATCGTTCCGGGAGGTCTCTGTTGCAATACCTTCAGGGATCTCAACGAATCAAGATGACAACCGGTCATCATCCACTGGAATGCAAAACAGCCCGAAACCTTCCGGTTTCGGGCTGTTTTTTCAGACAGATCCAGTGATGCCTGTGCTCCCTGTCATCAGGCCTGCTGCAACTTGGCGTGGGCCATGGACATGAAGAGCTTGATGCGGTTGAGCTGGTTGGCCTCGCTGCTGCCGGGGTCATAGTCCACGGCCATGAGGTTGGCCGCAGGACGCAGGCGCTTGAGTTCCTTCATGACGCCCTTGCCGGTGATATGGTTGGGCAGGCAGCCGAAGGGTTGCAGGCAGAGCACGTTGGTGGCGCCGTTGTCGATGAGCTCCAGCATCTCGGCGGTCAGCAGCCAGCCTTCACCGGCCTGGTTGCCGCGCGAGATGATGCCCTTGACGCTGTGCGACAAGTGCCGGATGCGGGACACGGGCATGAAGATGCTGCCCTCCAGGGCCTTGCGCATGGAGGCGCGCAGCATCTCCACCCGCATGATGAACAGCCAGCTGCCCAGCGCGGGCAGGATGCGTCCGCCCAGCCGCTTCCAGCGGTACATGGGATCCATGAAGCAGTACAGGAAGAAGTCCATGATGTCGGTGAGCACGGGCTCGCCGCCTTCGTCCATGATGTGCCGGGCCACATGGTTGTTGGCATCGGGGTGGTACTTGAGCAGGATCTCGCCCACGATGCCCACCTTGGGCCGGACCACGCCGTCACGCGGGATCTTCGTGAAGTCTTCCACGATGCGGCGCATGTCCCTGCGGAAGGCACGGGTATCGCCCTTGCCCGCCACTTCGCGGGCGCGCTGCGTCCAGCGTTCCAGCAGGGCGTCGGTATCGCCCTTGTGCAGCTCGTTGGCCCGGCAGGACATGGAGACACGCTGCAGCATGTCGCCGTACAGGCAACTCAGGATCATGCGGTGCAGCATGCTGCCCGACATCTTGAAGCCCGGCTGCTTGTTGAGGGAACCGCTGCTCAGGGTCAGGATGGGCACCTGCGGGAAGCCCGCTTCCTGCAGGGCCTTGCGCAGAAGGGCCGGATAATTGCTGGCGCGGCAGGGGCCGCAGGTCTGGGCCAGCATCAGAGCCGTGCGCTGCGGGTCGCACCGGCCGTTGAACAGGGCGTCCAGCATCTGGCCGATGACCACGATGGCCGGGTAGCAGGCGTCGTTATGGACGTAGTTCAGACCCAGCTCGATGGCCCGGCGGCTGACCACGGGCAGCACCTGCAAGCGGTAGCCCGCGCTGTTGACCGCCGCCTCCATGATGGAGAAATGCAGCGGCGCCATCTGCGGGGCCACGATGGTGTGGGTCTCGCGCATGTCTTCGGTGAAGTACGGGCTTTCCGGACGCGGAGACTGCCGGAACTCCGGCGCCCTGCTCTCGCGGCGTTCCCGCACCGCGGCCAGCAGCGAACGGATGCGGATGCGGGCCGCCCCCAGCGACGCGCCTTCGTCGATCTTGATGAGCGTATGCAGCCGCCCGTGATGGGTCAGCAGTTCCGCCACCTGGTCGCTGGTCACGGCATCGAGGCCGCAGCCGAAGGACGTGAGCTGCACCAGCTCCAGCAGGGGACGTTCGCAGACCAGGGCCGCGGCCCGGTACAGGCGGGAGTGGTAGCTCCACTGGTCCACCACGCGCAAAGGATCGCGCAGCACGCCCAGATGGGCCACGCTGTCCTCGCTGAGCACGGCCGCGCCCAGCGACGCGATGTAGTCCGGCAGGCCGTGATGCACGGCAGGGTCCGCATGGTAGGGACGGCCGCACAGCACGATGCCCAGCCCCCGTTCACGTTCCACCTGGGCCAGGATGCGTTCGCCCTCGGCCCGCAGTTCGGCACGATAGGCCTCCTGCTCGGCACGGGCCGCATGGGCCGCCTCCCACAATTCCAGCTTGGGCAGGCCCAGCACTTCGTGCAGGCGGTCCACCAGGGTGTCCAGATGCTCCAGCGAGACGAAGGGCGTGTACAGATGCGCGCCCAGCTCCCGCACCTCGTCGGTATTCAGGCGGATGACCTCGGGATAGCCGGAGACCACGGGGCAGTTGTAACCCCGCACCGAGGTATCCTGCCCTTCACGCGGCAGACAGGGGAAGAAGATCTCCCGCACGCCCTGGCGCAGCAGGGCCGTCACATGGCCGTGGGCCAGCTTGGCGGGATAGCAGACCGTCTGGGACGGCATGGACGAAAGCCCCAGATCGTACAGCTCCTTGCCCGATGCCGGGGAAAGCTCCACCCTGTAGCCCAGGCGGGTGAAAAAGGTGAACCAGAAGGGATAGTGCTCGTAGATGTTGAGCACACGGGGGATGCCCATGCGGCCGCGGGGGGCCTGCTCCGGCTCCAGCGGCTGGTAGCGGAACAGGCGCCGGGCCTTCCAGGCGTAGATGTTGGGCATGACCGGGACATCGTCCTGCGAATGCCCCATGCCGCCGCGCTCGCAGCGATTGCCGGACACGAAGCGGTGCCCGTTGGAGAAACGATGCACCTTGAGCAGGCAATGGTTGCCGCAGCCACGGCAGCGCACGGACTTGGTCGTGATCTCCAGCGAGCGCAGCCCGGCGGAACTCAGGGGCGTGCGCTCCTCCTGTCCGGCACAGCGGCGCAGGGCCAGCAGGGCCGCGCCGTACGCGCCCATGAGCCCGGCGATGTCGGGACGGCTGACCTCGCGTTGCAGCAGGTTTTCCATGACGCGCAGCAGGGCGTCGTTCATGAAGGAACCGCCCTGCACCAGCACGCGTTCGCCCAGCTCGTCGGGCGTGCGCAGGCGCAGCACCTTGTACAGGGCATTGCGGATGACGGCATAGCAAAGACCGGCCGCGATGTCGCCGATGGAGGCGCCTTCCTTCTGGGCCTGTTTGACCTTGGAGTTCATGAACACCGTGCAGCGCGAGCCCAGATCCACGGGATGGCGGGCAAAGAGCGCGGCCTGCACGAATTCTTCCATGCTCAGGTTCAGGCTTTGGGCAAAGGTCTCCAGAAAGGCCCCGCAACCGGCGGAACAGGCTTCATTGAGGGTCACGCCCGCGATGCAGCCCTGCCGGACCTTGAGGCATTTCATGTCCTGGCCGCCGATGTCGATGACATAGGTGGCGTCCGGCACCAGACGGCAGGCCGCCTTGAGGTGGGCCACGGTCTCCACTTCGGAGATGACGGAGCCCAGGGCAGCCCGGGCGTAGTCGGCGCCGTAGCCCGTGGCCGCACTGGCCTGTATCCAGGCACCGGCGGGCAGACGGTCCACCAGATCGGCCGCATAGGGCAGCAGCCCGGCCAGCGGATCGCCCTGGTTGCGCTGGTACCAGGTGTCCAGCACGGCACCGTTGATGTCCACCAGCACGGCCTTGACCGTGGTGGAGCCCAGGTCAACGCCCAGATAGAGCGGGCCCGAGGCCTCGGCCAGCCGGCCGCGCGGCGCGGCGTCCTGACGGTGACGGTCGAGGAAATCGTGGTATTCGGCTTCGGAATCGAACAGGGGCGGCAGGCTGGCGCTGGTTTCGCCCTCAAACGTACGGGTGCGGGCGCGTTCGGCCAGTTCGGCCACGCTCACGGGCGCGGAAGCCACGGGCCGCCCCATGCCGGGGATGTCCACCAGGCTCAGGGCCGTACCGCGCGCCACCACGTACTGGGCGTCCGGCACATCCACCACGTCTTCGGGAGCCCTGTGCAGGGTCTCCACAAAGCGGGCCTTGAGCTGGGGCAGGAAATGCAGGGGCCCGCCCAAAAAGGCGACCTTGCCGCGGATGGGGTGGCCGCAGGCCAGGCCGCCGATGGTCTGTTCCACCACGGCCTGGAAGATGGAGGCCGCCAGATCCTCGCGGGGCGCGCCTTCGTTGAGCAGGGGCACCACGTCGGTCTTGGCGAAGACGCCGCAGCGGGACGCGATGGGATAGATGGTGGTGTGGCGCGCGGCCATGGCGTCGAGACCGGCCGCATCGGTATCCAGCAGGCTGGCCATCTGGTCGATGAAGGCCCCGGTACCGCCGGCACAGGCCTCGTTCATGCGCAGATTGTCCGAACCGTCGGAAAAATAAAGGATCTTGGCGTCCTCGCCCCCCAGTTCCACAGCCACGTCGGTCTGCGGCGCCAGGACGGCGATGGCCCGCGACGTAGCCAGCACCTCCTGCACGAAGGGCAGCTCCAGGGCCTGCGCCAGCCGCAGGGCCGCGGAACCCGTCATGGCCGGGCGCACCACCAGACCGGGCCGCCGCTCGGCCAGGTCTTCCAGCAACGTGCGCAAGGTCGCGCGCACCGCCGCGCCATGACGTTCATAACGGGCTTCCAGCAGCGTGCCCCGCGCATCCACCAGGGCCAGCTTGACCGTGGTGGAGCCTGCATCGAGCCCGAGATACAAAGCTTCTTCCATTACCTGACTCCCCCGCTTCTGCCGGATAAATCTCGTCTATCGTCTTTCGTCGTATCCGGTCCCGCACCCGGCCCCTGCCGAGCGGGCGCGCCACTTGGCCGCGGCATCGTCCAGCCCGACAAAGATGAAGTCTTTGACCATCTGGTCAAGGGACGCGCTTTTTTCTGCCAGGTTCGGGAACAGACTGTTGGCAAAGGCCGGATCCAGCATGATGAGCATCATGCAGGTCCCCATGGAACTGGCGATGCAGCAGTCCAGCTGGGAGGCCTCCTGCGGGATGCCGGTGATCTCGCTCAGCAGGCCGCGCAACAACCGGGCTTTGGGATGCACCTTTTCCTGCAGGAAAGGATCCACAAAGCCCGCCGGCGAAAAAAACTCCCGTGCCAGCACCCGCACATGCCAGCTGCGCGGCCCGTGCAGATGGGCCAGCAGCTCGTCCAGCGTACGCGAAAGCTTTTCGCGCGCCGTGCCCTCCGCCAGGATCTGGCGCAGGCGCTCCAGCGTGAAGAGACGGTCATGGGCCTCGGCCAGCACGGCCGCATACAGCCCTTCGCGGCTGCCGAAATGATAATTGACCGCCGCCATGTTCACATGGGCCCGTTCGCAGACCTGTTTGCTGGTCATGTTGGCATAGCCGCACTCGGCCGCCAGCTGCCCTGCCGATTCCAGGATCCGGGCCCGGGTCAGATCCCCGTCACCGCGCTTGCCGCGCTCGTGCCCCCCGTGGGAAATACTGCCCATTACCGCCTCATAGTGCTAAAGTTCCATTATCCAATCAAGAATATTTCCTGCCATGTTCAAAAAACGTTAACGAATTAAAATTCAAATTTCAATTATTTTTCTTGCCGCCGGGATCACCATCGCGGCGTGGCAAACGGATAAAAAGAAGGCCCCGCGGCATGGTGCCGCAGGGCCTTTCCAACACATCAGCGCTGGATGCGCCGCCGTACGGCTTCGGCATCCAGACCGTGCAGATGGTGCACGCGTATCAGGTAACACAGGGCCCCGAAGCCCAGGGCCACGATATAGGAGATCCAGAAGCCCGCAGGCCCCATGGCCGGGACGAGCCAGTCCGTACGGGCCAGCGTGAAGCCCAGGGGCAGGCCGATGATCCAGTAGGAGGTGAAGCAGACCAGCGAGATGATGCGGGTATCGTTGTAGGCACGCAGGATGCCGATACTGATGGTCTGCAGGGCGTCCACCAGCTGATAGCAGGAACCGAGCAGCAGCAGGCTCATGGCCAGGGCCGTCACGGCGGGATCGTCGTTATAGATGTGCACGATCTGCTCGCGGAACAGGGCCGTGCAGGCCGCGATGATCAGCGAGGAGACCGCGCCCATGCACAGGGCCGTGCGGGCCGAAAGACGTGCCCGGCCCAGACGCCCGGCCCCCACGCTCTGCCCCACCCGGATGGCCGCCGTGATGTTCAGCGACAGGGGCAGCATGAAGACCATCCCGGCAAAGTTCATGGCGATCTGGTGCCCGGCCACGATGACCTTGCCCAGCGGTGCCAGCAGCAGTGCGGAAAGTGCGAACAGCGAGACCTCGAAGAACACGGCCAGCGCACCGGGCAGGCCGATGCGGAAGATGCGCCAGACCAGCGGCCAGTCCACCCGCCGGGCCTCGCCGCCCCCCCCTGCCGTACGCAGCAGCAGGGGCAGGAACAGCGGCCCCAGCTTGCGGCAGCGTGCCTCGCGCCGGGCATACAGGGCCAGGGTCAGGCCCATGAACCAGTAGCACAGGGCGGTGGCCACGCCGCAGCCCACGGCCCCCAGCTGGGGCAGGCCCAGCTTGCCGTAGATGAGCACATAGTTGCAGGGCACGTTGAGCGCCAGCCCCAGGATGCCGATGATCATGGCCGGGCGCGTGCGGGCATAGCCTTCCAGAAAGCTGCGCACATTGACGAACAGCATGAAGCCCGGCAGGCCCCAGAGCATGGCGCGCAGGTAGCCGCCGCCCAGGCGGGAGAGTTCCTCGTCCAGCCCAAAGGACTGCAAATGCCAGGAGATGACGTAAAAGGCGGTCATCAGGATGGCGCTGATGACCAGCGTGAGCCAGATGCCCTGCCGCAGCAGGTGCGGGGTGCGCGAACGCTGCCCGCCGCCCACCAGATGGGCGCTCATGGCCGGCAGGGAAAGCAGGCAGCCGATGCCCAGCAGGGAAAGAGGGTTCCAGATGGAACCGGCCACCGCCACGGCAGCCATGTCCGCCGTGCTGGCCTGACCGGTCATGGCCGTGTCTACGAAGTTCATGCCCATCTGTGACATCTGGGCCACAAATACAGGGAGGCCCAGAGCAACAAAGCGCCGGGCCTCGGACAACGAAAAGAACTGGTTCTGCATGGTCTCCCATCCGCAGCCGGAAATATCCGGTTACAAGACAAGCCCTTATGCCGGGCCGGAGGCAGGCGGGGCATCCTGCCGGCACAGCCGTGGCAGGGTACGGTCCGCGCCCCTCCTATACCTGCTCCCCCCTTGAATGACAAGCCCGCGCCATACCGGGAAATACCTTCCCGAAAAGCCGACCGCTTTTTCTTTGCCGGCACGGCCCGCAATACTCCTGCCCTGCCGTGGCGGCATATGTTCCGTCATGGCAGGCATGTCCGTGAAGATGGGGCCTTCAGCCACGCAAAAAGGGGAGGCCTTGCCATGCCTCCCCTTCCCCGCGTGCGTATCCGGCTAAAACCCATCGCTCCCGCTCAGCGGCGGATGCGCTGGCGCACGGCCTCCGCATCCAGCCGGTGCAAGCGGCCCATGCGCAAACGGTACAGGCTGAAGCTCACCCACAGGGCCAGGCCGTAACCTATCCAGAAGCCGGTGGCGCCCATGGCGGGCACCAGCCAGTCCGTCCGGGCCAGGGTCCAGCCCGTGCCCAGCCCCACGATCCAGTAGGAGAACAGGCAGACGCCCAGGATGTAGCGGGTATCGTTGTAGGCGCGCAGCACACCGATGCTCACCGTCTGCAACGATTCCGGGATCTGGTTGACGGCGGCGAAGACCAGCAGGCCCACGGCCAGCCCCAGCACGGCGGGGTCCGAGTTGTAGATCTGGGCGATCTGCGGCCGCAGGCACAGGGTGGTCGTCATGGTCAGCAGGGCCAGGCCCAGCCCCAGGCACAGGGCCGTGCGGGCCGAAAGGCGGGCCCGTTCCAGACGCCCGGCCCCCAGGTTCTGCCCCACCCGGATGGCCACGGCGATGTTCAGCGACAGGGGCAGCATGTAGACGATGCTGGAAAAGTTCATGGCGATCTGGTGCCCGGCCACCACCACCTTGCCCAGCGGTGCCAGCAGCAGTGCCGTGACCGCGAAGAGCGAGGCCTCGAAACAGGCGGCCAGCGCACCGGGCAGGCCGATGCGGAAGATGCGCCAGACCAGCGGCCAGTCCACCCGCCGGGCCTCGCCGCCCCCCCCTGCCGTACGCAGCAGCAGGGGCAGGAACAGCGGCCCCAGCTTGCGGCAGCGTGCCTCGCGCCGGGCATACAGGGCCAGGGTCAGGCCCATGAACCAGTAGCACAGGGCGGTGGCCACGCCGCAGCCCACGGCCCCCAGCTGGGGCAGGCCCAGCTTGCCGTAGATGAGCACATAGTTGCAGGGCACGTTGAGCGCCAGCCCCAGCAGGCCCACGAGCATGGCCGGACGCGTGCGGGCATAGCCTTCCAGAAAGCCGCGTACGTTCACGAACAGCATCATGCCCGGCAGGCCGAAGAGCATGGCCCGCAGATACCCGGCCGCCAGCGGCGCCAGCTCGGCATCCAGGCCGAACAGCTCCAGATGGAGGGAAAGGAAGGCGAACACGCCCATAAGCACCAGCGACAGCAGGCTCGAAAGCCAGAGGCCCTGCCGCAGCAGATGCGGGGTGCGCTGCTGTTCGCCGCCGCCCACCAGGTGGGCCATCATGGCGGGCAGGGACAAAAGGCAGCCCATGCCCAGCAGGGAAACCGGCACCCAGATGGAGCCCGAGACGGCCACGGCGGCCATGTCCGCCGTACTGGCCTGGCCGGTCATGGCCGTGTCCACGAAATTCATGCCCATCTGGGCGATCTGCGTCACCAGCACGGGCAGGCCCAGCGCCAGGAAGCGGCGGGCCTCATTGAGGGAAAAGAATCTGTTCTTGGTCATCATGTTCTGTGTTGGAGGCAAAAACAGGGCCGTTCCCTGCGGAACGGCCCTGAAAAGGCCCCGGCGGCATGACCGCACGAGGCCCCCGGATACGTACGAACAGGCCTGATGCGGCCCTGCTTTACAGGAAGAGCCCCGCCTCGGGCAGGCGCAGGCCCTGCATCTTCGCCGCGGTCTCCACCAGACGGGCGATGGCCTGACGGCCCGTTTCGCCCAGGTCACGGCTGTACTCGGTGACGAAGGTCTTGATGTGGGCCGAGGTCACGCTCTCGGCCAGCTCCTGCGCGTGTTCGCGGATGAATTCCGCCGAGGCGCGCGGGTTGGCATTGGCATAGTCCACGCTGGCCGTGATGGCCGCTTCGATGGCGCGGGCCAGCTCCACGGGCACGTCGCGGCGCACGGCGATGGCGCCCAGCGGCAGGGGCGCATGATAGGTGGCTTCCCACCACTGCCCCAGGTCCAGCAGCTTCACCAGGCCGCGGTCGGCATAGGTGAAACGGCCTTCATGGATGATGACGCCCATGTCCGCCTCGCCGGTGAGCACCGCATCCATGACATCGCTGAAGAGCATCTCTTCGCGCGGGCCCTGGAAGCCGCCGTGCAGGGTCAGCAGCAGGTTGGCCGTGGTCATGAGGCCCGGCACGGCCACGCGGGCCGTTTTCCATTTTTCTTCGGGCAGGTCCTCGCGGGCCACCACCAGCGGGCCGCAACCCCAGCCCAGGGCGGCACCCGAGGCCATGATGGCATAATCGTCCATGATGTAGGGCACCACGCCCAGCGAAAGCTTGGTCACCGGCAGCTTCTTCTGCCGGGCAAGGGCGTTGAGCTCCTCCACGTCGGCCATGTGCGGCGTGAAGTGCGCCGGGGACGGCACCAGATGGTGCAGCAGGGCATGGAAGATATAGGTATCATTGGGACAGGGCGAAAGGCCCAGCGTCATGTTCTCCGCCACGGGACACCTCTCTTTGTTTGATCCGGCGTAACAGTTTGACAGGCAGCGAGACTGGAACATATACTGCGCTGTTCCGGCCTTCGGCCAATCATCATCTGAGGATAACCATTATGCTGGATGCTTCCTATTACGCAAGCCTCGGGCTTGCCGACGTTCTGGACAAGGTCCTTGCCGGCCAGCGCCTGAGCGCCGAAGACGGCATGGCGCTTTTCGCCTGCCCCGATATCACCGCCGTGGGCGCTCTGGCCCACCACGCGCGTTGCCGCATGCACGGGGACAAGACCTCGTATGTGGTCAACCGCCAAATAAATTATACCAATGTCTGCGTCAACGGCTGCGTGTTCTGCGCCTTCCGCCGCGACCGCGAAGAAGACCAGGGGGCCTTCTGCCTGAGCACCGAGGAAGTGCTGGAGCGTCTGCGCGCCGCTGACGCCACGCCCCTGCATCTGGACGAGCTGCACATCGTGGGCGGCTGCCATCCCACCCGTCCTTTCCAGTGGTTCCTGGACACCCTGCGCGCCGCGCGCGAGCTCAATCCCGACCTGCTCATCAAGGCCTTCACCCCGGTGGAGATCGCCCACTTCGCCAAGATGGAAGGCTGCTCCACCCTCGAAGTGCTGCAGCGCCTCAAGGAAGCCGGCCTGGTCATGATGCCCGGCGGCGGCGCCGAGATCTTCGACGAGGGCCTGCGCGCCCAGATCTGCCCCCACAAGGCCGGTTCCGCCGAGTGGCTGCGCATCTCCGGCGAGGCCCACAGCCTGGGCATCAAGACCAACTGCACCATGCTCTACGGTCATCTGGAGACCTACGCCATGCGCGTGGACCATCTCTGCCGCCTGCGCGAACAGCAGGACAAGAGCGGCGGTTTCACCTGCTTCATCCCCCTGCCCTTCCTGACCGAGAACAGCAAGCTCAAGCTGCCTGAAGAAAAGCTCGGCCCCGTGCGCGGTCTCGACCAGCTGCGCACCGTGGCCGTCTCGCGCCTGATGCTGGACAACATCCCCCACATCAAGGCCTACTGGATCATGATGGGCACCAAGCTGGCCCAGGCGGCCCTCTGGTACGGCGCCGACGACCTGGACGGCACCGTGGTGGAAGAGCATATCGGCCACATGGCCGGTGCCGGTTCCGCCCAGGGCCTGACCCTCAAGGAACTGGAATTCATGATCCGTGAAGCGGGCTTCACGCCCGTGCGGCGCAACGCCATCTTCAATACCGTCCAGACCGAGGAGGCCCGCGCATGAGCGACCAGCAGTTCCGTCCGGCGCACAGCGCCTTTGACGAAAGCCCCGAAGTGAAGGAGGCCGCGGCCCTTTCCCTGGCCGGGAAGCGCCTGGACCGCGCCGCCGCCGAAGCCCTGTATTACGGCGCCTCTCTGCACACGCTGGCCCAGCTGGCCCACGCCATGCGCCTGCGCCTGCATCCCGAGCCCATCGTCACCTATGTGGGCGACCGCAACATCAACTATTCCAACGTCTGCGTCTGCGCCTGCCGCTTCTGCGCCTTCTTCCGCGCGCCCGAATCCGGTGAAGGCTACGTCATCACCCGCGAGGAGATGGCCCGGAAGATCGACGAGACCCTGCGCCTGGGCGGCACCCAGATCCTGCTGCAGGGCGGGCACCATCCCGACCTGCCCCTGGAATGGTACGAAGACCTGCTGCGCTGGATGCGTGCCACCTGGCCCAGCCTGCACATCCATGCCTTCTCCCCGCCGGAGATCTTCTTCTGGTCGCAGAAGTTCGGTCTGAGCGTGGACGAGGTCATCTCCCGCCTCAAGGCCGCCGGTCTGGACTCCATCCCCGGCGGCGGCGCCGAGATCCTCCAGAACGATGTCCGCGCCCAGGTCTCGCCCAACAAGTGCAGCGCGGACCAGTGGCTCTACGTCATGGAACGCGCCCACAACCTGGGCATGCGCACCACCGCCACCATGATGTTCGGCCATGAGGAAGAGCCCCGCCACCGTCTGGACCACCTCTTCGCCGTGCGCGAGGTACAGGACAGGACCCACGGCTTCACCGCCTTCATCCCCTGGACCTTCCAGCCCGCCCATACCCGCATCAACGTGACGGCCCCCCTGCCCGCGCCCGCCTATCTGCGCCTGCTGGCCGTGTCGCGCCTGGTGCTGGACAATATCCCCAACATCCAGTCCTCCTGGGTGACCATGGGGCCCGAAGTGGCCCAGCTGGCCCTCTTCTACGGTGCCAACGACTTCGGCTCGCTCATGATCGAGGAGAACGTGGTGGCCGCCGCCGGCGTGTCCTACCACCTGACCCGTCATGAGATCCACAAGATCATCCGTGCCGCCGGCTTCACCCCCGTGCAGCGCACCATGAACTACACCCCTGTGGATCCGCAGCCCGAAGACTAGCTGACCATAAAAAGATGATGCGAGGGGGAGGCCCCCCTTTTGTGAAGGCAGATTGTCAAATGAATTGCACCGCAAGCAGGATACCCTTTTCCCGCAGCTGC
>ERZ827498.2105-NODE-2105-length-20135-cov-28.038297_pt1 | contig 20135 bp, 12 predicted proteins | sample MGYA00519865_ERZ827498 | MGnify/ENA primary metagenome ERZ827498 (study PRJEB31778, sample SAMEA3449328) | human gut metagenome | biome: human gut; feature: human-associated habitat; material: faeces | place: United Kingdom | collected 2010/2012 ...
TTTCCGTTATGCTATTGAGAAAATGTGCAAGGAAAAGAAAAGTTTAAATCACTTCGTTATATGTTTTTGATAGTAATATCGCAAGGTAGGACATCTTTCAATAGCAGGCAACTGAAAATAAAAGAAAAATCGCAGACATGTATCTAAAACATATTTTTCATGCAGTTCCTTTAAATTCCTTTCTCTTCTTTGAAAAGATTATCAGAGCAACCTGATGGGCCTGCTTCTTCGAACAGCCGTTCCATCCTTTTCCAATGGGGTTACAAGCTCATAGTCCCCGGTGTCATCATTTAATTGCAAGATGACCAGCTGACCGTTTTTAGGCGAACGCATCTGTTCAAACTCTTCCACGGTGAGATGAAACCAGCGCATGACGAACAAGCGTATGGCCAGTGAATGGGTTATCAGCACACAATTTTGTGGATAATCTTCACGCAAGAAGTCACGATGAAGCGAACCTAAGAGGTCATTGATACGGTCGTACACATCCGTGCCGGCTTCTCCTCCCGGAAAACGGTAGTAGAAAATGCCATAGTCCCTGCGCTCTTTCTTCAGTTGCTGCAACTCGGCATACGTGCGAAGGTATCCCCATTCCTGTTCACGCAAACGAGGTTCCTCGCTGTATTCAAACTGGTTTCTCGGGAAGCTGCGGGCTATGTTCTCAAAGGTGGAACGGGTACGCCAAAATGGAGAAACATAAAAATACATAGATTCCTCATCCACCAGTTCCCTCAACTTTTGTCCGGCTTCACGGGCCTGAGCTACTCCTTTTTCTGTCAGTTCAATGGTATAATCCGGTTCTGTGGCAAATTTGCTTTCGTCGGTATTGGCATGGCATTCTCCATGACGTATAAGAATAATTCGATGTGGTTTCATAAAAGATTTTTTATTTTATCATTCTTTTTCATCTTTCTAAATATGTACGATGTATAAAATGCAATATAGAAATTTTTTCTTACATTTGACCATAAGATGTGATGAAACGATTCATATACATATTTATCATGCTGCTTTGGATGATTTCTTATGCCACGGCACAAGAGTCTCTTCCCTGCAGGGGAACCGCAACCACCGTATTGAACGTGCGTTCCGGACCCGGCATCAGCTATGCGCGCGTCGGACAGCTCAGTCGCGGACAGGAGGTCAATGTCATTCAGAAATCAAGCAACAACTGGGTACAGATTGAATTCGGTTCACAAAGGGGATATGCCTACTCCAAATACCTGAAATTCTCTCCTTTGCCCCAAAAGGCAAACTCTCCGCCTGCCAAATCGTCTTCCGGTTCTTCCTCATGGAGTTTCTGGTCAATAGTATGGAACATCATTACCTGGGGACTAGGTATTTATTTGGGACTGGTGGTACTGTACTGGCTGCTAAAAATACTCATTATCTCCTATTTCATCGTATCGGCCAGCCTTACCTTTACGTTCAGGCTGTTGAGTCTTCCTTTCTTCTTTCTCAATGCCCTGCAGCGATACCTGGCAAAGCCCTGGTTTATCTTCTTCAAGAAAAACCGTTTCAGCAACGCCACCAATGAGAACCTGCGTTTCATTTTCTATTTCCTGCAATTCCCGTTCTATGTCCTGCTGTTTCCATTGAGAATTGTCAATGCTGTCTTTTTCAATCTCCTGGTACATTGTTCCTTCGAAATGTTCAATTATGTGATGGAAGTAATTTTACCCTCAGAAGACAAGGAAGGGCATGACGATTTTATCCGATGGATTTTGTTCTTACCCTACAGAATCATCAAATATGTGGTATGGCATGGCTCGCTGACCATCATTGAAAGTGTGATATGGACGGTGATAGAAGTCTTTTTACCCACTCTGACCCTCTTTCACGGTACCTCCAATAACGCTACCGAATCCATTGTGGCGTGCCCTAACCGGGGAAGCTACCGGGGACGGGATGTAGGCATCTGGCGTGTAGGTGGCGGGAATTATGCAGGAAACGGCATTTATTTTGCACCAGCACGCAGTACGGCCCGGCATTATTCCGCAGGAGCCATCATCGTCTGCCGCGTGACACTGGGAAGCACGCTCGACCTTGGTATGGCGCCTTATCATGTGTATTATCAGTGCGGGGAACCCAACGCGCTGGAAGCCACCCGCTGGGGACTGGAGAATAATTATGTGACGGGAGAATGGTGGCGTCCCGACGAAGGATGGTGGGAATACTGCATGTACGACTGGCAGAACCGCTACAACTACAGCTGGCGCATACGTCCGCTTTATGTAATCGACCTTGATAGCGGCTACATACAGCGCATCCCCGGTGGCATGTGCCACTGGCTTTTCCGGAAAATGGTCATCATGGACTTGCTAAATTCCATGCTCGGCGATTAAAAAAAATGCGGGAAACGGCTTGTCTACCGTTCCCCGCATTTTCATATTGTTTACAACGCAGCCTTCAGAATGGAAAGGATGTCCTGCTCGTTCAGTGGAGCAAACGTACCCGGTGCGTCCAGTCCCTCATTCACGGCAATATGGTGTGCCATTTCTTCCAGACGGGAATCGTCAATGCCTACCTCACGCAGGGTCATCGGCATACCCAGACTCTTGAAAAACTGTGCGGTACATACAATGGTCTGCTCGGCAATTTCCGACGGTTCCTGATCGGCAGCCAGTCCGAACACGTTCACACCAAATTTCACGATGCGTTCCTGTGTGCGCTCATTGAGCACGTGACGCATCCAGTGCGGAGTGATGATGGCTAAACCTTCTCCATGTGTAATGTCATAATATCCCGACAAAGCATGTTCAATGCCGTGCATGGGCCAGGGAGAACCGCCGGTACCGAGGGCCAACAGGCCGTTGCAGCCAAAGGTGCAGGCATACATGATTTCGGCACGCGCTTCGTAATCGTCTGGTTTCTCCAGTGCAATCGGAGCATATTTCATCAGGGTCTTTACCAGTGTTTCACAGAAGCCGTCGGCCACGGAGTTGGAAGCATGGGTGAAATACTGTTCCATCACATGGTTGATGGCATCGGCCACTCCTGCTGCCGTGTGCTTGGCATTGACTGTAAAGGTATAGGTCGGGTCAAGGAAAGAGCAAGCCGGGAACAGATGCGGATCAATGTAGGCCACCTTGTCGTTGGTCTCTGTGCGGGAAATGACTCCTCCGGCATCGTACTCACTGCCTGTAGCGGCCAGGGTAAGAATGTCCACAATAGGCAGTGCAGCCAGCGTAGGAGCCTTGCCGATAATCAAGTCCCAGGTCTCGCCGTCGTATTTAGCACCTCCGGCAATGGCTTTCGAACAGTCGAGTACCGAACCGCCACCCACAGAAAGAATCACGTCAATCTGCTGTTCCTTGCAGATACGCACGCCTTCCACTACACTGGTGGAGTATTTGGGGTTCGGCTCGATGCCACCCAATTCAAAGATTTCAAAGTCTTTCAACAGTTCTTTCACGCGGTCGTACAAGCCGATGCGCTTGATGCTTCCGCCACCGTATGTCAACAGGATGCGACGTCCGAACGGGCGCATCACCTCTGGCAGTCCAGCCACTACATCCCGGCCAAAAATCAGGCGGGTCGGGGTTTGATAGTCAAAGTTCTTCATTGTTTGTTCCTTTTTGTCATTTTAATTATGGATGTGGCAAAATTACGCAAAAGAAACCATAGACAATGATACAAATTACCGATGTTTCTACCCCAATGCTCGATTTATCTTTTTTTTCATAAGTCCCATCATTGTATGTTTACACCAGTCTGGGATGTCGGACACATTCTCACACTGCCGGCTGCAATTCGCCCGATACGGCCATGCGGTGTAGCTTCTTTCTTCCTTCGGCGGTACAAACGCCCGCCAGATAGGTCAGCACGGCATTGCCATACGTAAGGGCACGCTTCGGTTCCTCATAAGGGGCAAAAAGTGCATAAAGCAAGGTGTTTTCAAAAAACATAAAAGCCAGTTCAAAATTGCTTTCCGGCTGTATCAGTTTTTTCTGCTGGGCTTCACGGAACAGGCTGGCACACTTTTCATGCAGAGGTTCACGGTATTCCCGGCTGAAAAGTGCCAGGGCTTCCGGGTATTTCACAATCTCCCGGCAAAAATCGGCCGAGAAGATTCCCGAAAGGGCATACGTCTGATAGTTCAGATAAACAATGGCCTCCAGACAGTTCAGCGTGCGGCATTTCTCTTCTATCTGCTTTCTGCTTTTTTCTATCTGAAAAGACACACAGGCTTCCAGCAGTTCACTTTTGCTCAAAAACACCTGGTAAAGCGTCCGTTTGGAAATGTGCAGCGCTTCGGATATGCTGTTCATGGAAGTGGCCTTTATTCCGTTCTTGTGGAAGCAGCCAGAGGCTGTCCGGATAATCTTTCTTCTCAACACTCGTGGGTCCATAATTTCTTGTTTTCGTTTGGACAAATATCACGGGATTTTGCAGAAACTCGTTTGTTCCATACCGTTTTTCTTTTGTCACCTTCACGGCCCGGACAAGCGTTTAAACTTTTTTTTGAATACGCCTTCCGATTTGTTCACATTCCTTGAATCTGCCACACGGCTGTAGGTATTCCCGAGAATAAGTATTACATTTGCCTGAAAATAAAATTGACAGATGATGAAAGAAGAAGTGATAGAACTGGACACAGTGGATAAATACAACAAATTCTTCGGAGTGGAGACGTATCATCCCATGGTTACCGTGGTAGACCTTTCAAAGATTACTCAGCCTGCACAGCCATTTACCATAAATTATGGCATCTATGCCTTGTTTCTGAAAGATACGCTCTGCGGAGACATTACCTACGGCCGACAGCCTTACGACTACCAGGAAGGAACCATTGTCTGTTTTGCACCGGGACAGGTGGCTTCCATCCACGCGCAGGAAGGAACGCGTCCCACTGGATACGGACTGCTCTTCCATCCGGACTTTATTCGCGGTACCCAGCTGGGACATGACATCCGGAATTATTCTTTCTTCTCTTACGAAGCCCGCGAAGCCCTGCACCTCTCGGAAGAAGAACGGCACACGGTGATAGACTGCCTGCATAAAATCGATACGGAACTGAGACGTCCTGCCGACAAGCACAGCCGGCGACTGATTACGGCCAACATCGGACTGCTGCTGGATTACTGCATGCGTTTCTATGAGCGGCAGTTCACCACACGCGAAGCCTCCAACAAGGACATCATCGTACGCTTTGAGCAGCTGTTGGATGAGTATTTCGACGGACAGACACCTCAGGAAGAAGGATTGCCTACGGTGAAATATTTTGCCGAACGGGTATTCCTCTCGCCCAACTATTTTGGTGACATGATCAGTAAACAGACGGGTAAGACGGCTTCCGAATACATCCAGTCAAAGGTAGTGGAAAGAGCCAAGGACATGCTGCTTTCTACCACCAAGCCCATGAGTGAGATTGCCTACAGCCTGGGCTTCCAGTATCCGCAACACATGAGCCGCATGTTCAAGCGGGTGGTAGGTCACAGCCCCAATGAATACAGAACGCTGCAAAGGGGCTGAACCGTCTTTTTACTTGTTCTTCTGATTATCTTCCGCATACTTGGAAGGAGACACGCCGAACATGTCCGTGAAATGCTTGCGGAACGTGGGCAGGTCATTGAAGCCCACGCGCTCGGCTACCTCCGTGACCGGGAGACTGGTTTCCATCAGCAGGAATGCGGCCTGCGTCATGCGGATGTGGCGAATCAGTTCCACAGCCGACAGGTCGGTGTGCTGCTTCAGTTTGCGGTAGAGCGTAGCCTGACTCATGTGGAGTTCTCCAGCCAGCACCTTGACATTGAACTCCGGATTGCTGGCATGGCCCTCGATACACGACAGCACTTGTTGCATGAACTCACTTTCGGTACCTTCGGGTTTCTCTGCCGATGCGGAAGAAGCATGCAGCAGCGTACGGGTATAAATCTGCTTCAGACGACGACGCATGTCGAGCAGATGGGCCACCTTGGCCAGCAGCACTTCCGGATTGAACGGTTTACGCACATAGTCATCGGCTCCACGATAAGAAGCTTCCACACTGTCTTTATCCTCTGCCTTGGCCGTGAGCAGCAGAATGGGAATGTGAGCGGTTTCCTTCCGCTTGCGCAACTCGGCACAGCAGGTGAAGCCGTCCATCACCGGCATCATCACATCCGATAGTACCAGGTCGGGCACCTGTTCTACGGCCACCTTCACTCCCTCTTCCCCGTTCTCCGCTTCCAGTACCCGATAGTATTTCTTCATCAGGTCGCGCAGGTAACGGCGCATGTCGGTATTGTCTTCTATAATAAGCACCGTCTGGCGGGCGGCGGTACGTTCTTCCTCCGTTTTCTGTGAGGTTTCTTCCGCTTCCGGCAACAGCATCAGGTCTGAGATATTTTCTCTTCCCTTTTCTTTATCATCCGCGTCCGGTGTTTCATCCCACGTGCAGTCGTCTTCTTCGAAATGCAATTTTCCTTCGGGCAGGTACACAGCGAACGATGTTCCTTTTCCCGGTTCACTCTCCACGTTCACCCGTCCGTGATGCATCTCCACGATGTGCTTCACGATTTTCAGTCCTACTCCCATGCGGGTAGAGACTGCCGGATCTGCATCGCCGGTTACAAAAGGCTCAAAAATATGCTGCAGCAATCCGGCATCTATTCCTTTTCCGGTATCCGTCACCGAAATGCAGCAGAAAGGTTTCTGGTCGAATTCCTTCCGCTCTACCGAGAGACTGATTTTTCCTCCTTCGGGTGTGTATTTAAAGGCATTCGAAATCAGGTTCTGAATGACTGATGAAAGTTTCTCCCGGTCGGCCCATATCGTAATATGTTCCGACCCCTGCACCCATTCATACGTTATCCGGCGTTCGGCTGCCAGCGGCTGAAAACCTTCTGCCACATCCCTCATCAGGGATAGCACGTCCACTGCAGACAGACGCAGCTTCACCATGCCGGCTTCTGCTTTCTGGATATACAGCAAACGGTCGGTCAGAGTATGCAGTCCTTCGGCATACTTGAACATGACAGACAGACGACTATAAAACGGATGTGCGGGTGTAATTTTGGAGAGCAGTTCACGCAGCGGAGACAAGATAAGGGTAAGCGGAGTACGCAGTTCATGGGCTGCCATCGTGAAGAAAGCCTCACGCTCCTTGCGAAGTTCCACTTCCTTGTTACGTTCCATATTGACCGTAAACAGTTCGTGTTCCAGACGCAGTTCGTATTGTATCCGCTTTTGCTTCAACCGCACACGATGCAGGTAAATCAGCACGATACTGATCAGGCCAGCCGCCACAAGCAGACGGAACCAGAGAGTTTCACTCCAGTGAGGAGCAATCACCACCTTCAGGGTACTGACATCCCCTTCACTCTGGTCCTGGAAAATGGTCTTCACCTGAAAAGTATAGGTACCGGCCGGCAAACGGTCGTACGAGATTTTTTCTCCTTCATCGGCCATAATCCATTCCTCCTGATAAGGATACAGGCGGAAAAGGTATTTCTGGAGTTTGGTCAGATAGAGCAGATTGGTAAACAGCAGAGAGAAACTGCGGTTTTCATGCGTCAGGTGCAGTTCGGAAGTATAAAGCAACGACTGGGGCAACACCACCTGCCCGTTGACCTTCTGCCCGATTTGTACGGGAGTGTGGTTCACTTCCAGGTCGGTAAAAATCACCCGTCCCTTTTCCTTCGGATAATTAAAGCGAAGGTCGGAAGGACGGAAATAGGTCAGCATGCTGTGGTTTCCCCAGAAAAGGAAGTCCTTACCGAAAAAGACAGAGCGGTTGCTTCCCGAAATATAATAGTTATAGAATGACTGCAAATGACGGCTCAGGCGGGAAATGCCGGAGTTGGAGCCTACCCAAAGAGAGTGGTCGTTGTCTTCGGCCAGTGTGGTTACGAAATTGCTGCACAGCCCCTGGGCGGTAGTATAGCGGGTCAGAATGCTGTCTCCTTCCGGCGAACAGGCCACCAGACCGCTTCCGGCGTATCCTGCCCACAGCTTCTTGTCTGTCCCATACAGCAGGGCACGGACTTCGATTTCCGTATCCGGCATACCGGCTCTGGCTTCGTATCCGGCATGTGTCCGCAGCACCTTGGTACCGCTCATCCACAGCCGAAGCAAGCCTCTTCCGGTTCCCAGCCATAAAGTCTGATTATCACCAGCTGCCAACGCACGTATATGTATATGATCTGAAATTTGTGGATTACTCCAGCTGACGTGCGTTGAAGTTCCCCGCTGAAAGTCCACCCAGTATAACCCGTCGCTGGTACCCGCCCAGCACTGTTCGTCCGAAACCATAAGCAGGCTCCATACCACCGGAGAAGGCTGGCCGGGAGTGCCAATCCGCATGTCATCCCATTTCCGGTCTTTTCCGTAACGAAGCACCCGTCCGTCCTGCGTGCCGAACCAGAAACCTCCATTCTTGTCCGACGAACTGCAAAGCACGGTTTTCAAGCCGGGAATACCGGTATCAAACGATTCAAATGACAGCGAATGTGATACGTCAAAAGGCTGCGTGCTCCGCAACACGCCCTTGTGAAACGTAGCCAGCCAGACGTAACCTTCTTCGTCCATCTGGATGCCGCAAATTTCATTGGAACGTGTCTGTGCATACTGGTGATAAAACAGCTGGCGCAAGTCGGAAAACAGTACCCCTCCTCCTTCCGTACCAATCCACAGCAATCCTTCCTCGTCGTAATAGCCCGAAATCATGCGTGTCTCGAAATATTGTTTCCCGTTATGAAGGAAAGACTGAAAATCGCGCAACTTGATTTCCCGTTCCGGCGTAAGACTCAACAAAGTATATCCGTTCCATGTAACGGCCAGGTACCGGGAATTCCCTATCGGGAGCAAACGAAAGACATCGTTATGCGACAGCTGTTCCCCCATTCTTTCTGAAATATACTGCCAGTGATGCAACTTTCCGTTTGTCAGATCATAACCATACAACCCGTCACCCACAGTAGAAATCCAGATAAACGAATCATCGTTCAGTACAGAGGAAACCCACTTACTAGACGACAACTGCCCGTCACAAACTTTCTTCAACTGCTTTTGCCCGGGGGTAAAACAATAGACGGTTCCATTCCGGCTTGCACAATACAGCATCTTCCCGTCTTCTCCCATACACAGCACTACAAACGGATCGCTTTGTAAATTGTTCACCACATGACGCACAGAGACAAACGCTGTGTCCTGCACATAGGAAGACGGGAAATTCACCTCCGACAGTTCACCGGAAGATACGCCCCAGCAACTGCCGTCAGAATCGGCCACAAAATCGGCGAACATCACAGGCTGTTTGCTCACCGAATCGCACACGGGAAGAAAGCGTTCATATTTTTTGTCGAACAAAAACAGGTTCTGTTCCGAACGAAGAAGCAGGTAATCCGTATCCAGCGATACCACCCTGTCAATTCTCCGGTAAGAGATTCCCGGCATCCGGAACACTTTGAAAGTATGTCCGTCGTAACGGTTCAGTCCGCTGCCGGTTCCGAACCACATGAAGCCTTCCGTATCTTTTGCCACGGAATGAATGTCATTGTCCGACAATCCGTCGTTCATGTTCAATACCTGAAAATCCTTCTCGGAAAGTGTCTGTGCACCCGCCGGAAGAAGCGAGAAAATACAAAGGAAAGATACAATGAGCAGGCAGTATATATTTTTCATTTCTCAGATTAAGCTATGTAATGGTTACGCAAAGAAACAAAAATCTTGTCTAAAAAGTCAGAATACCGGTAAAAAAAACAGTTTTTACCCCCATAAAAACGCAGACAAGAAGAATACCGACTGTTAATGCAACGTTTACCCACTGCCCTTACACCATTTATTTCGGAGATTTGCAACAGGAAAACCTGAAAACTTGTTTAACCATCTATATATAAACTTTAATCTTAAAACCATGAGTCACATGAAAACACAATTCATCTCTCTGCTCATAGCCTTGCTGGCGGGACTATTACCACTGCAAGCGCAACAGGTGAGCATCTCCGGAATTGTTACAGACAAAAAACTGAATGAACCCATCATCGGAGCTTCAGTAGTAGTTAAAGGTACAAGCAACGGTTGTATCACCGATTTGGACGGAAACTTCCAGCTGAACAACGTTGCCTCAGGAAGTACATTGGTAGTTTCCTACATCGGTTATCAAACCCAGGAAATCCCCGTACAAAAAGGAAAGACTTCTTATCAGGTCACTTTGTCCGAAGATACTCAAACACTCGATGAAGTGGTAGTAGTAGGTTTCGGTACACAGAAGAAAGTAAACCTGACCGGTGCCGTGGCCACAGTCGACACCAAGGCTTTGGAATCAAGACCTGTGTCACAAGTGGGACAGGCATTGCAGGGTACCGTGCCGGGACTAAACTTATCAACTGCTGACCTGGGTGGACAGCTCGGACAATCCATGAAAGTAAACATCCGTGGAACAGGAACAATCGGTACCGGTTCAAAGGGTGAACCTCTTATCTTGATTGACGGTATGGAAGGAAATATGAATACTCTGAACCCGGAAGATATTGAAAGCATCTCCGTACTGAAAGACGCTGCATCTTCTTCTATCTACGGTTCACGTGCTGCCTTCGGTGTAATCTTGATCACTACCAAGAAAGGTAAAGCTGGAAAAATGACCATCAACTACAACAACAGTTTCCGTTATTCCGGTCCGACCAACCTGCCGAATCAGCTCGATTCTTACCGCTTTGCCAACTTCTTCAACGAAGCAGCCGTAAACCAGGGTGATAAAATTATTTTCGACGAAGAAACTATCGGACGTATTCAGGACTACATGGCAGGTAAAATCACTACCACTACCATTCCTAACGGCAGCAACTGGCATTTCCATGAAAAAGCCAATGACAACGTCAACTGGTACAAAACACATTTCACCTGGGCCTGGAGTCAGGAACACAACCTCAGCATGAGCGGAGGAACCGAAAAACTACAATATTATGTATCGGGAAGTTATCTGAACCAGAACGGTAACCTGCGCTACGGTAATGATAACATGAAACGTTACAATCTGAGTGCAAAAATCAACACAAAAATTAATAAATATATTGATTTCAACCTGAGCACAAAATTCATCCGCTACGACCTTGACAACCCAATTTATCTGGAAGAAGGCGGCTTGCTGTATCATGACATTGCCCGTATGTGGCCGACAATGCCATTTAAAGATCCGAACGGACACTATATGCGCAACGGAAAGCTGGCACAGCTGACTGACGGCGGTCGTTCCAAAACACACAACGATGACATTTATCTGCAGGGACAAGTGGTACTCCACCCGCTTAAGAATTGGAATATCTATGCGGAAGCTGGCATGCGCGTCATTAACCAGAACAAGCAGGTGAACCTGAACAAGATTTATGAATATGACATCAACAACAATCCTGTAGAACTGGCATTCAGCGGTAGCTATGCACCGGGAGCCACCTTTGCCCGCATGAACTACCTGAACAGCAACTTCTACACCACTTCTTTCTATACCGATTATACCCTCGAAAAGAATGACCATTACCTGAAAGTAATGTTGGGTATGAATACGGAAGAATACATTGTACGTTCTCTGTCAGCACAACGCAGCGATGTCATTTCTGGACTGATTCCGGAAATCAGCGCTTCGGTAGGTGAAGATAAAATCAACAATGACGACAACAATCCTACCCAATACAGAAACTGGGCTACCGCTGGATTCTTCGGACGTATCAACTACTCTTATAAAGAACGTTATTTGTTTGAAGCTAACCTCCGCTACGACGGTTCTTCACGTTTCCTTCGCGACCAGCGCTGGAACCTCTTCCCGTCATTCTCTTTCGGATGGAACATGGCACATGAATCATTCTTTGCTCCGCTAACCAAAGTTATCAATACATTCAAACCACGTGTATCATGGGGTATGCTAGGTAACCAGAACACCGATGAGTTCTATCCGTTCTATCTGACACAAAATGTAATAGCCAATGTCGGAAGCTGGCTGATGGGCGGTGTACGTCCTACCACATCCGGTGTACCGGGACTGGTCAGCAGTACGCTTACCTGGGAAAAGATTTACAATACCAATATCGGTTTTGACTTCGGATTGCTCAACAACCGCCTGACAGGTTCATTTGAATACTTCATCCGCCGTACCAAAGGTATGGTAGGTCCTCCAGCTGAAATCGGTGCCGCACTGGGTACTACACTGCCGAACACCAACAATGCTGAACTGGAAAACAAAGGATGGGACTTGAACATTTCTTGGAGAGACCGCATCGGACAAGTGAACTACGATTTGGGCTTCAACCTTTCCGATAACCGTGCAAAGGTGAAAAAATATCCGAATGCTTCAAAAGCTATCTATCAGGCCGACGGTGAAACATACGCTTATTATGACGGAAAAACCATCGGTGAAATCTGGGGATATGAAACTCAGGGTATTGCACAGAGCGACCAGCAGATGCAGGAATGGCAGGCTGCAAACGACCAGAGCAAACTGGGTTCTCAGTGGGGTGCCGGTGATATCATGTACAAGGATTTGAACGGTGACAAAGTGGTTGACGATGGTTCCAAGACAGTAGACGACCACGGTGATTTGAGAGTAATCGGTAACAGCGAACCTCGTTTCAACTTTGGTCTTCACCTCGGTGCCGACTGGAAAGGCTTCGATGTACAGATGTTCTTCCAGGGTGTATTGAAACGCGATCTTTGGCTCAGCGGTCCGTTGTTCTGGGGAGCTGACGGAGGAGAATGGCAGTCTGTAGGTTACGAAGAACACCTCGATTACTGGCGTCCGCAAAACACAACTTCTATCTTCGGTCCGAACACAGATGCCTACTACCCGAAAGCTTATATCGGCGACAAAGGAGATAAAAACAAACTAACACAGACCGGTTACCTGCAAAACGGAGCTTACATGCGTATGAAGAACCTGCAAGTGGGTTACACCTTCCCGAAAGCATGGACCAGCAAAGTCAATATCGAAAAAGTACGCGTGTACTTCAGTGCAGAAAACCTGTTTACCATCAGCGGTATTGCTGATATGTTCGACCCTGAGGCCATTGCAGCCAACGGATGGTCCAGCGGAAAAACTTATCCGCTTTCACAGACCTTCTCATTCGGTATCAACGTGACACTCTAACCCTTAAACATTTGAACGAACCATGAAAAAAAATATATTATTCGCCATTGGAATAACAGCCCTGGCCTGCTCCTGCAACGATTTTCTGGACAGAGAGCCAATGGATGCAGTACCTGTAGAAAAATATTTGCTCAGTGAAAATGACCTGGCAGCCTATACGGCCAACCTATATAACTCACTGCCTTCGCATAAACCCGGAGTGTACGACATCGGTGTCTTCGCAACCGATAACAACAGTGACAACCAGGCAGCTTCCAACCCGGAAAAGCTGTTCGTAAAAGGTGAAAACCGTGTAGCACAATCAGGAGGTGCCTGGAACTTCAGCGAAATCCGTTCGGCCAACTACTTCATCAACCGCGTACGTCCGTTGCTTGAAGCCGGTGAGCTAGGTGGCAATGAAGCCAACAACAAACATTATCTGGGTGAAGCCTATTTCTTCCGTGCATTCTATTATGCCAACAAGCTGGACTCACTGGGCGACTTCCCCATTATCAAGACAACCATTGCCGACAATTATGAAGCAGTAAAACAGGCCAGCCAGCGCCGTCCGCGCAACGAAGTGGCCCGCTTCATCATTGAAGACCTTGACTCAGCTTACTACTTTATGTCGAACACTCCTCCGGCCAGTAACCGTCTGACCAAGGATTGTGCAGCCTTGCTGAAGAGCCGTGTAGCCCTGTTCGAAGGTACATGGGAAAAATACCATAAAGGTACGGCACGCGTTCCGGGCGGACCGGGATGGCCAGGTGCACAGAAAGACTATCTAAAAAACTTTACCATCGACATTGATGCGGAAATCAGCTATTTTCTGAACGAGGCCAAAAAAGCCGCCCAGATTGTAGCCGATAACTATCCACTTTACAATGACTATCCGGCTTTGTTCAACAGCAACTCATTGAGTTCCATGCCCGAAGTCTTACTGTGGAGAGCTTACGATGCCAACCTGACACCAGCTGTGAACCACTTCGTAGTGGGCTATCTGCAACGTAACGGAGGCGGAAACAGTGGCTACACCCGCAGCATGATTAATACCTACCTAATGCAAAACGGACTTCCTATCTATGCTGCTGGTACAGATTACAAAGGCGACCGCACTTATCAGGATGTAGCAGAAGGACGTGACCCGCGTCTGACTTACAATACCCTGATGCCGGGCGACATGCTGACTGAAAAGGCTGCCATGACCGAAGCCATCATTGACGGAGCCGGATATTACTATCGTGCCCCGATTACAGAAATGGCTGAAAACCGCAGCACAACCGGTTATTCCATTAAGAAAGGTTTGAATACCGATCCTTCACAAGGTCCTACCTTGCCGTCTACTACCGCATGTGTCATCTTCCGCGCAGCTGAAGCTTATCTTAACTACATGGAAGCAGACTATGAACTGAACCACTCGCTTGATGCGAAAAGTAAAGGATACTGGGAAGCCATCCGCAGACGTGCCGGTATGGATACCGACTACGAAAAGACTAACCGCAATACAGATTTGACGAAAGAAATCGACCTGGCACGCTACTCAGGCAATAATCTGGTAGACGTTACGATCTACAATATCCGTCGTGAACGCCGCGTGGAACTGGCTGCCGAAGGATTCCGCCTGCGTGACCTCCGCCGCTGGTGTGCACTCGACAAGATGCAGAACTATCAGGTAGAAGGATTCAACCTGTGGGCAGAGAACTACAAGCGCTATGCCACTCCGGATGCCGGCATCAACGGACAGAATTTCGACAAAGCACTGACTGTTATCGACTTGAAAGAAGCCGGTACAGAAGGAGCCAACGTTTCTGCCAAGAGCGATGGAGACTACCTGCTTCCGTACCGTGTCATTTCCAGCAACATTGCCTATAACGGTTACAACTGGAACCCGAACCGTTACCTCTTCCCCATTGCTTTCGATCATTTCCGTCTGACAACCGAAGTGGAAGGTTCAGGTGACTATACTTCCTCTCCTATCTATCAGAATCCGGGATGGAAGATTGAAACAAACAGTTTGCCCGAAGGCGAATAATAATATCCCAACCTTGTAAACCCCAAAGGAGAAGTTCTTATGAAGATCACTTTTTCCCCTGTAATCTTCTTAAAAACTTCTCCTTTTCCGATTTTTCTCCTACCTTTACCTCCATTGATATGAAACTGACACTACTCGTTTATACCTCTGCCTTAGGCGTCGTGCTTCCGTTCTCGGCATGTTCCCGCCCGGAATCCAAGCCCTCGCGTCCCAACCTGGTCTTCATCATGGCTGATCAGTTCAGAGGCGATGCCATGGGATGCATGGGAAAGGAACCCGTACAGACTCCGAACCTCGACCGCCTGGCTTCCGAAGGAATCCTCTTCACCGATGCCGTGAGCAGCTATCCGGTATCATCGCCCGCACGAGCCATGCTGATGACGGGGATGTATCCGGCAGCCAACGGGGTGACGGGCAACTGCAACTCGCAGAATACCCCCTACGGCGTGGAGCTTTCGGAAGAGGCTGTATGCTGGAGCGACGTGCTGAAGGAAGAAGGGTATCGCACGGCCTACATCGGCAAGTGGCATCTCGATGCCCCGTACCGCCCCTACGTGGATACGTACAACAACAAGGGAGAAGTGGCCTGGAACGAATGGTGTCCGCCTGAACGTCGCCACGGGTTCGACAAGTGGATCGCTTACGGCACGTACGACAATCACCTGAAACCGATGTACTGGGATACGAAATCCGGACGGGAGGAGTTCTACTACGTCAACCAGTGGGGACCTGCCTACGAGGCCGACCGCGCCATCGAGTTCATCCGTACGGAAGGCACAAAAACCGACCGTCCCTTTGCCATGGTGGTGTCTATGAATCCCCCGCATACGGGCTACGAACTAGTGCCCGAAACCTACAAGCGGCTGTACGACTCGCTCGATGTGGAAGCACTAGCCCGACAGTTGCCCTACATTCCGGAAAAGGGAACCCCTGAAGGCGACTACTTCCGCGAAAACATCTGCAACTACTACGCCTGCATCACCGGAGTAGACGAACATGTGGGACGCATCGTCCAGGCTCTGAAAGACTGCGGTGTGTACAACAATACTCTCATCGTCTTCACTTCTGACCACGGAGTCTGCATGGGCGGACACGGAGTAGAAGGCAAGAACGTGTTCTACGAAGAATCCATGCGCATCCCTATGATTTGCTGCTGGAAGGACAAGCTGCATCCGCAGAAGAGTGGCCTGCCCATGGCGTTTGCCGACCTGTATCCCACCCTGCTCTCGCCCATGGGAATGGAAGCACAGATACCGGCATCCGTACAGACACACAACTGGGGTCCACTGCTGCTGAACGAGAAAATACAAACGCCTGAGGAGGCTTTCCAGCCTTATTACTACTGCGTACCTTCGGATTCTACTTCTGGCCGACGCGGCATCCGCACCACACGCTACACGTATGTGACAGAGGTGGAAGAAGGCCAGCCCATGCACGTATGGCTGTACGATCGGCTTCACGACCCGAACCAGCTGCACAACCTTGCGGAAAGTCAGCCGGCTCTTTGTGATTCACTGAAACGAACTCTTTCTTCATGGCTCGAACAGACCCATGACCCATTTGAAAAATACTTGAAACCATGAATATGAAAAAGACATTACTGACATTACTGACACTGTTCGCCCTCTGCGCGACCACTACCGCAGCCCGTAATACCGACTACGAAGGTCCCCGCCCGGCTCCTCACCAGCTTAAATGGCACGAAGCCGAACTGGGCGTGGTGTTCCACTACGACCTGCACGTATTCGACGGACTGGTGTACGGACAAGGCAACAACCGCATCAACCCGATTGAGGACTATAACATTTTCCATCCCGACCAGCTCAACACCGACCAGTGGATTCAGTCGGCCAAGGCTGCCGGAGCCAAGTTTGCCATCCTCACTGCCACTCATGAAACCGGTTTCGGATTGTGGCAGAGCGACGTGAATCCTTACTGCATGAAGGCCCTGAAATGGCGCGACGGAAAGGGTGACATCGTGCGCGACTTCGTGAACTCCTGCCGCAAGTATGGTGTGCAACCGGGCATCTACATCGGCATCCGCTGGAACTCCCTGCTGGGTATCCACAACTTCAAGGCAGAAGGTGAAGGCGAGTTTGCCCGCAACCGCCAAGAATGGTACAAGCGCCTGTGCGAAAAGATGGTGACGGAACTCTGCACCCGCTACGGCGAACTCTTCATGATCTGGTTTGACGGCGGTGCCGACGACCCGAAAGGAATGGGGCCCGACGTGGAACCCATTGTGAACAAGTACCAGCCCAACTGTCTGTTCTATCACAACGTGAACCGTGCCGACCTGCGCTGGGGCGGTTCGGAAAGCGGTACCGTAGGCTACCCCTGCTGGTCGAGCTTCCCCTACCCGTACAGTCACAGCAACGCCACCGACGGAGTGACCGACCACAACAAGCTGCTGGCACACGGCGATCCCAACGGCAAGTTCTGGGTGCCTGCCATGGCCGACACACCTCTGCGCGGATACAACGGACGCCACGAATGGTTCTGGGAACCGGGTGATGACAACAAGGCCGTCTATCCGTTAGCCAACCTGATGGAAATGTACGAAAAGTCAGTCGGCCGCAATGCCACGCTGATGGTGGGACTTACCCCGAATCCCGACGGATTGATTCCGGAAGGTGACGTGCGCCGCCTGCAGGAATGGGGTGCCGAAATCCACCGCCGTTTCGGCCAGCCGCTGGCAGAAACTTCAGCTACCGGCAAGAAGAAAGTATCGCTCTCACTCGGCAAGGCACAGCCCGTCAACTATTACCAGATTCAGGAAGACATTACCGGCGGCGAACGCATCCGTGCCTACCGGGTAGAAGTCCAGGTGAACGGCAAGTGGACTACCGTGGCCAAAGGTACTTCCGTGGGGCACAAGCGCATTGAATCCTTCCCTGCCGTAGAAGCCAAATCCTTCCGTCTGGTGATAGAAGATTGCACGGCTGAACCCCTCATCCGAAACTTTAGCGTTTATCACGTAAACCCTTAATCTAAAGAAAGATATTATGAACAAAAATCTTTTAGCACTTCTCGGGATAGCTCCTGTGCTCACCCCGTTGCATACCCTGGCCAACGACCGTCCCGACCCACGTCCGAACATCATTTTCTTCCTGGTGGACGACATGGGATGGCAGGACACTTCACTGCCTTTCTGGACAGAGAAAACCATGTACAACGAACGTTACGAAACCCCTAACATGGAGCGTCTGGCCCGTCAGGGAATGATGTTCACGCAGGCCTACGCCTCGAGCATCAGTTCGCCCACCCGCTGCAGTCTGATGACCGGAGCCAACGCCGCCCGCCACCGGGTGACCAACTGGACCCTGCAGAAGAACAAAACCACCGATGCCCAAAGCGAGGTGCTGCAACTTCCCGACTGGAACTACAACGGCATTGCGCAGGTGGAAGGCACGAACCACACCTTCGTGGCCAAGTCGTTCGTGCAGTACCTGAAAGATAGCGGCTACCACACCATCCACTGCGGAAAGGCACACTGGGGAGCCATCGACACTCCGGGAGAGAACCCCTGCCACTTCGGCTTTGAAACGAACATTGCCGGCCATGCGGCAGGCGGGCTGGCTACCTATCTGAGTGAACTGAACTACGGACACGACGAGAAAGGTAACCCCACCTCGCTCATGTCGATTCCGGGACTGGAGAAATACTGGAAAACAGGTACCTTTGTCACCGAAGCCCTGACACAGGAGGCACTGAAAGCCCTCGACAAAGCCAAGGAATACAACCAGCCGTTCTACCTCTACATGTCGCATTATGCCATCCACATCCCTATCGACAAGGACATGCGCTTCTTCGACAAGTACAAACAGAAAGGAATGTCGGACAAGGAAGCAGCCTATGCCTCGCTCATTGAAGGCATGGACAAGAGCCTGGGCGACCTCATGGACTGGCTGGAAAAGAACGGGGAGGCGGACAATACCGTCATCCTGTTCTGCGGTGACAACGGAGGATATGCCACCGGCGCCGGATGGAGGGATGAACCGCTCTACACGCAGAACGCCCCTCTCACCTGCGGAAAAGGCTCGGCCTACGAAGGCGGCATCCGCGAACCGATGATTGTAAGCTGGCCGGGCGTGACACAACCCAATACCCGCTGCGACAAGTACGTCATCGTGGAAGACTATTTCCCCAGCATCCTTGAAATAGCCGGCATTACCGGCTGGAAGGCACCGCAGACCGTAGACGGCGTGAGCTTCGTGCCCCTGCTCAAGCAGACCGGCGACCCCTCGGAAGGCAGAAGCCTCTATTGGAACTGTCCGAACCTGTGGGGCGAACAAGGCCCGGGCATCGGTGCCACCTGCACCGTGCGTCAGGGAAAATGGAAGCTGATTTATTTCTACGAAACGGGCAGGAAAGAACTGTATGACATTCCGGCCGACATCAGCGAGAAGCACAACCTGGCCGAACGCTATCCGGACGTAGTAAAATCCCTCTCGGCCAATCTCGGCGAGTTCCTCCGCAGCTCTGGTGCACAGCGCCCATCGTTCAAAAAGACCGGAAAACCGTGCCCTTGGCCGGACGAAATCTGACCCTCAAAAAACGCCTTTGCGTTTCAATGAGAACGCAAGTGCATTTCATACAAAACGTCCTTGCGTTTGGATTGAAACGCAAGGACGTTTTACTGAAAACTCCTTTACGTTTTAGTTCAAGCGTAAAGGAGTTTTTTTTCGGAGTATAAACCCCGTATTTTTCAATGGTTCTCACCACATCGTAACTCCCAGAAAGCTACGGCCGAAGCAGCTGCCACATTGAGCGAATCTACCCCGTGTGCCATGGGAATACGCACCACATAGTCCGCTCCCTCTATGGCAGTTTCCGGCAGTCCGTCGCCTTCGGTACCCATCACCAGGGCCAGTCGTGGTTCCTCCTTCAGCGGCGGATAATCCAGCGGCACGGAACGGTCGGTCAGCGCCATGGCTGCCGTACGGAAACCTAATTCCTTCAACCGTTCCAGCGGACGGTCTACCCACGTCCAGGGCACCAGAAACACCGAACCCATCGACACGCGTACCGCCCGACGGTTCAGCGGATCGCACGAATCCGTGGTAA
>ERZ827498.2108-NODE-2108-length-20100-cov-18.860813_pt1 | contig 20100 bp, 18 predicted proteins | sample MGYA00519865_ERZ827498 | MGnify/ENA primary metagenome ERZ827498 (study PRJEB31778, sample SAMEA3449328) | human gut metagenome | biome: human gut; feature: human-associated habitat; material: faeces | place: United Kingdom | collected 2010/2012 ...
TAGCATCGGAGATCACCTTTTCCTCAGCGATGGCTGCAGGAATCTCGGGATGCTTCGTATCCAGATAATCGAAGAACTCCTTCTCAAATCTGGTAATATCCTCTACAGGCACATCCAGCAGGAATCTCTTGGTTACTGCGTAGATGATGATGACCTGATATTGTACCGGCATGGGCTGGTACTGAGGCTGCTTCAGCACTTCTTTGATCCGTTCGCCCTGTGCCAGCTTCTCCTTGGTATCCGCATCCAGTTCGGATCCGAACTGTGCGAAGGAAGCCAGCTCTCTGTACTGGGCAAGCTCGGTACGGATAGGTGCTGCGATCTTCTTCATAGCCTTGATCTGTGCGGCACCACCTACACGGGATACGGACAAACCTGCATTTACCGCAGGACGGAAACCGGAGTTGAACATTTCTGTCTCCAGATAGATCTGTCCATCGGTAATGGAAATAACGTTGGTAGGGATGTATGCAGATACATCGCCTGCCTGGGTCTCGATGATGGGAAGTGCCGTCAGAGAACCTCCGCCGTATTCGTCGCTCATGCGGACTGCACGCTCCAGCAGTCTGGAATGCAGGTAGAATACGTCACCGGGATATGCTTCACGTCCGGGCGGACGACGAAGGAGCAGGGAGAGTGTACGGTATGCAGTAGCATGTTTGCTCAGGTCATCATATACCACCAGTACGTCTTCTCCGTTCTCCATCCACTCCTCACCGATCGCACAACCGGAATAAGGAGCGATATACTGTAAGGGAGCCAGGTCACTTGCCGTGGATACCACAACGGTGGTATAAGCCATGGCACCGAACTCCTCCAGTGTTTTTACGATATTAGCCACGGTAGATGCTTTCTGACCGATAGCTACATAGATACATTTTACATTCTGACCCTTCTGGTTGATGATCGTGTCGATCGCAATAGCGGTCTTACCGGTCTGACGGTCACCGATGATCAGCTCACGCTGACCTCTTCCGATGGGAACCATGGAGTCGATTGCCTTGATACCTGTCTGGAGCGGCGTGTCTACGCTCTTACGAGTGATTACACCACTTGCCACACGCTCAATCTTACGGAATTTGTCAGTCTGTACGGGGCCTTTACCATCAATAGGCTGTCCTAAGGAGTTCACTACTCGTCCAAGCAATGCGTCTCCTACGGGAACCTCTACCACACGTCCGGTGGTCTTGACGATATCACCCTCTTCGATATTGCTGGCACTTCCCAACAATACGACACCGACATTATCTTCTTCCAGATTCAGCACCATGCCATATACATCGCCGGGGAACTGTAACAGCTCACCCTGCATGGCATTTTCCAGTCCATGTACACGAGCGATACCATCCGCTACCTGGATGACGGTTCCGACATCGGAGACATCCAGCTGGGAAGAATATCTTTCGATCTGTTCCTTAATGACGGAACTTATTTCTTCTGGTCTTAAATTCATGGATCTGTCGCACCTTTCTTTCAGCCGGTCATCCCAGCTGAATATTTAATAATTGTTTCTTCATATCTTCCAGTTTGGTCCGGATGCTGCTGTCCACCACCCGGTCACCCACCCGGATCACCATTCCGCCGATCAGCGTCGGATCCACATGGTAATACACATCAAAGGTCTGATAGGAAGTCGTAGCCAGCAGCTTATTTTTCACTGCCTGCTTCTGGGCCTCCGTCAGCTCCACTGCGGTATCCACATATGCGGTTCCCATCTTTTCAGATTCTCTGACCAGTTCGGTAAAATAAGCAAAGATTGCCTTTAATGAGCCGTAACGTTCCTTGGTCACCACGATCTTCAGAAACTCTGTCAGATCATCACTGACTCTGCCACGGAAGACCTGTTCCACCATGGAGAGTTTTTCCTGTTTGGGGATTCCGGGATGTTTCATCAGCTTGTCAAAATCCGGATTGTCTTCCAATATTTTCTCAAGCTGTGCGGTCTCATTCATCAGCTGGATCGCATTTCCATGGTCGACTGCCGCTTCGAAAAGGGCTTCTCCATAGACTTTGGAAACTAATTTTGCCATGTATCCTCACCCATTTCCTTCAGCGTCTCTTCGATCAGGCTGTTCTGTCTGGTGGTATCTATGGAAGCGCCTACCAGCTTACCTGCCATGACAGATGCCACGGATACGATCTCCTGTTTGATCTCATCGGACATTTTCTGCTTTTCCAGTCTGGCTTCTTCCTGTGCTCTCGCCAGGATTCTGGCTGCCTCTTCCTTGGCCTGTGTGACGATACGCTCCTCGTTCTGAAGAGCCCGTCTTCTGGCATCACTTAAGATGTCCTCCGCCTCTTTGTCGATGTCTTTCAACTTCGCCTCATACTGTGCCTTCAGTTCTGCGGCCTTTTCCTGATTGTCCTTTGCCTCTTCCAGTTCTCCCCTGATCTTCTCTTTACGATCATTTAAGAACTTTCTGGCCGGATTGAACAGAAAATAGCTGAGTGCCAGGAACAATACGAAGATGGCAATGATCATCAGGCAGGAGTCTGCCAGCAGCTGCCAGTCCAGGTCAAACAGTCTTGACATGGTCTCGCCTTCTGTTAATAGTATCATTTTCATCCGCATTCCTTTCGTTTAATCAGGGAAGTAAGGGCTTTACGAACAGCAGCAGCATAGCAATCAACAGACCGTACAGACCGGTGGTCTCGGCAACTGCCTGTCCCAATAACATGGTAGAAGTGATCTCGGACTTTGCTCCGGGATTACGTCCTACTGCTGCAGCAGCGTGTCCTGCTGCGATACCCTGGCCTACACCGGGTCCGATACCGGCAATAACTGCCAGACCAGCACCGATTGCAGAACAGCCTAAGATAAAGTTTTCATTAAAATCCATAGTAAATCCTCCTATTATTGAGATTCTTATCAGAATCTTTCTAGCATAGTTTCAGATAGCCATACCTGAACAGTACAGCTTTAAGCGTCTCCTCTTGCATTGGCAATGTAAGTCATGGTCAGCATACAGAATACGTATGTCTGGATGGCTCCGGAGAACAGGTCAAAGTATACATGCAGTGCTGCGGGCCACGCTGTAGCGATCACACCCAACAGTCCGTAGATCAGTGCCATCATTACCGTTCCGGACAATACGTTTGCAAACAGACGTAATGAAAGGGAAATCGGTACTGCGATCTCACTGATCAGGTTAATGGGCAGCCAGATCGGCAGCCAGGGGGGCAGCGGGGAACACATGCCTTCCCAGATTTCCTTCGGCTTCTGGTACTTGAACTGATTGTAATGGATCAGCAGGAAGGTCAGAACACCGAGAGGCAATGTCACGCCGTAGTCCGCTGTGGGGGGACGCAGGCCTAACAGACCGGAAATATTGCTCACCAGAATGAAGATGAAGATCGTTCCGATGTAGTTGTAGAACTTCGGTGCGGCCTTGCCCATGGGAGCATCCACCATGGCATCCAGCTTCTCCACGATCAGCTCCACCACATTCTGAAAACCTTCCGGCACTTCTCTGGCTTTGGCCATCTGGCGGTTGGCAGCAATGGCAAAACCAATGATAAGCAACATGACGATCAGCACACACACATGTGTGGTCGTTATCCATACCTCATGGCCAAAAAAGGAATACTTAAACACGCCATGTATCATAAAGTCGATATTGTCGGCACCGGATAACAGAATTCCATGTTCCATTGTTTCACCTCCTTATTGTTTATTCTGTTGTTCCTCTGTCACTTCTCCATCCTTCGGGGCTTCCGCTTCTTCCGCAGTCTGCGGAGCAGTTTTGTCTTCCGCAGTCTCCTCCGGCATCGCCTGGGGTATCGGATCCGTCTCGTGGAACAGTTTATTGCATAATTTATGGGTAAGCGGCTGTAGAAATGCCGTTACTTTCATACATATAACATAGGTGAAAAAGAAAATCAGAGGATTCATCACTCCGGTCTTCATCATCACCAACAGGAAAAAAATCAACATGACATATCGTAAGACATAGGCACGGATGATCATTTTCGTAGCAGTCTTCTCGGGCTGGTCCAATGCCCGGTCCAGGGAACGGTACATATGATATGTGGAGACCAGCGCCAGCAGAACGCCAAACCACAGACTTTTGGCATACATTGCTTCATCCTTTGCAATAAATGCTCCTATGATCTGCGCTGACACTCCCAGGAACAAGATCCCCAGATCCATCTCCAGAACCGTTCTATTTATCTTTTTTAGTGTGTTTATCATCGCCGTCTTCATAAATTGTCCTGGCCATCCGGTATACATTCTGCCCTCCGGCCACAGCTCCCATACAGAAAAGCAGGATCATCCAGAAGTCCGTTCCGAAATGTTTATCCAGCCAGATGCCGGCTGCGGACATCAGGCAGATCGGTACCAACATATTGATACCAAATTGCATGATCAGTGTGATCGCCCGAAACACCTGTCTGTCGTAGGGTTTCTTTTTTCTTGACACTGTGTCCTCCTGTGTTGATTTCTGCTCTCAGCATTTATTTTTGTACATTTTTGAAAATATTTTCCCACTGCAGGGCAAACCTATAGTCATTATAACGAAATCTTAATATGATGTCCAGTAAAATCCTCCTGTCCAAATGGTAAAAAATCTATAAAATCCTGCGAAAAAAAGATTGACTTGAAATCTCTCCGGAAGTACTATTTGAATAACTATTCAGTGACTTTACACCCTTATAGAAAGAAGGATGACGCGAATAAAGACTACAGACATCAAAAGACAGCTGCGGATCCGTATCGCCACCCCTGAGGATGCTGCAAGGCTGGTTGCCATTTATGCCCCTTATGTGGAAAATACCTCTATTACCTTTGAGTACATCGTTCCTTCCGCAGAAGAATTTGCGGACCGGATCCGTCACACTCTTACCCGTTATCCTTACCTGGTGGCTGAACTGGACGGGGAGCCGGCAGGATATGCTTACGCATCCGCTTTTAAAAGCCGCGCTGCTTATGACTGGTCTGTGGAGACTTCCATCTATGTCAGCCGGGATCTTCGAAGCAGCGGTGTCGGCAGTCTGTTATACGAAAAGCTGGAGGAATACCTGACCGCACAGCACGTCTGCAATGTCTGTGCCTGCATCACCTACCCCAATCCTCCCAGCATCGCCTTCCACGAAAAGCATGGTTATAAAACCGTGGCACATTTTCACGCTTCCGGTTACAAGCAGGATGCATGGCATGATATGATCTGGATGGAGAAGACGCTGTGTCCTCATACGATCCCTCCCAGGCCTTTTATCCCGTTTCCGGAACTGTGACCGTTGTAAAGCACACCGCACAAAGGAGAAACTCTATGAGCAACGAACTTCAGATCTACCGTAAACGGCTGATCCCGGAAGAATGCATTTTATTAAAGGATGATATTATCGTCGAGCAGAACGAAGACTACATTCTGACCAAATGGAAGACCTTGAATCCCAAGACCACGTTTTCCCACGGCTGTTCCTGCTATTATCTCAAGGAAGGCTTCAAGATCAGCAAGTTCTACCGCCATGACGGTTCTCTGCTGTACTGGTACTGCGATATTGTGGAATATACTTCCCGACCGGAAGATAATTCCCTGATCGTCACGGATCTGTTGGCTGACATTATCCTCTATCCCGATGGAAGGATGCATGTCGTGGATCTGGACGAGCTGGCCGAGGCTCTGGAAAAGGGGCTGATCACCCAGGCTCAGATGAGTGCCTGCCTGCGCCAGCTGAACAACCTGATCACCATTATCTACCGGGACAAGTTCGACAGGCTGCAGAATCCGTTGGATAGGAGCGGGCTGTAGCTGCAGTGCTTACTTTTTGCTCCCTGGTCAAAACTATTCAGAGTAACATATTCGCAAAATAAATGAGAGCATAGGCTCTTACGGACACAAGTGTCCGACGAGCTTCTGCTCTCACTTACTTTACTCTGAATAGTTCAGCAGGTTTCCGATGCAGTGTCCCAGAATCGTCAACAGTGTAATATCTTCATCCGACCACTTACGGTTGCGGTTGAACACATCATAGTTCACGATCACATTCGGCACTCCCTCTTTGCGGGAAAGACATTGCAGGGAAGCACCGATCTCCTGCTTCTGCATCACGGCAAATGCCGCCGGATCCTGGAATCTGAGTTTCAATGTGTTGGATTCTATAAAATTATCATCATCCCCGAATAGCGCAAGATACTTCTCATCTTCAAAAAGTCCTCTTCCATCCGGTACTTCTACCATGTAATTACCATTCCGGCATACCAACTGCGCTCCCGACTCTGAATAAATCGTGATTCCATCCAGATCGAAGAGACTGCGGATCTGCTGCAGACGTTCTTCCTTTTTTACAATGGAGTTCACACCGGATACACACAGTTCGGTGATCATCTTCGTGATGACTTCCCGCTTTTTCTCCTTAGATACCGCATAGGCCATAGCCATGTTCTGCATATCGTCGCTTTCCAGCTTGCCGTGAAGTCTCTCTTCATAGATGATATGGCGGTTCTTGCCTTTTTCCTTGGCCAGATAGAGTGCCTTATCCGCCTTGCGCATCAGTTCCTCGTATTCGCTTCCATCTACCGGATACTCCGATACGCCGATAGAAGCTGTCACATGGGTCTTCGGATCAAATGCCAGAGCAAATTCCTTCGCAATGGTCTTCAAAAGTGTCTTCAGCTGTCCTCTGGTCTCCACTTTCTCCAACAGGATCACATACTCGTCTCCGCCGAATCGTCCGATCACGCCCCGCTGTCCCACCAGCACCTGCATGATCTCCGCCACTCTCCGGATGACCTGGTCACCAAAAATATGTCCGTAGGTATCATTGATATGTTTGAAATCATCAATATCAATGATCACCAGCCATCTGGTACTATGATCCTTGCGGTTCAGCTGTTCGATGGTGTACTCTGTCCATGCCCGCTTGTTCAGCAGACCGGTTCCGGCATCTCTGGCTGCCGGAGTCAGATAATAGGCTTCCTTCTCCCGGTTTCTGTCCGGGGTTATGATGCCCGCTACCATATCACGCTTCTTCGGGATCCGTGCGCCTTTGACCTTCCATATTCCCTTGTCCTCCTGCCCGCTGACGAATTCCATCTCGAAGAAATCGTCCCCGTTACGCAGATGTGCGCAAAAGGTCCGCAGCTGATCTTCCAGTCTGGAAATATCACTGCCCTCATGTGCCTGTTCCACATTCCGGATCAGCGCATTCATAGGCCCTTCAAACTGGTTCATGGCCCGCTCGTTGACATATTTATAGACCGTAATACTGTCCTGTTCGATCAGATATTCAAAAAAGTAAACATCTTCCAATGTCATAAAATGACGGTACTTCAGAATGCTCTGCTCCAGTCGTAAATTCCGGTTCTCCAGATCATGAATATCTGAAACGGTGATCTGATACAACGGAATCCCGTTCTCCGTCTGTTCACTCTGTTCCAGACGCAGATACACATTCCTTACACTGTCCTTCAGATTGTGAAGCACCGTGATCAGTTCCAGCGGTTGGAACGTATCCGCCTCCACTGCTTTTTTCAACAGCTCCCCGTCTTCCGGCAGAAGCAGCTCACTCACCGGCCGGAAAGAATTCTCCCCTACGAATTCATAGAAAAATTCCGACGCCTTGGCTACTACCAGATCCTGCCTTACGAAGATCTTCCAGTCCATGATTCTATTTGCATAACCCTTTTGTTCTACGCTGTTGACTCTCATAGATTTTCGCTTTCGTTTAATAAAATACATGTCCGCCGATATTGATACCTGTCAGTCCTTCCACCGGTGTGCGGAAATATACACAGTTTCCTACATTGGTCACACCGGACATAGCCTCGTCTGCCGCCTGGTAGCAGCGGCTGGTGGCTTTATTGGTGGCCAATGCCAGTTCCAGACGTCCGCTGGCCACCGGTGAGAACTGTTTGTTCTGATAGATCACTCCTACCACTGTGTTGGGATAAACAGAACTTCTGACACGGTTGATAACCACACTGGCTACCGCCAGCTGACCGTCATAGGGTTCTCCGCCCGCTTCACAATAGATCAGATTTGCCAGCAGATAACGGTCTCCCTCTTCAAAGGAGATATCCGAAATGTCCCGCCAGGTTGCGTTTGCCGCCTTCTGGGACATGGCGATCTCTTCTGCCAGCTTTTTCCGGAGTGTTTCCAGATTTTCTTCTTTTTGTTTGATCTCCTGTTCATATGCCAGGGCTCTCTGCTCTGCTTCCGAAATATCCCCGGCATATTCTGCAATGCTGTTAGATGTCTGGCTGATCAGACCGGACACCTTGCTTTTCTCGGCTTCCGCTGCCATCTTCAGACTATCCAGCTCCGTTTTCTCTGCCTGCAGTCTCGCCTCTTCCTCTTCGATCAGCTTGCGGTTCTCTTCGAATTCCTGCAGTTTCTTCTGGTCATAGGCTGCGATCCGTTCAAAAAAGTCCGCAGCGTTCAGCAGTTTATCGAAGCTCTGGGCATTCAGCAAAGCGTTGATGTAACTGGTCTCATTCCGCTCGTACATATCCCGTACCCGGATCACCATACACTCATACTGCCATGCTTCCGTAGCTTTCGCCTCTTCCAGACTGGCCTGGGTATCCGCGATCTCCTGCTCCTTGTCTGCGATCTGCTGTTCCAGATCTGACAGATTGTTACTGACTTCCGTCAGCTGACCGTTCAGATTATTCAGTTGTCCCTTGAGGGAATTCTGTTCTCCCTTCAGGTTCTCCAGATTATCATTTTCCTCATTCAGCTGATTCTGCAGGTTGTTTTTCTCTTCCTGCTCTTTCTGAATCTGCTGCCAGGTACTGCTGGTAGCTTCCACTTTGATATCTTCTGAAGAAAAGGCTCCTGCAAGGATCACTGCTGTAAGCAGCACAGCTGTCTTCTGTAGGCGCTTCAACCGTTTTACTCCTTTTATCTGTTGCTTCAGACCTCGATGCGTATCATGCGGCCCGTCTTACGGTACTGCACGTAATTCACTCCGGCCGCGTCAAACATCCGCTTGGCTGCCCGGTTGGACGGAGTTCCCTCATACTTATCGCTGTCATATACCACCGTGCGGATTCCCGCCTGGATAATAGCTTTCGCACATTCATTGCAGGGGAAAAGAGAGACATACAGCTTCGTCCCCTCCAGGGAACCGCCACGATAATTCAAAATAGCATTCAGTTCACTATGTGTTACAAAGGGATACTTTGTCAGATTCCTGTCATTGTCGTTCTCCCTCTCCCAGGGGAACTCATCGTCGGAACAACCCTTGGGGAAGCCGTTGTATCCCATGGACAGGATCTTGTTGTCCGGGCTGACAATGCAGGCTCCCACCTGGGTATTCGGGTCCTTGGACCGCATTCCAGACAGGTGGGCCACCCCCATAAAATATTCATCCCAGCTGATATAATCGCTGCGTTTGGCACTCATGGGTGTCTCCTTTATTTGGTACCGAAAATACGGTCTCCTGCATCTCCCAGTCCGGGAACAATGTATCCATGATCATTCAGCTTCTGATCCAGTGCTCCGATATAGATATCCACATCCGGATGTGCTTCCTGCATAGCTTTTACACCTTCGGGTGCAGCGATGATGCACAGCAGACGAATGCTCTTGCAACCCTTGTCCTTTAACAGCTGGATGGCTGCGATGGAAGAACCGCCGGTAGCCAGCATGGGATCTACCACGAATACCTCACGCTCTGCACAGTCTGCAGGCAGCTTGCAGTAATATTCTACAGGCTTTAAGGTCTCAGGATTGCGATACAGGCCGATATGTCCTACTTTTGCAGCAGGGATCAGGGATAACATACCGTCTACCATACCCAGACCTGCACGCAGGATAGGTACCAGTGCCAGCTTTTTACCCTTTAACTGCTTCACAGTGGTCTTGCAGATAGGGGTCTCGATCTCTACTTCTTCCAGAGGCAGATCCTTGGTTGCTTCATAACCGATCAGCATTGCGATCTCGCTGATGTTCTGTCTGAAGTCCTTGGTACCGGTCTCCTTTCTGCGGATGATTCCGATCTTCTGCTCGATTAAGGGGTGATCCATAACTACTACTTTTGACATATTGTTGTCCTCCTGTGTTTTGTATTTGTTATAATGGTATTTCGTTGTTCGTGTCTGTGTAATGCATTAAACCTCTTCGATCAGGCTGATTCTGCGGCTGTGTCTCTCTTCTCCGGAAAAAGGTGTATTCAGGAAAGTCTCCACGATCTCCAGCGCCAGGTTCTCACCGACAATGCCTGCACCCATTGCCAGCATGTTGGCATCGTTGTGCAGTCTGGTCATCTTCGCCGACAGAGGATCGGAGCAGAGTGCGCAGCGGATCCCCTTTACCTTGTTGGCAGAAATGCTGATACCGATACCGGTGGTGCAGATCACGATGCCCTTCTCGCAGGTACCGTCTGCCACAGCCCTTGCCGCTGCATGTCCGAACACAGGGTAATCGCAGCTTGCCTTGCTGTCACATCCCATATCCTGATAAGGAATGTTCTTCTCCTCTAAATATTTCTTTACTCTTTCTTTCAGATCATATCCGCCATGATCACTTGCAATTGCTATCATTTTCCTTCTCCTCGTATTTTCTGTTTAAAGTTTTACTACTTTATGGCCCGCTGCTTTCAACAGCCGGTTCATAATGGCCTGTCCGAAGCCTTCCGTGGAAAATCCCTCGGAATAGATCTTTGTCACACCTTCATCATCGAATTCTCTCAGAATGGTGTACAGATGTCTGGCAATACTGCCCTCATCCTTACGGCTGCCGACACTTTTCACCACATCTGCTATATAACCGGACAGCATTTCTTCGGTTCCGATGATTCCGGTCTTCTCTCCTGCGGTATGGTCTGCTGCCGCAGCCCGGTTAATATACTCCCTTACCTGCCCCGGGGTTCCCTCTACGATGGTGAGTTCTCCCCTGGGTGCATAATGTCTGTACTTCATTCCGGGGGCCTTGGGTGCCTGTCCGCTGTCTGCCCGCAGGATCGTGGTGTCCGTATCCACTGTTCCCAGCACTGTGCTCAGTTTCTCCTGGGTAATGTATCCGGGCCGCAGGATCTGTGGCGGTGTCACCGTCAGGTCAATAATGGTGGATTCCAGGCCAATCCCCACCTCACCGCCATCAATGATGGCATCGATCCGCCCCATCATATCTTCTTCGACATATTTTGCCACCGTGGGACTGGGCTTGCCGGAAGTATTGGCACTGGGCGCCGCAATATATCCCCCGCTGTATTTGATCAGCTTCTGCGCCGCCGGATGCGAGGGCATACGGATCGCTACCGTATCCAGACCACCTGTGGTCTCATAAGGCACCGCGTCTGATTTCGGCAGGATCATGGTCAGGGGACCCGGCCAGAAAGCATCCGCGATCTTCCGTGCCTCTTCCGGTACCTCCTTTGTAATCTTGTAAATGTCCTCAAACCGATAAATATGAACGATCAGTGGGTTGTCGGACGGTCTGCCCTTTGCCGCATATATTTTCTGGGAAGACGAAGGATTCAGTGCATCTCCCCCCAGCCCGTACACGGTCTCGGTAGGGAAAGCCACCAGTCCTCCCTGCTGCAGGATTGCTCCCGCCGCCCGGAGTTTCTCCTCATCTTCTTCGCTGACGGGGCCATCTCCGGGACGAATCTTTATGATCTCAGTCTCCATGTTTTTACCTTCTGTGTTCTAAATTGCATTTGGATATAGTATATCATATCCCCGGTCAAATGGAAAGATTATTCCTCTCCGGTCTGCCGGGATGTTGTGTGTATAGAATAAACGGTCCATCCGACCAGCAGCGGAATCACCGCCACGGTCGGCAGTTCATAGCGGATTGCATTGGACATGGGGGATGCCAGGCACACCAACACGTTTATAAAGCTGGGAACCAACAGTATCAACGCACTGTATCTTTTCTTTTTCCACAGGAAAAATGCCAGCACTACCAGAATCCAGGTATACAATCCCGGAGTACACAGATACTTGATCAGCGGCAGCCGCATACTGAGGAACCAGATCTGCAGCAGAAACTCCGATGTCTGAATGGGGAATGTATGATGAATTCCCTGTTCCTGCGCATATTCCGGATACTCCAGCTGGATCCAGGCCTCTATGTTCTGTTCCACCGGTGCCAGATAGCCATAGCCCTTGTTGACAAATGCCGCCACATAGCATCCCGGATGTTTGAAAAACATCTGCACCCATATTTTCATGTAGGGCCCCAGGTCTCCGCCTCGATATAATATTTTGATGGGATCCGAAATCCGGGGTTCATAATTTTTCATAGCATCAAAGTTCAGGGTATCATTGATCACCTGTCTCTCATATTCCGTAACCTCATCTTCGTATTCGCAGACATATCTCGCCGTCTGCTGGAACGGTACGCTCAGCCCCTCGGAAGCTGCCGGTTTTCCCACATCGATCAACGCTCTGTATCCCACCACCGTGATCAGTTCATAGATCACCACAGTTGCCAGCAATACCAGGAATGCCTTCCTGCGTTCTTTGCCTTTCAGATAAATTGCCAGCAAAAGCAGTGCCGGAACAATCGCATAGATTCCGTTATTTCTAAGCAGGCAGGATAATACACTGAATACAATCAGTCCCGCCGCATCTTTCCCGCCACATTCCTTCTTTTTCAGTACCGACATCAGATATACTGCCTGTAACACCGTCATTTCCGCATACAGCAGATCTTTCTCAAACCATTGGGCATAGGTTCCCCAAAAAGGTGTCAGGGCGAAAATCAGGATTCCCACGGCACACCATTTCCATGAAATTCCCAGCTCCTGCAGTTTTTTCATGCTGAGGGAAAAAGCATAGGCCCCTACCAGTGTCTGCAGCAGGCAATACAGGAAAAAGCCGAAATTGGCATCTGCAATGGTTCTTCCCAGCACAAAACAGATTCCCATAATTGCGGAGGAAAATGGCGGATGTGCCGCTCCCCAGTCCTGTTCACCCAGAAACTGTTTCAGTTGCACCAGACCGTCCCCACTGGTAGTTCCCGGATAATTTAGCAGGATCCAGAACAGCCAGCTGAAGGCTATTACAAAAAAGCCCACCATCTGTAGGTGCTTTTTGCCCTGCTCTGCGGGTAATTCCACATGCTCCAGCCCAAAATATACCAGGCGCAATACCAGATACAATAACACTGCAAACCCCAAAACACAGAACGTGGATAATAGTATCTGAAAAGAATTGCCCCACAGGAAAATGGCAGAATCATATTTCTTAAAGCTGATACATACTATAAGAAGGAATGACAGAATAACAGAAAGCACCAACGTTGCCACATCTGTCTTCGCCTCTCTTTTCTTCACTTCCTTAAGCATTACAAATACTGCCGCAGCCGTTAACAGGTCTGTATAATCCAGCACCGTAAATGCTCCGCACAGTTTATTCAGCCCATTGACAAGATTCGAATCCACGTATCCTCCCAGGCAGACTTCAAATGTACATTGCAATGCCAGTGTCACGATCACGGTCAACAGAACATTTCTTATTTTTTGATATCGACTCATTTTCTCTCCCGTAACTTTATAAAATTCTGTCATAACATACAAATCCTATATTATCATAATAACACTGTGTATACAACTCGTGCCTTTATTTTGTATTTCCCGTTTCAATCCCTCTGTATCCCGTTAATGTACTGTAAAATTCCTTTGTGGATCGACCATGCCACTCTGTCCTGATAGGCCTCGTCACACAGTTTTCCCGCCTCTGCCGCATTGGACAGGAAGCCGCATTCCACAATGACGATGGTTCCTTTGGTTTTTTTCAAAAGATAATAGCTGTCGTTGGGCTTGATCTGCCGGTGGTTCTCCGGATCCAGATCCTGGACCAGCTGTGTCTGGATCAGCCCTGCCAGTTGTTCCCCTCCGCTGCTGCCATTATAATAGAAGACCTGCGCTCCGTGCACATACTCTTCCGGATAGCTGTTCTGATGGATGCTCACCGTGAGAACCGGATCCGTCTGCTCAATCTTTTCGATCCGGCGTTTCATATCCTGCACTTTCTTATTGGGAGCAGATGCATCATACAATCCATCCTCCGTCTCTCTGGTCAGCACCACCCGGATTCCGTCTGCCTCCAGATACTGTCTCAGTTTCTCTGTGATCCGGAGATTGATATCCTTCTCCGGTGCTCCGTTGATACCAATCTTCCCCGGGTCATCCCCGCCATGGCCGGCATCGATCACTACCGTCGGTATTCCGTCCGTGTCCGCATTATTCCCCTGCAAGGCATTCACGACATTTACCGTTTCCACATATGTCGCCGTTTCCCTGCCAAGTATCGCCATAGACATAAGCAACAGGCATACCATCACCGCCCTTAACACTTTCTGTTCCATCCCTGTTCTCCGGTGTCTCTTTTATTCTATATGATTTTATATGCCTTTTTCTCTGGAAATATCTTCCGAAAATTAAGAAATCCTTTTGTTTTAAACTATTGCATCCCCTTACTACTTCAGCGTATAATACCATTATGAAAATAAGCAAAAAAACTCTTTCTATCATTTTATTTGTTCTGGCGGGAATTTGTGTTCTTGCTGCAGTGATCCTGTTGGTAAAAGGGCGGATCGAAGACCGGCGTATGGAGGAAGCGCTGGATGAATTGCGCCCGACGCAGTCCGCGGAGACCACGCAGGCACCTTCCACAGTCGAAGGTGAGCCGACCGTTACCGCCTCCCCGGAACCGTCCACAGAAGAGACCCCGGCTTCCACCGAGGAGTTCGAACGAGTGGCCAACCCTTATGCCGACAGTTTTCTTGCCAACAAGGATATGGCGGCCTGGCTACAGATTCCGGGCACCAATATCGATTATCCGGTAATGTGGACTCCGGAAGATGAGACCTATTATCTCTACCGTGCTTTTGACGGCAGCGAAAATAAAAACGGCTGTCTGCTCCTTGACGATGAGAGCTGTGTAGATCCTCTGACCACGAATCTTATCATTCACGGTCACAATATGAAATCCGGTGCCATGTTCGGCAATCTGACCGATTACGAGAATCAGGATTTCTATAAGGAACACAAAAACATTATCCTCTATACCGAAGAGTGTCAGCGCAATTACGAGATCATTGCCGTCTTTCGCTCCCAGGTCTACCGGAAAACAGATCAGGTATTTAAGTTCTACAAATTTTTCCAGGCGGATACGCAGGAAGAATTTGATGACTTTTATAACAATATCAAGCAGTTATCCCAGTATGACACCGGTGTCACCGCAGAGTTCGGAGATCATTTTCTGACACTGTCCACCTGCGTATACCATGTAGAGCAGGGCCGGTTCGTAGTCGTTGCCAAAGAAGTGGAACCCGGTGATCACTACCTTCCCATACAGGAATAACTCACAGACAATCAGGAGGTTTTCTTATGAAGAGACTTAAAAAATTTGTCACACTGTTCACGCTGGCTGCCGTATGCTTTGCTATTCCCGGTCTGGGAAAGATCACTGTAAAGGCTGCGGAGCCCACCACCTATGTTCTGAACTACTCCGACAGCAGTTCCGAGTGGAGATACAAGGAAGCATCCAGCTGGTCCGCAGAAGTTCAGGACCGCGAGTTGTATTATCTGCAGCAGAATATCAAAGACGGTGACTATATTGTCATCGACAACGATGTGGAGAACAATGCCCTGGCCCTCAAGGTTTCTGTCCGTCTGGGCAACCTGACCTTCAAGAATACTGTTGGTGTTCCCGTAGTCTATGCCAACGGCTATGACAGTGTCTATTTCCTGAGCGGTACCTCCGGTGCTGTCAACGGTGATGTATCTCATGCCTATGTATATGGCGATGCCAAGGCAAATTTCAACAGCAATGTAGACACTCTGGAAATGATCGGCCTGACAGATGATAAATCCAATAATCTACATGCCACCATCAACGGTGTCGGTACCGTCAATCATCTGATTGCCAAAGACAACCGTGACCAGAGCGTTTTCTATGAGGCCTACAGTTTCGCCGCAGGTAAGCTGGCCATTGAAGACGGATCCCTGAAGACCGAAGCAAAGTATTACAGCACCACCGCTCCCGCTCCCGCTGCTGCCGCAGAAGCAGCTCCTGCAGCTACCGAGCAGCCCACACAGACCACAGCTCCTGCACAGACCACAGCTCCTGCACAGGCCACACAGAACAGTACTTCTTCCGAATATGACAACGTTCCAAAGACCGGTGAAAATTCTGCAATGTTCTGGCTTCTGGGTGCCGCAGTTGTATGCATGGCCGGAGGCTATACCATCCGCAGAAAGAACGTACAGGAAGCGGAATAAAGTTTGCGGCAGCAATAAAGCCCAGTCCCTTGCGGGACCGGGCTTTTACTATGTTATTCTGTTCCTACTGCAGATAGGCATTGATCAGTTCCCAGGCTGCCTGTGTTCCGTAACCTAGTCTCCATACCGCCACACCACCAATATTCTTGGTAGCCATCATGTTCAGCTTCACTGCGATGGATTCCGCATCTTCCAGCCAGATCTGATAGGTGGCATTTCCGGAGGTCCATTCTGCATAATTCTGACAGGTCTCCTCATCCCACTCTGCCGTCACACCGGCTCTGTTCATAAAGTCTGCCTCGTTGTTCATGGTAATATATTCATCCGTCACATCCGTGCCTTCGGTCTTCCACAGGATCGTGTAGAACGGAAGGGCATTGACTACCTTGTTTGCAGGCACCTCCTGCAATGTTCTGTCCAGACCGCCGGATACATAGCTGATGCTTGCCACGCTTCCGGGATCCTTGCTTCCGTGCCAGTGTTCGTCATATCCCATGATAATGACATAGTCTGCAACCTGTCCCTGGATATCCAGACGGTAATAATCATTGAAATTAAACGGTACATAGTTGGCAATGGACAATACCAGTCCCCTGTTGCGGCACTGAATGGAAAGTTCTCGTATAAATTCCACATAATGCGGTCCGCAGTCACTGCTCAGCTGCTCGAAGTCCACATTGATGCCGTCCAGTCCCAGGCTGACTGCTGCATCTGTCACGTTCCGCACAAAGTTCTGCCGGCTGGTGGTGGAGGACAGCATATTCAGAGTACTGATGGCCGTTCCGGTCTCATTGGCGTAATTAAAATTATCCACCACGCCCCATACCTGTAAGCCCATATTGTGGGCCGTGGTTACATAATTCGCTGTTCCGAAGTTCCGGATACTTCCGTTCTCATCCGTCAGACTGAACCAGGTCGGTGCAATGACATTCATACCCTTCGTACCGGACACCATGGAGTACAGAGTGTCATTACCGCCTGCACCGCCGATAGAATGCCAGCCCAGGCAGATCTTGCTGTCAGAAGTCAGGGCACTATATTCCGGCTCCTGATAATCCGTCACCGGAGTCTCGGTCTCTTCCGTAATATCTCCCAGACGCTTGTTCTCCACATATCCGATCACGGAATCCGCTGTCTTCACCTTGCTCCAGGTCTCCATCTGCTCCAGAATCTCCAGGGTATCTCCCTTCGCTGCCTGCGTGAGGATCGGGCTCTTCACACCGCCCCGCAGACGCACCGCCGTATCTTTTTTCAGCTGTGCCACCTGTCTGGTCCCCCATTCGGTGTAGACCTGCACATGTCTGTCATAACAATCATAGGAATAATTTGTGAACAGCTTCACATAATCCGCCGCCACATATACGGTATCCCCTTCCACGAAACTGATCACATATCCGGCATCCTGTGTGCCTTCTGTTGTCGTATAGGAAGTCTCGCCGAAAGTCGTACGGATCACTTCTGTCGGATTGGCGTACAACAACAGTTTTTCCGTCATATCCGCATAAAACACTTCGTTCATATATTTATGGACAGTTGCCAGATCAAAATAGCATACGTCATCTCTGATCAGTGCCTGTTCTTCTACCATTTCGTCCTGTAAAATAATGGCACTTCTGTCACTCTCTGACACCTGATAAAATTCGTTCCAGTCTGCCTCTTCTTTGCTGTAGGAATATTTATCCAACAGCACCTTTCCCAGTGCTCCGCCCGCGATCACAAGGATCAGCAGGATTGCTATGATCACCGGTAGTATTCTTTTCTTCATATGTGCTCCCATCCGCAGGCTGCCGCCTGCACCATTCTTGCCTTTTCTTCCGTTCCGTCTTCTATCGGCAGAACAGTTTTATTCTATCACAATTCCTCTATATAATACAAGGAACAATAGAGACAGATCCTGCACTGCGGGATACAGCCAGAGAGGCAATCCCGTTTTGCATCCCCGCAGCGCATTCTCTGTTTCAAAGTATTACCCGGGCAAGAGCTGACACCCTTTAACGCAGATCCACCTTATCCAGCCGGACCTGGCTGATTTTGCCCTGTTCTCCCAATATATAGTCTGCCATATACGGGCTTTCTTCTCTGACGGCATACGCTGCCGCCTGCGACGGTGAGACCTTTTCTCCGTCGACATACAATTCTGTGCCGTTTTTCTGAAGCTTTTGAAAATATTTTTCCACCTTTCTCCTGGGAAACTTCTTCCCGGGAGTCACAGCTTCCCGGTCCTCCACAGACACCTCCCGTCCGCAGCATATTTTACCAAAAGGATTCGTGAAACACTTTAAAATAACGCTGCTTTTTCCGCTAGTACATATAAGCGTAACTATTCAGAACACTATTCGCAATATAAATCATGTCAAATGTTCTTACGAATGCAAGCATTCGACGTACATATTGACACGATTTGCGTGGCTCTGAATAGTTACTTATAAATGCCTCTGACAGTACTTGTAGTAATTTGTGTGAAAATGTTGGAATTATGTTCGTGAAAAATATCTGTTGAAATATTATGACCAGACACGTATATGCCTGTAAGACATCTCCATACTATATTTTACAGATCAGCATAACCTATCCTTCCCAAATACATTAACAGCCATCTGCATCATAAAATAAAAAAGGGGATGAACTGGAACGAATCGTTCCCTGGTAAATCAACAAGAAAAAATGGAAAACTGTCGACCTCCTCTCCGTACCGGAGTATCAGAGGCATCTATAGGTCGGATTATACACTGCAGCCTGCTATTTGACAAGATGTTTTATTAAATTTTTTTAAACTGTGAATAGCTTCTATTGACTAAAATATAGGGAAAGTATAAGCTATATACCATACCAATGCGAAAGCAGAAAGGAAGTGTTGTCGCATGAAAATAGAAAAAGTAAATGAAAATCAGATTCGCTGCACCCTGACCCGTGAGGATCTCGCCAGCCGCGAATTAAAAATAAGTGAACTTGCCTACGGCACAGAAAAAGCTAAATCTCTGTTCCGTGATATGATGCAGCAGGCCAATTTTGAATTTGGCTTCGAAGCAGAGGATATTCCCCTGATGATTGAAGCCATCCCTCTGAATGCGGATTGTATCGTACTGATCATTACCAAAGTGGAAGATCCGGAAGAACTGGACACCCGTTTTTCCCGTTTTGCGCCTTCCGTTACGGAAGACAGTGATGAGGACAGTGATGCGAACACGGCAGACGAGGTTCTGGATCTGTTCCGCCGTATCCAAAATGAGGAGGCTGCAGCCGAGACTCCCCCCGCTCCCGCTCCCGAGGAAAACGATGCTGTCAGATCCCGCCTGTTCCGTATGGATACTCTGAATCAGGTAATCAACGCTGCCGTCGTGGCTGCCGGTCATTATCATGGGTTCAGCACACTGTACCACGAAGAGGGGAATGCTTACTATCTCGTTCTCACACAGGGTCCGGAAGACCGTGATGTATTCGACAGAGTCTGCAACGTAATCTCTGAATATGGAATTCCTAAACGCTCCACTGTGGCGAGCCGGACATTCTTAGAAGAGCACTGTACTACACTGATCGCAGATCATGCTTTACAGAGTCTTTCTAATACTTCAATGTAACAACAGATCATAACATTCAGGAGAGTTCCCACTCTGTGGGGACTTTCTTATTTTTATGGCTGTTTTATACCTGTCTCTCCCGGCGAAGATCTGCAGAAAAGAAGCCGGGAAACGCGTAACTTGAAAATATAGTCTTATTCGCATATAATAAAATTTAATATATGAATTGCTCCGTTGCAATGCAGCTTACGCAATTCCATACACATTCGGACATACATATTCGGAATTACAAAGGGTCAAAACGCCGGTTACAGTGGAAAGGATGTACACAATATGATTTCCGACGAAGAATTATACCGACAATATTTAAGCGGCGATGAAACAGGGCTGGAAGAATTGA
>ERZ827498.2126-NODE-2126-length-19919-cov-5.366895_pt1 | contig 19919 bp, 13 predicted proteins | sample MGYA00519865_ERZ827498 | MGnify/ENA primary metagenome ERZ827498 (study PRJEB31778, sample SAMEA3449328) | human gut metagenome | biome: human gut; feature: human-associated habitat; material: faeces | place: United Kingdom | collected 2010/2012 ...
TGCGCCGGGAGGTCCTCCAGCTACGGGAGGGACAGCAGACATTGATGCGGCACTTGCAGCGCTTGAGCGCCGTACACGAGAGCTTGTTGCCTGCGCTGATGCGCTTGAACAGCGTTTTGGGCAACAAATAGGTGTGCCCCGACGGCTACACATGAGGAGGTGATAGCGGCTGACGATTATCAAAGACAAATTTGTATATACATCGTATTGACAATAATACCATTTTATCCTTTAGTTGAAATCAAGGAGGTTACCGCCATGAGCACAGCTACCGAAGTCATCAATGTGCGTATTCCCGCCGCGCAGAAGGCACTCATTGACAGCGCGGCCCAGTTACTGGGCAAGTCGCGCACGGCCTTTATTCTGGATTTGGCCGTACGACATGCCGAGGACGTTCTGGCGGAAAAGACGCATTTCCAGCTTTCGTCGGAACAATGGGATGCCTTCACGCAAGCACTGGACACTCCTGTGCGGCCTGATCCTGCTCTTGCCCAGTTGTTGAATACTTCTGCGCCCTGGGACAAGTAGCATGAAGATTTCCGCGCCCTGTCATCTGGAAGCGCATCACTATCTGGACTCCTTCTGTTGCGGCGAGTCCCTGCTGGATACCTGGCTCAAGACGCGAGCCCGCAAAAATGAAGCCAGTGGAGCCAGCCGTACCTACGTCATTACGCGTTCCAATGACGTGGTTGGTTATTACTCGCTGGCAGTGGGGAGCGTCAACCACGCGCTCGTGCCGGGAAGAATCCGTCGCAATATGCCTGATCCCATCCCTGTCATGTTGCTGGCCCGCCTTGCTGTGGATACGTCCCTTCAAGGACAGGGTATAGGCCGCGCTCTGCTGCGGGATGCCATTTTGCGCACGGAACAGGCAGCGCACATTGCGGGTATACGGGCCATTCTGGTCCATGCCCTGCATGAGCGTGCCAAAGTTTTTTACAAGGGATGCGGCTTCACCTCTTCTCCCATCAATGAACTGACGCTTATGCTGCCCCTGTCTGTGGTACGGGCCAGCATAACGGGAGCAAAATAAGGCAAAATCCGGCGTTAGCGATCCGCGCGTCCAGCGGGTGGTTGGCGTCGTGGCTCGTATCCAGACAGGCCGCATGCCGTGGCGCACAGGTTCGTCCCCTGCTGGACACCCTCCATCTATGCGGGTATTTGAAAAAAGATAGCGTTGGCAAAAGGAGTCTCATGTTCAGTGCAAATATTACCGGTGGCGGCCTGCTGTTGCAGGAAAGTCGCATCCTGGCAGAACAGCTGCTGGCGGGCAGGCGTGCGGACGAATTGTTGTCAGTGAGCCTGGCACAGAACCTGCTGCAAAAGCGCAGTCCGGCCACTACCAAAAAAATGGTCGGTCTGATCATTCCTCGTCTGAAAACTATGGATCAACGCTCGCTGGCTGTCGTCGTGCGGGGAGATAAGGCTGAAGCCTCACTCCTGCTTCTTGCGGCCATCGCTGGCTGCCATCGCCTTGTGGGCGACTTTTTAGTGTATATCAGTCGGGAATGCATTGCGCGGTACAAGCCGGATGTGACGTTCCGTGACTGGGAAGATTTTTTCGCACAATGTGTCAGCCTTCAGCCGGATATGGAAAAGTGGTCAGCTGCTACAGTCCAGAAGCTAAGGAATGTCATCTTCAGACTGCTGGTGGAAAGCGGTGTGCTGGAAGGAAAATCCTACCGGATCCTGCCGCTGTATTTGCCTGACGTCGTACGAGAGTACCTGGCTTCCCCGCAACGGAAATATGCCCGGACCTGCATGGAGGGACTGCTGTGAGCCTGGCCGACAGACTGAACAGCGCGTTTGACCGCATCATTTCCCCGGAATTGCTTGGCAATGCCGGGATAGGCAATGAAATCGGCTTTTACATTTTTGACTATCCGGCGGAGCAGGAACTTTTTGTACGCCAATGGCTGACGGCCTTGCCCGGGCATCTTTTCAAACGTTGTCCCAATCTGCGTTTCAGGATGGTAAACATGTTCCAGCTTGCCGTGGATTACCTCAAAGAGCGCAAGATCCTTGAAGCTGCGTACGCCATGCAGAGATCGCGCGACAACGCGGCACTGCTGGCGGCCTTGCGCGGCCCCCTGAATGAGGCAAAGCTGGCGGATTTTTTTGTACGGCGGGTGAAGCCGGAAGAACAGCAGCTGGTCCTGCTGCACGGTGTGGGTGAGTGCTGGCCGTTGCTGCGGTCCCACGCATTGCTCAACAATCTGCATTCACGTATGGGGCATACCCCGCTGGTCATGTTCTATCCCGGCATCTACGACCAGCAGAGCCTGAGCCTGTTCGGCAAATTGCCTGCCCAGAATTATTATCGCGCATTCCGTCTGGTCCCGTAACCGGACGCCGGAGCTGTCATGAAGATTCGTTCCCTGTTTGAAAAGGATGTATTCCGCCCCATCAATGGCGTGGTCAAAGCTGAACAGCAGGATGATGCCGTCATCTGGCAGGAGCTGGAAGAATATGTGGTCACGCGCGAGCTTGACCGTCATTTCCGGGATTTTTTTGATGCCTACGTCCAGGCGCTCCGCCGTGCGGATGATCCTGCCATTGCCGGGAATATGGGCGTCTGGATCTCCGGCTTCTTTGGTTCCGGCAAATCGCATTTTTTGAAGATACTTTCCTACTTGCTGCAAAACCGCGAGGCCAGGGACGATAGCGACGGCACACGGCGGCGTGCGGTGGATTTTTTCCGGGACAAGATCGCCGACCAGAAACTGATGGCCGATATCCTGACCGCCGGGAATACCGATACCGACGTGATCCTGTTCAATATCGACAGCCGGGCCAACATGCAGGACGGCGATGATGCCATCCTGGGTGTTTTCTGGCGTGTCTTCAACGAGATGCGGGGGTATCACGGAGAGATCCCCTATATCGCGGCCATGGAAGAATATCTCGATGGGCGGGGCTGCTATGACGCCTTTCAGCAGAAATTCCAGGAACTGTCCGGCTGCTCCTGGCAGGAAAACCGGGACGCCTTCCACTTTTACCGCGATCCCCTGATCGGAGCCCTTGCCCATACACTCGGCATGACGCAGGAATCCGCAGCCAAATGGTTTGATGACGAGGGTGCGAGCTTTGTCGCGTCCATCGACAATTTTGCCAAATCTGTGGCCGCGTACATCCAAAAGCAGGGCGGGCAGCGGCGTGTGATCTTTCTTGTGGACGAGGTAGGCCAGTTCATCGGCAGCGATACCCGCCGGATGCTCCAGCTCCAGACCATCACGGAAAATCTGGGAACCCATTGCCGTGGACGGGCCTGGGTCATCGTGACTTCACAGGCCGATATCGAGGCCGTCCTTGGCGAGGTGAAGGCCAGCAAGGCCAATGACTTTTCCAAGATCCAGGGACGGTTCAAAACACGGCTGTCCCTGTCCAGCTCCAACACCGACGAGGTCATCCGGTATCGCCTGCTGCGCAAGACCGATGCTGCCAGGGAGGCGCTGGCACCTTTGTATCAGGCCAAAAAGGATATCCTGAACAACCAGCTTTCCTTTACCGGGGATTGCGCCACGCTCAAAAATTTTGCTTCCGAGACGGATTTTGTAAGCACCTATCCCTTCGCGCCCTATCATTTCCAGCTGATCCAGAAGGTGTTTGAATCCATACGCAAGGCGGGCGCCACCGGATCGCATTTGAGCCGTGGCGAGCGCTCCATGCTGGACGCCTTCCAGTCCGCGATCCGCAGCGTGGCGGGTGGTGAGATCGGGGCGCTGGTACCTCTGGATGCGTTCTATCCCTCCATCGAAAGCTTCCTTGATACGGTGGTCAAGGCCACTATCGACCGTGCGGCGGAAAATCCCGGCCTTGTGCAGCCCCTGGACAGCCGCGTTCTGAAGACGCTTTTCCTCATCCGCTATGTGGAACTCATCAAGCCCAACGTGGATAATCTGGTCACGCTCTTTGTCGACAAGGTGGATACCGACCGTCTTGCCCTCAAGCGGGCCCTTCAGGAGTCGCTCCAGCGGCTGGAAAAGGAAACGCTCATCAACCGCAATGGGGAGCTGTACTATTTCCTGACCAACGAGGAACGGGACATTTCCCGCGAGATCAAGCGCGAGCCCGTGAGCGCTGCCGAGCAGCGGGCCCTGTTGCAGACCCTGTTCTTTGACGAGATCCTGAAAGGGCAGACCAAATTCCGCATGAAGGATTTCCGGCGCGACTATGAGTTCGCGCGCCTGCTGGACGGGCACCCCCATGCCGCCCGGGGCGAACAGGACATGGCTGTGGAGATCATCACCCAGTTCCATGATGATTTTCCCTCGCTGGATGCCGCCCGGTGCGTGCTGTACTCAAGCCCCCAGCCCGGGCGCCTGCTGTTCAAGCTGGCGGAAGACCCCCTGCTGGACAGGGAAGTGACCATCTGGTGCCAGACGGACAAATACATCAAGGGTCCCAAGGGCACGACGGATACGCCGGTGCAGAAACGCATCTTGCGCGAGCGGCAGGATGAGAACGTAGACCGCAGGCAAAGATTACAGCGCAGGCTGGAGAAGCTGCTGTTGCAGGCGGATGTCTATAGTGCCGGCAAGGCGCTTTCCCTGACCTCCCAGGCGCGAAGTTCCGCCAAAAATCTGCTGGAAAGCGCCTTCGACTATCTGGTGCGGAATCTGTACAACGAATTTCCGCGTCTGCGTTCGCTCCAGGATTCCGAGGAAAAATGCCGGGCCGAGATCAGGTCCGTCATGCTGAGCAATACCGTGGGGCAGCATGCTCTGCTGGAAAGTCTGGGCCAGGTGAATCCCGAGGCCGTCAAGGCGGTGGAAGACCATCTGCGCATGCAAAGCGGGGCTGTTCTCAGCCTTGCGGACCTGCAAAACCGTTTTTCCCGCAAGCCCTTCGGCTGGCCGGAATGGGAGATCGTGCTTCTGGTGGCCCGTCTGTACATGGCAGGCTCCGTGAACCTTGTTCTGGGCACTGCGGAGACGGACAACATGCCCCCGCAAGCGCTGCTGGAACAGCTCCTCAAGACCCAGGCATGGAAAACACTCTGCATCACGCTGCGGCACAAGCCTGCCGAGGCCGACATCCGCAAGCTCAGGGCGCTGTATCAGGAATTGAGCGGCAAGATCGCGGGCAACACACCGGACGAGGCGGTACGGGATTTCCGGGACTTGCTGGCGCAGTGGCAGCGGCCTCTTGGCGGCTATGCCGACCTGCTGGCTTCGGGCCAGTATCCCGGCGCGGCCCTGCTGGAGGATTGCCGCAGCGTGCTGGCGCCGCTCTGCGGGGTCCGCGATGATGCCGCCTTTGCCCGTGACATAGGCAAAAAAGCCGAGGTCCTTCGGGATGTCCGTGAAGATCTGGACACCCTGCGCGACTTTTTCCAGACTCAGAAACCTGTTTGGGAAAGGCTGCTGGCGGCCCTGAACCGCTACCAGTCCAGCCGCAGCAGCTTGCAAAAAGACGCCCAAGCCGCCGAGGCCCTGAAAAAGCTGGAAAGCATCCGCTCCTATCAGGAGCCCTACAACCTCATCAAGGATATCGACGGGCTGCTGGCCTGCATCGAGGAGGTGGCCGCCGCCCAGCTGGCCGGAGCCCGCCAGAAAGCGCTGGACGATGTGGACGGCTGCCTTGCCGCCGTGCGGGACAGGCTGGACAACCTCAAGGCCACCGACGCGGACAGGAACCGTATCCTGCACCCGCTCCAGTCCTTGCGCCAGCGCGTGACCGCCGCCCGGACACCGGAAGAAGTGGCGTACATCATGCAGGAACTGGGAGAACAGCGGGACAAGGCCGAAGAAGAGCTGGACGCACTGGCCCATCCCGCCGGTACCGGCACGCCCGGGCAGGACGGAGCGCCGCAGCCCAAGCCCCGGCGGCACGTCAAAGTGGCCCAGCTGGTCAGCCACAGGACGCTGGAAAACGCCGAAGACGTGGAGCGCTTCATCACCGAGCTGAAAGCGCAGTTGCTGGCCCGGCTGGATGACAGCACGCGCCTTGTCGTTGAGTAAACTCTTTCCCCACCGTGGGCCTACCGCACCGGCCGTGCCGTACGACCGGATGCCGGGCCAACGGTGTGCCCGTATGGCTGTAACGCCATCACAGCGCAAAGGATATTCGCCATGAACAGAACCGCCGTCCAGAAGTACGCTCCCGCCGCCCGCCGGGATTTCATCCAGGCCGTCACCGCCCGCGCCCATGCGCTGGGCATCACGGAAAAAGACAGCCTGCCCGCGCAGATTTCCGGGGATGTGGCCATCATCGGCGGTCAGGCTTTTCCTCGTGCCTTTGCCCTGCAACGCCAGAAACTGGTGGAGGATGTGGCCCGGCGCGGCTTTGAGCAGGTGATGGAAGAGGCCGCCTATACCTGGTTCAACCGCTTTGTGGCCCTGCGTTTCATGGAGCTGCGCGGCTGGCTTGCCTGCGGCTGCATGGTGCTGGGCAGCGAATCTTCCACGGGCCTGCCCGCCATCCTCGATCATCTGGCGGATCTGGACGATACGGTCTTTCCGGCGGAGGTGCTGGCCCATGCCCGCGAGCTGCGCCTTGCCGGAGACAGGGAAGAGGAGCTCTATCACCTGCTGCTCATCGCCCAGTGCAACGCCCTGCACGCCTGCCTGCCGCTGCTCTTTGAAAAGGTCAGCGATACCTCGGAGCTGCTGCTGCCGGACAATCTGCTCTATTCCGATTCCGTCATCCGCCGTCTGGTGCGCGAGATCCCGGACGAGGACTGGGAAAGCGTGGAGATCATCGGCTGGCTGTACCAGTTCTACATTTCGGAAAAAAAGGCCGCCGTCATCGGCAAGACGGTCAAGACCGAAGACATCCCCGCCGCCACCCAGCTGTTCACGCCCAACTGGATCGTGCAGTACATGGTGCAGAACACCCTGGGCCGTCAGTGGCTGGCCGCCACCCCGGATTCCTCCCTGCGGGAGCATATGCCCTATTACATCGAACCGGCGGCGCAGGAAGACGGGGTACGTGAGGCACTGGCGGCGGCCACGCCCGCCGGGCTGGAGCCGGAGCAACTGACCCTGCTGGACCCGGCCTGCGGTTCGGGCCACATCCTGGTGGAGGCCTACAATATCTTCAAGCGCATCTATCAGGAACGCGGCTACCGCAGCCGCCGCATCCCGCGCCTGATCCTGGAAAACAACCTTTTTGGTCTGGACATCGACCCGCGCGCGGCCCAGCTGACCCAGTTCGTCCTGCTCATGCTGGCCCGCAAGGATGACAGCCGCATCCTGGAAGACCCGCCCGCCATGAACGTCATGGCCCTGCGCACCTCCCGCCTGTGGCAGGATCAGGCCGCCCATAAGGCGCTGGCGGACTGCCTGCTGCAAGACCTGCCCGCCAATGGGGACGCGCGCCAGTTGAGCCTGCTGGATGCCCGCCCCGCTACTGCCGACGCGGGCGACTTGCCTCAGGCCCTGGATGCCCTGCTGCGCCTGTTCGCCCAGGCGGATGCCTTCGGTTCCTTGCTGCGTGTGCCGGACAGCCTGCGCCGGGCCCTGCCCGACCTGCGCCGCTGCCTGGAAAACGCCCGGGATACGGGCAGCGAGCTGTGCCGCGCTCAGGTCGAGGCCCTGGAACCGCTGCTGCGGCAGGCGGAACTGCTGTCCCGCACCTATGACTGCGTGGTGGCCAATCCGCCCTATATGGGCGGCAAGGGCCAGAATGCCGCGCTGAAAACCTTTTTGAAAGACGAGTTCAACGACGCCAAAAGCGACCTGTTCTCAGCCTTTATCCTCAGGAATCTTGAATTGACCCGGGAACACGGACAGCTGGGATTCATGTCGCCCTTTGTCTGGATGTTCATTTCCTCTTACGAGAAGCTGCGCCATTTCATCATCTCGGAAAAATGTATTACCAGCCTTGTCCAACTGGAATATTCCGGCTTTGACGGTGCTACGGTCCCCATTTGTACCTATACCTTTGAAAACAGCAAATTGCCTCGCTATAAGGGGAGCTATATCCGCTTGTCTGACTTCCGGGGCGCTGAAAATCAGGGGCCGAAAACACTGGAGGCCATCCAAAACCCTGCCTGCGGCTGGTTTTTCACCGCCACTGCCGAAGATTTCAAAAAAATTCCGGGAAGCCCTGTGGCCTATTGGGTGAGTGATAAACTACGAGATACTTTTCTTAAATATTCATTATTAAAGAATTATTGTGATACCAGGATTGGACTTGTAACCGGAAATAATAACTACTATATTAGACAATGGCAAGAAGTATCATTAGAAAAAATTTCATTTAATTACCAATCAAATAAACTCGGCAAGTGGGTTCCGCAATCAAAAGGAGGGGATTTCCGCCGTTGGTATGGAAACAACCAGACAATCTTAAATTGGGAAAATGATGGCCTAGAAATAAAGACCAAAATGCATCCTTCGGGAGAAAGACTTTTAGCACATAATTTTAATCTGGATAAAATATTTTCTTCAGGAATCACTTGGACAAAAATATCATCAGGCAGTTTTAGTGCGCGGTATCAGCCAACAGGTTTTTTATTCAATGATGCTTCAGCAAATGCATTCCCAAATAAAGATAATACATATCCAATATTATCTTTTCTGTGCTCAAAGGTATTTATAAGTTTTATAGAAGTAATGAATCAGACCCTCAATTTTTTACCTGGAGATATAGAATCTGTACCTATCGTATCTTCCGTTTTAAATAATTTAAACATAAAATCTCAAACTATTCTTTTAATTGAGTTATCTAAATCCGACTGGGACGCCTACGAAACTTCATGGGATTTCCAGTCCTTGCCCCTGTTGCGCCCGGAATACCGCTCCCACAGCCTCCCGGCGGCCTATGCCGGCGTGCGGGCTGCCTGGCAGGCCATGACTGAGGAAATGCAGCGTCTGGAGGAGGAGAACAACGGGGTGTTCATCGAGGCCTACGGCCTCCAGGACGAACTGACGCCGGATGTGCCCCTCAAGGAGATCACCCTGACCTGCAACCCCTTCTATCGGTACGGCGTGGATGCGGAACAGGCCGATGCGGCCACCCGGACGGCTCTGGAAGACCGGCTGCGGGCGGACAGCGTCAAGGAGCTGCTTTCCTATGCCATTGGCTGCATGATGGGCCGGTATTCCCTGGATGCGGCGGGCCTCGTTTACGCCGCCGCAGGCAATGCGGACTTTGACGCAGGCAAGTACACGACCTTCCCGGCGGATGAGGACGGCATCGTGCCCCTGGGCGATATGCCGTGGTTCGATGACGACGCGGCCCATCGTTTTCGGGAATTCTGTCTGGCGGTCTGGGGCGAGGAGAGCCTGGAGGAGAACCTGCGCTTTGTGGCCGACCAGCTCGACCCCAAACGCGGGGAAACGCCCGAGGCCACCATCCGCCGCTGGCTCAGCGGCAAGTTCTTCAAGGACTGGCACTGCAAGGTCTACAAAAAACGGCCCATCTACTGGCTGTTCTCCAGCGGCAAGCACAAGGCCTTTGAATGCCTGGTCTACCTGCACCGCTTCAGCAGCAACACCCTGCCGCGCATGCGCGCCGCCTATGTGACGCCCCTGCAGGGCAAGATCGCGGCCCGCTTGGAACTGCTGGAACGGGAAGAAGCCGGTGCGGGCAGCACCAGCAGCCGGAACGCGCTCAAAAAGCAGCGGGAGCTCCTGCTCAAAAAGCAGGACGAACTTCGCCACTTTGATGATCTGCTGCGCCACTACGCCGACCAGAACATCCAGCTTGATCTGGATGACGGCGTCAAGGTCAATTATGCCAAACTGGCGGACCTGCTGGCCGAAAGCAAGACCATCACCGGCGGCAAGGAGGAGTGACCATGCCCCGTCTCGATGCCATCACCATCAAGGGCTTCAAGTCCATCCGGGCATTGGAGAATTTCGCCTTGCAGCGGCGGAATATCCTGATCGGCGGTAACGGTGCGGGCAAAAGCAACTTCATGGACTTTTTCCGCCTGCTGCGGGCCATGTGCGGCTTTTCTCTGCCCGGCTTGCCGGTCAGCGGATTAAAAAATTATGTGCAGCTCAATGGCGGGAGCGAGGCTTTGCTCCATTGCGGTTCAAAAAGAACCCCTTCTGTGCATTTTTCGCTTTCCCTGAATGACCATGAATACACCGTGGATCTACACCCCACTGTGGAAGAAAACTTTCTTTTGAGCTATGCGCAGTTCCTGCCTGCGGGCCAGGAAAACTCCAGCTGCCATGCATCAGAAACCTTGGCATCACCGTCCCTGAACGCGGTTCCCTTTTCTGAGCTTTATCAGGCGATCGCCTCATGGAACATCTACCATTTCCATGATACCAGCCACCTTTCCCCCATGCGCCGTTCGGCGGACATGGCGGATACGGCCTATCTGCGCCCGGATGGGGAGAACCTCGCGCCCTTTTTGCGTGCCCTGAGCAAAAACGAGCCGCGCAGTTATCGGCGTATCGTGCGGGCCATCCGGCTGGTGGCGCCGTTTTTTGAGGATTTTCTGTTCACCTCGCCGCTGGAGGATAAAGTGCGGCTGGACTGGAAACAGAAAAACTCCGACTATCCCATGAAGCCCTATCACTTCTCCGACGGCACGCTGCGCTACATCGCCCTGGCCACGGCCCTGCTTCAGCCCCAGCCCCCGTCACTCATCCTCATCGACGAGCCGGAACTGGGCCTGCATCCGCAGGCCTTGCCCCTGCTGGCGGAAATGGTCAAGGCTGTGCCGGAAACCACCCAGATCATCCTGGCCACGCAATCCGCGGCCCTGGTGGACTACTTCGCGCCGGAAGATGTGGTGGTGGTCAATCGCCGGGAGGGGGCCTCGGTCTTCGAACGCCTCGATCCCGAAGCCTGCGAGCGCTGGTTGCAGGACTATTCCCTCGGTACCCTGTGGCGCAAAAACGTCATCGACGGGGGGCCGCGCCATGAGTAGCCCCGTGATCGTCCATGTCATTTGCGAGGGCCAGACCGAGCTGCACTTCGTCATTCAGGTGCTGGCCCCGTACATGCAGGACAGGGGCTTGCTCCTGCTGCCGTCCCTCATCGGCGATACCGGCGGCCATGTGACCTTTGCCCGCCTGTTGCGGGACGTGAAAGCCTGCATCCACCAGCAGGGCCATTATGTGACGACCCTGCTGGATTATTACGGCCTTGCCGGGGACTGGGTCGGACTGGACGCTCCGGCAACGGCGGCCGCCACGGAAAAAGCCCTGCGGCTGGAAGAAGCCACCAGCGCCCGCATGGCGGGGGAGTTCCCCTCTGGGGTGGCCTACCGCTTCATCCCCTATTTCGCCATGCATGAATTTGAAGGGATGCTGTTTTCGGAGATGACCACGCCCAGATCCGCCCGCAATTTCGCCATGCATGAATTTGAAGGGATGCTGTTTTCCGACCCCGCTGTTTTGGCGGAAATACTGGCCGTGGAAACACAGGCCGTCCAGGCCGTGGTCGATGCTTTCACCACGCCGGAGGACATCAATTGCGGCCCGGAAACAGCGCCGTCAAAACTCATCCTCCACCTGAACGGCCGGTACAACAAGGTGCTGGATGGCCCGGATACGGCCGAACTGGTGGGCATCGACACCATCCGCGCCCGCTGCCTGCACTTTCATGCCTGGCTGACCAGGCTGGAGGCCCTTGTTCCCGGCAAGGGATAAAGGCCGGCGGCTGTGGGTTCCCTTTCCATCCCCTGTGGACGATGACGCCTCCCGGTGCGTCGTTCCTTTTCAAGAATGGCAGACAATCCCCATGCGTATCGACACTATTGAACGATCCCTGTTCCCGCTTTTTTCCGATGACAGCCCCATTGTTTTCTGGGATGACGAGCAGGGAGAATTTTCGGAGATCCTGCCCCAGCTGCCTCTGGAAGCGCACGGCGTTACCCTGATTCGGCGGGACGAAATCGGGGATCTGGAGCTCAAAGTCATGCTGGAACTGGAAAAGACCGGGCAGCGGTTCCTGCTCTATTCTCCTCAGGTCGCGCCCCCGCCGCAGGAAGACTGGCTGCTGAACATCCGCCTGTATTCCCGTACTTTCAGTGCCGATACCGCCACCATCCTTCTGGGTGAGCTGGGACTGGAAGCCACGGCCTTGCGTTCTCACCTGACCCTGAGAAAAAAATTTTTCGCCTCCCAGGAACGTACGGCCCGCCTCAAGCGCCATATCACGCCACACGCCGGGGAACGTGAACTGGATATGGGGATGCTGGCGGTCCTTGTGCGTGCGGAGCAAGCCGATTTGGACGAGATCCTTATCCGGCTGTTCCTTGAGCAATACCCGGAAGACCAGCCTGTCATGGCGGAAGAGGCCGCTCCGCTTTGGAAGGACGTGAAAAAATATGGGCTGGCGCCGTTTTTTGGGGATTGTGTCCGCACGGAATTCAACTATGCGGGCGTGCCGCAGGCGGACGGCACGACGATGTTTTCCTTGCGGCACCTGCTCCGCTGCCTGCTGGTCACGGACATGGCCAACAGCCTGGGGGAAAAGCTGCCCGCCTCGCTGGCCCATTTTCGGCTGGAAGGCCCGCTGGCCCGTGTGGCATCTCTTTTTTGCAATAACTGGCGCAGGCACCGCACCTGGCACCGACGGCTGGCCCGTATCTCCGGCATCGTCGCCAAGGAATTGAACTTGCGGCAGGCCATCGCCAGTTGCAAGGCCGAAGATCTGGGGGATTGTTCCACCTTCGAGGAGCTGGAGTGCAGAGTGGTGACGGATATCGTCCAGCGCGCCCAGCACGATGCCCCGGAAATGCTGCTGGCCATCATCCGTCGTCGCCGTGAGCATTATTGGGCGGAGTGGCGCGAGGATGACGGGCTGCAACTCTATGGCACCATCTATGACGGCCTTGAGGCCCTGTTCGCCATCCGTGCCCTCAAGGAAAAATATCCCAACGGTTTCAGCTATGCCGGGGCTGCGGAAGCCTGGCGCCATTATACCGGTGAACTGTTCCGTTTGGACCAGCATTATCGGCATTTCTGCATGGCCGCCGACAAGGTGGACTCCCGCTCCGACGCTCTGAAAGCAGCCCGGGATACTGTGGAATACTGGATATCAGACTGGTATGCAGGCGAATTGTCCCGTGCTTGGAGCCATGTGCTAGGCGGTAGCCAGGGCCTGCTGACGACATGGCGTTTGCCGGATGTGCCGTTCCAGAATGATTTTTACTGGACATTTCCTGCGCCGCTCCTGCGGGAGAATCCCCGTTCCCGTGTGTTTGTCCTCATCAGTGACGGCCTGCGCTACGAAGTGGCCGAAGAACTGGCCCGGACCATCAACAAAAAAGCGCGTCTGCGGGCGGAATTGCAGGCCCAGCTCGGTGTGTTGCCCAGCATTACGTCCCTGGGGATGGCGGCCCTGTTGCCGCATGACGCCCTGTCTTTCAAGCCCGGCAGCGCCGAGATCCTGGTGGACGGCCTGCCCGCCGCCACTCTGGAACAGCGTGATGCCATCCTTGCCCGCAAAGGGGGCAAGGCCATCAAAGCTGATGATCTTGTGGCCATGAAAGCGGAAGAAGCCCGCGCTTTTGTTCGTGAGACGCGTCTCCTGTATATCTATCACAACCACATCGACAGCACCGGTGACAGTGCGGCCTCGGAAACGCAGACGTTCGCGGCCGCGGACAGCACCGTGCAGCAGCTGGCGAAGGTCGTCCGCTGCATCGCGGAACGCTTGAACGGCAGCCATATCTTCATCACGGCGGATCATGGCTTCTTGTATCAGGAAGCAGCGCTTGACCAGACGGACAAGGCGCTTGCTCCTCCCAAGGTCCCCGGCGTGCTGAAAGCCAAAAAGCGCTATGTGCTGGGAAAGGATCTTGGCGATGCCCCCACGGTCTGGCATGGCAGGACAGCCGTCACGGTGGGCACAGACAAGGAAAACTCCCTGGACTTCTGGGTCCCCAGAGGGGCGGGACGGTTCCACTTTACCGGCGGAGCCCGCTATACGCACGGTGGCGCGCTGCCGCAGGAATTCGTGGTCCCTGTGCTGCGGGTGCATTCCCTGTCCGGCAAGTCCGCCGCACAGGACATCTTGAAGCAGGTGGAGGTCTGCCTGCTGGGGCAGCCGACGCGCATCGTGAACAATATCCAGAAATTCGAGTTTATCCAGACAGAGAAGGTCTCGGAACGCTGCCTGCCCCGCAAGCTGCTTGTTTCACTTTCCGATGGCAAAGAAAGCATCAGTGATGAAAAAAAACTGATCTTTGATTCCGTATCCGAGGATATGGAAAACCGGAAAAAATCCGTCAAATTGGCCCTGAAGAACCGTACCTTTGACAGCAGGGCAACCTACTGGCTCATCCTGCGTGACGAGGAGACACAGGTGGAATACCTGCGTGTCGGCATGACCATAGACCTTACGTTCCAAAACTTGTTTTAACAGGAAGCACCATGTGTGACCTTAATGATATCGACAGCTTGCTGAAACGGTATTTCCCGGGCAAAGTCGTCCGCAAGGATCTGACCAAGCTGCTGAAAAGCGGCGCCAATGTGCCCGTGTACGTTTTGGAATACCTGCTGGGCATGTATTGCGCTTCTGATGATGAAGACGTGATCCGGGAAGGTATCGCCACAGTCAAAAATATTCTGGGGCAGAACTATGTGCGCCCGGACGAGGCGGAAAAGATCCGCTCCCTTATCCGGGAGCGTGGCAGCTATACCATCATCGACAAGGTCAGCGTCAAACTCAATACACGCACGGACTGCTATGAAGCCTTTCTTGCCAATCTTGGCGAGGGTGGCGTGGCTATTGCGGATACGACCGTCAAGGATTTTGAAAAGCTGCTTGTTGGTGGTATCTGGTGCATCTTGGCCATCAATTACTTCTTTGAAGAAGGTCAAAAGCACTCTCCCTTCTCCATTGCGCGTCTGACCCCCATCCAGCTGCCCAATATGGATATGGAGGCGCTGTTTGAGGGACGCAGGGCTTTTTCTGAAGAACAATGGATAGATGTCCTGCTGCGCTCCACAGGGATGGAACCCGCCAACCTGGCGCCTCAGGCGCGCTGGCATCTGCTGGCGCGGCTCATCCCTCTGGTGGAAAATAATTATAATCTTTGCGAGCTGGGCCCGCGCGGTACAGGCAAGAGCCATATCTATAAGGAAATCAGCCCCAACAGTATCCTTGTTTCCGGCGGCCAGACCACCGTGGCCAACCTGTTTTACAACATGAGCAGCCATAAAGTCGGGCTGGTCGGGCTATGGGATTGCGTTGCCTTTGATGAAGTGGCGGGGATCAACTTCAAGGACAAAGACGGCGTGCAGATCATGAAGGACTACATGGCCTCCGGCTCTTTTTCGCGTGGTCGTGATGCCATCAGCGCCAACGCTTCCATGGTTTTTGTGGGCAATATCAACCAAAGCGTGGAGCAGCTTGTCAAAACCAGCCATTTGTTCGCGCCCTTTCCCGAAGTCATGATTGATACGGCCTTTTTTGACCGTATGCACAGCTATGTGCCTGGCTGGGAGATCCCCAAAATGCGCCCGGAATACTTCACGGACCGCTATGGCTTTATCGTGGATTATCTGGCGGAATTTCTGCGCGAGATGCGCAAGACCACATTTGGGGATGCCATCCAGACCTATTTTCGCCTTGGCAGCAATCTGAATCAGCGTGATGTGATCGCTGTGCAAAAAACTGTTTCCGGCCTGCTCAAGCTGCTGTATCCGCACGGTGCGTTTGATAAAGCTGCTGTGGAGCGTTGCCTGCGCTATGCGCTCCAGACCAGAAGGCGCGTCAAAGAACAGCTGAAAAAACTGGGCGGCATGGAATTTTATGATGTGCATTTCAGCTATATCGACATTGACAGCGGAGAGGAAAAATTTGTTTCTGTTCCTGAGCAGGGCGGCTCATCCCTGATTCCTGAGGGACCGCTTTCCTGTGGAACACTGCATACGGTCGGAACAGGGATCAATGGCCTTCTGGGGCTGTATCGTCTGGAAACACAGATGACGGCCGGAAATGGCAAATTGACTATTTCCGGTGTCGGTACAGGCAGTCAGAGCAAGGAAGGCATCAAGGTCGCTTTTGACTACTTCAAGGCCAATGCCGGACGTATCAGCAGCCTTTCGCAGGCAGCACACCATGATTACCATGTGCATATAGTGGAATTGCACAACACAGGGCCGTGCAGATCCATGACATTGTCAAGCCTTATCGCATATGCTTCGGCTCTTTTGGGGAAGCCCGTTCTGCCTTCACTGGTCATACTGGGTGACATGAGCTTGGGCGGCAGTATCATCCCGGCAGAAAATCTGGCTGCCTGCCTTCAGGTTGCCTGTGATGCCGGAGCAAAAAGCATCCTGTTGCCCATGAGCAGCGTTGGAGACATCCCTACTGTACCGGGCGATCTTTTCGTCAAATTTCAGGTCAGCTTTTATAGCAGCCCTGAGGATGCTGTCCACAAGGCCCTTGGAGTAAGTTGATTACAGTAAGTGCGTAGGAGATAATCATATTGCAGACTTCATAACTTGTTACTATACAAATATCTGCCCCTTGATTTTTTGTGGGGAAATTTTTCAAAATTTGTGGGGCATCTGGTGGGGCAGATTTGCCCCACAACAAAAAAGCCCTTGCGATTGCTCGTAAGGGCTTGATTTCGTTTGGCGTCCCCAAGGGGATTTGAACCCCTGTCGACGGCGTGAAAGGCCGTTGCCCTCATATCCCTCTTTACCCGTTACACCTTTTTTTGCACGATCTGCCAAAAAAGGGAGATCGTATGACCCTGAACGACGCTTTTGATCTCTATCAGCAGCTCGTCCTGTCGTCCTCATCGAAAAGAGGAATAACAACAGAAATGGGGCGTTGGCAACACCATATTGCTCCTTTTTTGGGAAATATGCCGCTTGATGGGGTTAAAAATGTTCAAATTATGCAATTAAGAAAGGTGCTTGAAGAAAAGTCTCTTAGCCCTCAATCTGTCTATCATTGCTTATCTTTGGTGCGCCGCGTTCTGCGCCGGGCAGTGGAATGGGAATTATATGCTGGCCCTGTTCCTGTATTCAGAATGCCCAAATTTGATAATCGACGTCTGAGATTTCTTTCTGAGGCAGAGGCGGCTTACCTTCTTCAAAATCTTAGTTCAAGATCGGAATTATGGCACGACATAACAAAATTTGCTTTATATACAGGACTTAGAGCTGGAGAAATATATGGACTTATGCCGTATCATGTAGATATAGCAATAAGAAGTGTTAAAATATATGATACAAAAAATACGCTCAGTCGTGTCATCCCTCTTAATGATATAGCTTTAAATATCGTAGAGAAATATTATAGGCATTCAGTTCAATCGCTGCCACTTTTTAATCACAATGGAGAGCTTCCTGCTGCTCACTACAAAGTTTTCAGATGCGCCATAAAAGCGTGCGGATTTAATCGTGGGATTAAAGATAGGCGTGAACGTGTTTGCTTTCATACACTACGGCATACATTTGCATCGTGGCTCGTGCAAAAGGGGTATCCCCTTGCTATGGTAGGGACTCTTCTTGGCCATAAAGATATAAAGATGACAATGCGTTATGCTCATTTAGCCCCCGATCAGGCACGTCAAGCAGTATCTGCATTGCCATGTTTGGAAAAGAGTGCTTGCTGGAAATATGGCTAATTTGTTTTGGATAGGCCGCGCTTGCTTTTCTACGCCAGAATGCCTATAAATAAGGTGTCGGGAAGGTGTGTCACCACCTTCCCGACAGGCACGGCGCGTGTGCGCCCCCTTTTTGTTACGCGGTTATGGTTTCATGTTTTTGCCCCGCCCGGTGCCAGCCGGACGGGGCCTTTGTTTTACTTAAAGCCGGGACGAAGCCCGGAGCATAAGACAAAGGAGCGTCAGCAGCGCCAAGACGATGAGGCGTCTCATGCAGCCAACCTCCTTTACCCGCAAGCGGGAGTTTGCGCCGTGCCGAGCGCGAGGAGGTGCCGCGTAACAAAAAAAATTTATAGTAAGGCTATGTAAATTTCAAGTTTAAACTGTCTTTGTACTTGTTAATTCTTAAAAATCGTTTTATATAAATATATCTACATAAAGGAGTATCTATATGGCTCTTGAAGACAGAGATATTTTTACAGCAATTTTTGCCAAATATAGCGACCAACCTATTGAATTTGTCATGGAGCAGTACGAAAAAGCGAAGCTGCTCAACATGGCAATCGAAAAGCGCCTTTGGGATCAGTCCAGAGTCGTAGCCTGTCCCGCCTCGGAAAGTCCGGCCCAAAAAGAGGAGAAGAAGCCTGAAGAACCGCAGGATCGTGTTCCTGAAAAAAAATGCTATACGCAAAAAGACTTGAAGTGCGATCCTGCCGAAGCCATCACCGATACGAGCGTTACATGCTGCTTGTGCGGTAAGCAATCACTGACGCTGACGGCCAGACACCTGGCTCACCACGGCATCACTGTGGAAGAGTACAAAAAGCTCTGTGGCTACTCCGAACAGCAGAAGCTCATGGCGCACAACCTCTTGGCTAAGCTGACGACCAACGCCCAGCGTGCCCAAGCAGCCCGCGCTGCCAAACGAGCAGAAGCTCATTCATAGCAGCGTCAAGCATTCAAATACGATAGCCCCGGAAGGATACGTCCTCCGGGGCTATCGTATTTTATCGTATTCTACACTGATTTCATCTTATCTTATCTTATCTCATCTTATTCTACACTGATTTCATCTTATTTTTTATTTGTTGCAAGAATCAGATAAAATATGATATGTTCAAGAGAAAACTAAGAAGGCAGGACAGGTAAAGTAACGTCACTTTTTAAGTGCCTACTTTACGTCCTGCCCCCTCATACGCCGGGGGAGGCTTGCTTATTCGCCTTCGGCTCAACGCTAAACGCAGGAGAACAATCATGGACGAACATCAGAGCAATGGACAGGAGATTATCGTGCAACCCACTGAAAACATTGTTGAGATCGACGGCGGAAACATGTTTACCACGTCGTTGACCGTGGCGCAGGCATTCGAGAAGGAGCACTTTAATGTGCTTCGGGACATTGAAAAATTGGAGTGTTCCGAAACATTCCGCGCCCTCAATTTTGAAGCCACCGAATATCAAGATGCCCAAGGTAAAATGCGGCCCGCCTACCGCATGACCCGTGACGGTTTTTCCTTCCTGGCGATGGGCTTTACGGGCAAGAAGGCGGCTGCTTGGAAAGAAAAATTCCTGGAGGCGTTCAATGCGATGGAGCAAACCCTGCTGGATCAGCAAAAAGACTCCATCATGGAGCAAGCCCAGGAACAAGAAGCGCTGCCGAAAGAAGCGCAGCCCATCCCCTATTTTTTCCGGTCAAGAAAGCGGATCGGCAAAGGTGGGCGAGCGGCGCTGGAGGGTATCCTGCGTCTGGAAGCCTTGCTTCAGGGAGACAGCCTGGAACATACCGAACAGCGTCTTTGCGCCAGGATGCGCGTGAAGAGTGTGGGAGACCTTCAGGAATGTCGGTTGCAGGAAGCCATCATTTACGTCTTTGAGGAACTCTTCCGGGTTGGGGGACAAGATGGATGGAAGGATACCTCTTCAACGAACATGCTCCTTACCTTGCAGGGCTTGGTCGATTTCTGGGGGCATTTCAGCAACTACACCAAGACGGAAATCCGCACCTATATCTGCAATCGCTGCGGTGTGGACAATTTTGAAGAACTGAAGACAGAGCATGATCTTTTCAAGGCCGTGCTGGCCGCTTGGAGCGGTTTCTCAAACCACAACCTGAAATGGCAGTGCTGGTAGCATGGCAGAGGCAAGGAGAAAGGCTCGGCGTAGTGACCGGATTCAGGCCTATGTGACGCCGGAGGAGTTTGAGCTCATCATGGCATCAAGTAAACGCGCTGGTCTGAGTATATCGGAGTTTGCCCGGCGTGTTTGCCTCGGTTTCCGAGTTGAAAGCCGGGAGGATCAGCAGGCCCGGCGCGAGTTGCTGAAGGTCAATGCGGACTTGGGCCGCCTTGGCGGATTGCTCAAGCAGACGCTGGCCAGTGGCCATAAGGAACAAATCTACGGACTGCTCCACAAGATCGACCAGGCACAGGCTGAG
>ERZ827498.2132-NODE-2132-length-19900-cov-4.122348_pt1 | contig 19900 bp, 24 predicted proteins | sample MGYA00519865_ERZ827498 | MGnify/ENA primary metagenome ERZ827498 (study PRJEB31778, sample SAMEA3449328) | human gut metagenome | biome: human gut; feature: human-associated habitat; material: faeces | place: United Kingdom | collected 2010/2012 ...
GGTTTAGCGTGTGTGATATACTCAACTGCCCTGACTTGTACGACTACTGCCCACACTGCGGAGAAAAAGTAAACACAGAAACGGAGGGAGTGTAAATGGGAATCGAATTGAAACTGAAACCCTGCCCGTTTTGCGGTGGCAGAGCAGTAGAAGTGCTGGCAGAAGGCAAGTATTTTTTTGAGTGCACCATTTGCGAATCCAGAGGGCAAAAAGCAAGAACGCTGGAAGATGCGAAAAAACTGTGGAACGACCGCGTTACACCGCCAGACTACCACAAGAACAGCCAATGGAACAAGCACGGAGGATTCTTTTATTGTGCGAAATGCGGTTGCTGTCAAGAGAAGAAAACCAAATTCTGTGCGTACTGCGGTGCGAAAATGAAAAACTGCAAAACATATGCGGATTATTTCGAGGAAAATTTTCCGAAAGATAAATTTCCAAATGCTGACCGCAGCTGTATATGCAGACGAAGTCTGTTTGGCGGCTATTCGGAAGAAACGCTGTGCGAAAAAGGTGGCTGCGGCTGCCGCGAGTGCTGGGAGGAAGTTATGGAGGCACAGCCATGACCAAAATCAACACCACGCAGATACTGCCGATCGCAATGATCTTGCTGGACGTTGGTGCGGCGGCGGTGTGTCTGTGGCATAAGGACTACAGACGGGCGGTGTACTGGATAGCAGCGGCGGTGTTAAATTTGACGGTAACTTTTTAGGGGGGCATATGTATGAATGCAAAGAAAGACCGCTATGCTGTTCGCATCTCCGAAGCATCATACACAGAGATGCAGCAGGAAGCCCTACAAGACGGTGTAAAAGAAGGGGTGGCAGTTATGCTTGTTACTCTTGAAAAGCTGTTAGGGTGGCGTAGAACGCGTCTGACAAGGGTGTTTGATGCTATGCAGGAAATTCTGCTGATGCCGGCGATGCTTGGAAAAGACGTTACAGCAGAAGATGCGATAAGACACTTGCGGAAAGAGTACGGCGTTGATGTGGACAAGCTGAAAATCAACGTGGACATCAACTACGTGGATAGTGAGCCAAAATCTGATAAGGCGGTGAACTGAGCTTGGATACAGCAGAGGCGGAAAGTGCAAAAATCATGGGAGATCGTAACGCACGCGAGCGTTAGCATTTTGCGAGTTAACGCACGCCGAGCATAAAACGAGCGTAAAACGAGCGAAAGAAAGGAAGATGACACATGACCATAGAAACCCTAAAGCAATGCCGCAAAGCTGCGGTCGATGTCAGAAAGGCGAAAAAACGCTTACTGGAGCATAAAGCATCTGCCGGAAGCATCAGCGGCATGAGGTATGGTGATGCCCCTCGCGGACGTGGTGAACCGCTTGCACCGCAGGAAGCGTACATGGAAAAGTTGGAGCAGCTGCAGGAAGAATTGGAAAAATGTGAATGCATTTGGAAGCCACTTGAAAGAGAGGTCGTAAAAGCGACAAAAAATTTACCGATTATTACGCGGCGATTGATTGTTGGGTACTATGCGTTTGCAGGCTCATGGGAAGAAGTGAACGAGCGATGTGGTGTGAGTAGGAAGCAATCGCAGTATAAAGTGCGGAAAGCTTTTGAAAAATTTTTGGAAAAAGCTTGACTTTCGGCATCGTTTGTGCTATAATTGGTAACATAAAATATTGTGCCTGACAGTGTAATGCTGTCAGGCATTTTTTATACCCAGGTGAAAAAATGGTACATATTGTAAAACAGAAAAAGAAAAGTATAAAATTTAATGTTGTGAGGGAATCACGTCTGATCGAAAACTTGATTGAAAAGCTGCCAGATGATGATACGGTGTACAAGATTGTTTCGTTTGGTGGCTTTTCTTCTATCGGTTTCGTAAACTACATCGCGGCACAGACCAAAATTAAAAAAATGGAAGTGTCTACGCTCAGAGTTGGGAAAAAGCATTTGAAAGTGCTTGACGTTTTGCATAAAAAAGGCAAGCTTGACTACGTGCATTTTCTCGTAGGATCTATCATGTCAAACGACAGCAAGGTAGGGCAGAAATACGGGTATTTCGACAGCTTGCAGACTGTATGCGAGGCAAACGGCTGGGACGTGACGGTGTACACAAACCACAGCAAAGTGCTTTTGTTTGACACAGAACTTGGGAAATTCGTCATCGAAACATCTTCGAATTTGAACGAAAATCCCAAAATGGAACAATTTAGCTTTGAAAAAAACGAGGAACTGTACGATATGTATCATGGTATTTTTGACGAGGTGCGGCACATGAGGTGAGAAAATGAACCCGAGAAAGATGCGATTTGCAGAGTATTACAGAGCCAGTTCCAACGGCACAGAATCAGCAATCAAGGCTGGATACAGTAAAAAGACGGCGTACAGTCAAGCCAACAGGCTGTTGAAAGATGTTGAAGTGCAAAACTATATCAAAGAATTGGAATCGGAAGAAAAAGACAAACGCATCTTGGACGCACGAGATCGGAAGGTCATTTTGTCAGACATTGCACGAGATGACATCAATGACCCGCAGTGCCGCATAAAAGCAATCGACACTCTGAACAAAATGACCGGCGAGTATATGCAGAAGCAACAAAACGACAGCGGCGAAAAGGAACTGCCGAAGCTACTGGAAGCGTTGGAGGACACCGATGACATTTGAGAAACTTTCAAAAAAGCAAAAAACGGTGTTCCGGTGGGCATATCGTCCAGAAGCTTACGCCTTGATCTGTGACGGCTCCGTCCGGTCTGGCAAGACTGCGGCAATGGCGTGTAGCTTTATCCACTGGGCAATGTCGCGGTTTGACGGAGAACGGTTCGCAATCTGCGGAAACACAGTAAAATCCGCGGAACGCAATATCATCATGGAAATCATGCAAATGGTTGACATCACGCACTACTACGACGTGTCATATGTGGGCGGAGATTCTCACCTGATGACGGTTTCTGGCTGTGGGAAAAGCAACCGGTTTTACGTTTTCGGTGGAAAAGACGAAGGCTCTTACAAGCTTGTGCAGGGTATGACGCTGGCGGGGGTGCTTTTTGATGAAGTGGCACTTATGCCGGAAAGCTTCGTAAATCAGGCGATTGCTCGTACCTTGTCTGTGGACGGTACGCGGCTGTGGTTTAACTGCAATCCAGACAGCCCAGAGCACTGGTTTTACAAAGATTGGATACAAAAAGCGGACAGCGGCGAAAGAAGCGATGTGGTGCATCTGCACTTTACGATGTGGGACAATCCAATCATGACCGCGGAAAAAATCCACCGTGCAGAAGGTATGTATGCAGGCGTGTTTTACGACAGATACATTCAAGGGCAATGGGTGGTCGCAGAAGGAACCGTATACACCATGTTTGACAAGCAGCAGCATGTTGTACCGGATACGGTCGAACTGCTCCCAGGTGGGGATTACTTTATCTCTTGTGACTACGGCACTCTGAACCCGACAAGTGCGGGCTTGTGGTATCTGGATACTACCGGACACGCCACACGGCTGCGGGAGTACTACTACAGCGGACGTGACGGAACGCCACGAACCGATGAGGAGCACTACAAAGCGTTGGAACAGCTGGCAGGAAATCATATCGACGAAATACGTGCAGTCATCGTGGACCCGTCAGCGGCTTCTTTTATCGCTTGCATCAGACGGCACGGCAGAATGCGGGTGAAACAGGCAGACAACAGCGTCTTGGACGGGATACGAGATACGTCGGTTCTTCTGCAAAGCGGATACTTGCATTTTTGTAGCTGCTGTGCAGATACGATTCGCGAATTCGGGCTGTATCGCTGGAACGAAAAGCAGTCCAATGATGTGGTGCTGAAAGAAAATGACCACGCCATGGACGACATGCGATATTTTGTTCGGACAGCGATGCGGCGAACGATTCGACAGGTAAGAGGTGAGGAAAAACGATAAACATTTTTCAAATTCTTGGAAACTGGCTGTTTCGGAACAGACCAAACGCAGAGCAGCCGGTGTCTACTCGTATGCAGACCGCACTGGAAAAGTGGCAAACGATCTATGAAATCGGCGATGACTGTGGAGCCTTAGGCTTGCCAGCTGGGATTGCATCAGAGTTTGCACGGCTGATGCTGGCAGAATCCGATATACACATAGAGGAAAGCAACGGCAGAGCGGAATTTCTCGGGAAGCAGATAGACAGCTTTCTGGCGAAGTTTTCCGAAAAGGCGGAAGTGGCGTGTGCACTTGGGAGCATGGCTTTTAAGCCGTATGTGTCCGGTGATGAAATACTGGTAGATATGGTTCGAGCAGACAGATACGTTCCAACTGCTTTTGATGCCAACGGTGATGTGACCGCCGCGGTTTTTATGGCACGTAAGACTGTCGGGAAGGTATACTACACGCGTCTGGAGTTCCACAGCTGGGACGCTGTGACCAAACGCTATACTGTTGAAAATCAGGCGTACCGGTCGATCGGCGTGGATTCTCTTGGGGTATCTTGCGACTTGTCAGATGTGGAAGGCTGGGAGCAGCTGCAGCCGCATCAAGAAATCGAAAACGTATCTGCTCCGCTGTTTGCGGTGTTCCGCGTGCCAGCTTCTAACCGCGTGGACATGGATTCTGCGGTTGGTGTGTCGGTATATGCCAACGCCGTGGACTTGATACAGCAGGCGGACGAGCAGTGGCGGAAAATCACGTGGGAGTATGACGCTTCGGAAATGGCGGTTGATGCGTCAGTGGACCTTTTCGATTTTTCAGCAGCGGACAAAAAAGCGGAAAAGCGGCTGACACTTCCCAAAGGTAAAAAGCGGTTGTTCCGGAAGTATGACTTCGGGGAAAATGCGGACATCACCAAGATGATGCAAGTGTACGCTCCTGCAATCCGCGATACGTCGCTTTTCAACGGTCTGAATCATATCTTGCAGCGGATTGAGTTCAATGTCGGTCTGGCGTATGGGACGATCTCTGAACCGCAGGACGTTGAAAAGACAGCAGAGGAGATACGCACTTCTAAGCAACGTAGCTATGTGCATGTATCCGCTATGCAGAATTCGTTAGAACACGCTCTGCGGCAGCTGGTATATGCTATGGACGTGTATGCGACACTGTATCGTCTTGCACCACAAGGGACGTGTACACTGGCTTGCAACTGGGGTGACAGCGTTCTGGAGGATACAGACAAGGAGTTCCAGCGACGGTTGCAGATGTGCAATGCAAGGCTGTTGAAGCCTGAGTATCTGATCTCCTACGCTATGGGTTGCACTGTAGAAGATGCGTCGGAATACATACCGGAGCAGACAGATGACGGCGGGCTGTTCGGCGGCGGTGGATTCTGATGCGTAACTACGAGCCAAATGCAGATCGCGTTGTGGCACTGTATCAGATGCTGGAAGATGACATCATCACTGCTATGATACGGCGTATGATGCGTATGGGAAAAGTGTCTGATACGACAAAGTATCAAGCAGAAATTTTGCAGCAAGCCGGCTTGCTTTATGAAGATATTGTGCAGATCATCGCAAGCAGGACAGATGCCTGCTCCGCAGCCGTGAAAGCTCTTTTTGAAGATGCGGGAGTGGAAACTGTCAGTATCGAAAGTGACATACATGAAACCGCAGAACAACCGCCGGTCAATATCCGGCAGAGTAACCCTATGCGGCGTGTACTGGAAGAAGGCTATCACAAGACGCAGAAAACGCTGCGGAATCTCGTGAGCACTACGGCAAGCACCACACAGCAGGCGTTCTACGACGCTTGTGACCGGTCTTATATGCAAGTGTCTTCTGGGGCGTTCAGCTATCAAGAAGCGATACGGACGGCTGTACGTAGCCTTGCAGACACCGGTGCATATGTGACCTATCCCACCGGACACCGTGACCGCATAGACGTGGCAGTGCGACGCTGCACGCTGACAGGTGTGGGACAGACTTCTGTAGCAGTATCTAAGACGTATGCAGAAGAATCCGGCTGTCACCTTATGGAACTGACAGCACACAGCGGTGCCAGACCGGAGCATGCAAGGTGGCAAGGGCAGCTTGTCACGCTGACCGGTGAAGATGCTGGAAAGACCATAGATGGGCTGCATGTGTACACACTGCATGAAATCGGCTACGGCTCTGGCGACGGATTCAAGGGCTGGAACTGCCGCCATGACTGGCATGCGTACTATAAAGGCATTTCCAAGCCAAATTATACGCAGGAGCAGATTGAAAAGTTGAACGAAAGAAAAATCCCGTACAACGGCAAGAAGTACACGGAGTATGAGGTAAGCCAAATGCAGCGTGCCGGTGAACGTGATGTGCGGGCGTTGAAACGGCGTACACTGGCGGCACAGACTGCTGTGGAAAATGCTCCGAACGAAGAAATGAAAACCGCGTTGCAAGAAGACTACGAAGCAAACGCGGTAAAGCTGAAAGAAACTGAAAAGCAGCTGAGAATGTTTTGTAATCAGACCGGACGGCGGCTGGATACGTTTCGGGAGCAAGTGGACGGCTTCGGACGGAGTGCATCGCAGAAAGCTGTCCATGCGGCGAAACGGCAGAAGCAGCAGAAACAGCAAGCGAGCACGGCGGCTGCCGGAACATCTGGACACGCTGTGGAAGTCACGCCGCCTGAACCAAAAACGAACGGCGGAAAAGGAAAACTATATAAAGACGAAAGGATGTAGCGTATGCTGGAAAACATAAACATGACATTTGGAGAAGCATTGGAAGCAATGAAAGCCGGAAAGAAAGTTGCAAGAACCGGTTGGAACGGCAAAAGTCAGTACGTCGAGCTTGCAACAAATGTCTCTTACAAAAACACAAACGGTGAAATTATCAACTGCGAACATGAAGCTATCGGGAACAAGGCACTTGCATTTGTTGGCACAAGCGGTGTCCAAATGGGGTGGCTTGCAAGTCAGGCTGATATGCTGGCAGAAGATTGGTGCATTGTTGAATAGAATGTGAAAGGAGAAAGAACATGGGAACATACAGAGCAACGGAGCTGAAAGACACAGTATCACTGATGTGCAGTGACGATTACAAAGAGCGATTCAAAGCGGAGTATATGCAAGTGTGCGTCCGGTACCAGAAGCTGAAAGCAATGCTGGACAAATGGGACGAAGGAAAACTGAACTTCCAGCCGACCTGTCCGAGAGGAATTTATAATTTCCAGATCAGAGCGATGGCGGATTATATCGCCAGTCTGGAAGCACGTGCAGCAATCGAAAACATCGAACTGTAACCACTGCCCCGACCACGGGCATAAACTGGCGGAGGGCTGGAAGGTAGAAACACGAAAGCCAGCGGGTAGGCGTTTCTATATCGAAAAATAAGCATCGGGAAACCGATGCTATTTTTATATCATTTTTCAGAAAGGGATGAAAAAACATGGAAGACGAAACCAAAAACGAGCCGGAACAGCAGCAGGAGCAGACACCGGAGCCTCAGGCAAAAACCTACAGCGAAGCGGACTACAACGCTCTGCAGGCGAAGCTGGACGCTGTCACGGGGCAGCTGAACGATGCAAACGACAAAATCAAGTCGTATGCCGATATGGACATCGACGGCATCAAGCAGTCTGCTTCCGACTGGCAGAAGAAGTACGAGGCTGCACAAGATCAGATGCAGCAGCTGGAGTACAGCACCAAACTGGACAAGTTCGTGGCACAGCAGGGCTGCAAGAATCCGATCTATGCAGACTATCTGAAACGCCAGATCGAAAGTAAGCAGCTGAAGTTTGACGGTGACACACTGCTTGGTGGCGAAGACGTGGTAAAGGCACTGAAAAAAAGTTGTCCTGACGCGTTTTCAACGGAAGATGAAAAGCCGCCGATTTTTGTGGATTCCGCAACCGGCAGCACAAACAAAGATGTGACGGACGAAATGGTCCGCCGCGTCATGGGCTTAAAGTGAGAAAGGAGATAAGATATGGCAAACAATCTCACACTGATCAAAAAGTATATCGAACTGCTGGACGAAGTGTACAAGAGTGCTACACTGACAGCAGATCTGGAATCCGATTCCAGCACTGTACGGCAGGGCAGCAACGCACGGACAATCCTGATTCCCAAGATGAGCATGGACGGTCTTGGGGACTATAGCCGAAAGGACGGCTACGTGTCCGGTGACGTAGACCTGGAATGGGTTGAAAAGACGTTTAACTACGACCGCGGCAGACGGTTCAGCGTGGACGCTATGGACAACGAGGAAACCGCAGCACTGTCCTTCGGAAAGCTGGCTTCTGAGTTTATCCGTACCAAGGTTGTGCCGGAAATGGATGCATGGCGTTTTGCTGCATATGCAAAGGCGGCGGGCACCAACAAAAGCGAGGACCTCGCAGACGGTGCTGCAGTTTGTGCTGCAATTACCGCTGCAAACATCGCCATGGACGAGGCAGAGGTGCCGCAGGAAAGCCGCCTGCTGTACATCACACCGACTATGTACAACGCGATTCAGGCACTGGACACTTACAAGTCCAAGGCAATGCTGGCGGGGTTCGCAAAGACAATCCGCGTGCCGCAGTCGCGTTTTTACAGTGCAATCGACCTGCTCTCCGGCGTAGATAAGACCGGTTCTTCCGGTGCTGATGAGAGTGCCGGCGGATATAAGGCGGCAACCGCAGGCAAAAAGCTGAACTTCCTGATCGTGCAGAAAAATTCCCCGATCCAGTTCACCAAGCACACTGTAAACAAGGTCATCACACCGGAGCGGAACCAGCACTCTGATGCATGGCTGTACTTCTACCGTGCTTACGGCATCACAGAGGTGTACGACAACAAGAAGTTCGGCATCTACGCATCGGTATCTAAGACCTGATCTGGAGGTGAGCCGCATGCGTACAGTAGGCTTGGTGTTTCCGGAAAAGCCTAAAAAAGCTGCAAAGAAGCCTGCACCGGAGCAAGAAAAGGACACGGCGAGCAAAAAGGAGAAGTGAGTATGCCGTATGCAGATCACACGTACTATACGCAGTCCTACCGCGGGAAGCGTATCAAAGAAGAAGAAACGTTTTTGATGTATGCAGAGCGTGCATCGGAGTACATAGACATGGTGACGTTTGACCGCCTTTCTGGCGGTGTGCCGGAGAAGTTTGCAGAAAAAGTGCAAAAATGCTGCTGTGCAATCGCCGAAGCAATGGCGGATTATGTGGATTACAGCGGCAGCACACCAACCGGCTCCGGAAAAGCTTCCGAAACAATCGGCAAGTACAGCGTCAGCTATACAACAGCTGCACAGACCATTTCAGGCTTGCTGTACGGCACGTCTGCCGGCATACAAGACTATCTGCGTAGCATCTGTATCCGCTATCTGGGCAGCACAGGGCTGATGTACAGGGGGTGCGACGATGTTTGTCAATAAAGTCGGTTGTACAGTCTATGAAAAGACTGTCAAAAACCGCATGGAAGCGTATGTGCCGCACTTTATCCCAGCTGTGTACTGGGAAGATACCGTTGCACAGGTGCAGACTGGCACGTCCATGAAGCAACAAGACCAAATTTGGTGCTGCATTCCAGCCTCATCGCTTTCTGACTATCTGCCACAGAAAGATGACATCATCGCTTGCGGCAGGTGTGAATCTGATGTACCACCAAGCAACGGCAGAACAATCACGGCGGTAGAGGATTACCGGTACGGCTCTGCAGACGTGCAGCACATCGAGGTGACAGCGGTATGACAATACACGGCGAACTGGTGATACACACCGGTAAGTGCAGTGAAAAAGCACTGGAAAAGGCACAGAAGTATCTGGATCAGGAAGTGATACGGACTTGTGCACCGTATGTACCTCTGGACACTGGTACACTGGAAAGAAGTGGAAAGATGTCAAGTGACATCGGCAGCGGCACTGTGACGTGGAACACCCCATACGCCAAAAAACAGTACTACGAAGGAAACTCCAAAGGGTTGCGTGGAGCAATGTGGTTTGACCGTGCCAAGGCAGACCACGCAGAAGACTGGCAGGACGGCGTGGCGAAGATACTAGGAGGCGAAAATGACGGCAATCATTGAAGCTGTGCGTGACTGGATCGCAAGCTGCCCGCTTGTCGAAGAAAACGCCATTTTAGGCATTGACCACTTGGGGGCTGACCCTATCGGCTATACCGTAGATACTGTGCCTTGCAACCCCGTTGCATCGCAATATGTGGACGGCTCGCAGCGGCGGCAGTTTCTGTTTGTGTTCGCAAGCAGAAATCAGTATGCTGACACTGCACAAAATTTGGCAAACAGTGCGTTTTACGACAACTTTTCCGACTGGATCGCGGTACAAAACAAGCTGCGGCGGCTTCCGGAACTTGGAGAATACCGCACTGCACAACGCGTGGAAATCACCACTAGCGGATATGTATACGATGCCGGCGACAGCACAGCACGGTATCAAATCCAACTGAAACTTACGTACTATCAAGACAGGAGGTACAACAATGGGTAAAACTTTACAGAATGGCAATCTCGTGATGCGTGACGAAAAGGTCGCGTTTTACGAAATCCCTGGTCAGTATGCTTTCGTGCGTATGGAAGGCTTTACAAGCATGAGCACGTCCAAGTCGGCGACAGAGCATAGCAGAAAGTATGTGGACGAACGCAGCAGCAGAACCGACACGGTTGGCTACGAGGAAAGCATCGCCTACAGCTTTGACCGGTACGACGGAAACGCAGTGCAGGACGACATTGTGACGATCACGGACGAGGAAAAGGTTGGCAAGCAGGCAACTCGACGCATTATCCAGGTGGATATGAAAACTCTGTCCGAGGACGGCACCACTGCTTCCGGCAGAATGCGGAGCTACAGCGTAGTGCCTGACGGCAGCGGCGATGACGCAAACGTCCTGACTTACTCCGGAAACTTAAAAAACAACGGCGAGTGGGAAAATGTTTCTGTCATCAGCAGCGACGACTGGCAGACTGTGAAACTGTCCACATCTGCAACAAAGCCGAAGCTGAAGACTTTGGCTGTGGAAAGTGCTGGTAAGACTGTCGCTCTGACACCGGCGTTTATCGCTGGCACTATGTCATACACGATTCCGGCAGGAACCACAACTGCGATCGTGGAAGCGACTGCGGAAAACGCATCTTTGACTGTCGTAGTATCTTGCAACGGCGAATCGTATGTCACAAGCAACACTGTCAGCGGCAAGACAAACCAGTTCAACGGCTTGAAGTCTGGTGACAACATCACGATCACAGTGACAGACGGATTCAACACAAGCACATACAAAATCAAGGTGTCTTAATACCGCGGAGGTGCAGAAATGGACGAAATCAACTGGAAGGGCTATGGCGTAGACGCGGAATCTGCGGCGTTTTGGGATAAGTACAACACTGCTGTAGAAAACGCGTCGGAGCGAGAAAAAGAAGCGGTACCAAAACTGGAATCGGACAGAATCCGGAAGTACTGCAACGACTTCCGGATTTTTTATGCCGATCTGATCGGAGAAGAAAACGCCGAAAAAGTGCTGTCTGATGTACCGGACAACAAAAGATGCTTTGACGAGATCTATGCATCTTTGCTGCGGTGTATCCACGACCAAAAAGCAGAATCCAGCCGCAGAATCGCAAGTATCCTGCTGAAATACGCCCCAAAGACCAGAGGAAACGAAAATGCTGCACCCACTGTATGATAGCTTACCTGATACTGTCAGCGTACAAGGAAAGCCATATCCGGTAGTGACTGACTATCGGGAATGGCTTTCTTTTTTGGAGATGCTGGCGGACGAAACGTACACAGCAGAGGAACGTGTACTGTGTGCTATGGCGTGGTATCGGGCACGCCCTCCGTGCAACATCGCGGAGGCGTATCAAGCCCTGCTCCGGTATGCGTCGTGTGCGGATATGCCACACACGGGACGTGAAACCGGAAAATCTGCAAACACGCAGCTGCTGTCCTATACATATGACGGGGCATATATCATCAGTGACTTCCTGCGTTTTTATCAGATTGACTTGACAAAAGATGCACTGCACTGGTACAAGTTTCGGCTGCTTCTGGAAGCACTGCCGGACGAATCAGCTGTAAAGCAGCGTGTGGCGTATCGCAGCATCAATCTGGCGGAGATCAAGGATAAAAACCAGCGTAAGCGGATACGGAAAATCAAGAATAGTTTGTGGATACCGACAAACAAAAAACTGGACGCAGGACAAGTGGGTGCGGTCTTTGGATAGAGAGGTGATAGACAGTGGCAAACAGCAAGGCAGACGGAAGCGTTAACTTTGATACCAAAATAGACACGTCAGGCTTTGAAAAAGGGCTGAAACAAATCGACAAATCCAGTGAAAAAGCGTCGAAAAACGTGGAAAAAGACACGGAAAAGTCCTCAAAAAACGCGGAGAAAAAAGCTGGAGATGCTGCTGACGGCATATCGAAAAGCTTTGCGAAATCGTCTGGAAAAATGCAGTCCAGCATGCAGGAAGCTGGCGAAAAGTCGGAAAAAATTTTTAAAGACACTGAAACAGCTGCAAAGTCTGCGATGGACGGCATCGACGGGAAAACTTCTGGCTTGGCAGATAGCATCAAAAGCGGCATGTCACATGTAGGCGAAAGTGTATCAGACACGATCTCCGGAATGGGCGATTTTAACGACAAGTTTGACGATGCTATGAGTGACAGCATCAAGTCTGTCGGTGGTCTTGTCGCTACAATCGGTGGAATCGGTGCAGCTGTGATCGCTTCTGGCACACAGGCGGAACAGGCAGCCAATCAGGTGGCGGCTGCGACAGGATTGACAGGAGATGCTCTGAAAGAAGTGCAGGACATCTCTCAAAACGTATACAAAGACAACTTTGGCTACAGTATGGAAGACGCTGCAGATGCAGTAGCAGTCACGTATCAGCAGACCAAGCTGGTAGGCGATGAGCTGCAGACAGCAGCAGAAAACGCGATGCTGCTGGACGATACTTTCGGATACGATGTGAACGACTCCATACGTACCGCAAAAGCACTGGCGGACAATTTTGGCATATCTATCGAAGAAGCTTATAACCTCATGGCACAAGGGGCACAGAAAGGGCTTGACAAAAACGGCGATATGCTGGACACTCTCAACGAGTACGCCGTCCACTATAGCCAGCTTGGATATACTGTAGAGGATTTCTTCGGCTCTCTGGAAAACGGTGCCGCTTCTGGTGCTTTTAGTATCGACAAAATCGGCGACACGATGAAGGAGTTTGGTATCCGTGTTAAGGATACCTCGACAAGCACACAAGAAGCTTTTAAACTACTAGGGTACACTGGAGATTCCATAGCGGACATGCAAGCCAAATTTGCTGCTGGCGGTGAATCGGCAAGAGAAGCCACAAGCGAACTACTTGGGCAGTTGCAGAACGTCGAAGATGATGTCACGCGAAACCAAATCGGTGTCGATCTTTTCGGTACCATGTGGGAGGACTTGGGTGAAGAAGCGGTATACAGCTTGCTGAACACTCAGACAGAGATCAGCAAAACCACAGACGCAATCGGACAGCTGAACGATGTCAAGTATGACGATGTCATGTCACAACTGACAGCCTTGAAACGGCAGGCAGAAACCGAAGTGCTGCAGCCGTTTGCACAGAAGCTGATGCCGAAAGTAAAAGAAGGCATCGAATTGGTTTCCAAAAACATGGACGACCTGGTTGACGACATCGTGCCTATCGGGAAGGCTGTAGCCACGGCGTTTGCGATCAAAAAAGTGACGGACTTCGGAACAACCGCGATCAAGACTATAAACAGCGTCAGCAGCGTTGTAAAGCTGATACCCAGCGTTCTGGGACCTATGGGCATGGCGGTTACTGGTGTAACCGCTGCGGTTGCTGGCATTGCTTATGCCACCTATAGGGACATCAAGTACGCAAACGACTACGCTGTGGACTTAGACAGCTACACGCAGCATCTGATCGACAAGCAGGATAAGCTGAACCAAAAAACAGAAGAACAAAACCAAATCAGAGCGGAATGGGAAGACAGAAGAAATAGTGCAACGGATAATGTTGACAGAGAGTACACATACTATCAAAATCTATCTGATGCTCTGGAAAATATCGTTGACAAAAACGGCAAAATCAAAGAGGGTTACGAAAATCGTGCGAAGGTGATTACTGGCGAACTGTCAGAAGCGCTTGGGGTGGAAATCGACATCGTAGACGGGCAGATACAAGAGTATGACAACCTGAAATCCAAAATCGAAGAAGTCATGGCAACCAAAAAAGCCAACGCTCTGCTTTCTGCCAATGAAGAAAACTACATAGATGCACAGCAGAACCTCTCTAATGCCGGTTCAACGTATTCCGAAAGCCTTGACAACCAGAAAAGCCTAGAGCGGCGGCTTACAAAAATACAAGCTGCAAAAAGTGCTTTTCAAAATTTGAGTAACTATGGCGGCGGCACAGACGCTTACTATGCGGCAGTAGACCGCTTTGTGTCCTCGTATGGTGAGATGCTCGGTGTAACACAATCCGACATCGCCAACAACAGCACAAAGGTCTTCCAGCAAATCCAAAAGTCGATTGATGAAACATCAAGCAGCCTTGACGATGCGAAAAAAGATGTCAAAGACAATCTGGATAACGTCATCGCTTACCAGTCGGAAATCAAGAACTATGAAGATATGCAGGAAGCCATTGCATCTGGCAATGCGGACGCAATCGCAGAGTGCAACACGCGTCTGATCAACAATCTGCAGACTGCGGAAACCGGCACATGGGAAACACTGAAGCAGCAACGAGATGACGCTGAGCAGCACTGGAAAGACCTAGACCAAAAATACAGAGACGGCGTTGCTGGAATCACACAGTCAACGGTTGATGCTGCACGTCAAACATACGTTCTGACAAACGATGAATTTAACAAATTCAAAGCGAATGCGTCTGGTTCTGCGTATGATGGTGCTACTGGTTTCGCATCTGGTTTTTCAAATGGTCTGAACGAAAACACATCGCAAATTCAATACGCACTAGGCGGCATTTCACAGATGCTGTCTGAACAAGCCGCTGAACTGTATCAGTGGGGCATGGATAACGGTTACAACTACGCCGCAGGGCTTGCTGCGGGTATCAACGACCCAGGAAACACACTGGCAGCAGAAGAAGCATCAAAGGCGTTGGCAAATGCTGCGACAAACAGCACGCGTTCCACGTGGGACGAGCACTCGCCGTCTAAAGTGGCAAAAAAGCTTGGTGGATACTACTCTGAGGGGCTTGCGGAAGGTATCCGCGACGGCTCTGGAGAAACTTCTGTCACAGCAGAGCAAATGGCACAAGATGTCATCAACGCATCGCAACTGCCAGTCAGTCCGTACAACGAAATCGCCTATCCGGTGCAGCAGCCGCGTGCAGCAGAGCAGACACAGACGCATGGAACGCAGCAAGCACAAACCGGCGGGGACTGGGTCTTCCCTATCTACATGGCACCAAACACGCATGTACTGGACACGATCGTGCTGAGTGCAAAGGACCGTGCAAACGCGATCAGCGGCGGAACAGAATTTTAGCGAGGGGGGAAAAGCATATGCAGGCGTGTGATTTTTTCTATGACGATCAGCATGCCCGTCTGAGGCTGCGTGCGACTGTATATCAAATCGGCGACGTTGCATCAGAGTGCACGCCAGATGTTGAGAGGGAGCAGTGCGAGGACGGGTCCTATGCGACATACTCACGCGGTAAACTCGAAGAAAAATCTACTTTGCAGTTCGAGGGCACATGTAGAGATATACGGCGTGTGGCGGACGCGATGAAAAGCGGAGAAATTTTGCTTGGTGGTGCGACAGTCAGCGGTATAGCTGGAAACTCTTTATACGGTATGCACTGCTATGTGGACGGAACACCAACGGTGACTGTAGTATCTCCGGAAAGCATTGCAGACATCGCCACCCTAAGCCTTCCCGTAATCATCAAAGACAACCACTGTGCGATACCGTCATTTCACCTGACTTGTGACGGCGTTGCGGGCGTGTACTTTGGCAACGTCGCGGACAGGACAAGAGATACAGATCACATGGTAAAGCTGGAAGACTGCCGGTATCTGGGCAGTGGCGTATACGAGTACGACAAAGTGCTTGAATTTGTCAATCTTATCTGCGGCGGCAACGCATTTTTGGTGGGCGAATACGCTTCGCCAGCGACTTTGACGAAGCGATTTTTTGCAGTTCGAAAAGTCGGAGATACCGAGTGGAGCGAAGTCAAGCCATTTCCACTGGTAAGCGAAATCGATTCCAGTGCCACCGGTTTGATCGAGCTGCCTTTTGGCGACTTTGAGTGCATGATACGGCTATCAGGAAACACGGCGGCAGACCAAAACGCAGACTATGGGACACCGTTTGAACTGCGGCTACACGGGAGGAAATCGTAAATGGTGATTGAAGAACACTCAGCACTTGATGTCATTACAAAAGACGGCAGCACGTATGCGATCGATGAATCGCAGATCATACGTGGCAGCCTGACCACATCACAGTCCTGCTCCAGCGGCGGCGGTATCCCTGCGGGAAGTTGCAACACCGGCACTGCATCGGTGGCTTTTCACGCTCCAAGTGCACTGTCATATGAAAAGCTTTTTGGAGCAAAAGTCAAGCTGTACGTCTGGTATGGAGATACATCGAAAAAGCAAGTCGGTGTGTACAACGTCACATCTACAGAGCGTAGCTATGGTGTGTACACGCTTAGCTTGTCTGATAACGTGTATCTTCTTGATGAGGCGTGCTACTCTAACGACACGACAACAGCAGCTCAGAACTGGCTTGCAATGCAGCTGGGAGAAAAAAAAGTTCCGAGCGTGATTTTCAACATGATCTGCAACGCTTACAGTGTGCCGCACTGGAACGCTGCGAAAAACGAAGAATCGGTGCCAGAATCCGGAATCGGTGCTCTATCCGTAAAAGTACCGAGCGACTGCTGCACGGAATCCGTCAAGGACTTTGCAAACTATCTGGCGGAGTATCTTGGTGCGATCATAATGCCGGACGAAAACGGGGAGCTGCATTTCGCATATATGGGAAGCAGAACTTGTCCGATAACAATCGACGCATCAAACATCGAGCGTGACACCTACCAAAAATCGCCGTTTCATGTAAGCACGTCAAGCTGGCGTGTAAACCATGACAGCGGCATATGGACTTCGTGGAGCGTATCGGGTGACTTCCCTGAAAATGCAGCACCGCTGTCTATAGTCGTCAACAATAACCCTTTTTGGCAGTCTGTAGAGGACGGCACACCGGAAAGCATGGTGCGTGGACGTACAGAAACCATGCTGCGATATATGTGGGTAGCACAGGGAAAAGTGGCGTATATAGACAACGTGCCGCAAATCAACCCTTTCCGGTGCACGGTGCACGTGCCGTACTACTTCAGAGCCGGCGACCGTGTAAAAATCATCGACCCACTCACATCAGAGGAATATCACTCTTATGTGACAGATGTGACGTGGACGTTCCGAGGCGGGCAACAAATTTCATGTGCTGGCGAGGATACCAGAACGCTGTCTGTGAGCACATCGCGGAATGGTGCCAAAAAAATATCGGACTACAGCCGGTATCTGTACCGGAAAAGCAAGTCTAACACCGGCGGCGGCGGCGGTGACGCAAACACGTACACGAAAGCGGAGATCGATGCAAAGGACGCGGTTGTCAAATCGGCTGCAGATAAGGCACAAGGAACCGCAGACGGGGCTGTGTCTGTGAACAACACGCAGAACACGCAAATCGCCGCCTTGAAGAAGTCAGCACATACACACAACAACAAAGGTGTGTTGGACAAGATCGAGCAGCCGTATACCACGGCAGAACGGGACAAGCTGGCAGGGCTGGAGAACTACACTCACCCAGCCCACACCGCACACGCGAAAGGATTTTACAAGTTTGCAAGCGACGGTGAGGGGCATGTCGCGGACGCTGAAAAGGTGACGAAGGAAGATATTACGGCGTTAGGGATTCCGTCTGAAAACACACGCTACAAATTTGCTGTAGACGGCACTGGGCTGGAAATCAATCAAAGCACTTCTTCTGAATTTTATAGACTTAAATTCCCAAGCACCAGATCGATCACGTCATTAATACCATATTTTCCCAATACATACGATAATGGGAGAGGTTATTGTTGGTGTCAACTTGCTTTTACTGTGGTAGAGAGCACTGCTCATGACTACAAAAAAATCGGCATTGAAGGCGGCTACGAGCAAGGCGAAAGAATTTACTATGAGCCGCAGGGAGTTGCAAAAATTGCGATTGCGCTCTATGGTGTCGCTGGCCGACGTGGAGTCAGCATCACAGCAGACCTGCCACTGCACAACGCCAAGCTGTTTGAGGTAAGGCCGCTGGAAAATTTAAAAATTTTCAGCAGTGCACCTGAAAAAAAGTTGTCTGTATACGCAGTGGGTCGCTATAGTAGTATAGATACAGCCGTGGGAGGAAAAACCAACTATGATTTGTATCTTTTTTTGTATGCAGATGAAAGCTATACCGCAACAGCTCCAGGGGTGAGAGTGACGGTGGAAACATCGGTTTATCCATTTGTTGGCAGTTGTTCCAATGTTAATCAAAATTATTCAAACGTCGTGCAGTTGGATTCGTCTGTGATTTCTGAAAGCATAAGAATGTCAGCTGCAAAAGTTGAAGCTGTTACAGATATACTTGCAAGTAAAGCTGACAAAAGTGAAATCCCCGACATCTCCGGCAAGCAAGACAAACTAACCGCCGGCACGAACATCACGATCAGTGGTAGCACCATCAGTGCGAAAGACACCACCTACAGCGATGCCACACAGTCTACGCACGGTCTGATGACTGCTGCGGATAAGAAAAAGCTGGACGGCATGGATTTGTCGAAGTATCTGCCGAAAGACGGAACGGCGAAAAAAGCTGAATCGCTAAGCAACGGTCAAATGCGAAGTGCATTTTGCTATAACGCTAATGCAAATTTTTCAAATGGCTATATTTGGTTTAAAATCGGAACCGCAACACTATCTGGCAGATACGCTACGATCGCAACGACATTTTTATGCACTTGTGGCTGGGGAAAGCATGCACTATACACATGCCGTGTGCGTTTAGCATCTGCTGGAAATGCTGTCGAATCCATGTCATTTTTTGAATCTGGTAGAACCGGCAGCATGCCAACTGGACTTTTTCGTGTAGTGGCGATAAACGGCGAAAAAAATGTGACTTTTGAACTATGGGCAAAAGTGGTAAGCCAATACGAGGGAACACGTGTCGTTATTTTGAACGAAATGAATCTAGGTGGTGCAAATAATGGTATCTTCTGGGCGTTAACGTCTAAGAGTAGTGCTGATGCAAAACAAGCACCAACATCTGGAGATGTGTGTGTGGATTCTACTGACAATTCCATTTGTGCAACCACTGGAAGAGCCGAAACACTGACAGACAGCGGCTGGACAGCCACCACCAAAAACACGACCTTTACAGCGACTTCTACAGTACAGTGCAGGAAGTACGGACAGTTTGTAGAAGTGCGTGGTGAGGTGACTTTTAGCAGCACATATGGCTCTCCGACAGTGTGCACACTGCCTGCTGGGTATCGTCCGGCAGCCGTGGTGCAGACTTGTGGATACACGCCAAGCGGAAAGATTTTTTGTATCAAAGTGGACACAGCAGGCGTTGTGTCTTTCAGCTCTGATGCAGCCGGAACCTTTGTGAAAAGCACTACATACCGCATCGATTTGACATACTTGCTCGGATAAGAAAAAACACGAGGATTTTTTTGTGGACTAAAAAGGAAGTGAACCAAATGGACTGGACAGAGATCATCACAGCCGGAATTGCTGCACTTGGTGCTGTAGGCGGCTCTGCACTGATGCAAAATAAGGCGACCGCTATTTTACAGGTAAAGCTGGACGCACTCAGAAGCGATGTAGACACGCTCTCACGGCGTGTAGACAAGCACAACAACCTTTTAGACCGTATGACGAAAGTCGAATGCAAAGTGGAAAATCTGGAAAGTGAGGGAAATCATGAAAAATCGTGACTGGAAGCAGTGGGCAAAAGCCGCAGGAATCAGAGCCGTT
>ERZ827498.2135-NODE-2135-length-19890-cov-9.540509_pt1 | contig 19890 bp, 20 predicted proteins | sample MGYA00519865_ERZ827498 | MGnify/ENA primary metagenome ERZ827498 (study PRJEB31778, sample SAMEA3449328) | human gut metagenome | biome: human gut; feature: human-associated habitat; material: faeces | place: United Kingdom | collected 2010/2012 ...
GCGAATACGGTCTTTCCTTGATTCATGATTTCAGTCTCTTGCAATACAATTTGCAGAAGTACAAAATCAAATCTCGAAATAATCAAATTCGTATAACTCATTGAAGATAATCAATTTAATTCATGTCTAAGGTTCTTTCTTTGGACAGCAGTGCATTGATAGCATATGTCAACTATTGAATATTAGCAATCGTTTTGCATATTGCAAAACAATATGCAAAACGACTGATTTAAGTCTCGAAAAAAGCAGCCCAGTGTAACTCATTGGGAACAACCAACTTAAGGTATGTTTAAGTGTTTTTCTTTGGACAACAACAGACAAAAAACAGATACGATATGGCATTATTTTCAGAAAGATATAAATATATAACACCTAATGAGGCTTTAATTAGGGAGGCTTTTCCTGATACAGTCGCAAACGGCATTTGTTCGTGTTATGATGAGCTAAAAGAACAATTGGAAAGAAGTGATCGAATTTATGCGGATGTTTATGATGCTATGGAAGAATATCTTTGGGTATTTTTCTTGAATAAACGGAAAAGCGATTTTAGTCTTGGTCGCTACAAAAAAACAGTTGCTACAGACTATTTACTTTCAGACGACAATCAATGGTTTAAAAAGTTAGATTTAATAGAAAGTTCAATAAAATTTCTGTATAGCATGTTTTCAACAAATCAAGATGGATTAAAGATAACGGATGCATTTGTCAAAAATATTAATATGTTTTTCAAGCGCCTTTACTATTCATATCGGATTGTTGATAAAGAGATAGTAGAGATCACTTCTAAAGAAGAAATAGTTTCAATAGAGACGGCACTACATACAAGTAAGGACAATATTAGAAAACATATATCTACAGCTTTGGCTTTGTATGCTCAGAAACCAGTTGGCGATTATAGAAATTCTATCAAAGAGTCTATATCTGCGGTTGAAGCCTATTGTAGAGAACGAACAGGTGAAAACACATTAGGAAAGGCTCTAGATAAGATTAAGAAATCAGGTTGCGTAATACCCGACATTTTGATTCACGCATTTGAGAAGCTATATGCTTATACCAATCAACCAGATAATGGCATTCGTCACGCTTTGATGGATGAAAATGGTGCATACATACCAGGCCAAGAAGAGGCACAATTTATGTTGGTTTCTTGTAGCTCGTTTTTAAATTATTTATATGGGAAAAGCAGTAAGACAACCCTCTAATAAACAGAGCGTTTATTATCATTTTTATGCACCTCAAAAATATTAAACAATACTTTCAACACTTTAAAAATGTCAAATCAAACATCAGATAATAATAAGCGACTAGCGAAAAATTCTTTACTGTTATATGTCAGAATGCTCTTAACAATGGGCATATCACTTTATACAAGTCGTGTTGTCTTAAGCACTTTGGGCTTTAGTGATTATGGCATATATAATGTGGTTGGTGGATTTGTCGCTATGTTTAGTTTCGTCAATGGCTCTATGACAGCTGCCACACAAAGATTCTTTACTATAGAGTTAGGAAAAAATGGAGATATAGGAACTGTATTTAATACGAGTCGGACAATACATGGACTTTTAGCCTTGGTGATACTTGTATTATGTGAAAGTGTCGGGCTATGGTTCTTTTATAATAAAATGCAAATTCCGCCAGAGAGGATGTCGGCAGCATTTTGGACTTTACAGTGTTCCATATTGGCCACGCTTGTTGTCATTATAAGTGTTCCATACAATGCTGTTATTGTTGCTCATGAAAAAATGTCAGCATTCGCATATATATCATTGCTGGAAGTTATACTAAAATTACTGATAGTATTTTTGGTATCCTGGCAAAAATATGACTATTTGATAGTGTATGCGATCTTAATGCTTTTAGTCCAAATTGCAATTCGTCTATGTTATAGCGTATATTGTAAGAGAAATTTTTCAGAAACAAAGCTGCCTTTTAATGTCAATAAAAAACTATTTTACCAGATGTTACATTTTGCAGGATGGACAATGGGAGGAAATCTTGCAATGATGACTTATACGCAAGGCTTAAATGTTTTGTTGAATATCTTCTTTGGCCCTGTTGTAAATGCGGCAAGGGGTATTGCAGTACAGGTACAAAATGCAATTATTGCTTTCTGTTCTAATTTTATGGTTGCAGTGAAACCCCAGATAACAAAGACTTTTGCGCAAAATGATTTAGATAGAATGCATAATTTAATTGCTTTATCTTCAAAATTTTCTTTTTATATGATATTGTGTGTTTCAATGCCATTGATGCTTGGGGTAAAATATATTTTAAATTTATGGCTAGGAAATGTTCCTGCGTACACAGAAGTCTTTTTGGTGATAATATTATGCTCTTCTATGATCAGATCATTGGCAGAACCAATTATAACATCTATACATGCAACAGGAAATATAAAGAGATTCCAGTTAGTAGAAGGATGTTTATTACTATGCATTTTGCCTGTATCTTATTGTGTTTTATTGCTTAAATATCCTCCTTATTCTGTATTTATTGTGCATTTGCTTTTTGAGATTATTACACAAGCAGCGAGGGTGTTTATTGTTTTACCACAGATAAAGATGAGCATAAAAACATATCTAAGTCGAGTTGTTGTTCCAGTTGTAATAGTATCTTTCATATCACCGATTATTCCAATTTGTTTTAAAAATCAAATTGTGATATCGACATTCCATATGTTTGTAATGATATTGATTATTTCTATGTTGTCAGTATTATTAAGCGTATATGTTTTGGGAATTAATAAACGTGAAAGGAAACAACTAAATACGATTATTAAAAACGTTCTAAATAAAATTTAAAGTGAAAATAGACAAGAAAATTTCCGATGTGATAATGCTGTCTCGGTTTCCTCTGGCTGTTTTGGTAGTATTTATTCATAGTGTCGGAGATATTAATGGAAGTTATTATCATTTGAGAGACTTTATTTCTCACCCGTTGTTAAGTTTTGTCGTTCCAGCCTTCTTCATAATATCTGGATATTTGTTCTTTATGAATGTTGAAGGCAGAACGATTTCCAAGTGGTATAGGGACAAGATTAAGAAGAGAGCAAAAACATTGTTGCTTCCTTATGTAATTTGGAATTTAATAACGTTGACGCTCGATTTCCTAAAGTATGTGAGGCATTCTATATGTTGGATTAATTATGGGGATACATCTTTATGGGGTGTCATTAACAAATCCTTTTTTGATTATATGCCAATAGATTTACCACTATGGTACATACGTGACTTGATTATTTTGGTTGTTATTTCCCCAGCTCTGTATTACTTATTAAAAAAGGTAACTTATTTGTTTGTAGTAGTAATAGGCATTTGGTATTTTATAGGAGGAAATTTTATTATAAATCCAGTCTCTTTGCTGTTTTTCAGTTTAGGAGGCTTGTTGGCGATAAGAAATTTTAATCTACTTCTATTCAATACAAGATGGCAAATATTATTGGCTGTTTCTTTTACTTTTGTTCTATCTGTGCTCATGTTCTTTGACTGTTGGACGAAAATTCCTAAAGCTTATGCCATAATAATGCCTTTTGTATTTTTCAATCTGATGAATTATTGTTCTTCAAATATTTCTATGAAAGCAATTGGGAGGACATTGTCTAAATATTCTGAGATTATATATTATTCTCATTATCCTATAACATTGATTGCTGCAATAGCATTGGTTTCTAAGATTTTCCCAAACTATTCTTTGGTCAATTATTTTATTATACCATTGCTGGCTGTTATGTTTAGTGTAGGAATGAAGGTGGTGTTTGACAAAATAAAAAAACAGCTTTTATGATTTCAATAATTGTGCCAGTTTATAATGCTCAAAAATATATAAAGCGATGTGTTGAGAGCATTGTGAATCAATCATATCAGAAATGGGAACTTATTCTGATAGATGATGGAAGTAAAGATGATAGTAGCTTAATTTGTGATGAACTTAAACAGACTGATTCTAGAATACATGTCGTTCATACCGTAAATCAAGGTGCTAGTGCTGCCAGAAATCGAGGTTTGGATGAAGCCGCAGGAGATTACATTACTTTTGTTGATGCTGATGATTGGGTAAAACCAAATCACTTGGAAGTTCTTGTTAATCAAATTGATTCAGACGTTGATTTATGTATTAATAGCTTTATTGCAGATTTGTATTATGGATCAAGGCCTTATCAATATAAAGAGGTAAAAACTCACGAAAATATAGAAAGCATAAATGCATTTTTTACTATTTTGCTTCAACATTCTCAGTTCTTATGGAATAAACTCTTTAAGAGCAATATTATAAAAGACAATCATATCAGATTTAATACTTATATCAGTTTGGGTGAGGATAACATCTTTATCTTGGAATATCTGAATTATATTAGAGGATTAAGTGCGTCTTCTGTGTGTACTTATCACTATGATCAGATAGATGAGAACCCATTTTCTTTGGGTAGGAGAAAACGTTCGGTGGATGCTATAACATATCAGTTAAAAAACAACTGCGAGGCTATATTAAAATTGTATGACAAATATAATATAGAGTTGCTGTATGAATATGCTTCTGATTATTTCTATACAAGAATTTTTGAACGTATATTTGTTCCGAATGTTGATGTAAAGTGTTGTTTGGCAGATCTTCCTGTTGCTCCATTAAAATATTTTGAAGATTTGCCTCAGTTGAAAGTTGAATCAATATCAAATACATATATTCGGTCGTTTTGGAAAGGTTTACTTGATGGTAAGAAACTAACGGCTAAATTTTATTTAAATATTTATCTTCTAAAACTATGGTTGAAAACAAAGATAATAAAAATTGTTGTGGCTGTGAAGCATGCGTTCAGAAATGCCCAAAGAAATGCATATCTTTAGTTCAAGATAAAGAAGGTTTTTGGTATCCCCATGTAGACGAGTCATTATGTATAGGGTGTAAGCTCTGTGATAAGGTTTGTCCATATAATGAAAAGAGCGAATTCTCTTTATCGAAGAGCGAGGAAAAATTGTTCGCTTATAAAAATGAAAGCTCTGATATTTTAAGAGAGAGTTCATCCGGAGGTGCTTTTACAGAATTGGCAAACTGTATAATAGAACAGGGAGGTGTTGTATATGGTGCCGCATTTAAAGATGATTGGAGCGTTCATCATATATGTATAGATAATATTGATGGCTTGAAAAAACTGCGTGGTAGTAAATATGTACAGAGTAATATAGAGGATTGTTATATTGATGCCGAAAAGAAATTGAAGAAAGGTACAATTGTCTTATTTACTGGAACTCCATGTCAGATAAAGGGATTGAAGTGTTTCTTGCGGAAAGATTATCCTCAATTGCTGACTGTTGATTTTATTTGTCATGGTGTTCCTAGTCCTGGTATTTGGAAAAGGTATTTGAATGAGGAATTTGGTAAAGACGAAACTTGCCGCCTTCAGGCGGCCGATGGGAAAAATACCGTTTTGAATTCATCTCTAAACGCAAAGTCCCCCATAGGGGACATTAAGTTTAGAGATAAAACTGATGGATGGGAAAAATACCGTTTTGTTGTCCGTAGAAAGTCCGCCGTAAAGGCGGACAAAAATTCCGTTTTGTTGTCCGATATACATAGAGATAATCCTTTTATGAAAGGATTCCTTTCCGATATATATTTAAGACCATCTTGCTACAATTGCCCTGCAAAGAAAGGACGTTCAGGAAGTGACATTCAAATGGCTGATTTCTGGGGGATTCGTGAGGTAGATAGAAAATTCTATTCTTCAAAAGGTGTTAGTATGCTTATTGTGCATACGCAGAAGGGCATGGATTTTCTTACTAAGATGAAAGGCAGGATAAAACAGATAGATGAACGGGTAGAATTATTGAATCGATCATATTCTCATTGTGCAATACCTCATCCTAGACGGGAAGAGTTTTTTTATAGAGTTGACAATGAGGATTTAATCTCTGTTATAAACGAACTTACAAAACAAAAAATTACAGAGCGGGTATATTTCTATATTCGCGTTTGTCTGAAATATTTTAGAATAAATCATTTTATTAATAAGATGAAAGCAAAATGGGAAAGAAAATAGGAATTATAACGTTGTGGGATAGTCAAGATAATTACGGACAAGTCTTGCAATGTTACGCTCTGCAGCGTTATTTGATAAAAAATCATCAAGAGGCGTACTTGATAAAAACAGTATCAGATACATTATCTCCTCAATCTCCTTTTAGAAGATTGCTAAATTTGCCGAAGAAAGTATTGACGTACCGTTTTTGGAGTCTCTTATATTTTCGATATAAATTGAGAGTATTTGATAAACGTTTTGGTATCGTTAATAGGCATTTTGATGATTTTAGAGATAAGTTTATAAATAGCACAAAAGCAGTTTATGATATTTCTGCCTTAAGAAATAATCCGCCAGATGCAGATATATATATAACAGGGAGTGACCAAGTTTGGGGAGGCCCATCAGAATTGTATTTTCTAAATTTTACTCCTAAAGGGAAACGAAAATATTCTTATGCTGCAAGTTTTGGAAGTAATCCTTTTACTAAGGATGGCTGTTCTAAAATGGAGAACTATTTAAGCGACTTTTCTGAAGTAACAGTAAGGGAAGAAAGTGGGGTCGCTAAATGCAAACTCTTAGGTATAGATGCAACACGAATAATAGACCCAACTGGTTTGTTAACAGCCTCTGATTACATGTCTATAGCAGAGTGTGAGTCTTCTGAAAATTATATATTGCTTTATCTTTTAGGTAATTTTACAGATGTTAACATTGATGAGGTCTTTAATTTTGCTAAGGCAAAAAAGATGTCTGTAAAATATATTGCCAGTCAGGGTCGGAATGATAAATATGACAAAATCTTCCCTTCTCCTACAGAATGGATAGGGTTGATTGCTAACGCAAAATATATAATAACAAATTCATATCATTGCTGTATGTTTAGTATTTATTTTGAAAAGAAATTTATGGCTTTGCCATTGACTGGTATTTTCAAAAAAATGAATGTAAGAATGGATACTCTATTTGGTACATATCATATTCCAAGGGTTAAATCATTAGACGAGTTGCTTTCTTCTGTTTTTGATTATTCATCAATAACTCAGTTTTTGGAAGAAGATAGGCATAAAGCAATGAAAATAATAGATAAATGGATAAAATAAAAAGATATGTCGATATTAAAAGAAAGAACATTTAAGTATTGGATAAAAATATATTGTTACAACAATGCTTTTATCCGTCCGATTAAACACAATATTAAAAATGAGTTTGTCGGGAATCTTATTCTATTATTGGCATCACCTTATATATTGTTGAATTATTGGTTCACGTTATGGTACGAAAAGCATTTTGGCTTTAAGAAGGTTGAGAGGTTGATGAATAATGATCGGAATAAGAGTTTCAAGTATGAGTTGGCTGTTGTGTCTATTAGTAAGAATGAAGGGCCTTATATAGTGGAATGGATAGAATTTCATCGTATGGTAGGCGTGTCAAAATTCTACTTTTATGACAATGAAAGTCAAGATGATACGGAGAAGATACTCAAACCGTATGTTGAAAAAGGCATTGTTGATTATATAAAGATTCCTGGTGTAGGAAGGCAACTCGATGCATATAATGATGCTATAAAAAAACATAAGCACGAGTGTCGTTGGATGGCGTTCATTGATATGGATGAATATCTTATGCCTTCAGAACCGTTCCGGCCATTATATCAAGTTGTTGATGATGTGGTGTATTCGGCTGGAGGTGGAGCAGCTGGAGTAGGTGTAAATTGGGCTTTGTATGGTACTTCTGGATATAAAAAGAAACCGGCTGGCCTGATAACTGAGAATTATACTCATAGAGCAGAAAATGAGTATTATTTGAACGTTCACATTAAATGTATTTGTAATCCTCGACTTGTTACAAATTACATTTCTCCACATTATCCTCTTTACATAAGGGGAGGCTATACAATAAAAGAGGCTTATGGAACAAGAATCATTGGTTGGGGTGCAAATAAGATTATATATAAGAATTTGCGTATAAACCATTACTATACCAAAAGTAAGGAGGAGTATGCCGCCAAACGTGCCCGTGGGCTTGGCGACCGAGCTGGAATATATGAAGATTCTCATTTTGAGAGATATGACAGAAATGAAGTATATGATTTCAATATGAAACCATATATAGATAAGTTGAAAGAAAATGTTAAAAATTTTAGAATAGAAAATTTATGATTCCAAAAGTTATTCATTGGTGTTGGTTAAGTGGAGACCCGCTACCAGAGAAAATTCAAAAATGCGTAGATTCATGGAAGAAATATCTTCCGGAATATACGATAAAGTGTTGGACAACAAAAAACTTTGATGTTCATTCTGTTGCATATGTTGAAGAAGCTTATGCTCAAAAGAAATGGGCTTTTTGTGCAGATTATATAAGAGCTTATGCTTTATACACAGAAGGTGGTATATATTTGGATTCAGATGTTCAGGTCCTTAAAACGTTTGATGAGTTTTTGGACAATGATTTCTTTTCTTCAATAGAATATATTCCAGATAATGTAGAATGCTTTAAAATAAAAGAAAAGTGCTTGGAGGTAGATGGCTCAAGAAAACCAGACTGCCCTTATGTTCAAGGCATAGGCATACAAGCTGCAATTATGGGAGCAGTTAAAGGGCATGCTTACATGAAAACATGCTTGGATTATTATAAAACGCTTCATTTTAGAATGGGCAAGGGATATGAAAATATGGCGATAGTAGCTCCAAATATTTATGCTTTGTGTGCTGAGCCATATGGTTTTAAGTATAGAAATGAGGATCAAAAATTGTCTAATGGCATAATGATATATAAAGATGAAGTTTTTTGTATTCCAGAATTTGCAAATTCTCGTACAACTGCAATTCATTTAGTTGCTCATAGTTGGTATAATCCAACTTTTACACAAAAGTTTTATACAATAATGTCAAGGAATAAATTGCTTAAAAGAATTTTTGATAGTCTTGAAAACAATCAACTGACTCGTGGATTGATAGCATGTGTGAAGAAAATTGTATGGCTGAAGTGATTTGAGCTTTCGGATTTATCCAGTATATTTCATAGGCTATTTTTAGCTTTCTCTATGAATTGTACAGGTTAAAGAAAATGATAAAAACAGTTTTGTGATATATATTGTCTGATACCTGCAATGATAAGGAAAATCTGAGGGAAGGTTGATTCCGTGTTGATGCTTCACTAATCCTCATCTGTAGCCCCCAAACACCTTAGCTTTTTATATGGCAATAAAGTTGGGTAAATTTATTATTCAAACATGAAAATACCAAACACTGCAACATAACAACGTTATATTGGGAGTGTATAGAAGGCTAGAATCGTTCAGACTAACAAAACGACTTTTTGATTTATTCTGTAAAAAACGTGGCTGGAAAATGAATAGTAATTTGTTTGTTGCGCCTTTTCCCATGATAATTTAATCTTGAGTAAAATGAAAAATATAAAATTTCTTGGTGTATTTAATATTTATTCTATAAAAGATATATTATTAATAGCATTAAGCACATGTGCTGTTTCTATGTACTTAGGCGGTACAACGTTTTATCTTGTATTACTTGCAATTTCAACGTTGCTTGTCTTTAGATATAGATTTAATTGGGATTGGAATTGGCTTGCAGTTTTAGTTCTGTTAATTTCAGTTATAAGCACTATTAAAAATTACACAGAAACCCCTTCTGTTTTTCGTGTTGAACAACGTACATGTTTATTGGCATTAGTAATTTTTGCGTTCGCTCCTGCTGTAACAAATAACAAACTCTATTTTTATAGAAAAAAAATATTCGTTTGCTTAGGAGTTGGGCTTTGTCTAATTGGAATAGCATCTTCTCTGTTATCTTTTACAGGTTTTGGATATAATGGTATTTATCTAATCGGTTTATCAGATTTTCCTAATTCGTTAGGTTATACATTAGGAATAACTATGATATTTAGTTTTAGTTTACTTACACAAGTAAAAAAATGGTATATTAGAGTTATGTGTATTGCTGTTATTATCCTTTGTTATCGTACAATACCCTTAACAGGAACACGAACAGCTTTTTATTCGATACCAATTGTAATACTTGTATACATATATTTCAACAGTAAAAACATTGGAGCGATGTTAAAAAAGCTTGTTATTTTCATCCTGCTTATTATTACGGTCGTGTCATTAGTAAAGGTTGATATGTCCATAATTAACATGAAGAATGATATACAGGAAGAAAGAGGAGAAACAAGTCGAGCTAGTCTTTTTTATGCAAGACAAAAAGAATTTGAACAATCACCAATTATTGGATATGGCACTTTTCGTGGAGATCCGAGGTATGCTATTATTAATCACAATGGTAATGTAGAAGTTGGAAATACATTCTTTGCATTTCTTTCAATGAATGGAGTAATAGGGTTAACTAATTTCGTTATTCTTTATTTAAGCCTTATAATACCTTTTTTTTCTTATATGAGAAAAAAGAAAAAAATCGGCGTTAGCTCGTTTGAAATACTTTTACTGTTAGTCGTTCTATATAATTTCATCTCAATGCAGCAACAAGGTTTGGCGTTAAATCCTGGTTTATATTCAACAGGATTTAACTGGCTTTCTATGGCCTTAATGTATAAACCAAACAAATATTTAAAAAGATATGGAGATTCATAAACGCTTACAATATGTCGATTTTCTGAAAGGATTTGCAATATTATGTGTTGTAGTTGGACATATAGCAGCATTTAATCCAAAATGTGATTTATTGATAGATTTTGTGTATAGTTTTCATATGCCACTTTTCTTTTTTATAAGTGGATTTTTATTTCATAAAAAAAACATAGTAAATATACAGAAGTCAATTATTAGTAAAGTAAAATCTTTAATTATACCTTATTTGTCAATTTCAGTTTTAGCTGTTGTACTTCATGGCTTTTCGGAAGAATCTATATATGGCTACTTTTGTAGTGAAACAAGATGGGGGTATTGGTTTCTGCCAACATTGTTTATAATGTTTCTTTTCTTAATAGTTTTTCGAAAAAGATTTATAAAAAATACTTCTTTTTTTCTAGCAGCTGTCATTACTGAAATTGGCTTCTGTTTAATGAAAAAACTATTTCCTCCTTTTTTGTCAGAGTTATTTTTGATAAGACATCTTGTGACATATTGGCCTTTTATGATTTTGGGATTATATATGAATAAAGTTCGTATAAGATTACCTATAGTTGTATTGAGTTTTATATTTTGGGCAAGTATTATCGGACTTAATTATTTTGGCAATATAAATAATGAACTATTACGCACTTTGGGACGTTTCCTTGCAATATATAGCCTCTATGGTTTTTTTGTGATAAATCCAAATATAAATTTTATTTATTTGAAACCTTTTACAGAAATGGGAAAGTCTTCACTCGTAATTTATATGTTTCATTTCTTTTTATTACAAATAGTACGCAAATATGTAGAAGATTGTAATAATGGCTGGTCTGCAATTTCGCTGACAATCACATTGGCTTTTATTATTTCTTTTTGTTGCTGGCTTTTAGAACATTACGTTCTCAATAAAAATAAAATCCTTTCAAAATTGTTTGTTGGAAAATAAAATATACTATATATGCTAAAGTTTTTATTACTCTTTATCCCTTGGACACTACGTCGCAAAATCTTAATAAAAAAATTTGGATATAAGATTCACCCTACTGCTCATATAGGCTTATCTTATATATATCCTAAATATCTTGAAATGGGAGCAGGGGCATCTATTGGACATTTTAATGTTGCGATACATTTGGATAAAATAGTTATAGGTGAAAATTCCTCTATTGTTAGAAGTAATTGGATTACAGGTTTCCCGACAGGAACAGACTCAAAATTCTTTTCCCATGACAAGGAGCGTAAGAGCGAATTGATTATAGGTAAGGAGTCTGCCATTACGAAGAATCACCATATAGATTGTACAAATTACATTCATATTGGCGATTTCGTTACTATTGCAGGTTATAATTCTCAGTTCCTGACACATTCCATAGATATTTATGAGTCAAGACAAGATAGCCACCCGATAGAAATTGGCGACTATTGTTTTGTATCTACTGGCGTCCGGGTATTGGGAGGAGCCAAACTGCCAGATTGTTCCGTCCTTGGTGCTGGAGCAGTTCTAAATAAAGCATACACCAAGGAGAGAATGCTTTATGTCGGTGTCCCAGCAATGCCAAAGAAAGAAATACCTATAGATGCGAAGTATTTTTTACGGAAAGAAGGTTTTATATATTAAAAACGATACAACAATGTTACCAATTTTATTAACAGCCTCGGTTGATACACGAGGTATGAAAGGAGCTAAATTCTCGGCCAAAGAACGGGAAAAGATGTATATTGACACCCTCAATTATTATATTAGTGATTTCTCTAAGAGGAAAGAAAATTTCATTCTCGTTTTTGCTGAGAATTCTGGATGGAATGAAGAGTCTATAACCACAAAACTAAAAAAGGCAGACAATGTTAGCATAGAATATGAAGTGTTGTCACCAGATCTATTTGATCAATCAAAAGGCAAGTCGTATAACGAGATGCTTATTCTTGATATAGTGGCAGAACGCAACAAATCAATTATTGACGCAGGAGGCTTCTTTAAGCTAACAGGACGTTTCCCCATCTTGAACCTCTATAAACTTATGAAAGAGGTTGACAAACGAAATCGGGGGGGGCAATTGCGCCTCTATCAAGATTGCAAAGACCACAAAGTCTACGAGTGGTTGCATTTACCAATAAACGGACATGCTGCAGACTGTAGATATTTTGCTGTCAATCTGAATTTCTACAATAAATATATTCGTGGCAAATATAAAATCATGAATGATCATGATGGCAAATGTGTTGAGTGGTTTTTCTTGCAGATAATACGGAAACATAAACATGAGAATGGTGTTTTTGGAAGATTTCGTACCCAGGCCCATTTGACAGGAGCAGGAGGACATTCTTTAGGCCAAGGAAATGCATTTTTCTATTCCACCGACAATGACAGCACTGTCATGAAAATAAAACGTGGTATTAGGCAGTTGCTTCGCTGGCTGATGCCTTGGTGGTGGATATAGCAGAAATATGTTTCATATACCCGTATTGGATAAGCGATATTATGAACAAGCTGAATACCACATTAGGCAGCTATATGCCTTCATTTTTCCGAATGGAAATAGACTTTCCGTTTCCCCATGGCTGGGATTTTACTCAACCGATGGACGAGAAATGGATATCTGTGTTTACACATGAGTATATCCATTTTCTCCAGGATTTGTCAACCTATGTAGGTTTCAATAATGCATATGTTTATAGCGAGTATATGCATGGAGCAATAAACTGTGTATATTCAAGAACTAAGGGACAATTGCATATACCAATAAGTATGCCCAGTAATTATTGCAACATATCTCTTAATCGTTTTGTTAATGAGGAAGGTATGGGTACTTTGATAGAGATAGAAGAATTCTTTCTAGTCAACATCAAAAAGAAAAAGAAGAAAGTGCCTTTTAAAAATGACTATGTGAAGGAACTTACGCAAATATTGCTAACATCTGCGAAAGGAGACAAGGTGGTATTTGGCTCACGTGCCATTATGGAAAGTATGGCATACTTAATGGAGCGGATGATTACACATGGAAGTACTCCTGCTCCTGATTACCCTTATGCTGCAGCCGAAATGGTAGCAGATAAAATCTTTCCACAATTTGCAGAAGACAAGCTTCGCATAATTGCCTTGTGCGATGCCTGTATGCAATTTTCGGAGCCGGGGAAAATATTTGTTCAGTCTTTGGAAATATTTAAGAAGCAAAACTTTATTCCAAACAACGCTAATTTAGTTATCGATCACTTCAACTCTTGTCCATGTATTCAAATGGGCAATGATACAAATATGCTCCAAGGACTTGTCTCCATGGGAATGATGGTGGGAGAACGGCTCAAATTGTATTTGAAAGGAAGCTTATTTAAGCCATTTCATAATGTAGTACACAATCTACTGGGCTTTGGAATGAAAGAGAGAATACTTAATCGTTATTTCATGCTTGATATTGTGCGAAATGGATATGTTTTGGATAATCCTTTGATGAAACGATACATCAGAACAACAGGAACTCCTGTTATCAAAGATTGTAATGATGATTATTGGTTTGTTCCGCCATTTGGAAAGTCTGTGTCAGATTATTGGATAGAGTATTTCTCTGCTGTAGAGCAAGTGTATAAATGTCTGGCAGAAGGCAATACTATTTGTGAAATGATTCCATGGTGTGAAAAGTCTCCAGATGTAATAGAAGACAGTAAATGTTGGGACTGCCCTTGGAAACGGGTTGAAGATACTCACTTATGTCCTTATGCAATGTTGTGGAAACATTGGAATCTTGAAGGATATTATCCAACAGAATAGAAAAACATTAGAACTTAATTTTTTAAAATGAAAATCGTTCACTACATTCCAAGTATCGACCGCACAGCGGGCGGTACTTCTACTTATATGCAGGTGCTTGCCAAGGGTCTTGGCGAGATTGCAGAGGTGCATATCATCACGCATGCTTCGGAGAATCCGTTGGTGATGGAGAACTGCACGGTGCATTATGTTCATAATTATCAACCATTGTCTTATTCTTGGAATACGTCGATTGCTTTCTTGCTTGATGAGATTGGACCTGACATCGTGCATGTGAACTGCTGCTGGCTGCCGGCATGTGCTGCCGTTCAGCGTATTGCCCAAAAACGGGGATACAAGGTGGTGCTGACGCCGCATGGCATGCTGGAGCCTTGGATCATAAAGCGGCACTACTGGACACGGAAGGTGCCTGCGCTGTGGCTGTATCAGAAGGCGGCGGTGCAAAGGGCTGACTGTGTTCAGGCTACGGCGGAGAGCGAACGCGATAACCTCTTGAAGCTGGGATATAACTCTAACATCAAGGTGGTGCGATTGGGCATTGACGCGGAGAGCATTGAGATGAAGAGGTCGTGGAAGAAATCGCGACAGATTCTGTTTCTCTCGCGCGTGCATGTGAAGAAGGGTATCAACTTCCTTATAGAGGCGGCTGACGTGCTTCGCAATGAGCTTCAGGGATATAAGATTCTTGTGGCTGGTGAGGGCGACGCCGACTATGTGGAGGATATGAAGAGGATGATCTGTGACCGTGGACTGCAAGACATCGTGCAGCTCATCGGGGGCGTGTATGGGGATGAGAAATGGCGGTTGTTCCAGACTTCCGACTTCTTTGTGCTGCCTACCCACTCTGAAAACTTCGGTCTGGCAATCGCTGAATCGCTGGCCTCTGGCACGCCTGTCATCACTACCGTGGGAACGCCATGGAGCGACCTTAACAGTTCTGAGGCTGGTGCATGGATCGAGATAGGCATGGAGCCGCTGGTGGAGACGCTTCGTAGGTTCCTTGGTTTGTCGGAGGATGAGCTTGAGACAATGGGACGCAACGGGCGTAAGCTCATCGAAACGAAATATTCGGCGCATGTCATGGCGGAACAGATGATGGAGGTGTATAAGGGGCTTTAAAAATCGTTCACTATATACCATGTATCAACCGCCTGTGGCGAGATACGGTTGGTATATAGCAAATGGTTGAAAGAGGTTAGAATTCATGGTCAAGAATTTCCATCATCTGGGCGGCAGTGATGACCTTTGGGGTCTTTGGAAAGTGCTTGAGGTTGCCTGTGACTAAGAAAGAATCTTCTTCGCTTAATGCCACTTCATAGAATACCCTGTCATCCTCATCTGGCATGATGCCGTCATAAGAAAAACGTTCGGAATCTATTCCGTTTTGTTTTACACAATCTATCACCAAACGAATTTGGTCTTCTGTAAGCTTGAATTTTCGTCTATGCAAAACGTCTTCATATTCTATGATAATGTCTTCGTTATATAAGGGAATAAAACGCTGCAAGAACAAACTTTCAAGAACTTTTACAGTTGATGAGTTTGAGTTGTGGTACCAAAATGTTCGTATCAATTACTGCATATACCATTGCGCTCTTTTCTTAATCGTCTTACTTCTTTTATTTCTGCGTTAATCTCGTCGAGTGTCAACTCTGGGGTCTCTCCTCTTTCTGCTGCTGATCGAAGGCTTTCAAATGCGGCGCGGGCATTAGCAGCTGCGTCGTCGTCATCCTTTGCCTTGATTGGAAAAGGTATGCTCTTGCTACGAATGACGGCCTTAACGAAGATGTTGATGGCTGTGTTTGCACTCATGCCAAATTGCTCACAGAGGCGGTCGAACTGTGATTTCTGCTGTGCGTCCATGCGGACTGTCATTGCTGTCTGTGCCATAATGCTTTCATTTAGATGTTATATCGGTAGCAATATGCTACCTGTGTGATGCAAATATAATGTTTTTATTGGTAATGGAGATTGTTTTCTTCGACATTTTTGCATTATTTAATTGTTTGACAGGTTCTTAGGATGAGAGAAGGGGGTGAAAGTGATGGGATACTGATAATCCCAATCTGTAGGTCGTGGGCTTACAGACTGGGATTGGAGCTGTTCTTAAAAAAGACTTATGGGGCTGTCGTGGGGCGATGGCTTCTATCGGTGGAGGCCGATGGATGGTAGCCACGCCTTTACGTCGAAGCAGGGACAGGCTTTCTTGACACCGGGGAGGTCGCGATGGCCTATGATGGTGGCATCGGGGTAGTCGAGGCGGAGGCTCCTTAGGAGCGCTGCCATGCTGCGCTTCTGGGCGTCGGTGCGGGTGTCGGCAGGGATGCCGCGGGCATCGAGGCCGCCCTCGTAGCAGATGCCTATGGAGTGGGCGTTGTGATGCCGGGCGTGGGCTCCTACCATCGACTCGGGACGGCAGGGGTGGACTTGGCCGTCGCGGGTGATGTAGTAGTGGTAGCCGATGGTTATGAAGCCGCGGGCCTTGTGGCTGGCTTCGAGGGATTGAACACTAAAGCTGCGGTCTGCCCTGGTGGCGGTGCAGTGGATGATGATGTGGGTGATCTTTCTCATGATAGCTTGGAGGATTAATGGATTTTTATTATTTTTGCATGCGGATGGGAACACGGATAATTTTCTTGTGAACACGAGATTTTTCTTGTGAACACGAATAACGCGAATAACACGAATGTTCCACGCTTGCGCGGGAAGGGACTGGAGGATACGGGATTCTTCTTGTGAACACGAGATTCTTCTTGTGAACACGAATAAGCGAATAACACGAATTTTCCACGCTTGCGCGGGAAGGGAGTGGAGGATACGGGATTCTTCTTGTGAAGACGAGATTTTTCTTGTGAACACGAATAACGCGAATAACACGAATGTTCCACGCTTGAGCGGGAAAGGACTGGAGTACACGGGATTTATTCGTGGTTTCAATTTATAAGTGATTAATGCGGACATAATAATTAAAAATGAAGGGTGATGATCTATCTAAGTAATGAATCTTATTCTATCACAGGTGCAGCCATGCAGGTGTATAACACATTGGGAGCTGGATTCCTGGAAGCGGTGTATCAAGAGGCTTTGGCAATTGAATTGACAAAGAGGGGCATTCCGTATGAACGCGAGAAGGACTTGAAGATTTATTATGATGGACAGGAGCTCAAACAAACTTATAGGGCTGATTTTGTGTGCTATGACAACATCATTGTTGAGATCAAGGCTGTTGCGAGTTTGAACGATTCACATAGAAGTCAGGTCTTCAACTACTTGAAGGCTACGGGGTTTAAACTCGGATTGCTTTTTAACTTTGGACATTGTGGTGGATTGGAATTTGAACGTAAACTTAAATAGTATCTTGGATGTTGAACCCGAATTTAACGAATATTTTCTGAAATACATGATTCTCTTAACACGAATGAATATTTTTTTTGAACACGAATAACCCGAATTTAACGAATATTTTCTGAAACACATGATTCTCTTAACACGAATGAATATTTTTTTTGAACACGAATAACCCGAATTTAACGAATATTTTCTGAAACACATGAATCTCTTAACACGAATGAATATTTTTTTGAACACGAATGACCCGAATTTAACGAATATTTTCTGAAATACATGAATCTCTTAACACGAATGAATATTTTTTTGAACACGAATTAAACGAATTAAACGAATTTTTTATTAAAACTTGCGACAGCAAAATTATTCGTGTTATTCGGATTATTCGTGTTCAAAAAAAACTTAGATATGTGGTTTATATTTTTGAACACGAATAAAACGAATTAAACGAATTTTTTATAAAAACTTGCGACAGCAAAATTATTCGTGTTATTCGGATTATTCGTGTTCAAAAAAATATTAGTGGTCTATACATGCTTGATGTTGTTTTATGAACACGAATCGCACGAATTAAACGAATCTTTCATGTTAGATTCATGTGAACAAAAAATATTCGTGTTATTCGGGAGATTCGTGTTCAAAAATAATTAGTGGTCTATCAATTGATTAGTGGTCAATGAAAATTCGTGGTCCTATCCGTGGGATGCAGGGATCATTTGAGTATGCAGCTCTGCATGCAGAAGGTGCTGGCGATGGCGGTGAGGACGGTGATGATGAAGTTGATGATGGTCTTGATGTTCTCTTTTTTCATTGTTGTGGTGGGTTTAATGATTACACAATCTTGTGGTGGGGTGATGGTACACAATCTTGTGATGGGTTTGATGGTTACACAATCGGGAGAGAAGGGCTATGGAGGCTCTGAGCAGGTACCCGTTCATGACGGTGTTTCATTGGTGCTTGCTGGAGGTATCACACCGGTGGTTTCGTGGTGTGACCAGCCTGGGTGGTCATCGGAATACCCCTGACTGCAGGGACGGTCCATTAGCTGTCGCTTCTCTCTTTCGATCGTTTGATTCTTCTTGGGGATGTTGTCAGGGTTTTAGCTGTGGGGTGCCAGCCCCGCGGGTGAGGCGGTGGGGCTGGTGGCTTGTTGCCTGACGGGCTGCGGGGTTAGACCGCGGGGGCGGTGACGCTTGGGTGGCTTGTTGCCTGACGGGCTGCGGGGTTAGACAGCGGGGTCGGTGACGCTCTGATCGCCTGAGACGCTATGGCCGTCGACACCCTCTTGACCGCCAGCGGTGTTCTGGTCGCCGGTGCTGCTCTTCTGCTTGTCCACACACTTGATGGTGGCATCGAGCTTCAGGTTGGCTGAGGTGAGCTCGCCTGTGCCGCGGGCACGGAGCTTGACGCCGCGCACATATTTTGACACGTTGAACTCTTCAGGGGTGGGTGAGCCGCCTAACACTCTCAGTCCTACGGAGAAGATGGCGAGGTCGGGGAACTTGACGTTCTTGCCCATCAGGAGCAGCTCCTTGGTGCATGCCACGGCGTCGGTGAGGATGCCCTTGATGGCGCCCTTGGAGAAGGGGGTGTTGTGGCTTGCCATGTGGGCAGACAGCTCTTCCAGGCCGATGGTCTCTTCCACGATCACACGGGGGTACCACTTGTTGTAGGCTGTCTCGTTCTTCTCGTTCTTGTTCTGATACAGTTTTACTCTAATCATGCGGTTTGTTTTGGTTAATAATGTTGATTCTTGCTGTGACGGTTGTTACGGCGCGCTCGTTACTTCATCACGGTATGGCCATTGCTGGTCAATGACTTTTGATAATGCAAAGATAATGCAAACCGAACGCAGAGCATCAAGCTTGCTTGAATGCTATGCTGTGGTGCAGCTTATCTTATGCAAAGATACGAAATATGAAATGGCTACTTAGGAGATTCTATGCGATACGAGGCTTTCTGTACGTTTCTATGCGATTCTATACGTTAGGGACTTTACACGAGATTTTGAACACGGATTTTACACTAGAATTTTTTGAACACGAATAATCCGAATAACACGAATATTTTTTGGCACACGGATCTCACACACGGATCACACGGATCTTACACTAGAATTTTTTGAACACGAGATTCGCCGTAGGCCCACTGACCGAAGGGAAGTAATAATCC
>ERZ827498.2140-NODE-2140-length-19878-cov-13.987086_pt1 | contig 19878 bp, 18 predicted proteins | sample MGYA00519865_ERZ827498 | MGnify/ENA primary metagenome ERZ827498 (study PRJEB31778, sample SAMEA3449328) | human gut metagenome | biome: human gut; feature: human-associated habitat; material: faeces | place: United Kingdom | collected 2010/2012 ...
CATCTGTGGAGAGTGTTCGACAATCTGTTAAACAATATTTACAAATATGCCCAGGCAGGAAGCCGTGTCTATCTGAATGTAGAGCATGACGGACAGAATGCGAACATCATTTTCCGGAACATGTCGGCCTACCCGCTGGAGATGTCACCGGAGGAGCTGGAAGAGCGGTTCACCAGAGGGGACAGATCCCGCCATATGGAGGGCAACGGACTGGGACTGTCCATTGCCAAGAGCCTGACGGAGCTGCAGAAGGGCGATATGGAGATTGTCACGGACGGTGACCTGTTCAAGGTAGTGATCACGCTGCCGGAGACAAAGTAAAATTGGAGAGAAAGAATGAAATATCAAAGGAACAATGAAGAAAACTGCCGGATATGAGCAGTATAAAATCCATTATTAAGTTAAGAAAACTTGGGCAAATAGGGGGTTACATCAAAGTCCTTTACAAAATTTACAAATTTGGTCAGCTGGTCAGGCACAAAGATTCCTTTCTTCCATATAATTCCAAATTTGCTGGTAATCTCCGGGGTAATAGGAATTTCTACAAAATCTCTTGGATTGGCAGCAAGAGAGGAATATAGAAAAGCACCACATTTACCACCGCGGACAAAATTGAGGACAGTGACTAACTGGCTGCAATACATATGGACATTTGGTGTAATTCCCGCAGAACGCAGTCGTGTGATTACAGTCTGTGTCTGGACAGAATCTGTATTAAATAAAATAATGGGTTCATCTTTTAACATTTCCATGGTGATTCCTTTTTCACCGGCATACCGATGGGTTCTGGAGACGCAATAGACATAACGATCTTCCATCATGACGTAACTATTGTACTTATCCAGATTATAAAAATCCATATTTGCCATTGCTACATCTAATTGCTCGTTATCTACCAGAGTGCGGGCGCGGATAGAACCATATTCCAGAAGCTGGATCGGAATATTGTACTGTTCCTGAAACTGATCCGTAACCCTTGGGAAAAATACGGTACTGATCATAGGAGGAATTCCGATCCGCAGCGGATGGCGGTTCTCTTCAATATTTGAAAAATCTGAGTAGAGTTCCTGTGTCTGTCTTAAGATATATTCTGCTTTCTGATAAAAGGCCTCTCCGTCTTTGGTGAGAGAAATTCTGTTTTTTCCATGATTAAAAAGCTTTAAATGAAATTCCTTTTCGAGGTCACGAATTGAGGTGGATATTGTGGGCTGTGAGACGTAGAGGGCATCCGCAGCTCTTGTAATACTGTGATAACGGCATACCATACAAAAATACTCCAGTTGCGTCAGAGTCATAATAGAAAACCTCCGTTCTTCGGAAAATAACTTCACGAATTCAGCATAGTTTAAAACTATGCTGACGTCAAGTATATGAAATGTACATTATACTAAAAAAGAGATATATTGTAGATACAAAGAAAACAGACACGGCCATGTCACTTTTTTACCAACAGAAGAGAGACTGGGAGGTATTTTATGAGTCCTGCAACCATTACACTAATTTTTCTGGCATTTGCCATTCTCCTGTTTGTCACAGAGAAGATTCCTTTGGGATTGACATCCATGGTCGTCTGCATCGGGCTTGTGGTTACCGGTGTCCTTAGCGTAGGTGATGCTTTTAGTGGATTTATCAACAGTAACGTGATTCTGTTTGTTGCTATGTTCATCGTGGGCGGCGCACTGTTTGAGACCGGCATGGCCAATGAGATCGGCAGTCTGGTAACAAAGTTTGCAAAAACAGAGCGAGGTCTGATCGTGGCCATCATGGTGATTGTGGGAGGCATGAGTGGATTTCTCTCCAACACCGGTACGGCAGCGGTTTTGATCCCAGTGGTCATCGGAATTGCAGCAAAATCGGGCTATAAGAGATCCAGGCTTCTAATGCCGTTGGTATTTGCCGCAGCAATGGGAGGGAATCTTTCCCTGATTGGAGCTCCCGGCAATATGATCGCACAATCTGCACTGGAACCACTGGGATTGAAATTCGGATTCTTCGAGTATGCAATTGTAGGTCTGCCTATCCTGATTGCAGGCATTCTCTTTTATGCAACCATCGGATTTAACATCTTGCCACATCATGATACCGTGGATATTGAAGATTCCATCTTTGATGAAACAAAGGATTTCAGCAAGGTTCCAAAGTGGAAAAAGGTATTGTCCTTGGTGATTCTGATCGTTACACTGATCGGTATGATCTTTGAGGAAGAGATTGGCGTAAAACTTTGTATCACAGGTTGTGTAGGCGCAATTCTGCTGATCCTTACCGGAGTTATTTCTGAAAAGGATGCTCTGAAATCCATTGATCTGAAGACCATTTTCCTGTTCGGAGGTACCTTATCTCTGGCAAAGGCACTGGAAGTTACCGGTGCAGGAGAAATGATCGCAGACAAGGTGATTGGAGCATTAGGAGCAAATCCGTCCCCGGTACTGTTTACTTTCGTGGTATTTATTCTGTGCTGTATCATGACGAACTTCATGTCAAATACTGCAACCACAGCACTCATGGCACCAATCTGTGTCTCAATTGCACAGGGGATGGGAGCAGATCCCAGAGCGGTTCTGATGGCATGTGTCATCGGAGGGTCATGTGCCTATGCAACACCCATTGGTATGCCTGCTAATACAATGGTGTTAGGTGCCGGCAATTATAAATTTATTGATTATGTAAAAGCCGGAATGCCGCTGATCGCTATTGCTACCGTAGTCAGCATGATCATACTGCCGATTGCCTTTCCATTTTACCCGTAAGGGTAAAACTATTATCCGTAAGGGTAAAATTATTATCCATAATAATATGCTAAATATTTTATATTTAAATAAATGATAATTTGGAGGAAAAAAATATGTCAAATGAAGCACAGGTAAAAAAACTGACAGATATTATGGCGCAGTTCGTAGGATTTACTGCGAAGAAGCTGCCGGATGATGTCATTGCAAAATTGCAGGAACTGAGAGACAAAGAGGATACTCCTATGACCAAGGTTATCTACGATACCATGTTCCGAAACCAGGAACTGGCTCTGAAGCTGAACCGTCCTTCCTGTCAGGATACCGGCGTATTACAGTTCTGGGTAAAATGCGGTACAAAGTTCCCTCTCATCGATAATCTGGAGGCATTGCTGAAGGATGCCGTGGTACAGGCTACGTTTGCCACTCCGTTACGTCACAATTCCGTAGAAACCTTCGATGAGTATAATACCGGTAAAAACGTAGGAAAAGGAACACCTACCGTATGGTGGGATATCGTTCCCAACTCCGATCAGTGTGAAATCTACACCTATATGGCCGGTGGCGGATGCACACTTCCCGGTAATGCCACGGTTCTGATGCCCGGTGAAGGTTATGAAGGTGTGACCAAATTCGTGTTGGATCGTATGACTACTTATGGATTAAATGCCTGCCCTCCCCTGCTGGTAGGTGTCGGCGTAGGTACTTCCGTAGAGACCGCAGCGCTGAATTCGAAGAAAGCACTGATGAGACCTGTCGGTTCCCATAATGATAATGCCAACGCAGCCAAGATGGAGAAGCTGTTGGAAGATGGTATCAATGCCATCGGTCTCGGACCTCAGGGTATGGGCGGTCACTATTCTGTCATGGGCGTCAATATTGAGAATACCGCACGTCATCCGTCCGCTATCGGTGTCGCTGTAAACGTTGGCTGCTGGAGCCACAGAAGAGGTCATATCGTATTTGATAAAGACCTGAACTTTACCGTAGATACCCACACGGGATTCGAATACAAGGAAGAGAACTAATTCAGAAGGGAGAGAACAACAATGGCAGTAGAAATAAAAGATGGTAAGAAAATTCTGGTAACACCCATATCCGCAGAGGATCTGAAAGATATTCATATCGGTGACATCGTATACCTGACAGGTGACATCACAACTTGTCGTGACGTGGCACACCGTCGTGTCGTAGAGGAAGGCAGAGAGATCCCCGTGGACGTCAGAGATGCAGCAATTCTGCATGCAGGTCCCATCATCCGCCCTCTGGGAGATGAAAAATACGAAATGGTATCCGTAGGTCCCACCACTTCCATGAGAATGGAAAAATTTGAATATGAATTCGTAGAGACCACCGGTGTCCGTGTTATCGTTGGAAAAGGTGGTATGAAGGAAAATACCGAGAGAGCCTGCAAAGATTTCGGCGCGATCCATTGCGTATTTCCTGCCGGTAATGCCGTAGTGGCAGCTGTTGAGGTAGAAGAAATCGTAGAAGCACAGTGGAAAGATCTGGGAATGCCTGAGACCCTGTGGCATTGTCATGTAAAAGAGTTCGGACCGTTGATCGTGTCCATTGACTCTTATGGCAAAAACTACTTTGAAGAGAAGAAAGTGGAATACAACAAGAAAAAGGACGAACAGATCGAGATCATCAGCAAGCAGGTTGGCTTTATCAAATAAGTAAAAAGAAATAACTAGTTAATATTATTCTGAGAGCTGGATTGTTGTATTTAAAAATATGGCAATTACAGCTCTTTGTTGGAGTAAAGATAAAGGGAGACAAATATGACATCTATGCATATTACATTAATTATTCTATTGATAACGATTATCGCATTTGCAACTGGTAAAGTTCCTTTTTCTGTCATTTCCTCCGGAATTATCCTTGCACTTGTCCTTACCGGAATCAGAACTCCGGCAGAGGCATTCAGCGGATTTATCAATACAAACGTTATCATGTTTGTTGCCATGTTTGTCATTGGTGCAGGACTTACTAAGACAAAGCTGATCGATCATGCGCAGAATCTTGTAATTCGTTATAAAGAGAATCCGCGTATGCTGATTTTGTTATCCTGTCTGGCTGCAGCACTGCTGGCCTGCATTACAAATGCGACTGCCACAGCAGCTATTATGATTCCGCTTCTGATTGAAATTGCCAATGATATCGGAACCAGCCGCAGCAAGCTTTTGTTCCCGGCCATGGCCTGTGCAAACATTGCCACTTCCATGACTTTTCTCGGACAGGGTGCGAGTAATATGACCTGGAATGATATCATGATGAAAGGCGGGGCTCCTCATTCTTTACAGGTATGGGACTTTACGATTGCAAGGATTCCACTGCTGATTGTGGCCATTGCTTATATGGTATTCCTCGGACATAAATTGATGCCGGATATAGATAACAGTAAGTTTGATGATAATATACATAACAGGGAAAATTCGACAAAATTAAGTCCATTGAAAGAAAAAATTGCATTGATTATTGTTCTTACAACAATTATCTTAATGCTTTTTGAAAATATAATAGGTATCAAAATGTACCTGATTGCATGTATAGGAGCTGTTCTGCTGGTGCTTACAGGTGTGCTCTCTGAAAAAGAAGCATTAGGAGCGATTCATCAGCCGACCATTTTTCTGTTTGCCGGAGTATTAACACTTTCCGATGCCATTAAAGTAACCGGTGTTGGCGACCTGGTGGCGGATTATATGATTAAGATGGTAGGCGATACCACAAATCCGTATGTTATGATGGCGGTATTTTTTACGATTCCGTTTCTGCTTACACAGGTTATGTCGAATCTGGCGACATTGACTATTTTCATTCCACTGGTTACTTCAGCATGTCTTAAGATGGGAATAGATCCGCGGGCTGCAGTAGTTGGAGTTCTTACTGCAAGCTGTATTTCCATCATGACTCCTATGGCTGCACCATGCCAGATCATGATCATGGAACCGGGTGGATACACTTTTAAAGATTATCTGAAATGTGGAGCCCCGTTGGCATTGATTCTTGCAATGATGACCATTTTTCTCATGCCTTTGATGTTCCCGTTCTATTAAAACCCTGATAACTAAGACTTTTTGCAAAGACTGAACACAGAGAGGGAAGAATAAGAAAATGACATTACAAAAAATCATGCAGAAAATGACGTCCTATGTAGAACTGGTATTGTCAGTATTTTTGCTGTTGGTGGTGGTTGCGCTGACCGTGCGGCTCATCACACAGAGCGTGCCACAGTTGTGGTCGCAGCAGATGGAAGTCATGTATTATCTGGAAAGTGCGATGACGCTGGCAATTGGGATCGAGTTTGTAAAAATGCTCTGTACCCACACGCCGGAGACAATCATAGAGATTCTGTTGTTTGCGATATCCAGACAAATGATTGTGGAACATTTGTCGACAACAGAAACGATTCTCGGTGTAGGAGCGATCGCAGGACTTTTCGCAGTCAGAAAATATCTGTTTTGCGGAATTCGTAAGGAAACGTGAGGAACTAGGACTATTTCGCAAATTTGCAAATTTTCTAAAAACAGTATTGACAAAACAGAAAAGAAAGATTATTCTTAGACACATAAACAACATTCATAAGTTTACCAAACCTGTGAGGAAGAGTAGTAAGCCTTAGGGAATTTTACAGAGAGCCGTGGATGGTGGGATCACGGTAAAGGAACTTTCGCCGAATGGACTTCCGAGGCTGGCCCGAGAACAGATCAGTTTTAGGCGTCAGCGGGATTCGGACCCGTTATCAAGCCGATGGATATGATAGTATCCAGAGAAAAGTGGACATAATTCGTAAGGAATTGTCAAATTGAGTGGCACCACGATGATGAGCAGGAGCTTATTACCGTCTCAAATGTATAGGAATATACATTTGGGGCGGTTTTTTTTATTCGGGGTTCAGTAATCTTATGAGCAAACTAATTTCAATTGCGTGGATACGCAGAAAGAGAGGAATAAGATTATGAAGAAGAGAATTTTAGCAGCAGTATTAACCGCAGTTATGGCAATGGGTGCCCTCACCGGATGTGGCAGCACCGCAGGCAAGGACAATTACACCATTGGTATCATGCAGTACGCCGTACATGGTTCCCTGGACAACTGTCGTGAAGGATTTATTCAGGGGCTGGCAGAGGAAGGTATTGTAGAGGGTGAGAACCTGACGATCGAATATGTCAATGCACAGGCAGACAACGGAACCTCCGCCATGACCGCCAGCAATTTCGTAAGTAAGAAAGTAGATATGATCTGTGCCATTGCAACTCCTTGCGCCATGGCAGCATATAATGCTACAATGAATACAGATATTCCCGTGATCTACACCGCAGTATCCGATCCTGTGGAAGCAGGTCTTGCCAATGAAGACGGTACTCCCGTAGGCAACATCACAGGTACTTCCGATGCATTAGCAGTAGATGCACAGTTAAAAATGATCCGTGAGGTACTTCCCGAAGCGAAGACCATCGGTATCATCTATACCACCAGCGAAGCAAACTCCATCAGCACCATCGCAGAGTACAAGGCTCTGGCAGGCAACTACGGATTTGAGATCGTGGACAGCGGTGTTACCGCAATGTCTGAGGTGGCTCTGGCAGCAGCGGATGTCGCATCCAAGGTAGACTGCATTACCAACCTGACCGATAATACCGTAGTAAGTGCATTGCAGACCGTACTGGATGAAGCGAATAAAGCAGGCATCCCGGTATTCGGTTCTGAGGTAGAGCAGGTTAAGGCAGGCTGCGTGGCATCCATGGGTCTGGAATATATCGAGCTTGGCAAGCAGACCGGTAAGATGGCAGCGAAAGTCCTGAAGGGAGAGGCAAAGGCTTCTGAACTGAACTTCGAAGTGATCTCCGAGCCCAGACTGTATGTGAACTTCGCAGCAGCAGAGAAGATCGGTCTGGAATTACCTGAGAACTACAAGACTGATGCTTACCAGTCCTTTGATGAGATCGTGGTACAATAGGAGGTTTTTATGGCACTATTATTAAGCGTACTGGAACAAGGAATGATCTACGGCATCCTGGCACTGGGTGTCTACATTACCTATAAAATACTGGATTTCCCGGATCTTACGGTCGATGGCAGCTTCCCCTTTGGGGCTGCCATCACTGTGCGTCTGATCAACGGCTTCGGCGTACCGGCGATCCTCACTCTTCCTATTGCGTTCCTCGGCGGAGCACTGGTGGGAATCTGTACCGGATTGATCCATGTGAAATTAAAAGTCAGAGACCTGCTCTCCGGTATCATCATGATGACCGGTCTGTATACCATCAATCTGTGGGTGGCAGGCTCCGGCTATGTAGCTATTTTTGATAAGGAAAATATTTTCAACAACAGCTTTGTGAATAGTATTACCCCGGGCTTTTTGGTAAATTTCAAAAATGTGATCATTATTTTCCTGATCACCATGGTAGCAAAATATCTGTTAGACTGGTACATGAGCACCAAGTCCGGATTTTTACTTCGTGCCGTAGGTGACAATGATACCATCGTTACCAGCCTCGGTGTGGACAAGGGACTGGTGAAGATCGTGGGTCTGTCTATTGCCAACGGCCTGGTATCCTTAAGCGGCTGTATCTATGCACAGCAGCAGAGAAGCTTTGAGATTTCCATCGGAACCGGTGCGGTAGTCATTGGTCTTGCCAGCGTCATCATCGGCACCAGTCTGTTCAAGAAGGTAACATTCTTCCGTGTGACCAGTAGTGTAGTGGTAGGATCCATTCTCTATAAGGCATGTGTGGCAGTTGCCATGTTCGCAGGCATCAGCCCCAACGCCATCAAGCTGATCACAGCAGTCCTGTTCCTGATCATTCTCGTGATCAGCATGGACAGAAAGAAGGTGAAAGCATGCTAGAGCTTATCAATATCAATAAAAATTACAATCCCGGCTCGGTCAACGAGCTGTGTCTGTTCAAGGATTTCAATCTTACGGTAAAGGACGGAGAATTCGTATCTGTCGTAGGAAGTAATGGTTCCGGTAAGACTTCCATGCTGAACATCATCTGCGGAAGTATTGCGGTGGACAGCGGCAAGATCCTGATCAACGGAGAAGATATTACAAAACAGAAGGATTATATCCGTCAGCGCCGGATCGGCAGAGTGTATCAGGATCCCTCCAAGGGGACCTGCCCCAGTATGACGATCCTGGAGAACATGTCCATTGCGGAGAATAAGGGCAAGCCGTATAATCTGGGACGTGGTGTAAATAAGGCAAAACTGGAAACTTATCGTGAGATGTTACGACCTCTGAATTTAGGTCTGGAGGATAAGATGGGCGTGCAGGTCGGTTCGCTCTCTGGAGGACAGAGACAGGCGCTGGCACTGCTCATGGCGACCATGACACCGATTGATTTCTTGATCCTGGATGAGCATACCGCAGCGCTGGATCCCAAGACCGCGGAGATCATCATGGAACTCACCGACCAGGTCGTGAAAGAGAAGAAAGTGACCACCATTATGGTCACTCATAACCTCCGCTATGCCGTAGAGTATGGCAACCGCCTGATCATGATGCATGAAGGAAAAGCTATCCTGGATAAGGCTGGTGAAGAGAAAAAGAGCATTAACACGGAAGAGATTATGGGAATCTTCAATAAGATCAGTGTAGAATGCGGTAACTAAATTGAAAGTTACGCGAGCAATGAGCCGCGCATAGGCAAAATAAGAACCGTGATTGGGAGCTTGCTCACAAATCACGGTTTTATTCGTTATGCGGGGCGTAATCATCAAATTTAGTCAATTAAGCCCCGGAAGTTTTCGTTATGCGGGGCGTAATCATCAAATTTAGTCAATTAAGCCCCGGTAGTTTTTCGTTATGCGGGGCGTAATTATCAAATCTTGTCAATTAAGCCCCGGAAGTTTTCGTTATGCGGGGCGTAATCATCAAATTTAGTCAATTAAGCCCCGGTAGTTTTTCGTTATGCGGGGCGTAATTATCAAATCTTGTCAATTAAGCCCCGGAAGTTTTCGTTATGCGGGGCGTAATCATCAAATTTAGTCAATTAAGCCCCGGAAGTTTTCGTTATGCGGGGCGTAATCATCAAATTTAGTCAATTAAGCCCCGGTAGTTTTTCGTTATGCGGGGCGTAATTATCAAATCTTGTCAATTAAGCCCCGGAAGTTTTCGTTATGCGGGGCGTAATCATCAAATTTAGTCAATTAAGCCCCGGTAGTTTTTCGTTATGCGGGGCGTAATTATCAAATCTTGTCAATTAAGCCCCGGTAGTTTTCATTGCGCGGGGTGTAATCATCAAATCTTGTGTGTAGTCCCCAAATCTTGGTTTAAGGGCACAGAGAAGCTTGCTCCTGTCATCTGTGCCCACGCTGAGGCGGAAGAAGGGTACAGAGAAGCTTGCTCCTGTCATCTGTGCCCACGCTGAGGCGGAAGAAGGGTACAGAGAAGCTTGCTCCTGTCATCTGTGCCCACGCTGAGGCGGAAGAAGGGTACAGAGAAGCTTGCTCCTGTCATCTGTGCCCACGCTGAGGCGGAAGAAGGGCACAGAGAAGCTTGTTCCTATCTCCTGTGCCCACGCTGCGACGGAATAGAGGCACAGGAGGGCGTTCGCCGCATAGGCAAAAGTAAAGACAGCGATTTGTGCGCAAGCGCCCATCGCTGTCCTCACTATGCCTATGCGCGGCTCATTGCCCGCGTAACTTTCAATTTATTTCTTTTCCGGGCGCAGATTTTCCAGCACTTCATCCGGTACATACAGCTTCCCCCAGCCGGTTCCGAGGTCGATCTTTGGCTTGTTGGCGCCGTGGAAGTCGGAGCCGCCGCTGATCTTCAGGTCGTATTTGGAGGCAAACCCCCGGATCTGGCGTTCCTCGGCGGTATTGTAGGTGCTGTAAATGGCTTCGATGCCCACGAGGCCGATCTTTTTCAATTCCGCTACGAGAGTATCCAGACGATCATCGCTCATGTGATAGAGGATCGGATGTGCCAGCACAGGAACTCCGCCGGCACCGAGGATCAGTTCCACAGCCTGAGCGGGTGTCACCTTTTCCCTCGGAACAAAGCAGGGGCAGTGATCGCCCACGTAGCGGTCAAATGCTTCCTTCATGCTCTGGATATAGCCGTGGGAGAGGAGATATCTTGCAAAATGAGCCCTGGTGATAACCGCACCGGGGAATTCCGCCAGAAGCGCCTCGTAAGTAATGTCAATGTCATGCTCTCTGAGAAGCGCACACATTTTTTCATTGCGGTTCTCGCGGGAACGAATGAAATCTTCTAAATAATGGGCAAACTCCGGCTGGCGGTAATCAATGAAAAGGCCAACCATATGGATATCTTTGCCCTGATATTCCGTGGATAGCTCGATACCGGGGATCACTTCCGGCACCTGAGAGGCGGGAGCGTCAGACGGTGAAGCAGCCTGAGTCTGTCGCAGTTCCTCCGCATACCGGATTGCCCGGTCCAGTCCGTTTACCGTATCGTGATCGGTGAGAGCGAAGGCAGTTAAGCCTTTTTGAATTGCATAATCAACTAATTCTTCCGGGGTAAAGGTACCGTCGGAACAGGTGGAATGTACGTGAAGATCTACCATATTTCTATCCTTTCTGAGATTATTTTGTGGGACTGGTCCGCATTAACATACATTAGAGTAAGTTTTTGCGTATAGAGACAGTGTTTGTAAATATTACATGTATTAATGGGGATCATTAAACAAACAGAATTGGGAAAATAACAAAATGGATGTCGGCAGCACCGGCATCCATTTTATTCGTCTTAGTTCTCGTCGTCTTCGGTCTGTGCGGTGAATACAGTACGCTTTCTTGCCATTTCATCGCTTGCCAGGTACTCATCGTAGGTAGTGATCTTGTCTACCAGGCTGCCGTTTGGCAGGATCTCGATGATACGGTTGGCGGTGGTCTGTACGAACTGGTGGTCATGGCAGGAGAACAGTGCCACACCGGGGAACTTGATCAGACCGTTGTTCAGCGCGGTGATGGACTCCATGTCCAGATGGTTGGTGGGTTCATCCAGGATCAGGCAGTTGGCGCCGCTGATCATCATCTTGGATAGCAGGCAGCGAACCTTCTCACCACCGGAGAGGATGCGGACCTTCTTCACACCGTCTTCGCCGGCGAACAGCATACGTCCCAGGAAACCACGGACATAAGTGGCATCCTTTACGGGAGAGTAGCCGGTCAGCCAGTCGGCGATGGTCATATCATTGTCGAACTCTGCGGTATTATCCTTCGGGAAGTAGGACTGGGAAGTGGTAACACCCCACTTGTAGGTTCCCTCGTCCGGCTCGATCTCTCCGGCAAGGATCTGGAACAGAGTAGTCTTCGCCAGCTCGCAGCTTCCTACGAAAGCCACCTTGTCTTCACGACCCAGAGTAAAGGAGATGTCATCTAACACCTTTTCTCCGTTGATGGTCTTGGACAGATGCTCCACAGCCAGTACTTCGTTACCGATCTCACGCTCGGGGCGGAAGTCGATATAGGGATATTTTCTGCTAGAGGGCTTAATGTCATCCAACTCAATTTTTTCCAGGGCACGTTTTCTGGAAGTAGCCTGCTTGGATTTGGAAGCATTTGCGGAGAAACGGGAGATGAACTCCTGTAATTCCTTGATCTTTTCTTCCTTTTTCTTATTGGCTTCTTTCATCTGCTTCACCAGCAGCTGGCTGGATTCATACCAGAAGTCATAGTTACCGGCATACAACTGAATCTTGCCGTAGTCGATGTCGGCGATCTGGGTACATACCTTGTTCAGAAAATAACGGTCATGGGATACCACGATAACGGTATTCTCAAAATCGATCAGGAAATCCTCCAGCCATGCGATCGCATCCAGATCCAGATGGTTGGTAGGCTCGTCGAGCAGTAGAATGTCGGGGTTACCGAACAGTGCTTTGGCTAACAGAACCTTCACCTTCAGACTGCCGTCTAAATCTTTCATGAGAGAGTAGTGGAACTCGGTGCCGATGCCCAGACCGTTTAACAGCATGGCGGCATTGGACTCTGCTTCCCAACCGTCCATCTCGGCGAATTCAGCTTCCAGTTCGCTGGCACGGATACCGTCCTCGTCACTGAAATCTTCCTTGGCATAGATGGCATCCTTTTCCTTCATGATCTGGAAGAGACGCGCGTTACCCATGATAACGGTATCCATAACCACATTCTCGTCGTATTTGAAATGATCCTGCTCCAACACGGAGAGACGCTGACCGGGGGTGATGACGATATCACCTTTGGTGGTGTCCAGCTGACCGGACAGGATCTTCAAAAAGGTGGATTTACCGGCACCGTTGGCTCCGATGAGTCCATAACAGTTGCCCTCGGTAAACTTGATGTTGACATCTTCGAATAATGCTTTCTTACCCACACGGTAAGTTACGTTGTTTGCACTGATCATTCTTAAACCTCTTGTTATTCTTCTTATTAAATGTGTTACAAAGCCACCCTTACCATTATACATAAAAGCCCACATATTTCAAGGAAAAAGTGTGAAATCTTGACAGAGTAAAATATTTATGTAAAATGATTACTAAAAGATATGAACAAGGTTCATTGGCATAATGGAGGTTTGCATGGCAACGATTAAAGAGATTGCAGAGATCGTGGGTGTGTCGAGCGCAGCGGTCTCCAGAGTATTGAATTACGATGAAGGAATTTCCGTCAGTGAGGAAACGAGAGAGGCTATTTTTGCCACAGCGGAGAAGATTGGCTATAAGAAAAAAGTTATTTATCCGAAAATTGAAAACGTTGCACTTTTGTATTTTACAGATAATGAGGATGAATTGGAGGATGTGTTTTACCGCGGTGTCAGGGAGGAAGTTATAAAGCAGGCAAAAAAAATGAATATCCGACTGCAGATTTATGACCGCAGAGATGGCATGAGCGTGATCCCCAGAGATCTGAATGCCTTTATTGCCGTAGGCTGGCTGACCCGCAAAGAGATCAATCAATTGTATAAAATCTGCCCCAGAGGAGTGTTCATCGGCACATCACCGGATGAAAAATTGTTTGATGCGGTTAGACCCAATATGGATTCCTTCGTGACACAGATGGTAGATTATTTTGTGGAAAAGGGTCATAAAAAAATCGGATTTATTGGCGGAAGCGACCGGAATATTGATACGGGGAAGCCCTCCATGGATATCCGAGAATGGTCCTTTCGGCAAAGTGTGGCATATTATCATTGTCTGGAGGAGGAATATATCCTGATCTCGGAGAAATTCACCGTGGATGAAGGTTATCGCATGGGAAAAGAATTACTGAAAAAAAGTTCCCTGCCCACCGCATTGTGCATTGCGAGCGATACACTGGCAGTGGGAGTATTGCAGGCACTGAATGAAAAAGGGATACAGGTGCCGGAGCAGATGGCGCTTTTCAGCATCAATGATGTGAATATAGCCAAATATCTGTCTCCGCCGTTGACAACCATACATATTGATATTCCCTGCATTTGTGAGACGGCATTGGATCTGCTGCGAAACCGGGTGCTGTATGGTGGCAAAGTGACAAAGCTTATCTTTGTGAACGGGATTCCAATTTTTCGCAAGAGCTGCTAAATCAATAATAAGTCAATGAACAATAAATAGAAAAAAGTTAAAAGGGAGGTGACGGAACAGACCTCTCTTTTTGTATGCTTATTTTGTATAAAACTGACAAAAGATACCTGCCAAATTTGGCAATAGGGTAAAAAAAGAACAAGAGGCATTGACGAAAAGAGGTAATGATGCTATATTTTTTCTAAAGGTAAATAATTTACTATAATAAAAGTAAAACATTAACTTTAGAAAGATTGAAAGGAGAAAATTAATGAGAAAGAAATTTTTGGGGATTTTGTTGGCGGCAGGAGTAATCGCGGCAATGACAGGATGCGGAAGCACAAACAATGTAGACGGTGAGAAAGCAACAGCAGATGAGAATGGTAATTATCTAATTAATGGTAGCTTTGAAGAGGCTGATTTTACCGGATGGACGGTAAATAATGTGAACGATTCCACAGAGGAACTGGATATCTATGATCGTGATACTGACTGTTTCGAGGGGGTACAGTCCCTGCATTTTTATTCCGGTAGCAGTAATGTGGATTTTTCCGCAGAACAGACGGTGAACGGACTGGAGGAAGGCACTTACAAACTGACGGCACATATCCAGGGAGATGCTGCAGGGGATAAAAACGCAACGGTGTATTTCTACGCTGTGGTAAACGGGGAAGAAATCAAAGTGGACGGAGAACTGAACGGCTATGTGAACTGGTACACTGCAGAGATACCGGATTTGAAGCCTGCGGACGGAGAAATCACGGTAGGTGTACGTGTTACTACAGCACCCGGCGGATGGGGCACCATCGATGATCTCACGCTGGTGAAGGAGTGATCATGGAATTTATCAAGGGTATGGACATCTCTATGGTGAAGGAACTGGAAGTCAGCGGAGCGTCCTATTACATAAACGGAAAACAGGAGGATCTGTTTCGTATCCTGAAGGAGTGCGGAACGACCATGGTACGGCTCCGGATCTGGTCAGACCCGTTTGATGAGATGGGTAACTCCTACGGTGGTGGGGGCAATGATTTACAGACTACCATAGAAATTGCCGGAAGAACTGTGGAAAACGGAATGGACTTTATGTTAGACTTTCATTACAGCGATTTCTGGGCAGATCCCGCCAAACAGATCAAGCCGAAGGCATGGCAGAAGCTGCGGGGAGAAGCGTTGGAGACTGCAGTGTATCTGCATACCGTGAATACGCTGAAGGCACTTAAGAATCACAAGCTAATTCCGAAAATGGTGCAGGTCGGCAATGAGATTACCAAGGGTCTTCTCTGGCCGGACGGTTATGTGGAGCAGACGGAGAATATGGCAAGGCTTTTGCGGGCAGGGATCCGGGGAGTGAGGGAAGAGTGCCCCGGGGCAGGAATTGTGCTGCATTTGGATTTCGGCACCAACAATGAGCTTTACAGGCAGTGGTTCGACCGGATCGCACCGTTTGCATTGGATTATGATGTGATCGGAATGTCCTACTATCCGCACTGGAACGGCTCTCTGGAGCAACTGCAGAATAATATGAACGATATCAGTGCCCGTTACGGCAAGAATGTACTGGTGGTAGAGACTTCCATCGGCTATACTACGGATACCCTGGGATGTAAAGGAATCGTCTATTCCGAGAAGGAAGAAGAGGCTACCGGATATCCTGCCACACAGGAAGGACAGGAGCAGTTCTTAAGGGATCTGATGGCTACAGTCAGGAAGGTCAAGGAGAACAGAGGAATCGGTGTGTTTTACTGGGAACCCGCATGGCTCCCGATTCCGGATTGTACCTGGGCGAGCACGAGCGGAAGTCAGTATATGCAGGAAAAAATGGCAGCCGGCAACGCCATGGCGAATATGGCATTATTTGATGCAGCCGGCAATGCCAACAGTGCCCTGCTGCATATGAAAACAATGTAGGTGAGGAATGACTATGAAAAAAGGAATCATATCGATGTTGTGCATTGCACTGGCGGTGGGGACACTGACCGGATGCGGAAGTAAAAAAGAGGATAACAGACTGGTGATCTGGACGAATATGAACGTGGAAGTGGATACGCTCCAGAAATATGCAGATACCTGGGGAGAACAGAATGGATATGAGGTGGAGGTGATCCACCAGTCCCCGTCGGTGCAACAGTTTGCACAGGCGGTGAAAAGTGCTGAAGGACCGGATGCTGTAGTGGGTATCCCAAATGACCAGCTTGCGGATTATGTGAATGCAGGCCTGACAGCGGAAGTACCGGCAGAACTTTATAATGATGCGGATTTTTCCGAAGCTGCAGTTCAGGCATGCTATGTGGACGGCAAAAGATATGCAGCACCTCTTTCTGTGGAGACAACCGCTTTATTCTATAATACGGACATGGTAGAAAAAGTGCCTGCGACCTGGGAGGAACTGGTGGAACAGGCAGTGGAGAACGGCGGTGTGCAGTTTGATGCCACCAGTATCTATTATGATCTGGGATTTGTCAGAGCCTGCGGCGGCTATATTTTTAATTATCAGAATGGTGCTTATGATACGTCGGACATTGGCCTGGCAAATGATGGGGCAGTACAGGCGTATCATTTCCTTGATGATCTGTGCAACCGTTATGGCCTGATTACGGCAGATGTCACGGCAGATATTGCCAGAAGCAATTTCCAGAACGGAAAATGTGCGTACTATATTGGAGGCCCTTGGGATATTGACGGTTTTACTTCGGCAGAGACACCCTTTGGCATCACGGAGATGCCGACATTTCACGGTCAGGCATTCGTAACACCGGTGGGAACCCAGGTAAGCTTTGTGGGTAAGGACAGTGATAAACAGGAGCCGGCATGGAGTTTTATCAAATATCTGATTGAAAACGGTGCAAAAGATCTGTATGAAGCAGGTGACCGCATTCCTGCAAGACTGTCCGATCAGGAACTGGAAGAGATCAGGGAGAATGCTTACGCGAAAGCATTTATCGTACAGATCAATCAGGGAGAACCGATGCCTACCGTATCCGAGATGGGTCAGCTATGGAGCATTCATGTCAATAATATCCGTTCCATGTGGTCAGGTGAGCAGACTCCAGAGGAAGCGGCGAAAAATATGGTGGCGCAACTGGAAGAAGCTGTTGAATTGATGAATTCAGGAAAGTAGTGAAGATATGAAGAAGAAAAAGAATGGTATGGCATATGCCTATCTGGCACCCACACTGATTACCATATTGTTGGTGACTTGTCTGCCAATTCTGTATACGGTTATTTTGTCTTTCACGAATTATAATATGTACCATTTGGGAGATTACACTTTTGTGGGAGCAGACAATTATCTGACAGTTTTTTCCGGGAGTATTAAAAGTGTGTTTTTCCCGGTGCTTGGGTGGACGATATGTTTTGCGATATTCAGTACGGTGGGTTCCTATGCTATGGGACTGCTGCTGGCAATTCTTCTGAACAATCCGCATATGAAGGAATCCAAAATATATCGGGCAATACTGATCGTACCGTGGGCATTGCCGTCCACAATCGCTATTCTTGCATGGCAGGGATTGCTAAATGAGCAATACGGCGGGATCAATAATCTGCTTCATGTAATCGGAATTGCATGGAACATCCCATGGCTGACGAATCCCCTTTGGGCGAGGATTGGGCTGATCATTGTCAATGTATGGCTGGGATTTCCTTATATGATGAATGTCTGTCTGGGCGGTTTGCAATCCATCTCCACGGAATATTATGAAGCGGCGGAGATTGACGGGGCATCGAAGTTTCAATGCTTTAAAAGTATTACACTTCCCATGGTGACGAAGCTTTCTATCCCGTTGGTGATCTCTTCATTTGCGGCGAATTTCAACAATTTCGGAAATATCTATATGATAACACAGGGCGGTCCTGCCAGAGTAGACAACCAGTTCGCCGGTTATACGGATATTCTGGCAAGTACGACTTACAAAATGACTACATGGTCTAACCGGTACGAGTTGTCTGCTACATTTAGTGTACTGATCTTTATTATTGTCGGAACATTTACATTGGTGAACATGCATTTGTCCGGCTCATTCAAGGAGGTGGATTAAATGCTTGGCAGAGAGAAAATGAACGGTTCGGAAATGCGTGCGCTCTGGGGAAGCCGTATTGTAATCTGGATCACCATAATACTGGTGCTGTTTCCGGTAGTGTGGATCGTAATGTCTTCTTTTTCGGCGGGCGACAGTTTTTTTCTGTCCTCTCTCTTTCCGGAAAAGTTCAGTGTGGAACACTATGTGACGCTGTTTCGGGAGACGGATTTTACTGTATGGGTATGGAATTCCCTAAAGTTTTGCGTTATTGTGGCGACGATCCAGCTTGTGATCACTTCTCTGGCGGCATATGCATTCGCAAGACTGCGTTTTATCGGGAGAAAATATGGACTCATGTCGCTGCTGGTGCTGCAGGTATTTCCCAACAGTATGGCAGTGGCAGGCTACTATATTCTGATCTATAGGTTTGGGCTGGTTGACAGCAGTCTTGCGTTAATCTTTGTGCTGGCGGGAGGCAGTGCATACAATATCTGGCTGTTAAAATCCTATATTGATGGTCTGCCGGTGGAACTGGATGAGGCAGCAATGGTAGACGGGGCGAATCAGTTTCAGGTGTTTTACAAGATTATCATTCCGCTTGCCATGCCGCAGCTTGCGGTGATCTTCCTGTTTTCTTTTATAGCAACCTACAGCGAATATGTAATCACATCGATTTTTTTGCAGACACCGGGAAAAATGACGCTGGCGTTGGGATTACAGTCCTTTATCAGTGATCAGTTTGCTGCTCACTGGACGCTGTTTTCAGCAGCAGCGGTGATTTCATCCTTGCCAATTATGATTGTTTTCATGTGTCTGCAGAGATTTATCCAGAGTGGACTGGTGGCAGGCGGTGTGAAAGGATAAGCAATATAGATTTTAAAGACATAAATTTTACATAGTAATGATTGCTAGGAGGACCTCCCTTTGATAAAATGAATTTATCAAAGGGAGGTTTTCTTATGGAGACAAAATTAAATTACAAAAGAACGTTTCTGATCGGACTGGCTTTTCTTAGCATCTGTTCCTTTTGGCAGATGTATGACAACATCATCCCCCTGATCCTGCAGAATACCTATCATCTGGGCGAGACAATGACGGGAGCGGTCATGGCACTGGACAATGTGTTGGCGATCTTTCTGCTGCCGGTGTTTGGTACGCTGTCAGATAAGGTGCATACGAAGCTTGGCAGAAGAATGCCCTTTATCGTGTCGGGTACGATCCTGGCAGTGATCTTCATGATGTTACTGCCGATGATCGACAATGCAGAAAAGGCAAGATGGGGCACTGTAGAGTCCTTCAGTAACCAGGTGATCTTCCTGGCGGTGCTGTTTTTCACCCTGGTGTCCATGGGACTGTATCGTTCCCCGGCAGTAGCACTGATGCCGGATGTAACCCCGAACCATCTGCGTAGCCGTGCCAATGCGGTGATCAACCTCATGGGAGCCGTGGGCGGTGTCTATGCTCTGATCATGATCAAAGTTCTGGTGGGAAAAGGTGAGACACCGGACTATCTGCCCCTGTTCGCAAGTATTGCGGCAGTCATGGCGATCGCTGTGGGAATCCTTGTGATCACTATCCGGGAAAATAAGCTGCGGGAAGAAGTCGAGAAGGCAGAGGCGGCAAATGCAG
>ERZ827498.2141-NODE-2141-length-19868-cov-3.020996_pt1 | contig 19868 bp, 9 predicted proteins | sample MGYA00519865_ERZ827498 | MGnify/ENA primary metagenome ERZ827498 (study PRJEB31778, sample SAMEA3449328) | human gut metagenome | biome: human gut; feature: human-associated habitat; material: faeces | place: United Kingdom | collected 2010/2012 ...
GGGCTTTGTATGGAGGGCGGGGCGTGTGGGTGCGTCCTGCCGCCATGTGGAGCGAGCCTGTAGACCGGGACGGCTATCATGGCCCCCGTTTCCAGTGGATCGGTGGGGTCTCGGAAGAGGTCTGACGGCCTGCAAAAATATTTTTCAAGATTTTTGAAAAAAGGGTTGCTTTTTTTTTAATTATATATCCGACACATGAAACGAATTCTACTATCCTGTCTTCTTCTCCTCTCCATACATACATTAAAAGCCCAGGATACGCGTCTGAACAATGTAGTGAATACACTGAAAGAACGCATCACCCTGGCAGGGTATGCCCAAGTGGGATATACCTATGATGACGCCGGCGAAAAGGCCAGCAATACCTTCGACCTCAAACGCGCCATATTCATGGCACGCGGCAAGATTACCGATAAATGGTCGTGCTACTTCATGTACAGCTTCGCCAATACCGGAAAGATACTGGAAGCTTATACGGAATACAGGTTCCTGCCCCAACTCACTGCCCGCATCGGACAGTTCAAAACAATGTACACCATTGAGAATCCGATGTCTCCCTGTTTTGTCGAACTGATAAACTGTTATTCACAGGCGGTCAACTATCTGGCAGGTATCAACGGCAGCGATCCACTCTACGGCTCGAACAGCGGCCGTGACATGGGTATCCTTATCTACGGCGACCTTTTCAAGAAAAAGCTGAGTTATAACCTTGCCGTCATGAACGGGCAAGGCATTAATCTGAAAGACAAGAACAATCAAAAAGACATAGTAGGCAGCCTGATGGTTCATCCGCTCGACTGGCTGTCGGTGGGCGGCTCGTTCGTCAAGGGCAAAGGCTGTGCTGTAGCCGCCTCTTCCGTCAATCCAGATATAGCGATAGGTGACAGCTACACACGCAACCGCTGGTCGGCAGGCGCCACCATACAGACAAAGCCTGTCAGCCTGCGTACCGAATACCTTGCCGGCAAAGACGGACATGTAAAAAGCGACGGATACTATGCAACCGCATCCGTACATGTACTTCCCAAATTCGACATTGTAGCATCCTATGATTATTTCAACAAAGACAAAGCGCAGGATTACAAACAGAGCAACTATGTGGCCGGCGTGCAATGGTGGTTCTATCCCAAATGCCGCTTGCAGGCGCAATACACCTATTGCGATCCCCACAAAGGGGAAAACTCCAACCTGCTGCAGGCACAATTGCAGGTGCGTTTCTGATTTATGAAAACATTCTGGCATTCTTTTTGTACATTTGTAGAGTATAATCACTTAATGAATACAATCTTATGAACGAGCAAGCCATACAAGAGCAATATCAGCATATAGTCAATCTACTGGAACAGAAACGTCTGAAAGAGGCTCAAGTACAACTGGAAGCCTTTTTATGGAACTGCAACGACTGGACGCTCCGCAACCGTCTGGAGCAGGCTAAGGTGTCCTACCAATACATGTTACAGTACATGCGCCAGGGCGTAAACGATCCGGAACGGCAGAAACTATACCGGCAACTTCTGGCAGAAACCTGGGAGCTTGCCGAACAGACCCGCATCAGCCTGCTCGATGAGGTTTCCACCCGTTATTACCACTCCCTGCACAAGAACAAAAAGAATATAGTAGCCGGTTACGGCATGTCTTCCTGGCTGAAAGTTCTGGAATCTTTTCCTGACGATATGGCGGTTTGCCAACTTATGCCGGACAACAAACAAAGTCTGGACAGCGCCCTGCAACGCCATGAAGGCACTGCCCAATATCTGTTCCTCACTACATGGGGCAACAGTGGCTGGACAGTAGAAGAAGAACAGGAAGCCAGGCTGTATCTGGAGTCCGAATTGTTGCCGGTAAATGACTTGTGTCTGTTCACCGGAGCCATCCTGCTCAGCCTGATGGAATGTTTCGATCCGCGGAAATTCTCATGGTTACTGGATGCCGCAACGCACGCCGACACACAGGTCAACCAGCGCGCCCTGGTGATTATCGCCATCATACTGCACATACACTCCAACCGCTTGCGGCTATACCCGGAGCTGATGGCAAAGTTATCGCTTCTCGATGAGGACGGCAGCTTCGGCAAACAGTTGAACCGGGTTTACATCCAGCTACTCCGCAGCCGTGAAACAGAGAAGATAGACAAGAAAATGCGTGAAGAAATCATTCCGGAAATGATGAAGAACGTCACCATCATGCGCAATATGAAGTACGGCTTCGAAGAAAACATTGATGAAGACGACCGCAATCCGGACTGGGAGAAAGCATTCGAGGAATCGGGCCTGGGCGACAAGATACGCGAGATGAACGAACTTCAACTGGAAGGAGCCGATGTATATATGAGTACGTTTGCCCAGCTCAAGAGTTACCCGTTCTTTCAAAATCCGCATAACTGGTTCTATCCGTTCGACATGCAGCATTCCAGCATCATACGGGAGTTCGGACTGAAGCCTACCGGAGAAAACGCCGTCCTGTCACTGATACTGCAATCGGGCTTTTTCTGCAACAGCGACAAGTATTCATTATGCTTTACCATGGCACATATACCGCAAGCGCAGCGTAATATGATGCTCAGTCAAATGACATCACAGGATTTGAATGAACTGATGGACGAAAGCAAATCGTCCAGCCTGAGACAGTATGCCTTGCGGCCGGACGTTATCAGCAACCAGTATATCCACGATTTATATCGGTTCTTCAAGTTAAGCCAGCGCCGCCATGAGTTCCGTGATATTTTCAAGGAAGAAATAGCCCTGCACCGCATACCGGCACTGAAAGACATTTTGTGCAAGCCCGAACTATTGGCAACCATAGCCGACTTCCATTTCCGCAAAGAGCATCCCGCAAAAGCCTTAAGCATCTATAAAGAAATAACGGATATGAACCATGCCGATGCGGAAATCTTCCAAAAGACCGGCTATTGCCTGCAAAAAGAGAAACGTTACAAAGAAGCTATCGAGGCTTATAGGAAAGCCGATGTGCTGAAACCCGACCATGTATGGACTATCCGCCACCTCGCCACCTGCCACCGCCAATTGAGGGACTTTGCAACAGCATTGGAATATTACAGAAAAGCGGAAGCCATGCAACCGGAAAACAGAAACCTGCCATTCCTCATCGGCAGTTGCCTGGCGGAGCAGGAACGCTACGAAGAAGCCTTGCAATGTTTCTTTAAGCTGGATTTCATGGAGAACGACTGCATCAAGGCATGGCGTGCCATAGGCTGGTGCTCGTTTGTCAGCGGAAAATTTGAACAGGCCATGCGGTATTACAACAAGATACTTGCCTTGAAACCACTTTCCACAGATTACCTCAATGCCGGACACGCAGCATTGCTATTGGGAAATATGGAAAAGGCTGCCGAACTGTACGGGAAAGCTACCTCAGAAAGCGGTAACCGGGAGACTTTTCTTGAGATGTTCGATAAAGACAAGGAGATGCTCATCAAGTTGGGGGTAGACGAAAGCGACATACCGCTGATAAGAGATTTTGGTTTAACCGCTGATTAAAAGATAAAAAAACATATCCCGTCATTCAGAGACTCGTAGCAATGAAAAGCCTCCCTCCCCTATATAAACTTACCGCTACACGTCTCTGAATGACAGTATGACGTAAGATTTCGCTTCCCATACCTCCTATATTTACCTCATTGGAGTAAAAAACAGGCGAAATGGTGTATTTTCCGTTCATATTACCTCTCCTTATTTCCTAATTGAAGGTATTTACTTATTTTTGCTATAGCTTTAAAGTAAATACAATGAAACGACTCGATGTTCTTATTCTTTTGCTATCAATAACCGTATTCATCATTGCCCAACCGGTTTGTCAGGTCAAGCACTTTTCTGTCAATGACGGTCTCGCCCAAGGAAATGTAATGGGAATGCTTCAAGACCAAAAAGGCTTCATCTGGTTCAGCACTTGGAACGGACTGAGCAAATATGACGGATACACATTCAAAACCTACAAGACTTCTCAGGAAGACCGTTACGCTTTCGGCAGCAACCGTATGGGAACAATCTCCGAAAGCAAATACGGAGATATCTGGTGTCCTACCTACGACGGACAAGCCTGTCTGTTCGATGTGGAAACGGAAAAATTCATCGATGTATTGCAACCTCTTGAAATTACAACCAAGCACTCTAACTATGTCTCACGCATATTGTCATTGAAGAAAGGCATAGCGTGGATTATCTGCAAAAACGGATACACATATAGAGCCGATGAACAACTATGCAAACACGGAGAAGGTATCACACTGTACTCCACATTCACCAAGAATCTGAAAGGAGACCGTATCTATACCGTTTATCAGGATTCCGATGAAGACGAATGGATATTGACCAACAAAGGCGTCACCATTGTCGGAAATAAAAGGGTAGACACCGACTTTCCATTTCAATATATCACACAAATAAAGGAGAATATATATCTGATTGCCGACAAGGGTAAACTGGCTCAATACAATTTCCAAACCCAAAAGCTGAAGTTTATCAATATCCCCTGTTCTCACAACAGAATAACCAATGTTACTGCAATAGGAACAGAAACGCTGGCATTAGGTACGGACAATGGTCTGATACTGTATTCCACTCCCGACAATACATTCCGCCAAATCGATATTCGTACATCCACCCAACCTTCCAATTATGTGGAACAGGTCTATCAAGACAAGCAACAAAATATTTGGGTATTCTCCCAAAGCTCCGGCGTCATCCGTATCTTGCCCGGCTGTGATGAAAAAGAGCACCTGTTTACTCCCCAGAATGAAGTTATCAGGCACGGGCGCAACAGCCGTAAACTGATATTCGAAGATAAAACCGGTAACCTATGGGTATTGCCCACCAACGGTAACCTTTCTTATTACGACCGGAAAGAAAAAAGACTCAAACCGCTGCTTACCGACACTGACAATCCTAAATCCATATTCAGCCCGTTGGTACGCTTTTACACTCTCGACACACAAGGAAACTGTTGGCTTGCCACTGCACGCGGAATAGACCGGATAAGTTTTTTCCCTCAAAGTTTCCAATTCAACCAAACCGATTACGAAGCAGAAACACGTGCCTTCCTGCGAGACAGCAACAATCGCTTATGGAGCGCATCCAAAGCAAGTTACATCCAGATATATGCCCCCGACGGAAGTTTGGAAGGCTACCTTTCGCCACAGGGAAATATTGTCAAAGAGAAACAACTGTTCTACAACGGCGTATACGCCATCATGGAAGACAAAGAGAAGAACATCTGGCTGGGTACGAAAGGCGCCGGATTATTCCAACTGACTCCCAAAGGAATAAATCGATATTCCGTCACTTGCTTTAAGCACCAACCGAACAATCCTTACAGTATAAGTGACAACAGCATATACTCCATTTTTCAGGATAGTCACAACCGTATCTGGATAGGTTGTTATGGTGGCGGACTAAACCTGCTGATCCGGCGAAATGACCAAACACCCATATTCATCCATAGCAACAATGAACTGAAAAACTATCCCACGGATTATGGAATGAAAGTGCGTAACATCACCGAAACTCCCGGCGGCGTACTTATGGTAGGTACCACGAACGGACTGCTCACTTTCTCCAATAAGTTTGAATTGCCCGAAGAGGTAAAGTTCTACAGAAACTGCCATCAGCCGGGCGATAAAAACAGTCTTTCCACCAACGACATTACGCACATCTATACAGACAAACGAAAGACGACATACGTTATAAGTTTCACCGGCGGTATCAGTAAAATTATCTCCGATCAATTGCTCAGCGAACAAATACGCTTCAAGAACTACGACCAAAGCAACGGATTAGCCTCCGACCTGACCCTCTCAATGACGGAAGACACCCACAATCACCTTTGGATAGTTTCCGAAATAGCCTTGTCCAGATTTAATCCCGGCAACGAGACTTTTGAAAACTACACGCTCGGCTCCACCTATCAGCAACAGTTCAACTTCTCAGAAGCTCTCCCTGTCATTAACGCCCGCAAACAAATCGTATTGGGTACAGACAAAGGTTTTTTGGAAATTTCTCCCGATAAGATGCGAAAAAGCACCTATGTACCTCCTATCGTATTTACCGGATTTAAAATACAAGGGCATCCGGCAGACCATCCAATCGACAATCTGAAAGAACTGGAACTGAAAGCATCCCAGCGGAACGTTACTTTCCAATTTGCCGCACTCGATTACGTAAACCCCGACAATATACTTTATGCCTATCGCCTACAAGGATTGGAAGACGAATGGAATGAAGTCGACAACAACCGTTCCGCCAGCTATATCAATCTGCCTGCAGGACAATACCAATTACAAATCAAATCGACCAACAGCGACGGAGTATGGACCGACAACATACGTACGCTATCCATCCATGTACTCCCGACATTTTGGGAAACCTATTGGGCATGGCTACTCTATTTCATCCTGTTTATCTTATTCACCGCCACCATTGTATATGTTCTGTTCTATATTTACCGTCTGCGCCACCAAGTAGACATGGAACAGCAACTCGCAAATGTCAAGCTACGTTTCTTCACCGATATTTCCCACGAACTGCGTACTCCGTTGACCCTGATAGGCAGTCCGGTTACAGAAGTCCTGGAGAATGAGCCCCTGTCTCCCACTGCCCGCGAGCACCTGACCCTTGTGCGCAGGAACACAGAACGGATGCTCCGACTAATGAACCAGATACTGGATTTCCGCAAAATACAAAATCAAAAGATGAAGCTGTTAGTGGAAAACACAGACCTTATTCCGCTCTTGCAGAAAGTGATGGACAGTTTCCGGCTGATAGCCAAAGAAAAGGAGATTGATTACCGGATGCAATCTGCGACCGAATCCGTTTTCGGTTGGATAGACCGGGACAAATTCGAAAAGATATTCTTTAACCTGCTTTCCAACGCATTCAAATATACTCCCAACGGCAAAGCTATCACAGTCAAAGTTACGCCACATAAAGACACGATAGACATCGAAGTGGCAGACGAAGGAATCGGAATCGCAACGGAAAAGTTGCGTACCCTTTTCCAGCGCTTTGAAACACTAGTAAAGGAGAATATTCTCCAGCCCTCATCGGGTATCGGACTATCACTGGTAAAAGAGATGGTAGAAATTCACCACGGTAGCATCAAAGTAGACAGCCAGCCCGGTGTGGGCAGCCGTTTTACCGTAACCCTGCCTCTGCAAAAGCAAGCTTTCGAGAAAGATACGCAAGCGGAATTCATATTGAACGATGCTCAGTCATCCTCTCCGACTGCCACCGATGAAGACACAAAAGAAACAGATACAAAAGAGACTTATGACAATAATACCACCGACTGCCATTCCATTCTGGTGGTAGAGGACAACAAAGAACTGCGGACTTTTCTAAAGAACAGCCTGTCGGGAGACTACACCGTTATCACTGCTTCCAACGGAGAAGAAGGGCTGCAATCTGCCATAGACAATCTCCCGGACTTAATCATCAGCGATGTCATGATGCCCGTCATGGATGGATTGGAAATGGTGAAGCACATCAAAGAAAACAATTCCATTTGCCACATTCCCATCATCATACTATCGGCAAAGGCATCTTTGGACGATCGCATAGCAGGACTGGAGCAGGGAATAGATGACTATATAACCAAGCCCTTCAGCGCCACTTACTTGAAAACCCGTATCGTCACGCTCCTCCGCCAACGCAAATCGTTGCAGGAAATGTACATGGCGCAACTCACTGAAAGCAAGAACGCCATTATCTCCGGCAACCTCACCCCTTCACAACCTCAGATTACTCCTTTTGACGAACAATTCATGCAAAAGGTTATGGAGTTTATGGAACAGCAAATGGACAACTCGGAGCTGACTATCGACGCATTTGCCGAGCATCTGATGATGAGCCGTACTATCTTTTATCGGAAGTTGAAATCGATTATCGGGCTTACTCCCGTGGATTTCATACGCGAAATCCGCATCAAACGCGCCGTACAACTGATAGACAGCGGAGAGTATAACTTCTCGCAAATTGCTTATATGACCGGATTCAGCGATCCGAAGTACTTCAGCAAATGCTTTAAAAAGGTTATGGGGGTCACACCTTCGGAATATAAAGAGAGAAAATGAAAAAACATCCGAATAAAAAACACACTCTTTCGACCGGATATTACCCGTTTAAAAACCGGAAAGCGCGTACTATTGCAATCGTTAAACGGAATACCATAAAAAACGATTACTCAAAGATGAAAAAACAATGGATTATCGCCTGCCTTGCCGGTGTACTAACGACTGGTGCCCAGGCCCAACAATCAAACTATGTTTCCGAAGTATGGATAGCCGACCAAGGAAACGGCACCTACAAGAACCCTGTTCTCTATGCAGACTACTCCGACCCTGATGTCTGCCGCGTGGGTGATGATTTCTACCTGACGTCATCCAGTTTCGGCTGTCTGCCCGGACTACAGATTCTCCATTCCAAAGACTTGGTGAACTGGTCTATTATCAGCGCCGCCGTACCCGCCGCCCTTCCTCCGGTCACCACTCCCGAACGTCCGGAACACGGCAACCGTGTGTGGGCTCCCAGTATCCGCCATCATAACGGCGAATTCTATATTTTCTGGGGAGACCCGGACCAAGGCATATTCATGGTAAAGTCGTCCCGGGCAGAAGGTCCGTGGAGCAAGCCCGTACTTGTAAAAGAGATTAAGGGCATTATCGATACCTGCCCCATTTGGGATGAAGACGGCAAAGTCTACCTGGCACACGCATACGCCGGCAGCCGCGCCGGGCTGAAAAGCGTCATCGCCATCTGCGAGTTGAGCGCCGACGCTACCCAAGTCATCGGTCCTTCCCGCATCATCTTCGATGGACACGAACATCACGGCACGTGCGAAGGGCCGAAACTGTACAAACGCAACGGTTATTACTACGTTTTCCTCCCTGCCGGCGGCGTGGCTACCGGCTGGCAGGTGGTGCTTCGCTCCCGTAACATCTATGGTCCTTATGAAAACCGTACCGTACTGGCACAGGGCAACTCACCCGTCAACGGACCTCATCAGGGTGGCTGGGTGGACACGCCTACCGGTGAAGACTGGTTCATGCACTTTCAGGATGTAGGTGCCTACGGACGTGTAGTACATCTACAACCCATGAAGTGGATTGACGACTGGCCTGTAATCGGAACAGATAAAGACGGAGACGGATGCGGCGAACCCGTACTGACCTACCGCAAGCCCGATATAGGTAAGACATACCCCGTATGTACCCCGCAAGAAAGCGATGAGTTCGACGGCTACACCCTGTCTCCGCAATGGCAGTGGCACGCCAACATCAATGATAAATGGGCATATTACGTCGGCGACCGGAGTATGGTGCGTCTTTACTCCTATCCCGTTCCGGATAATTACAAGAGCTTGTGGGATGTGCCCAACCTGTTGTTGCAGAAAACCCCGTCGGACAACTTCACCGCAACCATGAAACTGACCTTCCGCCCCAACCCGAAGTACAAAGGCGAGCGTACCGGATTGGTAGTCATGGGCATGGATTATGCCGGACTCATACTGGAGAATACGGAACAGGGAACCGTACTTTCGCAAATCGCCTGCCGGAAAGCAGACAGAGGCGGCACCGAAAAAACAAATGACAGCGTTGCCGTAAAAGACTCTACCCTCTACCTGCGAGTGAAGTTCAGCGCCGACGGCAGTAAAGTGAAAGGCACAGACGACCTGTTGGTACGCTGCAACTTCAGTTACAGTCTCGACGGCAAGAAGTTCCGTCCGCTCGGCAAAACCTTCCAAGCCCGTGAAGGCAAATGGATAGGAGCCAAAGTAGGAACATTTTGTACCCGCCCCGCTATCCGCACCAATGACGGCGGCTGGACGGATGTAGACTGGTTCCGTATCACAAGAAAATAAATGTTGATATCAAAACGTTATCAAAGCATACAGAAAAAAACAACTATATTCATATAATCATGAGAAACAGAATAACCTATCTGCTTGCCTGCCTCATTGTTTCGGGTAGCAGCCTTGCACAGTCCGTCTATAAGGACAACAGCTACAGTCCGGCAGAGCGTGCGGAAGATTTAGTGAAACAACTCACACTGGAAGAGAAAGTATCCTTGATGATGGACAACTCAAAGCCCGTGGAACGGTTGGGCATCAAACCCTACAACTGGTGGAACGAAGCATTGCACGGAGTAGCACGCAGCGGTTTGGCAACCGTTTTTCCGCAACCCATCGGCATGGCGGCTTCTTTCTCTCCCGAAGCTTTACATACAGCTTTCGTTGCCGTATCCGACGAAGCACGCGCCAAGAATGCCGTCTACTCGAAAGAGGGCAGCTACAAACGCTATCAAGGGCTGACCATCTGGACACCCACGGTGAACATCTACCGCGACCCTCGCTGGGGACGGGGTATAGAAACATACGGTGAAGACCCTTATCTGGCAAGCGTTATGGGCGTAAATGTTGTAAAAGGCCTGCAATGCCTGGACGAAAACCGGAAATACGATAAGGTACACGCTTGCGCCAAGCACTTCGCCGTGCACTCCGGTCCCGAATGGAACCGCCACAGCTTCAATGCGGAGAACATCAGCCCGCGCGATTTGTACGAAACCTACCTGCCGCCCTTTGAAGCACTGGTAAAAGAAGGTAAGGTAAAAGAAGTGATGTGTGCCTATAACCGCTTCGAGGGTGAACCTTGCTGCGGCAGCAACCGCCTGCTGACGCATATTCTCCGCGAAGAGTGGGGATACGACGGTATTGTCGTATCCGATTGCAGCGCCATCAGCGACTTCCACAACGCCAAAGGACACAAAACCCACCCCGATGCCGCTTCCGCCTCTTCTGCCGCCGTACTGAGTGGAACAGACCTGGAATGCGGTTCCAATTACCGTTCGCTGATAGAAGGAGTAAAAAGAGGACTCATCAATGAAAAAGACATCGACCGCTCCGTAAAACGTCTGTTACAGGCACGCTTCGAATTGGGCGAGATGGACGAACTCAGCCGGGTGGACTGGGCACAGACACCCTATTCAGTAGTCGGCTCCGACAAGCACGATTCACTGTCGCTGGACATGGCACGCAAGTCCATGACACTGTTACAAAACAAAAACGGCATCCTTCCCCTCGAACGCGGCGGGAAAGTCATCGCCGTAATGGGGCCCAACGCCAACGACTCCGTGATGCAGTGGGGAAACTACAACGGTACTCCCAAACGTACCATCACCATTCTGGACGGTATCCGCTCGGCCATGGGCAAAGACGACAAACTGATTTACGAACAAGGCTGTTCGTGGGTGGAAAGGAAATTGATACACAGCGTATTCAGCCAGTGTAAATCCGAAAACGGCCCCGGCTTCAGCGCCCGTTACTGGAACAATACGGAGTTCAAGGGCGAACCCGCAGCCACGGCACAGCTAAGCACTCCGTTCCATCTCTGTACTTCCGGAGCCACTGTTTTTGCACCGGGCGTAAACCTCACCGATTTCTCTGCCGTTTACCAAAGCGTATTCACTCCCCGGGAGAGCGGCGATGTTGTGTTCGACTTCTACTGCTACGGTTCCGTAAAGCTGCTCGTCGACGGCAAAGAGGTGAAGAACTTCACCAACAAACACGGCAGCCGTCCGCAAGCACACGGCATGCGTGTAGAGGCCGGCAAATCGTATGACATTGAAATCCGCTTCCAATACTTTGCCAGCGATGCCCAGCTCAACTTCGACATCGGCTTCAAGGAAGAGTGCGACATACAACGTTCGGTAACCAAAGTGAAAGATGCCGATATCGTGATTTTTGCAGGCGGCATATCCCCTCAACTGGAAGGAGAAGAGATGGGCGTTGACCTGCCCGGCTTCAAGAGAGGCGACCGCACGGACATCGAACTGCCTGCCGTTCAACGGGAAATGATTAAAGCGCTTCACGATGCAGGCAAGAAGGTTATCTTCGTAAACTGTTCGGGTTCGCCCATTGCCATGGAAGCCGAGACGGAACACTGCCAAGCCATTCTGCAGGCATGGTATCCGGGACAGTCGGGTGGTAAGGCCGTTGCCGAAGTCCTGTTCGGCGACTACAACCCTGCCGGACGTCTGCCGGTTACGTTCTACCGCAGCCTGTCGCAACTGCCCGACTTCGAAGACTACAACATGGCAGGACATACCTACCGCTTCTTCAAAGGCGAACCGCTTTTCTCGTTCGGATACGGTTTGAGTTACACCACATTCAAATACGGTAAAATGAAACTGGATTCATCTGTCAAGGTAGGCGAAACGGCAAAAATCACCGTACCCGTCACCAATACCGGCAGCCGCGACGGCGAGGAAGTAGTACAGGTATATCTCAAGAAGAACGGAGAGACAGACGGTCCTATCAAGACGCTGCGCGCCTTCAAACGCGTACGCATCCCGGCAGGAAAGACCGTGAAAGTGGAACTCGAACTGACTCCCAAACAACTGGAATGGTGGGACAACACCACCAACACGATGCGTACCATGCAAAATACCTTCGATGTATTGGTAGGTGGAAGCTCTCAAGAGAAAGACCTGCAAAAGAAAACACTAAAACTGTTATAAGAAACCGATAGAACTCCCACTCTGTAGCATTCAGAGAAGTAAAGCGATGAAGAATCTCTTCCCGGTATCTGCAAGGAAGAGATTTTTCGTCGCTTTGCTTTTATCCGACAAGGATACCGGCCGTATTCTTTGGCACAACGTCCTGCCGGTCCGTCACACCGGCGGTTACTTCCGTTCCCATGAGGCGAAACGGACGTTTCCACTAGCGAAATGCTCGTTCCCCTTAAAGGAAACTCCAGTTCCCCTTAAGGGAAATTCTTGTTTCCTTTAGGGGAAACGGTTGTTTCTCCCGTGGGAAACGGACCTTTCCATAAGTATGATAACCGTAAAGAGTTATAGATAAATACCAAACTGTATATAGAAGGGGAAAAAAGCGAATAGAGCACCTCCAGAAAATACAATAGGCACGGATTGTATGAAGTAGCCGCTTCCGGTTTACCAGTTCCATACAATCCGTGCCTTACCAACACGAAGTTATGTCTAAATTCAATTCTGTGTGAGCAATCTCCTTTCCGAGATTTTATCGTATGCCTTACCGTCAATGACTATATCCGTGGCATTCTCCACTTGCAGATACGCATCATCAGCCGTTTCTATTTCGATATTTTCCAGAGTAATTCCGGCAACCTTGTTTATGGAAGCTCCTTTCTGCGCATCGGTTACTTTCATATTCTTAACAGAAAAGTTCTCGATAGGCATTTCGGGCAGTCCGTTCAGGAACATGGCACGGCCGGCACCTTTGCAGGATACATTGGAGATGTGGATATTCCTGAAAGCCGGAGTCTCTTCGGTCACGGCAGGCACAGGAGCGCCGGGCGCTTCTTTCACAGCATAATAGAGGTCGGCAATCAATGCATCACCCGGAATGTTTATCATATTGATATTGTCCACGTAGATATTTTCCACCACACCACCACGGCCGCGCGTACTCTTGAAACGCAACCCGACATCGGTACCGATGAATGTACAGTCTGCCACATACACATTCCTGACGCCGCCGGACATTTCACTGCCCACAACAAAACCGCCGTGTCCGTGCAATACGGTGTTGTCCTTCACTATCACATTCTCGCAAGGTTCTCCGCGTCGACGACCGTCGGCATCTTTACCCGACTTTATACAAATGGCGTCATCACCCGCATCGAACAGGCAATTGGCTACCACCACATTCTTACACGATTCCACATCGAGGGCATCTCCATTCTGCGAATACCAGGGATTGAACACCTTGACGCCATCCAATGTCAGGTCTTCGCAAGAGAGCGGATGCAGGCACCAACTGGGCGAATTGCGGAACGTTACGCCTTCCAGCAATATGCGTTTACTCTTTACGAAGCTCAGCAGCACAGGACGCAACCAGCGTTTCATTCCTTCCCATTCATCGGCAGAAACTGTTCTTTTCTCTTTGCTGCCGGTAAGTACGGAAGCTTTCAAAGCACCGGCATCGGGATACCACACTTTGCCGGCATCGTCTACCACACCACCCGACCTGAGCAGTGCCTTCCACTGTCCGTCCGTCATTTTATTACGTTTCACAGGTCGCCAGCTATCGCCCGAACCATCGAAGACCCCGTGCCCCGTAATGGCTATATTCTCTGCTTTCATCGCAGAGATAGGCGACTGGCAACGGAGCATGTCCAACCCCTCGAAAGAGGTATGTACCAACGGATACAAAGCGGCATCATCGCTGAAGAGTACAAGCGCGTTTCGTTCGGCATGCAGGTTGACATTGCTCTGCAATACAATAGGCCCCGTAAGCCACAATCCCTCGGGAATGATTACTTTACCACCACCCTTCTCGCTCACCGCCCTGACGGCATTGTTAATGGCTTCGGTGTTCAGTGTCTCACCGTCCGCCTTTGCGCCGAAATCACGGATATCCACCTGATAGTCGGGGAAAGAAGGGTGCTGTACGACAGGCATCTCAAAGGGAAGATTCTTATAAAGGTCTTCCTTGTTTGCGATGTCATAACGCTCCGTCGAAGCGCTTTGACAAGCGCAAAGTGTTCCTAAAATGACGGGCATGAAGCCCGCCATTTTCATTAATCTGTTCATCAGTTATAAAACTTTTAAGTATTTATATTTGTGTTTGTTTACTCCTTAAACCAAGAGGGATCATTGCCTTTCCAACTCATAATCTTTTCCCGGCTACCGAAGTTTTCGTTAAACTGTGCCTCACTAAGATTAAGTACCGTAGTTCTCACAGCTTCAGGAATAAGATTGTAGAAATCGGCTCCGGATTCTGTCTTACCGTTGTACATCTTGCAACCGGCGGTAACCGACGGTACGGCAGGCTCCAACGATTTATTTTCCCCTACGAAGTTCGGACCGTACACATCGGCAAATGTACAGTTCAGAAAAGTCAGGTTGTCAGGTGCATACTGATAAATCAATGTGGACTTAGTAACTCCCTCGCCTACCGTAAAACGGCAACGGTCGAACACATAACCCAAATAACCTTCTTTGACACGAGCCTGCATCACGGCACGAGTGCCGGTAGGTGCATGAAGTTCGCAGTCTTCGAACAACACAACTTCTCCCGAACCCCAGATAAAGTCCGTAGCACCTGCGATATAGCATTTGTAGAACCAATTATATCCACCGCCCGGAAGCAAAGTATCTTGAAAACTCAGAATACGGCAATTGACAAGAGCGGCCGACTTATTATCAATAAACAACGCTTCGGCTTGTCCGTTTTTGCCCAACGTCCATCCATAAGCATTCTCTATTGTAAGATTCTCAAAACGAATATGCTCGGAATTACCTTGAAGTATTACAACCGAACGACCACCAGAAGAAGGTACAATTGTTCCCACCGGAGCAAACTGATCGATATTCGTACCACCGCCGATACCGCCGTTTATATCATTCGAGTTATCATACTGAACGTTAACCGCTGTATTATCTCCCGGATTCCCTTTAATAGTAATATTACTTTGGTCGCGCAAATAAATCATTTCCTGATAAATACCATCATCCAACCGGAATACTTTCTGTGCATTTAGATCTACATTAACAGCACAAAAATCGATAGCTCCCTGCAATGTATAGAAATGGGCTGCCGCATCGGTATGGCTTATCCGTACATTATATTCCGGACCGTCAATCTGAGGAGCAGGCTTTGTCTTGAAAGTCCACGCACGACCGTAAATGCCTGGAAAATCTTCCTGACCGATAGCTTCGCGGTCAATAACCACATAGTACTCCGTATCAAAATCCAAACGTTGCTGATGGGGCTTGATGATAAAATCATTTTCTTCCACCCGTACCGGATAATAGTTCACCACGCGACGACTGACAGAAGAACTCTTAGGTGTCACGCCTATGATATCCATCCAAGTATTCAGAAGAGTTTTTCCATCTTCAATGGACACACGCCGTTCTCCCATATTAATCTCATCCACCATCTTATGGTCGCTCATCCGATAAATGCGGATGTATCCGCTTGTACCCAGCTCAGGCGCTACACCGTCGAAAGAGATTTTCAATTCCGTATCGGCAAAAGCATCAGTTGCTTTATCGGCTGGAAAGAGATGGTACTCGGCAGGTTGATTCCCATCCGCCGTACCGTTTTCATTGCTGCCATCTTCCCACGGAGCGGAACTGTTTCCTGCATCCACATCTTCCAAACGGCCTATGATAATATCTTCCGTAGGATCGATATAAATTCCAAACGTATATTGCGAACCGGCATTGAATTTGGGCAGACTGATATCAAGGTCGGCAAACACCCATTCGCGTGTTCTGCCGTCCAAAACAAACGAAACCTTGTAAGCATCGCTTAAAGCAACGGGCAGAATGATGGCTTCACGATAATTGTTAGCAGAATTCACGTAAGGAGTTATATCGGCTACGGAATTATCATCTGTTGTCAACGCCCCCGTCTGCACATTGAATGCAGCGGAAACCGGCATGCCCTGTATCTTCACATCACTTACCGTCAAGGGGTTCTTTTCCATATCCATGAACTTCAAAACCACCTTTGAGAGACGGTGTGTAAATTTCAGCGCAATGTTCGTATCGCTTTCTTTATCATACACATACGGTTCGGATGCAGTACCGTACAGCAAGTCGCAAGCGGTACTTCCATTGCTTTGGTCGGCTATCGACACCGGATAGTTAAAATCCTGCATATCGGCATTATACGGATAGTAAGCGACAAACTTCACCGGCTTGCCATCGTCCTGCACAGCAAGCGGAGTTTCCGAAGTGAATGCTACCGATTGACCGTCCTCGGCACATACATAAGGCACATTCACATTGTCCAATCCCGGCTCGAACGTATCGGCATCCAAGGCGAATGTTCCAATCTTGTCCCCATTCGTCCAAGACGTACCGTCTTGTGTGACACGGGTGGTAAAGCCTGTCAGGTCTACACCGAACGTAATCGTACCGGTAGTAGGCGCAGGATTATCACCCGTCTCCTGCTCGTTGTCCGAGCAGGAGAGGAACAATAGTCCCAAAAGGGGATATAATAGGGTATGAAATAATTTCATAAATTTATAGTCTAAATAATTGTTATACGTAAACACGGATTATTCTACTGATTTATACCAGCGGGGATCACCTGCTTGAACAGCAATCTTGAGTGTAAGGTCGCCGTTGGCTGCATCTACAAACAAATCAGAAACTTTATAATCGGTATTAAAAGTTACAGCTGTTTCGGATTTAAAACCACCGGTAGCTACTTTACCATCATCATCATTTTTTGCAGCATAATTACCTTCTCCTGTTGAACTGGTAGTGTTATAAGACAAATTGGAATGCGCCGGATCTATCATAGCAGAAACATTATTGCTATAAATAATGTTACAGCCGTTATCCGTTCCTTGAATCGGAGTTTTATCCAAACTAACCAATGTACAATGCTGTATTGTAATTGTCGGATTAAAAGCACCTTTGGAATTATATGGATGTATAGCTTGCCCTGACATTTTATAAAAAGTAGAATTAGTCAATGTTATTACTTCCGAACCATAGCTTTCAAAAACAGAAGACATATCATGCATATAGCAGTCGTCTACAGTAAAGGAAGAAAGAGTATTCCTTTCAGAATCCTTATTACCATCCCAATTACATACATATTTCATTCCTGTAAACTCACATTTTTTAATCTCTACCACTGCACCCGATGCAAATTGGTTATCAAGGTTATCTTCTGCCGCATTACTCAACAAAGTTGCATTTGATTCGCCTGTAATCTTTAAATTATTCAAAGAAAGTTTCTGAAGACCGGTATTTATAATGCTCTTCATGGACAATACCACTTGCTGTTTCCCGTCACCCAACAACATCAATTCCGTAACCGCAGACGGTATCACCAGATTAGTGCTAAAATTGTAAGAATTACCTGATGCAAACAACAAAGCAATCTTACCAGAAGCACCGTCCAACACAGTAGTCAGTTCTGTATCACCATTAACCGGAATGGTTTCATATCCACTTGGTATTTCCGGATTGGTCTCTGTAGCATCGCCACCTTCATTCTCACCAGGTTTCCAACCTTCAGTACTTCCATTCCCGCCCGAAATCAAATCGCCGGATGAGTTTTTCAGATTTATGTTAAATATGTATTCATAACCGGCTTCAAACTTAGAAATCTTACTGGTTGCCGGTACCATATATTGGAAAATCTTTCCACCTGCTTCAATGGTTACAGACATAACCTTTGCTATATTAGCAACAGGAAGCATCACACCTACAAACGATTTATCAGACAATTTATGTAAAGTGACTGCTTTCGGTGCATCATCTACAGACAGTTCTCCTTTGAGCAGGTCAAAATGAGCAGTTGTATTGAGTCCATTTACTTTCACATTTTCGACTTTCACATCTTCATTACCTATATTTACATACAATAATGCCAACTGATGATGAAAAGTCATAGACAGCCCGCTACTTAGCAATTCATCCGAAGCCTTGTTCTCAACCTTTGCCCACATCAAGTCATGACCGGCAATACCGGCAGACTGGTCTGCCAAGTCTATCTTGTATACACCTGCACCGGCATCCACTTTCCCTTCCTCACCGGAAGAATAGGGATAATATGCCACGAAATCGCACGGTTGGTCATAAATACCTATTCCATCTGCGGCAGCTACAAAGTTAGTTTCTGTAGATGTTTCTGCCACATCGGCATTATACTGTATATTCATTGCAGAGTTACGGATGTTTCCTGTTCCTGCATCGAGCATATATACTCCGATAGCATCACCACTCTCCCACTCGCTGTTCAGATTGACACGTGTGGCAAAACGGTCCGTGCCCGAATGGATGGCATCCAATGTCTTCTCTGAGCGGATACCGGAGCTCAACTCGTCTGCTTCGCTGCAAGCAGCCGCCAATGTAGAGACGGCTGCTGCATAGAATAAATGTTTAAGTTTCATATTATTAAATTTTTAAGTTTATAATTTCGTCAGTTTTATTATTGTTCTTTTATCAAGGCAACCAGCGTGTATCACCCGCACGATTGGTAACTATCGGCGAAGAACTGTCTTTGATGGTAAGGTCGCCATTATCGGGATCGGCAAACAGTTCGGCTGCCGTAATATCCAAGTCTGTAGCATTCATCTTGGCACCACCCAAAGCATAATCTTTCGTCGTATAGTTGTTGGCGAAACGAGTAGTGGTATTGGCACCCGCCACATAAAGGTCTCCTGAAGGCGACGCAAGCACCATGCCCTCGATAGTCAGTTCGGAACCTACGGCAGAACCGATATTTATCAAACGTTTATTGAGACAGTAGTTATAGACTGTGATATTCTTGAATTCCAACTGTATGGGCTTATCAATGTAAGGTGCATTGAAAAGATTGCCCCAACCGAATCCTGTCGTACCGTCATTGTCACGACTGAACGTACAATTGCGGAAGACAGCTTTATCCACTTGGTCGTATGCCGTCGGGTCATTGAACGAGCGCAAATCCATCAAACCGTAGCTACCTGTCTGCCAACCGCACTTGTCGAAACGGCATCCTTCTACCGCAAAACTCATGATATGCTTGCTGGTTGCTTGTTGATGACGCCAGAATCCACGGGTAAGCCCGATGAAATCACAATTGACGAAGCTGACACTTTCAATGGTGAATGACTTGTCGGCATTCATGAAATACTTATTGTTGGATGTATGTGAGAACTCGATATTCTCAAATTCCAATGCCGTAATATACGAGCCTTCGGCAATCCTCCACCAATCGTCCAAAATCACTTTCGGCTTGACACCCTCACTGCTACCTACCAGACGGAAACCTTTGGCAAGTTCGAACGGAGTAATACGGTAGGAAGAACCGGCAGGTAGGTAATATTCTGTTCCTTCTGGAATCTCCGGATTAAGGTCATTCTCCAA
>ERZ827498.2161-NODE-2161-length-19633-cov-3.993922_pt1 | contig 19633 bp, 16 predicted proteins | sample MGYA00519865_ERZ827498 | MGnify/ENA primary metagenome ERZ827498 (study PRJEB31778, sample SAMEA3449328) | human gut metagenome | biome: human gut; feature: human-associated habitat; material: faeces | place: United Kingdom | collected 2010/2012 ...
TCCATTCAGCTTGCCGAAACGGAAGCAGCCATGAAGATTAGTGCCGTTGACCACTGCTGTGTTTTCATGGACACGTCCGCCATCTCTCAAGGTAGAAGTAAGGATAGGGCTTGAAAACTCCATATAGAAATAGATTTTACGCAGTTTCGCCCATCCGGTGATGATACGGTAACCTTCCACTGCATGATCATTCAGAATACGGATCTGAGCATTGATAATCCGGCGTCCCCAACTACCTTTATCTGCCGAATGATCCATATCCAGTATAACTTCCGCATCTTTACCGGCGGGGTATTGATAGCGGTGAATACCGTTTCTCTGAGTAGTGGTCAGTTCTACATTGATATTCTCATCCTTCAGCATTACCTGATAATAACCGGTAGCATCCAGTTCCACGTTCAAGTTCTTGAAAATACGATGTCCGGTATTCCATACACCTCCGACACCGATCGCACCATTCATCAAGGTTTGCACGGAATTGTTGAAGATCGTGTCGATCTCGCCTCCCCTATGCTGCACCAATCCTTGCACCGGCGTATAGAAATGGAAACGGGAAGCCGGGTCGTTGTACTTTACCCGTGAAGAGATCCCGACGGTAAACGCCTCTTGATGCACATCCTCCCGGAAAATAAAGCTCTGCCAGTTCACCCACACATCCAAGTCGAAAGCCTTCGAGTCATACAACAACTGCAAGCCCGCCTCGGGATCGCAGGTCAAATTCAACTCCGGATTATAAAGAGGCTCTATCAAATTATGGTTGGAAGCGCCGTAAATATTTCCCAGCACGATGTTCACATGATCCGAGAGAGCCATCTGCGCCCGGAAATAGGGCAACACATGTACCCCTTTTTGGTATTGGTCTCCCTTCCAATAAGCGATATCCTGATAAGCCATGCTCGGATATTTATTCGCCCCATGATAGATCAACATATGGACACCCGCCTCCAACTTGATATTCCGCAAGGGATAATAAACCGCTTTGCCTTGTACCCAAAGCCCCGGCAACGAATACCCTTTGGTAAATTTACCCGTATACTCGTTATCCTTGAAGAAGCTAATATTATCCAACTCTACGGACAACTCCCGGGCCTTCTCCGGGTCGATATGATAATCCGTCTTATAGACACGATCCGCGATCTGCGCCTTCAGCGAGGGAGACCAACTCCCCAATCCCATCAAGCAAAGACCCACAATGAAACTCCTAACACCTATATTCTTCATCACTCTTAAAATTTCTCGCGAACATAAACAAAATACACTGAAAAAAGAAAGCGGGGAAACGGAAGTTTTCACCTCGTTTCCCCGCTTTTTCGTCTTATTTTAAAAATCTCTTTCTTCTAAAATTTAACGTCTAGGGATAGCTTCTTTAACAACCATCTGACGACCTTCGTACTCAGCTTGGTTCAACTCCTCGATAGCTTTTTGAGCCTCTGCAGCGTTAGGCATCTCAGCGAAAGCGAAGCCCTTAGAACGTTTTGTGTCACGGTCAACAATGATTTTAACTGAGTCTACAACACCATACTCTTCCAGAATCTGTTGTAAGTCTGATTCTCTTACCCGATAATTCAGGTTTCCAATGTAAATATTCATACGAAAATGATATAAAAAAATAAAAATTAATAATAAAACAAGGATGGTTGGTGAAGTCAATCTCTAAAAGAAAGTATTATCATCGCTGATGAATAAATGCTAAAAGATAAAAGAGCTATACAAACTATCTTTTGTTCATGGCACAAAGGAAAGCATTCTATTTGAATTAGCAACTATAAAACGATAATTATTTTCAAAAAAACATTCAAGCTCTTTATAACGTCTTTGTTGTTCTAGTCAAATAGTCCTAATTTATAGAAATTTTGACCAATTATATCAACGATATAGCCTAAAACTATCTCAGAAATCTCGTAACTTTGCAAAATTATTATTTGAACTAATAAAAGTTATGGATTACGCGATCATTGCCGCCGGCGAAGGCTCCCGCTTGGCGCAAGAAGGTGTTAAGTGGCCAAAGCCTCTGGTTAGACTCAACGGTGTCGCTCTGATAGACCGGTTGATAGACGTTTTTTTGAAAAATAACGCAACCTCTATCAGTATCATCGTAAACGAGGAGATGACCGAGGTACAGGATTACCTGAAGGCCCTGCGACTACCTTTACCCTTTTACCTATTGGTAAAATCCACCCCCAGCTCTATGCACAGCTTCTACGAGCTGAGTCATTATCTGGACGGTGATAAGATTTGTTTAACTACTGTAGACACGATCTTCAAGGAAGAAGAGTTCAGCGGCTATATCCAACAGTTCATCCAAGAGGATAAACTGGACGGATTGATGGCCGTCACTGATTTTATTGATGACGAGAAACCCTTATATGTAGAAACAGACAACGAACTTTACATCCGGAATTTCCTAGATCAGGCAGACGGTGATTGCCGTTACATATCGGGAGGTATCTATTGCTTGAGGCGTCCGGCTCTGGGTGTATTGAACAACGCCATCTCGCAGGGAATGTCGAGAATGCGCAATTATCAACGGCAGCTCATCGCCGAGGGGTTGAGGCTAAAGGCCTATCCTTTCAGCAAGATCATCGACGTGGATCACGCCGATGACATTTTGAAAGCCGAATCATTTTTAAAGTCATAAAGAATACTGTCTAACAATGAGTAAATTAACTTTAGCAGGTATCCGCAGAGGAAATCAATTCTCCCCCAATCATATCGGCAACGACGCGGCGATCTTCGCCTTGACAGCCCAGCATTTACGAAAATTGGGATGCGATGTAAACGAATATATCGAATCGGATCTGCTGCTACAAGACCCGAAGGAAAAGGGTATCTTTAATATGGTAAGAGACTGGAAGTCCATCCATAAGCTGCAAGAACTAGAGGATAAAAATTATTTCGTGGTGAACTCGGGTTACGGGATCGAGAATTGTACTCGTGAGAAAATGACCCGCCTCCTATTATCCAACCATATCTCCCATCCGGCAAGCTTAATCTTACGGACAGATGAGGATCCGACAGAAGCCCTTGAGAAAGCCGGTTTCTTTAATTGCTGGATCAAACGGGGAGATTTCCACGCCATTCATAGGGAAGACGTCACCTACGTAAGAAATCCGGAAGAGGCGAGAAGCATACTGAAGGAATACGCCATCCGTGGTATCCCGTCGGCGGTAATCAATGAGCATCTGGTAGGCGACTTGGTGAAATTTTATGGGGTAGCGGGGACTGATTTCTTTTATTGGTTCTATCCATCGAACATGCATCATAGTAAATTTGGTTTAGAAGTTATCAATGGTACAGCGAAGGGGATCCCCTTCGACGAAGCGCAGCTTCGTCTACTTTGCCACAAGGCTGCGGAGGTATTGAACATACATATTTACGGGGGAGATTGCATCGTCTCCGAGGATGGTGTCATGCGGATTATCGATTTCAATGATTGGCCTAGTTTCGCCCCTTGCCGGGAAGAAGCGGCTCCAAACATCGCACGTCGTATCTGGGATCTTATGCGAGAACACATCTAAATCGTTTTAACAAAATCAATCATGAGTGAGACTAAGTCTACTCCCAGTCTGGAGTCAACCTTAAAATCTTTGGACACCGAGGAGTTTATCGATATTCATTTCTATCGTCCTATTGGCTACCAATGGGCTTTGTTCTTTAATAAATTGGGGGTATCGCCCAATAGTATCACGATCGCCAGCATCTTTATCGGCATAACGGCAGGTATCTGTTTCTATTTCCAGAGCCTCGCTATCAACGTGATCGGCATGTTACTGTTAATCTGGGCAAACTCATATGATAGCGCAGACGGACAATTGGCCCGTATGACCGGACAGAAAAGTGCCTTGGGACGTATCTTGGACGGTGCCGCCGGCGATTTCTGGTTTATCGCTATCTACGCGGCAATCTGCTTACGCCTCACGCCGGAATGGGGAATATGGATCTGGCTATTGGCGGCTACGACGGGATTCTTCCATAGCAAGCAAGCGGCCATGGCGGATTATTATCGCAATATTCACTTGTTGTTCTTGAAAGGTAAATCGGGTAGCGAGCTCTCCCACTCTCCCCAATTGAAGGAGAATTATAAGAAGATGAGTTGGAAACATGACTTTATCTATAAATTGTTCGAGACCTTCTACATTAATTATACGGTAGGTCAAGAAGCATGGACACCTAAATTCCAACACATGATGAACATCATCCGTGAGAAATACAACGGACAAGCGCCGGAATGGTTCCGTAAGGCTTTTCGAACAAAGAGTCTGCCGTTGATGAAATATACAAATATGCTATCATTCAATACCCGGGTGATCGCTTTGTTTGTCAGCCTTTTCATCGACATGCCTTGGCTGTATTTCGTATTCGAGCTGACCGTATTAAACTCGATGTTGCTCTATATGATCAAAAAGCATGAGCATATTTGTGAAGATTTCAGCAAACAATTATAACGTTTTTATCCCATTCGATTATGTTCAAATTAGACAAAGTAAAAGGAATCCTCTTTGATTACGGCGGAACGATAGACAGTAACGGCATGCACTGGGCTGAGGTGATCTGGATGGCGTATGAGGCCTTGAAGGTTCCCGTATCCAAAGCGGTCTTCCGTGATGCTTATGTACATGGAGAAAGAACGCTTGGAAAGAATCCGATCGTGAAGCCTCATCATACGTTTCTGGATATGCTGCGCTTGAAAAGCGATTTACAAATCCAATGGCTGAAAGAGAATGGGCATTTATCCGCCGAGGCGGTTACCCCGGAGTTACCGGAACAATTAGCGGATTGGTGTTACGAATACGCCCGGAAGGCAATCGATAGCGCCCGCCCCATTCTGGAGCAATTAGCGGAACGTTACCCATTGGTATTGGTATCGAACTTTTATGGGAACATAGAATCCGTGTTGAAAGATTTCGGTTTGGATCATTTATTCGGCGCTATCGTGGAATCGGCGGTCGTAGGTATCCGTAAGCCGGACCCGGCGATCTTCCGATTAGGAGTGGATAAACTGGGATTTCCCGCCGACGAGATTGTTGTCGTAGGTGATTCCTATGATAAGGATATCGTCCCCGCCACCCGGATCGGATGCCAGACAATCTGGCTAAAAAGTATTGGTTGGAGCGCTTATAAAGGAAATGAGACTGCCGATATCGTATTATCCGACTTCACGGAAATAAAGCAAGTATTCGCTTTATAGAATATACATTTTAGACCAGTATAAGCTCAGAAATGACCTTTTTTGGTACTGATAGCATCCTAACTTTGCATATAAAAAAGTTAGGATGCTATGTTTTTAAAGAAATACATATGGCTTTCTGCCGCTACACTCCTCACGGCTTGCGACTTAATCGACTATCATCCGTATGACGGTCGTCTGGATTCCGATACTTCCCGGGAGATCAACCCGACCAATATCGAGCGTATCGAGAAAGTCTGCGAAGGGAAGGACACGATCCGTTTTATTTTTATGGGCGATACCCAGCGGAGTTATAATGAGACGGAAGATTTCGTCAAGTACGTTAATCAATTAGATAGCATCGATTTCATTATCCATGGAGGAGATTATACGGAGTTCGGCTTAAAGAAGGAATTCGAGTGGAACGATGATATCTTGTCCAAACTAAAAGTGCCTTACGTAGGGTTGATCGGTAATCACGACGTGATCGGTAATGGCGACCAAGTATTTCGTAAAATCTTTGGGAATGAGAACTTCTCGTTTGTCGTGAGCGACGTGAAATTCGTATGCCTCAATACGAACGCTATCGAGTATGATTATTCCCATCCGGTACCCGATTTTAATTTCCTAAAGAATGAGATAGCGGATAGTACCCGTAATAAACGCACGATCGTAGTCATGCACGCCCCTCCCGGGAACGAACAGTTCGACAATAACGTGAAAGACGTGTTCCAACTTTATATCAAGACATTACCATCTTTAATGTTCTGCTTGCATGCACATAATCATTGCGTATCGGCAGCTGATTTGTTTGAGGATGGCATTATCTACTACGGTTGCGCCAATATCGCCAAACGAAGTTATCTTCTTTTTACCTTAACCCCTGACGATTATATGTATGAAGTGGTCAATTTTTAAGCTTCTCCTCTTAACTTGTGTCTTTTCCCTTACACTCCATGCGCAAGAGGATAAATACACGAAACGAGTGCAACGGTACGAGAACGCATGGCAACGGGTCATCCCCCGCTATACAAAAGTACAATTCGCAGGTTCCATGGCGATGCTATCCGTGGGTACCGGTTGGAATTATTACCGGAATCATTGGGAAACGGATATGTTGCTGGGTATCGTCCCCCGCAACGCAAATGATCACGCAAACGTGACTTTCACCTTGAAACAAAACTATTTTCCTTGGAATATCGATCTGGGAGAAAAAGTATCTTTCGAGCCTCTTTGTTGCGGTATCTACGTAAATTTCCTATTTGACCGGGATTTCTGGGCCAAGCAACCGAATAAGTATCCCCCGGGATATTATTGGTTCTCCACCCGCATCCGTAACCATATCTTTATCGGGGAGCGGATCACACTCAAACTGAATCCAAATAGTAGCTGGCATAAATCCATCAGCTTCTTCTATGAGTTAAGCACTTGCGATTTGTATATAATAAACGCTATCGGCAACAGCTACTTGAAGCCAAAAGATTATTTAAGCCTTTCATTCGGGGTGAAACTACAGATCTTATAAAAGCAAGAAACGGAAGACATTCACTGCCCTCCGTTTCCCTAAACTACATAAAACACTTAAAAGAACAAACGTTGTCTATCAGAACGCTAGACCTAAGCGGATACCCCAGTTATTCAAACCATCGATATGATAGCTGAGGACATCACCCTTGTTGGTAGCGTAGTTATAATAAGCGGCCATATGTACGCCGATCTGTTTCTGAGGTGTGAAGTACACGGTCATACCGATCTCGGGAGCTACATAGAATCCCCAGTTACGATCGTAAACCTTCAACACGTTCATGTAGGTAGACATCTCACTATAGCTAGCACCTAACTGAGCGCCAACATACGGTTGGAATTGTCCTTCCGGAGCGAAGTTATAACGGAAAGCCGCACCAAAAGGCAACTGGAAGATAGAATGCTGTTGATCGGAAGTGATTACGGATGTTGAGTTTACCGGAATCGTCTGGCGGTCCACATACTCATTATTTGTATGATAAGAGATGAACGCACCTATAGCGAAATTAGGAATCACATAGTAACCACCCTCAGCGTGAGCACCCCAACCGCTGGTCTTCTTAGAAAAGTCTTGACCGAACGGAGAGTTGATTTGCCAGTCTACATTGAAATACGCGTTTTTCAAAACCTGGGCGCCAGCCAGAGTAGGCATCGCCATACAAACTACGAGTAAAGCGATTAACTTGATTGATTTATTTATCTTTTTCATAGAATCTCAAACTTTTAATCATTCGAATTATTATTTCTTTACGTACGGAGATTGTACAAATGCTTGCTCGATAGCACGAACAGCCAGCTGAGTATCGAATTTATCGGAACCAGACAACAAGCCACTCATGTAAGCAGTCCAAAGAACCGGAAGTTTAGCGTCTGCCTTAGAAGCGGCAGGAGTATCCAAATCCACTAACTCTGTCAACAAGGAACCTACACTATAGCTATACACTACAGGATACGGGTAATACCAATTTCCCCAACCCGGTCCCCAGTAACCCGGACTCCAATATCCCGGATAGTTCCACCACCAGTACGGGTAGTTGTAGCCATCGTTGTAGTCAGCGAAATATTGAGTACTTTGTACGTAAGAAACTTGCAGACCTAAGTCGGCGTTATCTTTGTCTAGCGTGCGTTTGAAACCGCAGCTTTCCATATTATTCACCAACGTAGTGATAATATCGTCTGCTTCATTGGCTGTCCAGAACTGAGGTTTCTCGCTTGTGCCGATAACCAATACACTATCCGGAATGTAGAACGTAGTGAACGATTCGAATTTCGCGTCCTTATCATGATTCGTGAACACCAGAAAATCATTGTCCAATTTCGACATGTCCGGGTCCTTTTGGCAAGAAGCCAGCAGAAGAACTAACAGAAAAAAAGGAAAAATCTTTTTCATCTCATTTTAACGTTTAAAACAGTTTATACTATTATTTGTGCTTATATATAAGTCACTATTAAAACAGCATGAGTTGAAAAAGGTTCTAAAACTATCCTTTTGGGTGTGTTAATTAACATATCCTAACCATACGACGGGCTTATGGTCACTGTAGTCTAAATTAGGAGAATCATAAGTTACACCCTTAAAATCAGGAGAATAAATTATGTAATCAATTCGAAATATACGCTTTAATTGACGAAAGGTGTACCCGAAACCGGAGCCACAGTCACGAAACCCATCCGTTAAATCACCTTTCACGGTACGGTACGTATAAGAGGCCGGTGTATCATTAAAATCACCGCAAAGAATCACGGGCCCCTCCCCGGCATCCAACATCTGACGGATATAATCCGCCTGAGTAGCCCGTTTCACGAAATTCTTCTTCATCTGAAAAGCCATATGGAAGGCGGCCTCGGTTTCCTCCAATTGTTTACCCTCGGCATGGGCTTGGTAAAGACGAGGCTTTACGGCATTCACGCTAGTCGTTTGGAAATGGTTATTAAATACACGAACACTATCCCCTTGGATATCCATGACGGCAAACAAGGATTTATTGCTAGACTCCGGGTATAGGATAGACTCAAAACGAAGGATCGGATATTTACTGAAAATAGCGTTGCCCGCCGCTTTCGTAGCCGAACGGGTAGAGCAATAATACGGTAGGAACGATAAGGTCTTGGCGACAGAATCCATCCGCAGGGCCGATTCAACAGGGCATTCTTGGAGGCAAACGATATCCGGGTCCTCCTTTCTCAGCCAATCCGCTATATTAGGAAGCTGTTTCTTTCCGTCCGTATTGAAATTATTCACGTTATAGGTAATCACCTTAACCGCTTCTTTCCCTATCGGAATCTCTTTAGGGAAGACACGTATCTGGAACATCGATATCAAAAACTCCCAGTTCAACAATAACGCCGCCAAAGGTACCCAGCACCAATGGCTCCTAAAGACACACCACATCAAGAAAAGACATAGATTGACCGCCAATACCGGTAATAACACCAATCCGGGAAACGAGATCCACTCCTTCCCTTCCGGATTCATACGTCCGGTAGCGAATCCGGCTATGGCTGCCACGGCAAAAGCGATCGTAATCAACACAAATAAAATATATATCAACTTCTTCATCCTTCCTATCCTGCGATTTAAACAAAAAAGGGACTATCCGGAAAAGACAGTCCCCCAATTCATACACTATAACCTGTCCGCTTCCGGCAGGGATAGCTTTAAAAAACTTATCGAAGCGTTCCTTGTTGAGCCTCTTGGATCATCTTCTGATTAGCCAAGATCACGATCTCAACACGACGGTTCAACGAACGACCCTCGGGAGTGTCATTGCTAGCCACAGGATCATGTATACCTTTGCCTTCATAAACCATACGATCCGTACTTACCCCCTGCATCATCAGGTAATCGTAAACGCTCTTCGCACGTTTCTCGGACAAGGTCTGGTTATAATCCACCTTACCGGTGTTATCCGTAAAGCCGATGATTCGGATATCCGTATCCGGATTGGCCTTCAAACTGGTAGCGAAGTTACGCAAGGCACTCTTGGAAGCGTCGCTCAACGTACTCGAGTTCGTGGCAAACAAGATACCGGAGTCAAAAGTAACCTTCAAGGCCTCACCATTGTTCACGCTCTCGATCTTCGTGTCCTCAGGCAGGGTAGCTTCCAGCTCCTTCTTCTGCTTATCCATTTTCTTACCGATTAACGCACCGGCTGTACCACCTACGGCCGCACCAATCACGGCACCCAATGCGGTATTTCCGGCCAAGGCACCAACACCAGCTCCGACAGCGGCACCACCGCCTACACCGATCGCCGTACCCTTCGCCGTGTTATTCCACGTTCCGCAACTCGTAAACACCACTGCCATACATAGCAGTAAAACAGATAATAATTTAATGTTCCTCATCATCTTCTACAATTTCACTTAAACAACTTTATATATATAACAAATATCAATCAAACATGTTGATCGAATCGCAATATTCAAGTTCTCCTTGTACTATAAAAGTGATTTCCTCCGGTTCGAATTTGCCTACGCCGTCTTTCTGGGCGTTCTTAATTACATAATTTACAACCTCTTCCTCATCGATCTCGATCTCATCGTCACCATCATCATCTAGCATGCCATTAGATTCATAGAAGTCGTAGATCAAGTCTACGATATAGTTGATATCGTCATTACTGAACTTTCCTTTCAGTTCTTGGGGAAGATAATTCTGGATAAATTTTACGGAATCATCCTCGTCATAAAGTAGCTCGTCATTGTTCGTGCTCATAATTAATCTTGTTTAATTGGTTTGAATAGCGGCAAATGTACGGAAATATTTTGATTTTATATCCCAAAAACAATTAAGCTTATTTACGGACGTGACTTAACAAAAGCAAATGCCCCTACTTGAACATAGTTCTAAAAGAACTTGAGTATCAAATGACTATATGTAAATAAATGATGGAGTGTATTTTGATTTTAACACAAATAAGACTGGCTTTAGTGTTTTTTGTGATCCATAAAGATATTGGAAGTCTCTTTGGGGTACTCGGTTGGAAATATATTCTTTCAAAGAAAATATCATGCGGAACAGTAAATTGCCCGGAAGCTATAAAAAATAATAGGTCTATATGATAATCAAGTATTTTTATTACCTTTGCTTCCTATAAAACCTAAGCTCTTTTAGAACTCAGTAAATGTATTAAATTATGATTACAATGGAACCTAAAATACAAAGTACCACAAGTACCCGAGCTCTCCGGAGCAAAATCGGGCCTATCAAGGCTTACTTATTCAAGACCTCATATGTAATCAGTCCAATCACGCCAAGCGATCTTAAACATTCCATGAAAGGTGCCTACAAATCATTCCTGTCTAAAACCGATCAAGCATACGGCCATTCCACGTCAACAATCAACCCCAAACTTTACCCTATTTCTACCTTTAAGCAAATGAGCCTCGTAGTAGTCCCGAGTTTCATGATAGAGTCCCCATTCGAGGTAGTGGCGATAGCTCTTATCGCCTTTCTACTTATCCTCCTTTCGATGAGGGAACATCGGCATAAGAAAGACATTCTTGACACCGAACGAAATATGGCCGAAGAAGTGATCCGCTTACGTGAGAAGGCGGAAGAATCAAACCGGTTGACAAGTGCTTTCCTCGCCAATATGAGCCATGAGATACGGACCCCATTGAATGCGATCGTAGGTTTCTCGACCCTTATCAGCGAAAGTGAGGATAAAGAGGAGATCAAAGAATTCGCTAAAATCATTCACGCAAACAATGAGCTACTCCTTAATTTAATCAATGACATACTCGATATGTCAAAAATAGAAGCCGGTATATTGGATTTCCTTTATACGGAAGTGGAGATTAACGAGCTTATACAAACCCTATGGCGGAGTTACCGATTCAAGATCAAGGAAGGAGTAGAATTCCGCACGGAACTGCCTGCGGAAAGCTACATTATCCATACTGAGAGAAACCGTTTATCCCAAGTACTGGCTAATTTCATCAATAATGCTTGCAAATACACTTTCGAGGGAATGATAACGATCGGATATGAAATAAGGAAAGACGATATTTATTTCTTTGTTACCGATACGGGAAAAGGGATAGCTGAAGAAAATATCTCCCGTGTTTTCGATCGATTCGCTAAATTAGATTCCTTCACCCAAGGTACGGGGCTCGGGCTGTCTATCTGTGAATTAATCATTAAACATTTAGGTGGAGAGATCGGCGTGGAGTCAAGCGTTGGAAAAGGATCTACATTTTGGTGCACGGTTCCCACCCGGAAATAATCGCACCAAGCCGTATCTACCTATTAGTGAAAAATAAAAAGGCGGAATGATTCACATAGGATCATTCCACCTTCATTATTTTATAGAAACACCACGCTTAACGTCAAGCGTTCAAGTCTACTTTAGTTCTTAAATTCCAGACCATCGTCTTTCCTATCGATCACGATCGGGCGGTTACGGTCTACCGTTCCACCCAGCAAAGCCTTTGACAACTCGTTCAAGACATACTTCTGAATGACACGTTTTACCGGACGGGCACCGAATTGAGGATCGAAGCCCTTGTCGGCGATAAAGTCCACGGCCTCGTTCGTGAAGTCCAAGGCGACACCGTTCGTAGCCAACATCTTCTTCACGCTGTTCAACTGCAAGGATACGATCTTGCGAATCTCCTCCTCGTTCAGCGGAGTAAACATGATGATATCGTCGATACGGTTCAAGAACTCCGGACGGATCGTCTTCTTCAACAGTTCCAGTACTTGGATCTTCGTCTCGTCTACCACCTTGTCATGCGTGGCGGGTGTCATCTTCTCGAAGTTCTCACGGATCAAGGAAGAACCTAGGTTACTTGTCATGATAATGATCGTGTTCTTGAAGTTGACAACACGGCCTTTGTTATCCGTCAACCGTCCATCATCCAAGACTTGCAACAAGATGTTGAATACATCCGGATGCGCCTTTTCGATCTCATCGAACAAGACAACCGAGTAAGGTTTCCGGCGAATCGCCTCCGTCAACTGTCCACCCTCATCGTAACCCACATATCCCGGAGGCGCACCGATCAAACGAGTCGCGCTGAATTTCTCTTGATACTCACTCATGTCGATACGGGTCATCATATTCTCATCATCGAACAGATACTCGGCCAACGCCTTTGCCAGCTCCGTCTTGCCCACACCCGTGGTGCCGAGGAAGATGAACGAAGCGATAGGACGCTTTGGGTCTTGCAGTCCGGCACGGGAGCGGCGCACGGCATCGCTCACTGCCTTTATTGCCTCGTCCTGGCCAATGACGCGCTTGTGGAGCTCCTCCTCCAGGTGCAGCAGCTTCTCGCGCTCGCTCTGCATCATTCGGGTGACAGGTATTCCGGTCCAGCGGCTCACCACCTCGGCAATGTCGTCGGCGGTGACCTCCTCGCGGATCATGGCGTTGCCGCCCTGCGTGTTGCGCAGCTGGGCCTGAATGTCCTTGATGTCTTGTTCGAGAGCCTGCAGCTTGCCGTAGCGTATCTCAGCCACGCGCTCATAGTTGCCTTCGCGTTCAGCCCGCTCAGCCTCAAACTTGAGTTGCTCCATCTGCTGCTTGTCTTGCTGAATTTTGTTCACCAGCCCCTTCTCGCTCTCCCATTTTGCACGGAACGACTTCTCCTGGTCCTTCAGTTCGGCAATGTCCTTGTCGAGCTGTGCAATCTTGTCGGCATCGTTCTCGCGCTTTATGGCTTCGCGTTCGATCTCGAGCTGTTTGAGCTTACGCGTGATCTCGTCGAGCTCCTCAGGCACCGAGTCGCGCTCCATGCGCAGCTTGGCAGCCGCCTCGTCCATGAGGTCTATGGCCTTGTCGGGGAGGAAGCGGTCAGAGATGTAACGCTCCGACAGCTTCACGGCAGCAATGCAGGCATCGTCCTGGATACGCACCTTGTGGTGGTTCTCGTAGCGCTCCTTCAAGCCGCGCAAGATAGAGATGGCCGACAGCTCGTCGGGCTCGTCGACCATGACGGTCTGGAACCGGCGCTCCAGGGCTTTGTCTTTCTCGAAATATTTCTGATACTCGTTGAGCGTTGTTGCGCCGATGGAACGCAGCTCGCCACGCGCCAACGCCGGTTTGAGGATGTTGGCAGCGTCCATTGCTCCCTCGCCGCCTCCTGCACCCACGAGGGTGTGGATCTCGTCGATGAAGAGAATGATGTTGCCGTTGCTGTTGGTCACCTCCTTGATGACGCTCTTCAGACGCTCCTCAAACTCGCCTTTATATTTGGCACCTGCAACCAGGGCACCCATGTCGAGCGAGTAGAGCTGCTTGTCCTTAAGGTTCTCAGGCACGTCGCCCCTCACTATGCGCTCGGCGAGACCTTCAACGATGGCTGTCTTGCCTGTGCCCGGCTCGCCAATGAGGATCGGGTTGTTCTTTGTGCGGCGCGACAGGATCTGCAGAACGCGGCGAATCTCCTCGTCACGGCCAATCACAGGGTCGAGCTTGCCTTGGCGTGCTTCCTCAACGAGGTTCTTGGCATATTTGGACAGGCTCTGATAGTTTTCATCGCCCGACGGCGACTGCACCTTCTGTCCTTGGCGCAGCTCCTGAATGGCCTTAACGGTCTCGGTCTCTGTCATTCCTGCATCCTTCAAAATGCGGCTTGCTGTGGAGCTAACCTGCAGAAGGGCGAGGAGCAGAGGCTCGACGCTTGTAAACTCGTCGCCGTTTTTCTGGGCGAAGTCTTGAGCGCGTTGCAGCACCGTGTTGGTGTCGTTGGATAGGTAAGGCTGTCCGCCCTGCACGCGTGGCAAGCGCTTGATCTCGCTGTCTACCACCATCTCTATCTGACTGGCATTGGCTCCGAGCTTCTGGAATATGTAACCTGCCACATCCTTAGCCTTCACCATCACACCCTTCAGAAGGTGTACTGGCTCAATAGACTGCTGTCCGTTCTGCTGTGCGGTGTTCACAGCCTCCTGAACGGCTTCCTGAGCTTTGATTGTGAATTTGTCAAATGTCATATTTTAATCTCCTTTCTTGTGCTTTGTTTTCTAATTGTTGTTTCTGTTTCTTCTTGAAACGTTGCTTCCGTTTCTTCTTGAAACGTTGCTTCTGTTTCAATTCTTTGTTTCCGTTTCACAATAATTTTTTCACAAACTACATGCCTTGGAATAATTTAATGACAAATTGTCGGTTGTTGGTGACAAATTGACAATTAAGATATTGTACTCAAGAAATTAGACTGCTTTTATTTGTCTTATAATCAGATGGTTATGAGCTTTTGATTGCTTCTGCCTGTTTTTGCTCTTTTCAATTTTTTTTCCATCTGTTTTTATCTTTTTCTTTCTGATTTGGCCTGTTGCCGTCTTCCATAATTGGGCGGAAGATGTTGGTGTAGACCATGCCCATGCAGACGGCTACGAAGGCGAGACGGGCCTTCATGTTGTGGGCATCGGCACTATTGCCCACAATGTGGATTATGCTTTGGAGGGTGAACGCCATTATGTCGCCGTAGCCTGTGGCGATGATGAGCAGGTATGTCATGGCAAAGCCCACGACAGGAGCGCCTTGCGTCTTTCCTCACATTCGGCAACGATGGAGCGCATGGTCTCTTCTGCTGTCAACACCTTGTTTATATAGGCAGCCGACTGGCCGATCTCCAGTTCGCCGTTCTCGATGTCGCCTTCAAAGATTCCACGTTTTGAGGCAGCAGGGCCAAGGATCTCTCTCAGCTGCTCCTTCGTGACGTTGCCGCTCTGCTCAGCCTCCGCAATGCGGTCGTAGAGAGCGTTGCGCACAAGGCGAGTGGGGGAGAGAGCCTTCAGGCAGAGCATGGTGTCGCCCTCGCCGCCTTCAATGCACCTCTGCTTGAACGCGTCGCTTGCCGAGCTCTCGGCACACAGCGCAAAGGCAGAGCCTATCTGCACACCCTCAGCACCCATGGCCATGGCGGCAAGCATCTGTCGGCCTGTGGCAATGCCTCCTGCCGCAATGACGGGAACGGTCACCGTGTCGCAGACGGCGGGGATGAGCGACAGGGTGGTGGTCTCTTCCTTGCCGTTGTGGCCTCCTGCCTCGAATCCCTCTGCCACGATGGCGTCGACGCCAGCCGCCTCACACTTGGCTGCGAGCTTGCTGCTCGGCACCACATGCACCACCGTCATACCTGCTGCGTGGAGCATGGCGGTGTATTTCTTTGGGCTTCCTGCCGAGGTGAACACGATCTTCACGCCCTCGTCGATGAGAATCTGCATCAGACGGTCGATCTCGGGATACATCAGCGGCACGTTCACGCCCCACGGTTTGTCGGTGGCAGCCTTGAGTTTGGTTATGTGCTCAACGAGCGTTTCGGGGTGCATGGAGCCGGCGCCGAGCAGTCCGAGACCGCCGGCGTTGCTCACGGCAGCAGCCAGTCGCCATCCGCTGCACCACACCATGCCGCCCTGTATGACGGGATGTTCTATCCCGAAGAGCTTTGTTATTCTGTTCTGTTTCATAGTGCTTATTGGGTTTTGTGGGTTCTTGTTCTGTTTTTTGTTCTTAGGTCTTTGCCCTTTGTTCTGTTATAAAAAAAGAGGATGTGTCAAAACGGAATTTAAAAAAACTCCCTTTTTTACACACCCTCTCGCTTTTTGTTATAGCGCGTCAGCTAAGCGCGCCAAGATAGATTGTCTTACAAAAAATGCTTCCGAAAATATTTCCGGGTATAATCCGAAAACCAATGCTCCGAAAAAGCTCCGAAAGCCTTTACTTCACAAACTTCTTTCCGTTCATGATGTAAATGCCCTTAGGCAGCGACGAAGCGTCTGTGCCCACATACACGCCGTTGACGGTGAAGATGCGGTTGTCGGCGGGGCGCACGTTGGCCTTGTCGGTAACCACGTTCTCGATGCCTGTAAGCGTGACGGTCTGCTCGATGAGCAGGTCGTCGAACCACAAGCGGCTCTCCTCGTCCTGAGCTGTGAACGAGAGCTTGAAGGTGCCGTTCAGCGTGGTCTCGATCGTGAACGTGTTCCACTGGCTCTTCTTCATCGTGAACTCTTTCTCCAGCTTGTCGCCGAGGTTCACCTTGAGCGTTGTTCCCTTGTCGTTGGCAAAGGGAGCCACCTTGATGGTGATGGTAGCCTTGTCGCCGTTCAGGGTGAAGGACGGCGATGTGAAGGTGGGGTTGTAGTTTTTCTCGCCAAACAGCGCACACTTGTTGCCGCCGAATGCGTGGGCATCAAGACCTAAGGTCCATCCCTTGAGGTCGGTGGTGAAAGCGCTTTTTGTCTGTGAGCCCCATGCTCCCATTCCGCCGAGTCCCTTACACTTGTCGAAGCTCTCGTGCATCACGGTCTCCGTCTTTGTTGTAGGCTCTGCGGGCTTGGTGTTTGAAAGGAACATGAACGACACTGTTCCGTCGCTGTTGCGCTTGATGTCGGTGAGGCCGTGGTTCAGCATGAAGGTGCCGTCGGTGTTCTGGTTATAGAGGAACGGCTTGGGCGATGAGGTGTAGACGAAGCTGTTGCGTGAGCCGTAGGGGAAGCAGTCGCCCTGCTCGGTGTATTTGCTCAAGGTGCCGTCGGCAGGCGCAATGGTGCAACGCTGGTGGCCGGGATCGTCGTTAGGCTGGTTCATGTTCCACACGTCCTCGTCATAGTCGACATGCGTGATGAGTAGACCGTTTGCAGCAAGCGCTGCGTCCCAGCCTGTGCGCTGGCGGTTCTCCATGATGTAGAACTCGTTTCTGTGGGCGTCGTTATACATGATGTAAGCGTTGCCGCCCTGCGATGTGGGCTTCACGTTGTCTATCTGCTTGTCCTCAGAGCCCAGCTCTACGGGTGTGAGCCATCCTGCCACCCATTTCTCGTAAGCTGTGTAGTTGGCAGGGCGGAAAGAGTTTTCGTTGTAGCTGCCTGAGCACATGATGTCCCATGAACCCATGCCGTAAGCGCCAGAATAGTCGACGTCGTAATAGTCGGGGAAGCCGAGACAATGAGAGAACTCATGGCAGATTGTTCCAATGCCGCTTATGAGGTTGGCGTTGGGGTCGTCGTCCTTGATCTGGTCAATCTCGTTGCTGCAGGCGTATTGTTTCAGCTCTTTGCCGTCGTATTCGGCGAAAGCTGTCGTTCTGCGGCTGGCGTGTGGCCAAATAGAACTCTTGTCGGTGCTGGTGGCCTGTCCGTAACCAGCGTAGATAACGTAGACGAGGTCAACGTCGCCGTTGTTGTACCAGTCATATTGTGCCATGTTTACACCTTCGTTATGTGCTTGCTTAAGACACTCGTTCACCACATCAACGGTCTTTTCCTCGTAGTTGTTGCCATAATATTCATAGTTGGAAGGCATCATGTAAGGGCCTTTCACGTCGAAGGTGAGGTCGAAGCGTCCGTCGCTCTGGGCGAGGAAATAGTCTTTCACGCTGCCCACAAATCCGTCACTGGTGCTGAAGCCCTCTTTGTTCATCATGTCTTTGTAGAACGCGTTGTCGTGGCCGTCCTTAAACTTCTTGTTAGGGAACTCGGCAAGGAGTATGAGGCAACGTTTGCTTCCCAAAAACTTGTTGCCTACGCCAGCCACGCGCTTGGGGCTTGTGTGGGAGATGGCGCTGAACTTGGCGCGGCGCTTGCTTGCCTTTTTCTTGAAGGTGTCGGCCGATGTGAGCGAGTAGGTGCCGTCTTCGTTGGCCATGTAGATGTTGCCTTCCTTGTCTTCGTAGAAGTTGACGGTCTCGTCGCCCTTAAGCTGTGCATAGACCGTTGTTCCGTCTTCGAGTGTGATGTTGTGCCATATTCCCGGAAGGGCGGGCACGGCGAATGTCATGATAGATGTCAGCAAAAAGAGCGACATCAGCAGGATTGTTTTTTTCATTTCTGTTTCTTACGCTGTATTTTTGTTCTTTTTTTTCTTGTTCCTTTATTTTGTTCCTTTATCTTGCTTCTTTGTTTTATCGTTTCTCTTCCTTCCCTCTTCCATCTTTCTTTCTTTCTTCTCCTCTCTTTCCTTTTTTTCCTCTCTTTCCTTTTTTCTCTCTTTCTTTTCCTCTTTTTCCTTCTTTATTTTCAAAGGCCTTTTCATATTTTACAAGAGGTCTTTTAAAATTTTTGTTTTAGTAAATAATCCTTGTACACCAAAACAACTTGCAAAATTACAGATTTATTCGCATGTGGCAATGATTTGTAAATTTAATTCAGTTTTTTTAATTTATTTCGTTATAATTTTGAATATAACACAAACATTCAGTAATTTTGCAGAATGGAACTTATTAAGGAAAGAGATTTTTAAGTGAAGAGTGAAGAGTGAAGAGTGAAGAGTGAAGAGAGAATAATTCAATGGCTAAGGCTGTTTGTGGCTGATGCTTTGTTTTGGCGCTTTTTTCGTCCTTTTTGGGCTTTGCTTATGCTTTTTATGGCATTCTCTGCTTTTAAGCTCTTTGCTTTAGTGGAAGCTCTTTGCTTTTTAGCTTTTGCTGTAACCGTTAACTTTTTGAACAACGCATTTGAGGGAAAATCACAACAATAATAAAAAATAAGATTACAAAAAAATGAAAGAAAAAGAGAAAGAGGTAGTACAGCTACCTGAAAACGCCTTCAGAGAACTGAAAGAGGGCGAGGAATACCAGCCGCTGATGAGCGGACGTAAGGTGTACCCCGAAGTGAATTTCTGGTCTGTGACATGGGGCGTGCTCATGGCCATGGTGTTTTCAGCAGCTGCCGCCTACCTGGGCTTGAAGGTGGGTCAGGTGTTTGAGGCCGCCATTCCGATAGCCATCATTGCTGTGGGCGTGTCAACAGCGGCTAAGCGCAACAAGGCGCTCGGCGAGAACGTCATCATTCAGAGCATCGGTGCCTGCTCGGGAGCCGTGGTGGCAGGTGCCATCTTCACGTTGCCCGCCATCTACATCTTGCAGGCTAAATATCCCGAGATGAGCGCTTCGTTCATCAAGGTGTTTATCTCGTCGCTGCTTGGCGGCGTGTTGGGCATCTTGTTCCTCATCCCGTTCCGTAAATATTTCGTGAGCGACATGCACGGCAAG
>ERZ827498.2183-NODE-2183-length-19420-cov-3.838523_pt1 | contig 19420 bp, 10 predicted proteins | sample MGYA00519865_ERZ827498 | MGnify/ENA primary metagenome ERZ827498 (study PRJEB31778, sample SAMEA3449328) | human gut metagenome | biome: human gut; feature: human-associated habitat; material: faeces | place: United Kingdom | collected 2010/2012 ...
TGGTGGTCATACGGCAATTTCGATACATTATCTTCTTTATATTGGAACATACTTTCTTTAAACCAGGCATGACTGGTTCTTCCCAAAGTTTCCACTTCACCCAGCGTTTCAGAAACTCGCCATGCAGCAGCACCGTCACCACAGGATTCCTGAGCAATAGTCAGTGTAATGTGCTCGTCGAATACTCCGGCGAAAAGAGCCATCTTTTTGAAGAGGTTTACATCTGCCGACAAAGATAGATGATGTTTTTATTGCCTGGTCAGGATGATGTTACAGATACTTTTCATCACGTTACATCTTTAGGATGAAATCTTTAAAGATGAGAGATAATACCTGATCTATTTAGTCAATATTCAAAAAATATTCATTTAGGTTTTGTGTAGGCTTCAAATCAAGCTTCTTTCTCAATCTGTACCGGTTATTCTCTACCGCACGGACTGAAAGGTTCATCAGTGAAGCGATGTCCTTGGTCCCCATATTCAATCTGAGGCAGGCGCAGAGGCGGAGGTCGTTGTTGGTGAGTTGCGGATGCATCTCTTTCAGTCGCTTGAAGAAGTTACGATGCTTTTGCTCAAACTTGATAAGGAACATTTTCCAGTCATCTTCGGTGTCGAGATTGTTGGCGAGCAGATTGTTTATCTTCTGATAAAAGGGGATCAATCCTTTCTGTGTATTCCGGGCACAGATATCATCTACCATTTCTTTGAGTTTCAGAATGAGTTCGTTCTTGTGGATGATAAATGAAGTCTGAGTGAAGATCTCAGCATCTTTTTCTTCGATTTCATTCTGGAGTTGCTCGTTCATCAAACGCAAGTGTGCTGCTTCCTGGGCTTTCATACGGCGCAGATGTTTGGTTTGCAGGCGCCGTTTCATCAGGTAGAAGGTACCGAATAAGGCAGCAATGATGAGGGCACAGCAGGTCAGATACCACCAAACGGTATTGTACCAGGGGGGAAGTACATTAAATTCCAGAAGGGTATCCGGTGAGTAATTATTCAGTCCATCTGTAGTTCGCAGGCGCAATGTATACTTGCCTTGTGGTAGACGGGCATAGGAAATGCTATTCAGTTGTTTCGGGGCACTCCAGGTGCTATCCATTTCCTCCAGTTGGTATTGTACAGAGAGATTTCCGGCAAATGCGGCATTGACAGAGAAACCGACAGTAACTGTATTGTCTTGAAAAGGGATGTGGATGCTCTGGTTAATATCTATAAAACCTGCATTCAACTCTTTTCCGGCATGAATAAACTCCAGATTAGGAGCGGAAAGCTCTACGGTCTGCCGCTTACTGAGGTGGGAGTTATGGAGAATGAAGCCTGCATCCAGACAAATAAGTGAAAGTGAGTCGTTGAGGACGGCGATGTTCTCGTAGGCAGTGATGAGCGAGAGATTATCAGCTTCTACTTTATAGGCTTCGCGGATACGTGCAATGTAACCGTCGTAAAAGAAACGATAGACTGATGAACCGGTAATGGCCCAACTCTCTTCGCTATCAATGGGGACGATACGTTTAAGATCATGTATGGTTTCGAAGCAGCGGTTCAGGTGCTGTTCAAGTTGCAAGTTGTCGTTGACCTCGTCATAGATATAAAACAGGTCATTGCCTAAGAAGAGGATACGTCCGCCCGATTTGAATAGTTGCAGCCGGGCAGGGAGCGAACTGTCTTTTTCATTACCATAATAAGTATAATAGCGGAAGGCATTTTGTTCATCATTCAGCCGACATTTATATACGCCCCGACTGGCGGTTTCCAACCATATATTTCCAAGATGGTCTACTTCGGCATTATATATCGGGTCGGATATCTGTCGCATGGAATTTAATTCTCCGGTAGTTCTGTTCAGTATCAGCAAGTTATCGTAGGTAATAATGATTTGTATCTGTTTCCCATTGATGGTTGCCTCCAGTGTACGGAAGACTCCGGTATTGACACGGTAAGGGTGGCGGATGCGGAAGTCGGGAAGGATTTCCAGTAATCCGTTGGTGTGTGCACAGAATAATCGTCCATCTATTTTTCGAAAAGACCATACTTGTCCCTGTGTACCTTCTATTAATTTGAGAGAGGAGAATACATCCAGCTCATTGAGTTTGTTATACTGGGTATAGTAGATTCCCTGATTTGTACCGATAAGCAGGTTGTCATGCCAGATAGTAGCATCATATATACCCCCGAATCCACCATCGGTAGAACGGTAGTAACTCAATCCGTCAGTATAGCGAATGTAGGCGAGACCGCGATCCAGGGCTGCCCAGATGTTATTCTGATTATCTTCGTAGAGAGACAGAACGGTATTGTTCTGAAGAATGTTGGTGGTAGAGAAATGGTTGAGGATGTTTCCGTGGGTATCGACCTCATATACACCGCTAAGTTGCGTACCCAGATAATAAGTGTTCCGTTTGGCGGAATAGATAGCACAGTTTAATTCCTGGCCTCTTAACTGTCGGGAAAGAGATAGGTTCCAAGGAATAAAGTTCTTTTGGTCATAGATGTAAATTTCTCCGGTGGAAGTACCTATCAAATAGCGGTCAGTGTCGTAAGGCAGGATGACGCGAGTGGTAGTACCGTTCAGGAATTCGCTTCCGGGAATTTTGCCGAGTATTCCATTATTCAGTTGATAAAGGGCACCGTACATTTCCTGTACCCAGTATTCACTTCGTACTTTCAGCAGTAGTAGAAAAGCGCTTGGCCCGTCGATGGGAGTGATTGTTTGATGGTCGTATACATAGATGTGGCTGAAGGATTGGAAATATACTTTATTACCATCTATCCAAATGCGCCAGAAACTTTGATTGTCGAGTGGATTGTCTCCTTTAATTAATCCTTTGAGGGAAGTGTATTTCAACTCTCCCGATTGGTCGCGATCCCAGCGACCCAGGTCCTCGGAACCACCACTATATATGGTCTGATGCGATTCTACGGCAATGGCACGCACGATGCTGGCATTCGGCGTTTGATAAAGTTTCCATTCCATACCGTCGGATGCCAGTAACCCGATGCTGTTTCCGAAGTACATGATGCCTTTTTCATCTTGCCCGATAGACCAATTTTTATTGGCAGCGTGATATTTGTCACGTGAGAGGTTGGTGACATAAGGTTTTTGATTGGCAAATAGGGTAGCGCAGACAAAAAGGGACACACAGGTTATGATGATGTTCTTTCGGATGTCCATAAATAGGTTGAATAAAGGTTAGAAAAGGCCATGACCTTATTGTTATTCTTGGGACAAAGATAGTTAATTTAAGGTAAGGGCAAAAAATATGGGAAGATTCTTCTTAATATGAAAGTCTCTCCCCATGTTTCTATTTAAATCCCAGTTTTTTTAATCCTGTCTGTACATCGGGATGACTCATGAAGAGTTTCCATAATAATCCTGTACGATAGTTTTCTATCATTACGACTATAGGTCCTTGGTCTATAGCAAGATAGCGCTTAGGATACCAATCTTCTGTTTCACTGAAGGCATCATAGAAACCATAAGGTCCGAGCACTCTATCCTCCATTTTATAAAGATGGCGCATTACTTCCAATGAATATTCAGGAGTATAGACAATGGAAGAAAGAGCGGCAGTGGGAGAGATGACGCCATGGTCTGCAAGCTCATTAGGGGCATGGGCAGCGTATCCGTTAACGGAATAACTGGCTGTCAGTCCCCAACAGTCAGGTCCAAAACCCTTCCATTGCTTGGGGTTACGGATACAATAGGCGCGATTGATAAGGGTGAGATTGCGCATCTCATCGAGATAACCGGGACAGTATTTGTCGGATAGATTTGTCGGATCTAATCCGAGGAATGAATAGTGTGCCCAGAAAAGGGGACCGGCTTCGCACCCTTGGTAACGCAGGTGAAGTTCGATATCTTCTACTTTATGGGGATCGACAATAGCACCTTGCTCTGCCCAACCATCGTGATAGACCTCGGCGGGAATACTGTGTGTAGGAGAGGCGGCGGCAAGGATGTACATGATGAGGCACTCGTTGTAACCATATACCGGAAAATTCATTTCCCAACCGTATTCGGGACTCCAATGCCAGTAAAGCACGTTCTGATCGTTTTGTCGATAGAAGTTCCAGTCTACTTCACGCCAAAGGGTGTCGATACGTACGGCTAGGGCTTGCTCTTCGGTCGAACCGCTGACGTAATATTGGTGTACGGCTAGTAAGCCCTGCATAAGGAATGCTGTTTCTACGAGATCGCCTCCATTATCTTTCTGACCGAAAGGTTTCACTTTGCCGGTATCTCCATACCACCAGTGAGGATAAGCACCATGAAACCGATCGGCAGTCTCGAGGAAAGAAACAATCTTTTCCATACGGGCCAGTCCTTCTTCACGGGTGATGTATCCGCGGTCGATACCTGCCAATATAGCCATAATTCCGAAACCACTGCCACCGGTAGTTACTACGTGCTGGTCATCTTCGGGATAGATGCCGTCCATATGGATGCGCTCACATGCCAGTCCGCTGTTAGGTTCGGCACCTTCCCAGAAATAGTTGAAGGTGCGGCGTTGTATGGTATCCATCAGTGCTTCGTCGCTTATGGAACCGGATTTTACTGTCGGGCTTTTACATTGTGTAAAGCCTGATAGTAATAAGAGCAGTAATAAGCTATATTGTATCTTCATATCTACTTTTATTGAAGGGTTATATTAACAAGTACGGGATTGTGGTCGGAAAGAAAACCGTTCTCCGGGGTGTCTTGAATGACTCGGTAGCGGTCTGTTTTTGTTCCGTTCGTCACAAATACATAGTCCAGCAACACACGCTTTTCCATTGGCAAACGACCGAAGTCATGGAAAGACCAGGACGGGCCATACATGACGGTTGCTACTTTGGATGTATTTTTCATTCCTCCTTTTTCAAGTGTTTGCAGGGGAGCTTCGCCGGGTGTACAATTGAAGTCGCCGGTGATGATTGCAGGCATGTGAGGGGCGGTTTCCTTGATTTTATTCAAGATAAGTTGTACACCTTCTTTGCGGGCTGTTTTCCCGTCATTGTCCAGATGGGTATTGAAGAAAACCAGCTTTTTTCCATCGCTTTTTTTCTGTAATATAGCCCATGTGGTGATGCGGTTATAAGATGCATCCCAGCCTCTGACGCCTATAGTTTCAGGCTGTTCACTGAGAGAAAAATTGCCATGTTCCACAAGTGTGAACCGGTCGGTCTTGAAAAATACCGGACAATATTCACCGGCTTCTTTGCCATCGTCACGTCCTACACCCAAAGCGGTATATTGCGGAAGACCTAGTTTTAGGTCTTCCATCTGATTGTGACATACTTCCTGCATTCCCAGCAAGTCAGGCTGATAGTAGGCAATCATCTTGCAAACGTTGTCCTTACGATATTTCCAATTGTTGGCACTATCTGAAGGGGCGTCTAGGCGGATATTGAAAGTCATAACTTCCAATGGCTGCTCATTTTGTGTAGGTTGGTCTTTACAACTGCCAAAGAGTATCAGACCACACATGCAGGTCAGTAAAGTTCTGTGTTTCATGTTCCTTCGTTTTAAAATACTATTATTTCAAACTCAGATGAGTCGTTTTTACACTTTGGCTGTTCCCCCCGATCATTATGTCGAAGTCTCCCGGTTCGGCTACGTAGTTGAGTTCATAGTCGTAGAAGCGCAGTAATTCCGGAGTGATTTTGAAAGATACAGTCTTACTTTCACCCGCTTTGAGGAAAATTTTATCAAACCCTTTCAGTTCTTTTACCGGACGGGTGATGCTTCCTACAAGGTCACGGATATAAAGTTGCACTACTTCTGCACCATCGTACTTACCGGTATTGGTTACCGTGACCATAGCAGTAACAGAACCATCCTGTCCCATAGTCGGGGCGCTCAGAGTTATGTCGCTGTATTGAAAGTTGGTATACGACAAACCATAGCCGAATGGATACAATGGATCGTTGTCTACATCCAGGTAATTACTACGGAATTTTTCGAACCATTTGCCTTCAAGTAAAGGACGACCGGTATTTTTATGATTGTAAAACAAAGGTATTTGGCCTACGTTTTTGGGGAATGTCATCGTTAGTTTGCCGCTGGGATTTACATCGCCGAACAATACATCGCCAATGGCGTATGCTGCCTCACTTCCACCGAACCATACATTCAGTATAGCGGGTACATTTTTATGTTCCCAGGTCAGTGTTAATGGACGTCCAGTAAAAAGGGTAAGTATCACGGGCTTACCTGTCTTCAGTAGGGCTTCCAATAAAGTTCGTTGTACGTCTGGGAGGTTAAGATTAGTACGACAGGAACTTTCACCACTCATTTCGGAACTTTCGCCTAAAGCAGCTACAATGACGTCTGCATTATTAGCTACTTTCAGCGCTTCGTCTAGCATTTCTTGGTTCGTCCGCTGGTCGCGATTCAGCGAACGCCCGAACATAGTAGCGCGCTCTTCATAAGCTGCATCGTTTATAAGGTTACTTCCTTTAGCATGGATTACGTTCACTTTGCCTGCCAACATTTCCTTCAGTCCTTCATATAAGGATGGGTAGTCATTGAGCCGGGCTGCTACGCTCCATGTACCTGGCATATTGCTACGAGTGTTTCCTAATGGACCAATAACAGCAACTGTGCCTTCTTTCTTGAGTGGAAGAAGGGGAGAAAGGGAGTGGGTAGTCGTGCCGTTTTTGTCTATTTTATTAAAAGGTTCGTTTTTTAATAGTACGAAACTTTCGGCAGCTATTCGCCGGGCAGCCTTTCGATGAGCTTTTGTAAAAATGTCGCGTGTAGGGCGTTTTAAATCACAGTATTTGTAGGGATTATCAAACAGCCCCAATTTGTATTTGGCTTCAAGGATACGTCGGCAAGCCGTATTTAAGGTTTCCATACTTATTTTTCCTTGTACAAGAGATTGTTTGAGAGTCCCTATGAATCCTTCACTTACCATGTCCATGTCTACACCTGCATTGAGGGCCCGTGCAGAAACGGTTTGTAGATCTCCTATGCCATGTGCTACCATTTCGGATATACCAGTGAAATCTGTTACAACAAATCCATTGAAGTTCCATTGTCGACGAAGTACATCAGTCATCAGCCAGTGATTGGCAGTTGCGGGTATGCCATCTACTTCATTGAAGGATGCCATGACACTACCAGCTCCAGCCTCTACAGCGGCTTGATAAGGGTATAAGTATTCGTTAAACATGCGATTACGACTCATGTCTACAGTATTATAGTCTCGTCCGGCCTCCCCTGCTCCATAAAGGGCAAAGTGTTTAACACAAGCCATAATTTCGTCATCGCGTTGAAGCTGTTGTTCATTGTTTGCTCCTTGATAGCCTAGTACCATCGCTCGCGCTATTGCTCCACCTAAAAAGGGGTCTTCTCCATTACCTTCGCTAACGCGTCCCCAGCGTGGATCTCTACTGATATCTACCATTGGACTGAATGTCCAACAGATGCCATCAGCACTAGCTTCTACAGCAGCAATACGTGCTGATTCTTGAATAGCTGCCAAATTCCAACTACATGAAAGTCCTAGAGGAATGGGAAATATGGTTTCATAACCATGTACCACATCCATGCCAAAAAGTAGAGGGATACCTAATCGTGAGTTCTCTACGGCTAGTTTTTGTACTTCGCGTATTTTATCTACTCCTTTCAGATTGAGTACTCCACCTACTAGACCTTGCTCTATTTGTCGGGCTACGCCGCTGTTACGGGCCTGCCCAGTGGTGATTTCACCGGTGACGGGCAGGTTTAACTGGCCTATTTTCTCCTCTATGGTCATTTTTTTCATCAGTTCTGTTACGAACTTGTCCATTTCCTGAGGTGTACTTTTCAGGCTATTTTTTCCCGGCATTGCAATTGCCATGAGTGTGGATAGAGAAAAGGCTATAAATAATATTCTTTTTTTCATATCTTATAACTTGAAATATATCAAGTGAAAATAGATTGTTATACTATATAGATTTTGCCAATGAGGCTTATTCGTCTTTTGGTTCTTTTAATAAATCGGGAGTCTGAGTGTATTGGTTGAAAGGAAGTGGCAAAAGAGCTTTGTCTTCAGACCATCCTACCAATTCTGTCTTTGCTAGGCCCGTGCGTACAAGGTCGTTATAGCGTTCGCCCCATTCGCATACTAACTCCATACGACGTTCATCGATGACTTGTTCAAAGGTTACATTCTTAAGTTCGGGCATTTTGGCACGTCTTCTGACTTCATTGAAAGGATTGTCACCACTTTTGCCATTTTTAATTTTAGCTTCTGCATTCATCAATAGTACATCGGCATAACGGAAGATTCGTACATTGTTGTTTGTACCATATTTTGTTCGTCCCGGAGTCAATTGGTTGGTCGGCGTATAGGCCTTTCCATTCCAGCAGTCTGTTTTTGCAGAATTGATCTGTGGCTTGATCACGTCACCGTCTGGAGTTGTAGAGCCTGCTAACAAGAATGATGTTGTGGCACGCACAGTTTCGCCACGTTCGTAAGCCCAATCACGGAAGGACTTCAAAATGCCACAATCCCCCCATCCATTGATATTGCTACCGGAATTATTGGGACCTTGGCAAGTGAACCACTCTCCTGGATCGATTAAGTCACCGGAACCATTGCCAAAATCGGTCATTTGGCATTCGAATATGGATTCGTCACAAAGTTTTCCTGGAATTTTGAACAACTGATAGAAGTCTGGATAGAGTGTAAACTTTCCGTTCTTGATGATGTCGTCTGTTAATTCCTCCACCTTGGTATAGTTAGCTTGATTCAGATGAATCTTGGCAGCTAACATTGCAGCAGAGAAAGCTGTTACAGCTCCTTTATGTTCACTTTGATTAGGACGGATACGTGGCATATTGTCCATGCCGTATTGCAAATCTTCTAAAGCATATTTATAGACTGCATTGACGGTGGAACGGCTCAAATCGGTTTGATTATTGTCACGAAGGATAGTAACCGCTCCAAATGCCTGAACTAGACGATAATAGGCGTAAGCGCGCATAAACATTACTTCACCTCGATATTGCTTATAGGTTTTCATATCGTCGTCATTAGTTATGTTTTCGGCATATAGGTCTAATGACTCGATGGCTGCATTGGCTGTTTTGATGATATTATAGTATTGCATCCATAATTCATTGATTCCCCAAAAAGAATCATTATATTTATATTCGCTTAGGTTGTAGTAGTCGCTACCATTCCATTGACCACTGAATACGTCTTGGTCGCGAATGGTAGTGATTTCCCATATAACCCAGTGAAGACCACTAGTACGAATCTTAGCATATACACCTGATACAGGTTGATACATATTACTTAAATTGGTATAGTCTACTTTTTCTTCTGGTACCTTTCCTTCTGGTTCTTTGTCCAGAAAATCATTACAAGACGCGAATGACAACACCATTAAGGCGGATATTATATATACAAAGGGTTTTATTAATGTTTTCATTAGTTCTAGTTTATTGATATTTTTACTAAGTAAGTGTCTTCGTAGGGGAGCATATCTTTTTTAGAAATCAAATCTTACCCCAAAAGTATAAGATGATGTCAGAGGATATACTTCAGTATCCCAGCCCTCGCTGTCGGATAACTCAGGAGAGAATGAGTTCGCTTTAAAAGTAGTGAACGGTCGGTCAGCTGTGAGGCTCAGACGTATTCCCGGCATAATATAGTTGCCTAATTTGAGATTGCGGAATGTATAGCCGAGCGTAATATTCTGAATGCGGAAGAAATCAGCACTTTCCACAAAGTAAGAACTGTATTTTTGGTCACTTACATTCCATGGTTTAAGTAAGGCGGCAGCCGATGGATTAGAGTTGGTAGAGCCTGGGCCTGTCCAACGATTCTCGTATTGAGCGCGGTCAAAGTTATAGTTTTGAGAAGAATAACGAAGCGCACGTTTACGATTGAACATTTGAGCACCGGTTTGTCCATAGGTAGTCAACTGGAAGTCGAGATTCTTGTAGTTGAGTCCAAGGTTTATTCCATAAGTGAAGTTGGGAATATATGAGCCTAATGTGGTGCGGTCATTACCGTCTAGAACTTTGTTGCCATCAAGGTCAGCATATTTTAGATCACCTGGTACGCAACCATTGGCTACAGCAATGGGGTCGGCGGCAATTTCCTCATCTGTTTGATAAACGCCTATCATCTTGAAACCATAAAATGAATTCATTTCTTTGCCTACAATATTTACAGTTTTTCCTCCTCTAATGATTTTGTTGTCACCCAAATCTTTTACTCGATTTCTTAGGGTGGAGATATTTATACCTATGTTATAGGAAAAATCTTTGCCGATTTTGTCATTCCAATTGGCACTTATATCAATACCTGAGTTTAGAATCTTACCATAGTTCCCGGCTAAAGTCGTGGTACTGAATGGAAGGAGCGGTGCAATTACAGCATTGCTTGTCATGCGATGGTAATAGTCAAAGTCAATATTCAAACGATTGTTCAGAGTGATAAAGTTTATACCTGCATTCCATTCCTCTACTACTTCCCATTTTAACCAACTAAAGTAGGTCGTGTTTTGGTATCCTGCTAGAGTAGTGTTTCCAAAGACTCCAGACGCGTCATTGCCGGTAGCAATTGAGGCGAATCCATCACTTGCTGCTACATGGTCATTACCTAGTTTACCCCAGCTAGCACGTAACTTTAGAAAATCGGCCCATTTCTGACCTTTCATAAAAGGTTCTTCTGAGAGAACCCAAGCTGCACCAACTGAAGGGAAGTAACCCCAATGTTCCTGATATTTGCTGGAACCATCGGCGCGCATAGTGAACATTAACAGATATTTGTCATCATAATTATAATTCAAACGAGTAAAGTAAGAGATACCTCTGTAGCAGTAACCATCGTCTTTTATGGTAGCACCTGCAGCATCACCATTTTTAATGTACCAATATTCATCTGCACCTTCGGGAACGTTACTTGCTTTACCTTCGAACATACGCCATTGTTCCTGACGCATAGAATAACCTGCCATAGCACCGAATTTGTGTTTACCCCATTGGTTATTATAGGTCAGAGTGTTGTCCCAAATATAGTTATAGTATTTATTTTCATTTTTTGTAAGTTGGGTTGTTGCTGATTGTTGCCAACTGCTAACGTAGTATTTGGGAGTGAACTCACGACCCTGAGTGGATAGGAAACTATAAGAATAATTTGTTTTGAAATTAAGTTTGTTTGGAATAAAATCAATCTGTGCATAGAAGTTACTTAAAACTTGATAGTTCTCTTTGCTTGAATCAAAATATTTGGCTGTTGCAATGGGATTGTAAAAATTTGATGTATAACCTATTGCATCTGGAGATCCAAATTTGTCAGGAAAGCCTTTGTCGTTATTTTCATCATAAAGAGCTACAATCGGTGGGCAGTTGAAGGCTTTCTGCCATGCTTGATTATTAGGCACTTGCTGGGTAGAATTACTGAATACACCATTGAATCCGACTTTCAGCCAATTGGCAGCGTCATAGTCGACAGAACCACGAAAGTTCATACGCTTGTAGTTGTTGTCAATGTTCATGATACCGTCTTGATATAAGTAGCTTGCACCTACAGAATAAACGGCTTTATCAGAACCGCCATTTATATTTAAACTGTGGTTTGTGATAACTGCAGTACGTAGAAGTTGATCATACCAATTGTTGTCAGCACCGAATGTCCAATTGTGAAAATCAGTGTCGGCATAGCTACCTCCATATTTATCAATAGATTGTTTGAAATGTGCTTGATAAGCATCATAATTTCCTTCAAGAAGCATGGTGGCGTATTCGTGCGCATTGCACAACTCAAGGACATTGGATGCTTTTTGAATACCGACATATCCGTCATAGGTGATTTTTGCTTTTTGGTTACGTGCTCCTTTTTTAGTAGTGATAAGTACTACACCGTTTGCAGCGCGTACACCGTATATAGCTGCAGCTGAAGCATCTTTCAAGATTGACATTTCTTGAATATCAGCGTTGTTCAAGAAGTTGATGTTATCGTAAAACATCCCGTCTACAACAAACAAGGGCTTACTATTGGAAAAAGAACCAATGCCGCGAATTTGTACAGTAGGCCCTTCTCCCGGTGCACCATTATTTACAATGTTGACGCCTGGTACTTTTCCCTGAAGAGCTGCCATCGGTGTGGTAGATGGTACTGAAGTAAGTGTTTCTCCCTTTACAACGGTAATAGGAGCAGTTAAATCTTTGGCTTTTGCTGCACCATAACCTATTACGATTATTTCTTCAAGTTGTTGTGAGTCTTCTTTTAAAATGATATTGATGGTAGATTGTCCATTGACTTTTATCTCTTGTGTCAGCATTCCAATATAGCTTACGACTAAGGTTGCATTTTCTGGTACATGGTTCAATGTATACTTTCCATTTAAATCAGTAACTACACCATTATTGGTGCCTTGTACGAGAATAGATACACCTATAAGAGCTTCACCGGAAATATCGGTTACAGTACCTATTACATTTTTTGTTTGGGCTAATGTAGATGTGGCTATTATTAGCAGACATGTCATTAGGAATAAACTTTTAAGATAAGAGACTCGTCTTAAAAGAAGATGTGGTTCTTTCTTCATTGCATTAATTTTTAGTGGATAACATTTGTTTTTTTAATTGATTTTTGCCCTGCGCAGTGCTTTAATTCAATTTTAGACAAATGTATGACTTGTAATATCTGAAAACAAAAAAACATCCTCATCACTAGTACATAATTCTGATTTTTAATAGTTTTATAAATTCACATTTACTACTCAATTTTTTGTAATTATCTGATTATTAGATTTATATATGCTAATTTATTGTCAAAAAGAAATCGTTTAAATTTTGTGTAGATTTTAAATTTAGCTTTTTGCGAAGACGATAGCGATTGTTTTCAATAGAACGGATGGATAAATTCATTAACGAAGCAGTATCTTTGGTATCCATATTTAGTTTTAGACAAGCACAAAGTCTTAAATCGTTGGTGGTGAGTTGGGGATAATGCTCTTTCAATGTTTTGAAAAAATTATGATGTTTCTGTTCAAATTTGATGAGGAATATTTTCCAGTCGTCTTCTGTATTGAGATTATTGGCAAGTAGATGATTTATTTTTTGATAGAGTGGGATTAACGCCTTTTGTGTATTTTTAGAACAAATCTCATCTACTATTCTTTTTAAATTCAGAATTAGTTCGTTTTTCTGTATAATAAATGAGGTTTGTGTGAATAATTCTGCATTTTTCCTCTCTATTTCGTTCTGCAACTGTTCATTCATTTGACGTAGAAATTCTGTTTCTTTTATTTTCATTCGCTTTAGATTCTTTGCTTGTAATCGCTTCTTCATCAAGAGAAAAATGGCGAAAAAAGAGGCCATTATTAATAGAGTACAGACAAGATACCACCAGGAGGTAAGATACCACGGTGGGAGTATTCTAAAATGGATAATAGTATCATCAGAATAATTGTTCAGCCCATCTGTGGAATGAAGACGCAAGGTGTATTTTCCATGAGGTAGCCGGGCATAAGATATGTAATTTTGTTTTTTGGCTTGGCTCCATGTGCTATCGACATCTTCTAGTAGGTATTCTACAAATAAATTCTTGGCAAAGGCATCGTTGACAGAAAAGCCTATGGTCACTGTATTGTCTTGATAAGCGATTTTAATATCTTTATTAAGGAAGTTATTGTTTATACTATTATCTTTTCCTGTGCGTATGTATTCTAAATTTGGTGGAGTAAGGCTTATGTTGTTTGATTGCTTGCTTTTTTGGGAATTATGTATGATAAATCCTGTATCTAAACAAATTAATGAGAGAGAATCATTTAGTACGGATATGTTTTCGGATGCCGTAATAAGTGATAAATTGTCTGCTTCAATTTTGTAGGCTTCTTGAATGCGGGCAATGTAGCCGTCATAGAAGAATCTATAAACCGAAGAACTTGTAATGGCCCAACTTGCTTCATGATTGATGGGAACAATGCGTTTGAGAGAGTTAATATTTTTAAAGCATTGGTTTAGTAGTGGAGAGGATTGTAAGTTATCTTTGTTTTCGTTGTAAGCATAGAATTGGTCGTTTCCTAAAAAGAAAATACGTCCACTTGCCTTACATATCTGGAGATGTTTTGGAAGAGTTTTGTCTTTCTTGTGTCCGTAGTAGGTATAGTAGCGGAAAGCGTTCATTTCTTCATTCAGCCGACATTTGTAGACTCCATTGTTTACTGTCCCCAACCAGATGTTACCTAAATGGTCTATTTCGGCTTCATTGATAGGGTCAGGTATTTCTCGTATGATATGTACATCTTTTGTTTCCTTATTGATGATATAAACTTCTTTATAAGTAACGAGAATATTTATTTCTTTCTCATTATAATTAGTTTCTAACATTTTGAACACTCCGATGTCAATTCGGTAGGGTTGGTGTATGCTAAAGTCTGGGCGGATTTCTAGCAATCCCTTGTTATGACAACAAAAGAGTTGTCCATCTATTTGTTTAAAGGCCCATACTTGTCCCTCTGTACCTTTGAGAAATTTCATAGAAGAGAACATTTCAAGATCTTTGGTTTTCTCTTTATGGACGAAGTATACTCCCTGGTTGGTACCTATAAATAGATAGTCATTCCACAATGTGGCTGTATATACAGCACTTGAGATGCCTTCTGTTGTGTGATAGTAGCTCAATTTATTTGTATATCGGATATATGCAAGCCCGCGGTCCATTGCCACCCATATATTGTTTTGCTGGTCTTCATATAAGGATAGAATAGTATTATTTTGTAAGGAGTTGGCAGCATGAAAATGGTTCAGTACATTTCCTTGTATGTCTACTTCGTAGATACCACTTAGCTGTGTCCCTAAGTAGTATGTATTTCGTTTGGCACAATAGATACCACAATTCAGTTCTTGTCCGTTTAATAATTTAGAGAGGGAATTGTTCCACGGAATAAAGTTTTTGCGGTCATATAGATAAATTTCTCCTGTGGAAGTACCTATTAAATAGCGTTCTTTCCCGTAGGGTAGAATAACACGAGTAAGAGTTCCATTTAGAAATTCACTGCCTTTTATCTTCTTCAGTTGTTTGTTTGCCAATTGGTATAGCGAACCATACATTTCCTGTACCCAATATTCATTCCTCACTTTGGTCAGCAATAGAAAACCTTTTGGGGTCGTTAGTTGCTGTATGGTGTGGTGATCATAGACATAAATATTGGAGAAAGATTGAAAATAAACTTTGTCATTGTCTATCCATATACGCCAAAAACTTTCATTTTCCAAGCTTTTAGGTGGGAGCATATTTTTGAAAGAAGTATATTGAAGTTTACCTGCTTGGTTTCTATCCCATCGTCCTAATTCCCCCAAAGCACCTACGTAAATTGTAGAATGGGATTCTACTGCCAAAGATCTTATCAAAGAAAAATTTGGCATTTGATAAATTTTCCATTCTATACCGTCAAATTCAAGCAATCCGATGTCATTTCCAAAGTAAGTAATTCCTTTCTCATCTTGTCCAATGGTCCAGTTCTTGTTTGCAGCATGATACTTATCGCGGGCAAAGTTTATAACGTATGGCTTTTGGTGAGCAATGGATGGAGTTATCACCAGTAAGGACAAGATAAATAAAATGAAGTGTCTTTGAATGCTCATGGTTCTCTTATTTTTCAGCTTTTCATAATAGTATGAGTGAACAAAAATAGGGAAAAAATGTAAAATAATAGTCTTTTACTGAAGTTTCATGGTTTTATCATCCGATGCCGAATTCTTCGTAGTCTAATTAAGCTCTGATTTTTATTATGGGGTTTGATATATTTACAAGATGAAGTATTGTCTGAAGTCGTTCTTATGCTATGATAATTTACTAGTACTTTGTTGTAATACAAGCAAGCTTTCCGGTCCCATATTGAACAGCAAATCGATAATGCTGAGGTTGGGCAGGAAGCCGAGTCTTTCCTGAAATACCTGGTAGTAGGGTTGGGGAAAGAAATCGGGGTCTTCCGTACGGAAATCCTTTTTGGGATGAATACGTTCGCGGAAATCCGCTTCATCGGATGTAATCCCGGTCTTATACTCCGAGGTTCGTTTCAGGGTTGGCTGTATGTCTATCAGGGAGCAGACGAGGTGGCAAAGTTCTTCGTTGAAATCGGCTAAAAACTCATATTTCTTTTCATAAAAAGGGCGGAAATCATCTTTGTAATATTCAAAGAAAGGTGTATGGTTGTATGCCGATTCAATGGCATTCCAGTGCAGATGACGCCAGTTGCCGTGGTCGGAGATACGGATATCACGCATCGGGCATTTCGGTGTGTCGGGTTTGACTGTAGGAATGGAAAGGGCAAGTTCGCCGTCGGGCGCAGCAATAGTGCAACGGTTACGATACGTCTGTTTGGTATAATGGTCGTACTGTTCGATATATATATGGTCGTATGCCAACAGTTTGGTATAGTATTCAACCGGAGCCAGATAGGCGGAAGAAAGATAGACGGTCATTTGAATTGAGCATTTAAGAATTAAAAATTAAAAAAATAAGAACCGGCAGGAGTTACTGCCTGGTACTTTATCATTTGGCTGTTTGATTATCACTTTATTCTTCTCCATATCCTGTCCCAGCGATACCCGTTGAAAAATCCCGTATCCTGCTCCTTTGAGAACCAGATGACGGCAGCCTTTCCGATGACATGGTCTTTGGGGACAAGTCCGAACAAGCGGGAGTCTGACAGGTTTATCGAGTTGTTGGCACCCACCCAATAGTAATCTTTCATAAAGTAACAATGCTGTACAGGTTTTCCTTCTATGTATAGTGTATCATTTTTGATGTCTGCCCGTTTCCTTTCATGCAACACCAATGTGTTGCGCAGCAGTGTCATGTTCCAGGGATATACACGTACGGCTTTCCCTTTGCCGGGGATGATGAGAGGTTTCGGTACGTCAACCGAGTCTTCTTTATCGGCAGGCTCTATCCAGTTGTTTGTTCCTAAAGCCTGTTCCAACAGATAATACTCGTACCTGCTGAAGCTGCGTACGTTTTTTGCCGTATCCTGTCCCAATAATACGTTGGGGCGGATAGAAAGGATAGTGAGCAGTGAGTCTAACTGCTTCTCTTTCTTCCGGGGATATGTATAAAGGAACTTCTGGTCGGGAGCGTTTTTTTCCGAAGGAATTACGGAGAAAAGAGAATCTACCCACAAAGTATCTCCCGGTACTCCCAGGCAACGGCCGATGTATACTTCTCTCTGGTCGATTGCTGTTTGTGAGAGGTTGGCTGGGTTATTGAATACAAGAATGTCATCCTTACGTACTGGTTTGTCGCCCCAACGGTGATACCCCCATAAGCTTATGAAAGGCAACCGTAGTCCGTAGCTCCATTTGTTTACCAGAATACGTTCACCGCGGTACAGTGAGTTTTCCATTCCTGTGGAAGGAATCAGATAGGAAGTTGCAACGCAACTCCGGAGCAATATCACTGTAAGTATTACTCCGGTCAGGGTAGCTGCAATCTTCCAATTCCTTCTCCGCATAGTGTGTATTGATCGCTAACTTCCGGTCACTGTATTAATGTACCCACTTGAAGATGCGGTTCCAACGGATTTTTCCATCAAACCAACCACGGTCTTTATCTAATGAGAGCCAGACAACGATAGGCTTACCTACTACGTGGTCTTCCGGTACGAAGCCCCAGTAGCGGGAGTCAAGGGAATTATGGCGGTTGTCGCCCATCATCCAATAGTAGTCCAGCTTGAAGGTGTAGGTGTCTGTTTTCTGTCCGTTGATGTAGATGCCGTCCGGTTTTTGTTCCAGTGTATTGCCTTCATAAGCTACGATGCAACGTTCGTAAATGGGCAGGTTATCTTTGTTCAGGGTAATGGTCGCACCTTTTTCCGGTATCCAGACTGGACCGTAATTATCCCGTGTCCACTTTGTATAGAGGTTTTGCGGATACATTTGTCCTGAAAGGTTTTCCGGTTCCATGACGATGCGGCTGACCAGTTTTTTATTGCCGGCGAGCGTATCGTACATTTTTTGGGTGAGGGGCAGGTGATACACCGGAGTCAGTCTGCCTTGAGCATCGCGGCGGTCCAATCCCATCTGCATAAGTCCTTCTTCATAAGTGAAGTCATCGGTCATCAGTATCTGGTCGTCGTTACTGATGCCCAATTCGCGAAACATCTCTTCCGGTATGTACGGGCCGGTGGTCTGTACGAAATAGTTGAGCTGCATCTCCTCCGGATTCTCGATGGCTTTTCCATCGATGTACACTTGTGTATCTTTGATTTGCAGGGTATCTCCCGGCAGGCCGACGCAGCGTTTTACATAGTTCTCGCGGCGGTCGACCGGACGTACCACAATATCACCGTACATTTGCGGATTGGTACGAATCAGATTACGGCCGGCATTGTAATAAAGGTCGTAGACGGTACGCTGCTGGTCGCGCGTCAGACTGTCCATATTGATTTTATTGGGATATACGCGCTGTCCTTCCCTGTAAGCCAGGCTGTAAAAATCTTCTTGCTGTCTGTTAAGCGCTACCGTATCACCCGCAGGAAAGTTGAACACGACAATGTCATTCAGTTTTACTTTTCCGAAACCCGGTACGCGTTTGTATTTCCATTGCGGCCATTCAATGTACGATTTGGTGTTGAATATCGGCAAAGTGTGTTGTGCCAACGGCATGGAAAGCGGTGTGTTCGGTACACGCGGACCGTAGCTCATTTTACTTACATACAGAAAGTCACCCACCAGCAATGATTTTTCCAGCGAAGACGAAGGTATCTGATAGTTCTGGAATATGTAGATATTCACAAAATAAACAGCCACCAAGGCGAATACAATGGCGTCTACCCAACTCATAATGCCACGTACAGCCGGATTCTTGGATTTTTTCCAGAAACTCCAAGGTATCTTCTTGCTGATGTAGATGTCAAATATGAAAGGAAGAACAATCAGTCCCCACCAACTTTTCACCCAGACAAGGAACATCAGGTAAAGCAGGGTAACTATGCCGAATTTGACCCATTGGGCACGTGTTGCTTTTCTCATAATACTTTAGTCTTTTAAAAATGGAAATAAATCGCTCATGCCTAAGAAACCTTGTTTGTCGGCTGTATATTCTGCTGCCAACACAGCTCCCAAAGCAAAGCCGCTGCGGGTCTTGGCGTCATGGGTAATGGTGATGCTGTCTGCCTCTGAATCGTAGCGGATGCTGTGAATGCCCGGTACTTCTCCCTCGCGGATAGAGCTGACCGGCAGTTCGTTGGCAGCGCATTCGACAGAGCCTGACACGGTTCCATCCGGTGCTTGCAAGGTACCTTTTACCCAGCGGCTTTTGCGGTCGAGATTATCCAGAATACCTTCGGCCAGGGTAATGGCAGTGCCGCTTGGAGCATCCAGCTTGTGTATATGGTGAGTTTCGCTCATTGCTACGTCGTAAGCAGGGAATTGGTTCATGATCTTCGCCAGATATTTGTTGACGGCCGAGAATATGGCTACTCCCAGA
>ERZ827498.2189-NODE-2189-length-19396-cov-3.695724_pt1 | contig 19396 bp, 18 predicted proteins | sample MGYA00519865_ERZ827498 | MGnify/ENA primary metagenome ERZ827498 (study PRJEB31778, sample SAMEA3449328) | human gut metagenome | biome: human gut; feature: human-associated habitat; material: faeces | place: United Kingdom | collected 2010/2012 ...
GCCTTGTAGCCGTCCGGGGCTTCCAGCTCTTCGAGATAGTAGTCGCCGAAGGGGAGATTATCGAAAGTCAGAACGCCGCTTTCGTCCGTTGTCCCCTCAGCGAACGGATTCCCAGCATTGTCCAGAAGCCGGAACCGTGCGCCGAGAAGAGCTTGTTCGGTGTCCATGTCCACCTTCCGGATGGTCAGCGAGCCTTTGAATATCTCGTTTCGGAGCTGGATGGAAACTGTTTCCCCATCAGAGGAGATATTCACTTCGTGCCGGGTGGTATCAAGGGCATAGCCCTCCCAGCCGGACAGCTGGCGGACAATGTAAACGCCATAGGGCAGCAGTTTTGACTGCGCCGTTCCGTCCTCGCCGCAGGTAAGGATATCACGTTCCGTCTCCGCCGCTGCGTCATAGCTGCCCGCAGATTTTGGGAACACTTCAAAGGTGGCCCCGGTCTCGGGCGCTTCCGTTCCCGCGGCGCTGTTCACGGCGAGCTTAGAAATTGAGAACCGCCCGAGAATTGGGTTTTCCTTCACAGTCAGGGTTAAGTCATTCTTAATAGTGGGCAGCTGATCCGCGGTCGCGGGAACGGGATACACCGTCATATCCAGAAGATATCCGGGCGAAGGTGCAATTTCCCGAATCGTCCAGCCCTCTCCGGCCTCATAATAGCCGGTGGTAAACTGGCCGTTGGCGTCGGTGGTACAGGTCTCAATCAGGGTGTCACCGTGATAGAGCCCATAGACAGCCCCGGTGAGTGTTCCGTCGCCCTGCGCCGTTCCGGTGATGCCGTCCTCCTTGGTCACGGTAATGCGAAACTCCTTGCGGTTGGCTTTTAACGTGAGATAACCCGTCATGCCGCCGATGGCCTCTACACCGACAACGATATCCTGCCGCGTTGTTGAGCCGTAGGGCGTGAACGTAGAGGCCGCCGTATATGCGGAGTTGCGGATAGCTACTACGGAGACCGGGGCGGATAACGGTGATACGGAGCGGAGAATGAGCTGATTCCCAGATACTTCGACGGAAACGGCGGTGTCCGAAGCGGAGAACGAGTAGTTCCCGATGACGTTATTCGTATCGGTCAGCGTAAGGGAATATGTGCTTCCATCATAGGGCAGCTCTTCCTGCGGCGCGGTAGTACTCACGGCAGTCATGAAGCTCGGCAGCGTCATATAGCTCAGCATGTAGGAGAGAATCGTATCATAGATCTGCCCGATCTCCGCATTCTGACCATTGGAGACGAGACAGGTATATATCTCGTCGTTGCCTCGAGTGTACGGCGGGGACGGCTGCCGGGCACCGGTGACGAATTCCCAGATCAGCATCTGCGTGGCGGTCTGCTGGCAGCTTGGAGTCCCGGGGAGATTGGTGCTGTTGCCGGCGCGACCGCAGAGGAGCGCCAGCTTGATGGCGTTTTGCTGCTCATACGAAAAGCTGTTCCAGACGTCGATGACGTCCGAGCGGAGAACATCGCCGTGGGCGAGCATGATGCCGGGCTCGATGCAATAGGCCTCCTGCCCATTGGCAAAGTCGTTGAGACGCATATCCCCGTAGCCGCCGGTCGGGCCGCCGTTATAATAAAAGGGGTGCTGGTAGTAAACGTACTGCCCGGCAGAGTCGTAGACATAGTCGAAGGTAATGAGCGCCGTGGCTGCGGCGGCTTTCAGCATGGGAGCCTTAGTCAAGGGAACCGTTAGCTCCGGCTGTTCTGCGCCCTCCTCTTCCTGCACGTCTTCCGCAGACGGCGCTGCTTCTTCTACAGATTCGTCCCCCTCCGGCTCCGCCGCCAGAACCGCAGGACACGGAAAACTCAGAAGGCAAAGAAGCGCAAGGACGAGAGCCAGGATTTTGTATCGTGTTTTCAAAGGGGTATTTTCCTCCTTGCCGTAGTGTGGGGTGTGTTCGCGTATCCGTCCGGCAGCACTCCGTGGAAAAACCAGATCGGGAACATGGGTATTCCTCCTTCCTCTTTTTATGTAGGCCCGTATTTGTCCCCGACACCCCCGGACAGGGAAGTCACCAGACGGCAGCGTGCCGTGCTGCTCCATGAGAATTGCACTCCTCCGAGGATCTCTCCGAGCCGCCCCCATTGTGTGATCTGTGGCTGGGCGGAAGTATCATTGTCCCCATGCGCGGTCCTGGCCGTGCCGGCGGCTGTGCGGCAGTTCCGGGCTGACGGTATCGCTCTCCGAAAAGGGTCATGGCGTGTCACCCGGCGGGCTTCGCTCTCGCGGCGCATGGGATTGTATCTGGTGAATGGCTATGAACTTGTCAAGGTGCGGTGAGGGGAAAATCACCCTCTCACCCAACGCGGATTTTTCGCTCATTTGTCACCCTGTTTTCTTGAAAATTTCAAAATTTTCTTTTTTCCGGCCATAATGGACTTGCAAATATTCTGAAAAGATACACCTTCTTTCGCCGCAATCTCCCGGTACGTCATGCCCTCGCAGTACATCCGAATGCGGCGGTACTGCTTTTCCGTGACGAGCCCACGGATCTTCTGCAAGGATGTTTGTGCGAACAAAACGTTTTCCCTTCGTTCGAGACGGGCGAGAATCGTTTCTTCCGGAGATTGCTCCGTGGCAGAGAACTCGGTAAGCGGCGACGTGTGGTCTGAGTAAATATGATCTGCTAGTTCCCAGTTGTGGTAATCCTCGTCCGACCACGTTTTCCAGAACCGGAACTCCTCCTCGGATGAAAACTGCTCGGGCGTGAGCGGATGGTCCTGCTCAAAAGCGTCCGGGCAGAGGATGGCGCGGCTGTTCCGCTTGTTTCGTGAATACAGGCTTTTCCTATCGTGCATTGTATGTACCTCCGATTGTTTTTGGCGGGGAAACAATCGGGGGGGCTACGGGTATGCAGCGATCCAGCATTGCCAGCGCGAGATAAACAAAAAGCACCCTTTCAGCGGATTCGCTGAAAGAGTGCTTTTTGCTCGTCTATGCGAGTTCAGGCGCTTCGTATTCTGCATCTATTCTTTTGAAACAGACGGGCGGCCTATTGCCTACTATTATGCTGTTTTAAAAAAACTGGCGCGTTTTCCTTAAGGGGACGCACAGAATGCTATGTTTTATTGATTTTGGGTCAATATACCTCCTAACGGCAATTCCATGGCGCTTCGGTAAACTGCGATTTCAGAATATTGGGATTGGTTTCTTCCGTTTTTGTGTCCACAAGATATTCCAGGGCATCCTGCCATTCTCTGGCGACAAATTGGTCTGCCGATATTTCTTCAATGCATCGTTTCAGCATACGGCACTCTGTACTGTTGATGCTACGCAGGTCGCTTAAATACATACACCCGGCCTTGTTGGCAAGAAAATCCAGAAGAGAAATCAGCTGATTTGTACTCATATGCCGTAATCCTTTGCTCCTTGTTTTGATAGGCTTTAAGGATTTCTATGTTCTGTGTAATACCATTCCAGAAAGTTATTGTGCATTGCCTCTCCGCACCTTCTGGCTTTCACAGCATCTTCCAGTTTGTCAAAGAAACCGAGATAGTAGGTTTTTCGTTTGAATGTAATCTGCGCCTGCCATTTTCCGCTTTTTGCAGAGTGATACACGCCGGTGTATCCGCTGATGTTGGAGGAAATAGTGTGGCGTTTTTAGACGCCTCTAAAATTGCTACAGATGTACCGCCACACAGTTTCAGATTGTCGATAATGCTGGCCGCCTGCAGACAGCCGTAGCTTTTTGTCTTTCCGGCTTGTGGCAGGGGTTACCCTACAATGGTTTCCTTGCCGCAGTCGCACCGGCATTTCCAATATCGTCACCATTTTATATTGCGCCCCTGTGTTCTTCCGGCGCAGACCGGGCAGCCGTTCTCCTGCGCACCGGCGCGGGAGTAAACCGCCGCTTTCCAGCGGTGGCCGGCCGGGCATTTCCACCAGACCTTCTGATGGCTGCCTGCTGTCACCATCTGCGGCGTCAGCGTCCCGTTCAGCTCCGGATCCCATTGCGCGGCAAGGCGTGGCTTGACAGTCGCAAGATCGTTAAAGCCGGGAAGCACTTTCTTGTTTGTACAATACGGACATTCCGACTTGTAACGGACTCTGTGCGCAATGGACGTACAGAAGGAATGTCCCTGTTCGCAGCGCCACCATACGCGGCGGTTGGACGAGGCCGCTACCGAATCCGGCGTGCAGTCGGTATTTTTCTCCCAATCCCATTTGCCGCAATTTCCGGAAACTTTGTCTGCAGGTCGTTTTCGCCCGTCAGAACGGCCTTTCCGGCGCAAATCGGGCAGCCGTTGCCGCCGCTTGTCCGGGAAGAGATATTGGTTCTGCAGCTGTGTCCGTTTGGACATATCCACCAGACGCGGCGCGAGGTTCCCGGCAGCACCTGCTCCGGTGTCAGCGGCGCGTTCTTTTCATAATCCCATTCCTGCGCAATCTGCGGAAACCGGTCTGCCAGAGTGTTTTCTCCGACGACCGGAATATGGTTTGTACAGATCGGGCAGCCGGTTCCCTGCGCTCGGCTATGGACGGACGCCTGCCACTCGTGGCCCTGCGGGCATTTCCACCAGACCTTTCTATGGGTATGCGGTGTGACGTCTGCGGGCGTTAACGGTGCGTTTTTTACGGCATCCCATTGCTTTGCCAATTCCGGATAAACGGAGGCAAGGTCGTTGCCGCCGGACTCGACCGCTTTCCCAGCGCAATAGGGGCACCCGGCTCCCGCGGAGCGGTTATATACCGCGGCCTGCCAGGAATGTCCCTCCCTGCAGTGCCACCAGAGTTTCTTTTTGCTGCCGTAGCTTACGGTTTTCGGGGTCAGCGGCGCATTCCGTTCGTCCCATTGTCCCAGCAGCTCTGTATTTCCCGTATGGACGCAGCGGTCATAGAACAATTCTCGCACGTTGGTTAATTCCTTTTCGTTGGTTACGCAAATTGATTTTTCGCATTACAGGATCTGGGGAGAGTAGGAGACGGCCAGCCGTCCGTCCCTATCCCGGGACACATGAATCTCCACCGGATTATCTCCGGCCCATTCCGGATTCTTCGCAGCGCTTTCCTTCCACTTTTGGATAAACGCCGCCGTTTCTCCGAAAAGCAGCGCCTCCGCGCTCTTTCTGGCCGCCGCGGCTTCCTCAATGCTGTCGTATGTGCCGAGAAAATACTGCTTTTTCTGAAATACGATCTTCGCCAGATACTTGCCCCGTACCAGATAAACGCCTTTATAGCCGGTGGTGTTGTCGCGGGGGAGCTTTTGACTTTGGATCATCTCCAGGCTTGTCCCGCCTACATGGGTCAGAAGAGTACCAAGCTCCTGATCGTGCTCCTTCTTCCGGCAACCGCAGCTCTGCTGGCCGCAATACATCAGGTTGTTGTAGGAAACATCCGGCTCGTTGCCGCAATCACAGCGGCAATGCCAGATCACAAAGCCTTTTGCGTCACGCTTTTTCGTTGGGTACATCGCGGTCAGCCGGCCGAAGCGCTGCCCGGTAATATTGGAAGTAGCATAGCTCCTCACACTTTTGCAGCCGCAATGGGTCTTGCGCCCGGACACGAGCTCCGCTGCCGTGGCCTCGCAGGTGTAGCCGCAGCTGCACAGGCACGTCCAGTACGCCCCCATCTCGGTACGCTTTCTGCTGCGGCCGATCACACGCAATTCGCCGAAGGTCTGCCCAAGTAAATTGTAAGCCGTTGCCTGGTAAGCCCGTTCTTTGCGCAGGCAGCCGCAGCTCTGGGAGCCGCCATATTTCAATGAACGCTCCAGTACATACCTTTCCGTACCGCAGTCGCAGCGGCAAAGATATTTCTTTTCGCCCCGCGCTGAAAAAACATATCTGTCCAGAATGGTCCAGCGTCCGAAACGCTGCCCGGGATTAAATCCGTACTCTATTTTCTTCATACCAAGTATTCACACCTCCCCATTGGTGCGCTCACAGAAGACGGTGACGCGCTCCGTCGTGTCCCAGTTGCAGGTGTAGAGCGTAAGTGCGTAACCCCTGTTCATCACGGCGTCCGAATCGTCTGGGGAAACGCTTGTCAGTTCCCGCACGGTATAGGTAAATGCGTTCCCGTCCACATCAGTAAATGTTACGATGTCGCCCAGTTGAAGCTCGAACAGAACGCCAAAATGCGTATTGTAGTTATGCCCCGCCACAACGAGATTGTCATTGTACACGCTGCCGGTGTGCCGACAGGGGGAGATCTCCAAGGCAGGAAAGCTCCACGTTGCCGCGACGGGCATCGTGAGACCGTAGCCCGGAAAATCGAGATAGCCGATGTAGTCGTAGGCGCCGGAGCGCACCGTCGGCATATCGAGCGCCGGAGGCGCGGGCAGGCCGTTCGAGCCGCTCCCCGTTCCGGCGGGGGACGGCATTCCGGGAGACGACGAGACGTCAGGTGCGGGAGTCGCATCGGTCTCATCCTTTGCTTCGCGCTCAGTCATGGCGTCTTCCAGCTGTTGAAGCGTCTTTTCCGCGTTTTCCCCAGCCTTTTTATCTTCTATACGGTTATGAAAAAAAAGGAGTAGTGCGGCAAGCACCAGCACTACTCCCGCTGTCAATAAGAAGAGCCCTGTTTTGTCAAGCCTTTTCATTCTTCTTTTTTTTTGGAAATGACTACGAGACCGCAAACAATCAACGCCGCTCCCAACGTGCCGAAAACGGCGACCGGCCAGTTGAGTTGGCCAGTAGAAATCAAAGGATCCTTGTTGTTGAAGCCCTCGACCGTAAAGAGCCAGTCCACTTCACCAACACGGTAGGCGTACTCGTTGCCGAGCTCCGCGGGAACATGGAGCACGGCTTCGAGCTTCGCGCTCTTGCCCTTGGCGAAGGTGCCAAGAAGGACACTATCGGTGAGCTGCGCGCTCTTATCGGGCGAAGCGGAGAAAATACTCTGCTTCGTGCCGTCCGCATTCACGAGATAAATTTCCATCGAGAGCTTGGAGAGAAAGTCCGCCATGGTGGCGACGGTCTCGTCGCGCTCACCGTCTACGTTCTGCTGATCCTTGCCGTCCGTGTTCTCGTGCGCCTCGTCGTAGGTGAGCGGGTTGCCCTGCTCATCGTGCGGCACGGCGCGGATGTAGAGCTTCACATAGTCAAAGCCGTTGACACTGTTTTTGATTGTGATGGTCTCTGTGCGCTCGTCGCCGGGCATGACGTCTTTAAAATTATTAAAGAGGTCGGTGTCCGTGTAGCCGCTGCCGGTGGTCTCGATCACGAGTCCGCTGGTACCGTCGCGCCGGACGACCGCGTCTGCGGCGAGAGCCGGGACGGTCAGCACTGCAACGGCTATGAGAACCAGTCCGAGAGAAAGGAGCCTGTTTGTCATTTTTTTCACGTTCCAGCTCCTCCTTAGTTCCCGAGGGCGGGTGTTAGCTTGCCATCGACGATAGTCGCACCCCATGCCTGCTGAACGGCTTCGGCGGGTTCGCTCTGGATAGCTTCTGCCAAAACTTCAACGGAAAGCGTATATTCCGGATTTTCCGGGTATGTAACCGCACAGTCCAAAGGACGCTCTTCTGTTGAACTGCCGGGGGAAACCGGCAGCGAATAGTAGAAATATCCGTCCGCGCCTTTATTCCAGTGGTTGCCCAAATTTTCTGTCAGAGTATAGGAGTAGCCATCGGGAACAGAGACGGCAACATTTCTGTTCCCATCGCGCCACGTTACAACATAGGTGGCGCGGATATAGGCGGCAGTATTGCCGGTGTTTTTGATCTGCACATTTTCCTTCGAGCCTGTTACCTCGCAGGAAACCTTGGCGTACTCGAACGTGCTTTTTATCGGCTCTGTTCTGGCGACCAGAAAGGCAACGGTCGTACCAACTGCTATGCCGATCAAAAGAATCATGGATAAGAGCAAAACTGCTGCTTTGTTCGTGGGGAATCGGGGCTTGCTGTCTTTTCTGCTATGTGCTCCCGGATACATAATCGCCGTCTCCTTTCTCGATTTTCAGAGCACGCTGTACGCATTGCCGCTCAGCCATTTGGAATTGCTGGCGTTGTTTGTAAAGATGACCTCCTTGGTCGGCGCACCCTGCAAGGTTATACTCTGAGAGCCGCCGGTCGTGCCGCACCGCCAGTTCCAATTGGTTTCTTCTGTGACAGTATAGGAGCCGATTTTCAAATTCCTTATTGTCACAGAGCTGTTTCCGTTAACCGCTACTTTTATCCCGCCTTCGGGCAGATCGCCGCCGGTAACAACATAGATGAATGTCTGATTCTCATCCGCAATCCCGCCGTCCTGCTTGATGGTGAGATCGGCCACGGCGTAGTCAAACTTGGCGTAGTACGTCGCGGCTTCATAGCCCATGACGGGGGATTCTGCCGTGCCGTAATTCTTGGTCTTGTCCGGTTTCAGCATATTGCCAGTGACCCAGCCTGCATTCACGGCTTCAGTGCAGGCTTCATTTTTGTACCAGCCGACGAACTTGAAGCCAGGATTGGCGGTGGGAGTGGAGCCGAGCGCTGTGCCGCTCTTTTCCATCACGGTTTCGCTCGCCGAGTCAACGGAGCCGAAGCTCGCACCCGCAGGGCCGACAGACACATAGTTGATATTCACTGTCTCTTCAGTCGGTTCTTCCGTAGTCGGTTCTTCCGTCGACGCGGTCTTCTTCACATACAGATCAAACTGAACATATGCGCCGACGTTCTCCTTCCCATTGCCATCCAGGATTCCGCTTGTGAAGGCAAAGTCATCATAGTAAACATTCTCATCACACACCGTAGTTATCTGGGTTCCGTTAGTCCCTTCTTTCCAGTTTCGGATTGTCTTGGACACATCATTCAACTTATACCCACTATTTCCGGCAGGCTCAATCGTAAAGCGGATCGGATACCCCGGATCATCTGCTTTACGCTGAAGAATGACATGGTTATTATCGCGACCGTCGCCCAGATATGCAGTGTCATACGCATTATCATCCGGATCCTTTACAACGGTGTACGGCGCGTCAATATTCACGACGCCGCTCGCGTCCGATGTTCCGGTAAACATGACCAGTCCGTCGCTCCACTCAGGCAACGGGTCATTTTCTCCGTAATACGGAGAGTAAAGATCGCGCCGCACTTCAACGGTCACACCCTGCTGCGGTTTTGCGTTATTGCTATCGTCTACGCAAAAGACGTTGATTTTAATGTGGATCTGTCTCGCCGCAGGCTCTGTGACAGGGCTGTCGGTTCCCTCAGCCGCCGCAGCAGTTCCCATAACCGACGTATAGAAAGGACAGCCCTCCCCGTGCGGCCCGCCCTCGGCGGGCTTTGGGTCGCAGGTGCAGCCCTTTTCTTCCACAGAGTTCTCCGGCGTGGGGACCGGGGTATCTTCCGCGAGTGTCAAATTTTCATTCTCGGCAGACGGATCGCCGGAAAACGCCAGCGTGCCGGGAAGTGCCATGCTGATAATCAGGGTCAGGCAAATGATTAGTGCGACTCCTTTTTTGCGCGCCATATAGCTCCCCCCCTTACACTTTCGGCCAGCCCTGCGCATCCATGGCAGTATTCCCATTGTTGGCGCTTTGCGTGGCCTGTGCGAAAATATCAATCGTTGCCGTTGCATTCTGATACGCGTTGCTCATATCGGCATGAAAGCTCACGGCAGTGCAAACCGGCGCTGTGACCTCTCCGGGCTTCAGAACTTTGTTGTAGTAATAGTAGCCGTCCCTCTCGGTCCAGTCGGCGGTGTTATATGCCAGCTCCACCAGAGAAGCATCCGGTGTGATGCTCTCGGTCGGAAGAACGATTTTCTTATCCACCATCACCCGCACCCACGCGTCGGATACGCCGGTGTTTTTGATCTCCACGATTTTGGTAACGGTGGTTTCGGGCATCACGCCGGTCACATCTTCAAAGGGCTTTGTTCTCTCATCGTCCGCCCATTCCTGCACCGCAATCTGCACACCGCCGGTTGTGATGACGTTGTGCGCCTTGCTGTCCGCGGTGAAGTACGCAATGGTTTCGGCGGCAAACAGGGAGAAACAGAGGGCCAGCACCGACAGAATTAAAAATTTTCGCTTCACAGTTCTTCTCCTATCAAGCTATAATTGGGAAGACCTTCCCCGGATCAAAAACAAAACCGCATGGCCGAGTCAGACCATATGAGAACACCCGCATTCCCCGGGCGCTCTCATATGGTCTGTACCCCGAGGGGTACAGACCACAGAGATAGGGAGATTAGCGCAGCTCATTGAATAGCCGCGCTGGAAAGATTTACTTATCAAATGCAGCGAAAGCCGCCGTCGCATCGGTAAAGCCCTCGGCCTGGATGGCATCGGCCTCAACCAGAACAGGGAACACACCGTTGGGATAGGGGCCATTCTCGCCGAAGAGCTTCTCGCTCTGAGCACTGGTGACAGTGGTATCCATGTGGATGGTGCCCCAGACGTTCCAGTAGGTCATCTCACCGGGAGCCAGCGGGTCAATGCGGGTGAAGGTGTAGACGTTGTACTTGACGTTTTCACGAACTACGGTGCCAGTCTGATCAATTGCCATGGTGAATTCTTTATCCATGGCACTGGAGGTGTACATGCTGCTGTTCAGAACTGCGGTGTCCAGATCGGCGGGGATCATCACACGGATGCGGATGTAGGCATCGTTGTTGCCGACATTCTTGACATAGGGCATCTTGTGATAGGAACGGCCGGGGATGAGCTGCACGTTTTCACACGTATACTCTGCCGCATTCGCTTCGATCTGCGCATCGGTGTAGAAGGTATCGCCAGCTTTGTACTTGCTGGTGTTGCCGGTGCCTTCCTTGGCTACATCAGACCACAGTTCAGAAGTAGAGGTTGCGCCGTTGGCGACGCCAGCGTTTTCACGGTGCAGGCTGGACTCCAACAGGTCGATCTTGACATTTCCCACGGTAAACGTATTGGTGGCAGACTTGGTGTCGGTGAAGTAAGCAAGAGATGCGCCCACGACGGCGACCGCCAGCAGGGCGACGCAGAGGCACAATGCGGTGATTTTCTTTTTCATGTGTTTGCTTCTCCTTTTATGTATTATTCTTGCGCCCGTGCGCAGGTGGGTACTCATTGACGCAGCTCTTTGGAAAGACCGCGTGACTTACAGGACTATTACGCCTGCGCGTCGAATGCGGCGAAGGCCGCCTTGGCATCCGCAAAGCCCTCGGCCTGGATAGCGTCGGCCTGCACCAGAACGTTTACGGTCATCGTGCCGTCCTCCAATACCTTAATAAAGCCCTTTTCAACGGCAGTCTGGATGTCAGCGCTGGTTACGTTCTTGCCAATACCGACATAGTTGATAACATTCCATTCGGTCATCGCGCCGGCCTTGAGAGGCTCAATGCGGGTGAAGGTAAGGACGTCATACTTCAAGCCATTCTCATCGGTGTAGCCGTTCTCTTCAATGACAGGCCAGTTCTCCCCGTTTGCTCCGTGCTGGAACTCACCGGAACTCGTGGCGGAAGAGCAGAACATAGCGTTGATGAAGCCACGATAGCTGCCCTCATAATCGTGAGGAGCCATCACACGGATGCGGACATAAGCATCATTTGCGCCGGTGTTGACCACATAGGGGCACTTGGCAAAGTTACGACCGGGAACCATGTTTTTTCCGCGCTCGCCGATGTATTCGGAGTATTTCTCGGCGTCCGCCTTGATCTCGTCATCGGTGAACGCCTTGTGGCCGTCGGTGACATACTTCATGCCGCTGGCGGTTCCGGTGGGATCGGGGATGGAGGTATCGCCGGAGTTGTCGTTGCCTTCGCGGTGATATCTGGACTCAATCAGGTCGATCTTGACGTTTCCCACGGTAAACGTATTGGTAGCAGACTTCGTGTCGGTGAAGTAAGCAAGAGATGCGCCCACGACGGCGACCGCCAAAAGGGCGACGCAGAGACAAAGCGCGGTGACTTTCTTTTTCATGTGCTGTTACTCCTTTTGTGCATTATGTTTTCTATGTATGTGCGGAGAAAAATGCTTGAAAATCAGAGCAAGGGTTAGCCATTGCTTATGCGGCACATCTTTGCCGAACCATATGAGAGCGCCCGCGTTCACCGGGTGCTCTCATATGGTCTGTACCCCGAAGGGTACAGACCACGGCGATAGGGAGTTGGCGCAGCTCATCGAAAAAGCCGCGCAAAGGAGGAATTAGTTAAAGGCAGCCCACGCAGCGGCGGCGTCGGCGAAGCCTTCCGCCTGGATGGCGTCGGCCTCGACCAGAACGTTCAGGGTCATGGTCTTGGCACCGTCGGTCTCGACAACCTTGATAGCACCTTCATCGATGGCCTTCTGGATATCGGCGCTGGTCGCAGTCTCGTTAATGCCGATGAAGTTCCAGACGTTCCACTCGGTCATAGCGCCGGCCTTCAGAGGCTCGGTGCGGGTGAAGGTGTAAACGTCGTAGGTTACGCCGTCCTTGGTAACACTGGCCTTATCAATCGCAGGAGCATTGTTCCAGCCGCCGCCCTTACCATCGATGAATTCGCCGGTGCCAATGGAGGAGGAGCACCACTGGTTGGTGATCACGCCGCCGTCCTTCACGGCAACAAAGTCATTGTTGGCTTTGGAGGGGATCATCACACGGATGCGGATGTAAGCATCGTTCGCGCCGGTGTTGACGACATACGGGCACTTGGCAACGCCGCGGCCGGGAACCATGTTCTCGCCCTTCACGGCCAGATAGTCGGTCGCATAGGTCTCAGCGTCTGCCTTGATTTCAGCATCGGTGAACATGGTGTGACCCGTGGCGACATATTTCATGCCATCATCAGCGACTACCTTATGCGTGGGGTCGGGGATGGAGGTGTCGCCGGAGTTGTCGTTGCCTTCGCGGTGGAACTGGGACTCAAGCAGTTCGATCTTGACGTTTCCCACGGTAAACGTATTGGTGGCAGACTTCGTGTCGGTGAAGTAAGCAAGAGATGCGCCCACAACGGCGACCGCCAGCAGGGCGACGCAGAGGCACAATGCGGTGATTTTCTTTTTCATGTGTTTGCTTCTCCTTTTATGTATTATTCTTGCGCCCGTGCGCAGGTGGGTACTCATTGACGCAGCTCTTTGGAAAGACCGCGTGACCTACAGGGCAATTACGCCTGTGCGTCGAATGCGGCAAAGGCCGCCTTGGCATCCGCAAAGCCCTCGGCCTGGATGGCATCAGCCTGCACCAGAACGTTTACGGTCATCGTACCGTCCTCCGATACCAGGATAGCGCCCTTATCGACAGCCTTCTGGATGTTTGCGCTGGTAGCTTCATCCGCAATACCGATGTAGTTCCAGACGTTCCATTCGGTCATTTCGCCGGGCTTCAGGGGCTCGGTGCGGATGAAGGTGTAAACATCGTACTTTACGCCATTCCCATCCACATAGCCTCTGCCGCTAGCATCAATAATCGGATAGTCAGTTCTTTTACCGTGCATAAACTCGCCGCTTGTGATTGCAGTTGTGCAGAACTGGCTTTCGATCACGCCGCCGCTGCGAGCCGACCAGTAATCACGGTTCGCATCGGAGGGGATCATGACGCGAATACGGACGTAAGCGTCATTCGCGCCGGTGTTGATGACATAAGGGGACTTGGCAATGTTCTTGCCGGGAACCATGTTTTTACCGCGCTCACCGATGTAGGCGGAGTAATTCGCAGCATCCGCCTTGATCTCTTCATCAGTGAAAATCGTAGCGCCGTCGGAGACATACTTCATGCCGTTCGCGGTCCCGGTAGGCGCGGGGATAGAGGTATCGCCGGAGCTGCCGGATCCCTGACGGTGATATCTGGACTCGATCAGGTCAATCTTGACGTTTCCCACGGTAAACGTATTGGCGGCAGACTTCGTGTCGGTGAAGTAAGCGAGAGATGCGCCTACCACGGCGACCGCCAGCAGGGCGACGCAGAGGCACAGCGCGGTGAGTTTCTTTTTCATGTGCTTTACTCCTTCTATTTTTATTTTTTGTGCTGCATGTAAGGAAATGCTCAGGGGTTAGCGGGGTCGGGGTTAGCAACTTCCCAAGCCCTAACTGCATCGTCAATACCGTCGCGCTGGACAGCGTAGGCCGTGAACGACAGCTTGGGCTGGGTTCCAGAAGCAATGCTGTCAACTTCTGCCTTGGTCAGCATCTGGCTGACCGTGACATTACAGTTCACATCGTACGCATCACCTCTTTGGGCAGCCTCCGCGCTGACTTCGCGATAGTAAACGCCGGGATGGTTGTTGAGAGCTGTCCAGCCGTCTTGGACGTCGACAGAGTAGGAAACCTTCGCCGTACCGTTCGCGTCCGGGAAGTGCGACCAGTTCGCTCCCTCTACCTTCACAAACAGCCAGCAGGCTTCGGAGTTCGGCTCGACCGTCACCTTCAGGGATCTCTCGATTTTAACGCCGGGGATAATTTTGAGCGGCTGACTCTCCGATTCCCCGGTCAAATTGATATTGATGTCTCCGAGGGTGAATGTACTGACAGAAGACTCCGACTCGCTGACGAGCCAGGCGACCGTTCCGTCTACAGCACAGCCGACTACCATCGTCAATGCCAGCATTACGAAAACGGACAGTATCGCAATGAATTTTTTGTTGCTCATGCGGCGGCGGTTTGCACGGTGTTTCATTTTTCTTTTTCCTCCTTCCCTCGGTTATTTGCGATTGGTTTTATTTCAACAGGCAAAACGTTTTCATTGGGATCGTCTGCCTGCCGCAATTCTTTTTGCGGTAAGTTTAATCCGTCCGGTTTTCGCCGATCGTTTTCTCCGATGCTGCTTTGGAGGCAGCGGCTTTGTATTCTGCCGTATGTCTGCCTTTGCCGGGCCGGGAGAGTTTTATTTCCTCGTCCCGGTCATCCGGAAACATGTCGGGGAGGAACATCAGCAGCAGAAGTATCGCGCCTGCGGAAATCGCAACGTACATTCCGGGCGGGTGCTGGATGTAATTTGTCGCATAGCCCAGATATGGGATGGAGAAAACCGGCGTACCAATGACGTTTTTATAATGAACAAGCCGAGCGTCTTCTGCTTCGTTTGCGTCGCCCTTGGTGCGGAAGCGGATCACGGTGGGGTCTTCCTCGTCGGGGACAATGCCCACAACGCGGTGCGTGGCCACGGTGTTTTCGTCCAGCATAAACGTGATGGGCTGCCCCTCCTGAATGGCGTAAGGGTCTACCTTTTTTACATAGATCAGCGAGCCTGTATGATATGTTGGCTCCATGGAGCCGGACAGCACGGTGAACACCTGCAATCCGGCAACTCTTGCGCCCACCAGCAGAAGCGCCAGAATCACCACCAGCGCAACCAGAATGCTGCTGACCACATTCCATACCTTTTTGAGAGATTTGCTCATATAGCTTCTTCCTGATTCCTTAATGCTTCCACTTATTTAGACATAATTCGCATTATGTCGGGAGCAAACAACATATATATACAAATATATACAAAGTTTGCATTAATCCTTGATATTTTTATAGCACTTGCCGCTTGAAAATTCAAGTTTCAATGCAGAAAAAGTTCACAAAAAAGCGAAAAAAACCTAACCGCCGTACATGTTGTCGAAAACGAGCAACGCAACAACACCCTCTGCGGCTTTATTTCAAAAAACGTGGAAGAGGGTGTGCTTTTGCACGCCCAAAATGGAAGATCATTTTCGTGTCGAACGCCCGCCGCTGCTGCTCCTTTGGACATAATGCGAATTATGTCGGGCTTTTTTCTATACGACCAGCCCCAACCGTTCGAGCTTCTGGCGGTGCTCCGTGCCGGAGGTCATGATATAGATGCGGGTCGTATCTACGCTGCTGTGCCCTAAAATATCCGCCAGCTTTGCAATGTCCTTTTCGATGCCGTAAAAGGTTCTGGCAAAGAGTTTCCGCAGGTTATGGGGAAAGACCTTGCCCGGCTTTACCCCGGCGGCTTTGCACAGCCCTTTCATCTGCGCCCATATGGCTTTCCGATCCAGAGGTTTTCCGCGCCCCGTGAGAAAGATCACGCCGGAGCGGATTTTCTGTTTTCCGGCATAATCCAGCAGCAGCCGTCTCAGCTTGCCGGGAAGCAGGATCGTCCGGGTCTTGGCCTTGCAGCGCACAATAACCTCCCCGCGCCTCACCGCTTCCGCCGTAAAATATTTCAGTTCGGACACGCGGATGCCGGTGGAGCAAATGGTCTCCATCACCAGCCGAAGCTGCTCGTTCTTCCCTGCCGCTTTTAAAAGCCGCTCGTACTCTGCCTTTGTCAGCTCCTTTTCCTCCGCACAATAAACCTGACGCTGCACTTTGAGGGATTTCACCTTGCAGTCCGGCCAATCCATGAAAATCAGGAAGCTGTTCACGCTGGCCAGCATGGAATTGATGGACCGCACCGCATAGCTTTCTTCCAGCAGATGGTTTTTGTAATGGATAACCAGCTCCTTCTCTACTGGCGTTTCTCCGATAAAGGCTTGAAAAGCACGGACGTCCCGGAGGTATTTCTCCACGGTGACCGCGCTCTTTTCGTCCCGGATCAGATATTGGCGAAAGGCCTGTATCGCGTCTTCGGTAATTCTTTTTTGTTCCATTGGTAATTTCGCCTACTTTCCTTTTTGGTCTGCACATATTGTAATCATGTTTCGGACAAAGGGAAAAGCAGAGAAACAACTTTAATAAAATCGTAGGTTCAGCACGACATGCGCAGGACAAGAAAAAGCACCTGTCCAGCGGATTTACTGAACGGGTGCTTTTGGCAGGCTGCAAAAGAGCCAACGGGAATTTTCCGTTGGCTCTTTTCCGTTATTTATTCTCCGGCAGCTCCGGGAATTTTGCGTCCTGCACGGCGTAGGGGGCTTCTTCCGCCGCGGTGTGCAGGAGCTTGGCTGCGACCACGAGGCGCTGATCGCCGGTCTCATTCTTATCGTACAGTGTGCAGCACGTCGAGAGCGTCATATATTATGCAGCCCAGCTTTTCCGCTCTTCTGAAATTTTTTCTTCCGTAATCTCACCATCTCCTCTTTGCGCCCCCGAAGCATACCACAGATAAAATGCAACAACAGTATTTTTTAGAGTATCCGTAAGCTGATTATATATATCGCTCCCTTTAAGTAAGCATACTTTTTCGTATAGCGCCTCCGTCGATATATATCCATCAAAATCTTCATTAAAAAAGGTGGGGCCGTGAGCGTTGCCGCTGGCCCATGACCCCTTGCAGTCTTCGAGAAAGTAAGGGATATTTTTTAACTCGGAGATGCAGTTTAATTCATACTCTTTGCACTCTGCTTCATCCAGTTGACGCCAAATGCGGCTTAATTCTCCAAAATATCCAGATGTAAAAAGGTCATCCGTTTTATAAAGCTCTTTAAAGACTGCGCGGACTGTTGATTCAAGATCCGCGATTTTGTCTTCCTCAATTAGCCTGTGTTCATAATTGGGATGGCTTCCAATTTGCCCATAGGCACGCTTTATATCCCAAAACGCTTTTATACAGGTTGCAGTAATTGACAAATTGTCGCCCAGCACTCCTGCTTTAAGCTTTTCAAAGGCGCTTTGCGAACCTAATTGTTTTAGCAGTTTTAGACAGATTGGATACGCAGTTACTTTGGTTACGCCGAAAAAAGGATCTATATTTGCCGATAGGTCACACCGTCCTATCAATTCGTTATAAAAGAGTTCGATGCGATCTGTAGGGATTTCATCGATCCTGCATCCGAGTTCTTGAAAATAGTAATCCAATTGTTTTCGCTGAGAGGCTGTTTCTAAAAATGCGCGCAGCGTTTCAGCGGAATACTCCATAAATGATTCTTCGATTATAGATTTAGAGATAGCACCGTCATCTAAGGATAACAAAAAGAAAAGATGGCTATGGCGACCGCTTGCAATTCTTCTTGCTTGATTCAAACTATCATGTGTCTCATCAGAAAGAATCAAGCCAGTAGCCCATCCAAATTTAGGAAATAGCGTTTGGACAATTTTCATAGCTAAATCGGGGTTTTGTGGAAATGCAACATTAAACTCCGATGAATACTTGTCGTAGTTTCTATCACTCTCTTCAGCCGATAATCCTCCGTAGTCTCTGCTGACGCCGACCCAATCGTACTGATGCTCCTTTATCCAGGTAAAAAGAGATTCGCTGGTAACCTGCAGCACAGTTATAGCCAACAGATCAATCCAATTAACCTCACCGGCCATTAGTCCGTATTTAAACTCGAATACATTGGAGATGCGGTTTGCATCTCTAATACTGTGGATAAAAGGAGAAATACATTTATTAAAAACGGCGTCCCAGTATGTTTCATCGAAATCGTTTTTATCTTTTTCTGAGAGAATGTCAGCTATTTTATTAGCAAAAAAATCAAGTATCTGATTCTGCCGTGCCTCTGGAACTTCAAAAGGAACTTGAATTATTTTTTCGAGATACGCATCGCCATTACCTGACTGTTCTTGGGCAAGAGCTTTTATAACAACTGATTTGTCAAAAGCCAAGAGATAAATCAGTTTGGGAAAGCCAGCTACCGAATTAACGAGCTGAAAAATCAAACGAATCTGTTCACTATTAAGCCGATCAATATCATCAATTATTATTAGAATTCTTTGGTTAATCTTGCTTAGTTCCTGAATAACAGTTTTTTTCGTTTTGGAAAGCGACCTCAATTCCTTCGAATGAGATGATAGCTGCAATCCAGCCCCCCGTGCTAAGGCGGGGAGAAAACTTAAATATTTCCCAATTTCAGGGATAAGTGTAGTGTATTCTAATGCTCCACTATATTTTTCCAATGCATCGCCAACTTTTTTCAGGGCTTTTGGTGTATCTCTAATCTTGAGTTCTGTATTGATTGTCTGAAAAAATTGATCTATTATTTGAGTTCTGTCGGAATAGTTCCAAGGGTTAAAGCGCACAATAATAATTTGATTTTCTTCATCAACCTGCTTGTTTCGCTCCTCAAGGGTTTCCGTTACCATGTTTATAATGGATGTTTTTCCCGCACCCCATTTTCCATAGAGCCCTATAGTACAGCTATCCGTATTAGAATAAGATGCAATCGCGTTTGCAAGTTGTTCGGCAAAAGAGGCTCGATCCAGCAGATCATCATGCGATGTTTCGACAGGTTTGTCAGAAGCAAACATTCTCATTCCACCTTTCTTTATCAAATAGTACCAACATTATAGTTTGAAAGCTCGGTTTTTTCAATAAGGGGCGCTCTTTCGGTACTACGGTCTAATTCAAGACCGCCGCCCATGCTGACGGTCTTGATTTTAGTATGCCGGTAAGCCGTACCCGAAGATGCAGGAATCGCCTACATAGTAACGTCCCTGGGCGCAGTCGTCATTGACGTTGCCCTCGATGGTATAGACTAAGCCGTTTTCACACTTTTCAACGATGCCCACATGATCCGGGTATCCGTCGGGTTCCCAGTCGAAAAAGATGATGTCGCCGGGGCTCGGCTCAGCAGAGCCGTCCGCCCATCCGACGTTATCCTTGAACCAGTTCGCACCCCAGTTGCAGTTTTCAAATTTTGGAATGGCGCCGCTGTCAAGCAATCCCGCTTGGGCAGCACACCAGCTCA
>ERZ827498.2206-NODE-2206-length-19249-cov-5.386423_pt1 | contig 19249 bp, 18 predicted proteins | sample MGYA00519865_ERZ827498 | MGnify/ENA primary metagenome ERZ827498 (study PRJEB31778, sample SAMEA3449328) | human gut metagenome | biome: human gut; feature: human-associated habitat; material: faeces | place: United Kingdom | collected 2010/2012 ...
TGCCGAGGTCAGCCTCAATACCGCGAATGGCAAGGTTCATCTGCGCCATTTTCCAAGTAGTCGGGTTGGAATCCTGCCCATAAATCGAAATATCGCTGATATTACCGCTGTGGTTCTCGACAAACTTTGCCGACTGTACAAACATACCGCCGCTGCCGCAGCAGGGGTCATACACGCGCCCCTTGAACGGCTGCAATATCTCAACCAAGGTGCGCACAACACAGGACGGCGTGAAGAATTCGCCGCCACGCTTGCCTTCCTGCTCGGCAAACATGGACAGGCAGTATTCGTAGGTGCGACCAAGAACATCCTTTTCGCTGCTGTGATCCAGCATTTTGATATTGGTGAACAGGTCTACCACATCACCCAAGCGACGCTTGTCCAGTTCCGGACGGGCAAAGTTCTTGGGTAAAATGTCCTTCAGGCGCTTGTTCTCTTTTTCAATAGCACGCAAGGCATCGTCAATTACCGTGCCAATCTCCGGCGTGTGTGCTTTTGCAGCAATTTCGCTCCAACGCGCACCAGAGGGGACGAAGAAAATGCCCTCAGAAGTGTATTCGTCAATGTCTTCCTCGAAGCCGTCGCCCTCTTCGACAAGCTGATTGTACTTGTCCTCAAAGCGGTCAGAGATATACTTTAGAAAAATCAAACCCAAAACAACACTTTTATATTCCGAAGCATCCAGATTGCCGCGCAAAACGCAGGCGGCATCCCAAATCTGCTTTTCAAATCCGATATTTGCAGTGTTCTTGTCAGCCATACATACAGCCCCCAAACTTTTATTCTAATTAACTACATTATACAATTTCTGCATCGAAGGAGCAATATTAAATTGTGCAACATTTCAATGCGCAGACAAACAAAAAAGAGCCTAAAGATTCCCACAAAATGTAGTATCCCTTCAAGCTCTATTGTTAAATCAAGGATTGCCCTTCATCTAGGCATTGCCTTAAATTTCCGGCCACATAATCTTCCACTCAAAATACTCTGCCTGCGTAATCTCCCCAGCATACAACTTCTTCTGAACTGCGGCCCAATCCTTTAGAAAATCATCCAGAATCGTATCATCAAACCACATCGCCACCGGGGAGCGTGGCGGCCAGCTATCGTTGTCATCATAGTGCAGCGCAAGGTTTGGGTTGGCATTGTACCGTGCTGTGCCGCGCTCGGTGGGAACCAGCTTGATAACGCCGGGCTGCTCCTCGTCCAGCCAGAAAAGCTGTTCCAGAATATCATTCGCCGGACCGTTTCCGCCATCGGAAAGTGCCAACGGGGAAACACGCAAAGCCTCTGCTATTTGATTTAGCAGGGGCTTTTTTGGTACGCGGTAACCCATCTCGTATTGCGCAATGCGGTTTGCGCTGAGGTCGACCAGCTCGCCCAACTCTTTCTGGGTCATGCGGCGGTGCTGGCGGATGCGTTTGATTTTCTCTCCGATGTTCATTTCGGTTCACTCTCTTTGCAGGATTTTCCTTATTGTACCACACCATAACATAAAAGCGCAAGAAAAAAGTAACAATTTTGCGAAAACTATTGACATTCGCATAAAAGCGCAGTATCCTATATTTACATCGCAAATATGCGAAAGCTAACTATAAGGATGGTGATCGAATGGATTGTAAAGAAATCAGAGAAATGTACAAGCTCATGTTTGCGGAGTACCCCGACATTGTAACAGTCAAGGATCTGCAAGCCATGCTGGGCATCAGCCGCCACGCGGCCTATGACCTGCTGGGGGAGGGCGAAATCAGCTGCATCCGGCTGGGAAACGCCTACAAAATCCCCAAAATCAATGTGATCAATTATGTTCTGAAAAGTCCGTGCGGTCAGACCCGCGTGAGCGCGTAGGAGCTGCCTTGATTCTGGCAAGAGCACCTCCCCGTCTCAAATAGATTCGGCACCTTGAAAACTGCATATCCGACAAGCAAGGTACATTCACCACATTGCCGTCAACTTACGAGTACGGCAGCGCAGACAGAGTACGCGCCATGACTGCCACCGGGCACGAGCGATTCAATCTCTGATAAACACCCCGTGGCGGAGTGGAGCGCAATGACAGATGTGGTCGTAAAGATACTTCCGTCCAGTCATAGTTCACACAATGAGGGCGGCAGGCAGAGAACCTGGCTGGGGTAAAAATACCCATGATGCCGTTGCAGCCGAACGGCAGCCTTGCGAGTCGTCCCCGCAGCTGGGGCAAGGTGGGCAAATGCAGCTGCAAATCGAAAAGTTATCCCGAAAGTATGCGAAACCGATTCACGTTTTCCAGTCTAATAAAAGTAGGGAATCAGAACCGTATACTTTCGGGGAATTTAATTGGAAGTGAATCAGATTTGATTCACTTTCCAGAGCGTAAGGCATAAAAGTGAATCAGTTCTGATTCACTCGCAGTAACCGCCCAAATCCGCCCTGTGTGGGGCAGATGCCACACGCAGCACCACGGATACGAAACAGCCAACGCACCCGCCGTTTGGCGCGTTTATGGGGCTGTGGGGCGGCGTGAGCCGTACAACTTAACACTAGAGAATAAAACTTACTACACACAAAAAGACGATAGTATGAGATAATAGATATATACCAAAACAGAAAGGACGATGCGAATGAATTATGAAAAACTTCCGAAAACGATCTCTGCCGAAGAACTCCTCTCTACGCCGCTGCCGCCGGTCAAGTGGATCATTCCCGGTCTGCTCCCAGCCGGTCTTGCACTGTTTGCCGGTCCCAGCAAAGCGGGCAAAAGTTGGCTGACTTTGTGGCTGTGTTTGCAGGTCGCGCAGGGCAAGCCCATGTGGGGACGCGAAATAGAGCCGCACACCGTGCTTTATCTCTCGCTGGAGGACACCTTCAACCGCCTGCAAAAGCGCCTTCTCCAGCTTGTGGGCAGCGAAGAAGCCCCTGAACGGCTGGTCATGCAGACGGAATGTGGCAGCATCGGGCAGGGGCTGGAAGAACAGCTCACAAGTTTCCTCTATCAGCACCCGGATACCGGACTGATCGTCATTGATACCTTGCAAAAGGTGCGTTCCAGCGACCAGAACAACAGTATGTATGCCAGCGATTACAAGGAAATCAGCGCCTTGAAGGCACTGGCGGACAAGTATAACATCTGCATTTTGCTGATCCACCATCTGCGCAAACAAGCCGCCGACGATCCGTTCCAGCAGATTGCAGGCTCCAACGGTCTGATGGGTGCGTCCGATACCAGCTGGGTCATGCAGCGCAAGCGTATGAGCCAGACCGCCAGCATTTTGGTGACCGGGCGCGACATGGACAACAAAACACTGCGTCTGCACGAAGAAAACTGCGTTTGGATACTGGACGAGGAAGAAAGCACCGAACAAATTGTTGCTAAAGCTGTGCCGAGTTACCTTTGGAAAGTGGCTGACTACATCGATAGCGTCGGAACATGGCAGGGCACAGCCACCGAACTGCTTTCTGCAGCCGATATCGAGGGCATTTTGCCCCACCAACTGACCCGGAAAATCGTGGAACATTACGATACCGTATTCACCCCAAGAGGTATCCGCTATGAAACCCACCGCACCTCGCAGGCGCGGCAGATGAAGTTCTCCCATGACGGAAATGACGCAGATGACGCTAATGACGCTGAAATTGACATAACCCAGCTTTTCAAATGGGATATCTCACAAACAGCGTCATCAGCGTCATTAGCGTCACAAAGGTCGCGTAAGGAGAGCAAGCATGGGCGAAGTGTTGCCACAGGGCAACCCGCCGAAAAGCCTACGGGGACAGCCCCGAACCCCTGTGAGGCTGCTGGCGCATGAGAAAGCGCAGCGTTGGAATCAATGTCCGCGTCAGCGTCACAGAGAAACGAAAAATGACGCTGATGGCTAAACGGTGCGGGCTGTCTCTCTCGGAATACTTACGCCAGCGGGCGCTGGGATATGAACCGGGCGGGCATCCGCCCAAGGAGGTATTTGATGTGTTGGATAAGATTGATGAAATGGCAGAAAGCTGTTCTGTGCGAGATGGCGTGGCCATCAACGCCCAGACTGACCGCTTGAGGGACCTGCTCATTGGCAGTAACTAAGATCTGGGCAATCAAGGACAGCTTACAGCGCGTCCTTGATTATGCGGCCAACCCGGACAAAACCGAATACGATGCTCTTGCCCAAACGCTGCACTATGCGGAAAACGATGCCAAGACAAAGCTGAACGAGAGCGCCCAGCTCGTCACCGGCATCCATTGTAGGGCAGACCATGCGTGGGAAGATATGCGGGCTGTACAGGAACGCTTTGGTAAAACAGACGGCGTGGTGGCGCTCCATGCCTACCAAAGCTTCCGCGAGGGAGAGGTTACCCCGGAGCAATGCCATGAGATCGGCGTGGCGCTGGCCCGCAAGGTCTGGGGCAAGCGTTTCCAAGTGCTGGTCGCTACCCATATGAATACGGATAATCTGCACAACCACTTCGTTATCAATTCCGTATCGTATGTGGACGGCAAGAAGTATGAACAACGCCGCAGTCAGTATGCCGAGTTCCGGGCAGCATCCGACAAGCTGTGCCGGGAGTACGGTCTGTCGGTGGTGGAGCAGCCCAAGGCAAAGGAACCGGCACGGTACGCCCGGATGCGGGAAGCCATCGACCAAGCCTGTGAGGATGCCAGCACTGCCGAGGACTTCCACAGGGCGCTGTATCGGCAAGGGTATATTTTTAGCAGTGACCCGAACCGAAGGTACGCAACCATCCGGGCGCGGGATGGCGGACGCGCCGTGCGACTTTACAGGCTGGGAGAAGAATACGATCTCGCAGCCATAGATGACCGACTGCGGGGAAATTACCTGTTGTACGGACCAAGGCTGTATGAACGGAAACACCCGCCCCGGCAGTACACGCCGAAACGGTATCGCCCCAAGGATGGCTGTGCGGGAAAAGGTGTTCTCCAGATTTTCTTCGAGGTATTCTTCGGGGAATCCCAGATGCACCGCTTATATCTGTACTACTGTTACCAACTGGGCATCTTACCCAAGAAGCAGCAGCCACGCATCAACCGCCCGGAATTAGAGCGCATTTGGAAAGACACCGAGAAAATCCTTGCAGAACACGCTTTTGTTTACGACCACAAGTTCCCGTCTTTACAGGCCATCGTGGACTATCGCAAGAGTTTGTCCCAGCAGATGGAAACCCTTGCCGCGCAGCGGGCGGAAATCGTCAAGCAGATGCGCCGAAAGGATGCTCCGCCGGAGTTGGCTGACCAACGCATGATACTGACTTGCCAAATCGCCAAACTGCGCAAAGAGGATAAAATCGCAGAGGGAGCCATCAAGCGTATTCAACGCACGCGCGAATCCAACCGTATTGACCGGGAAAACAGGATGCCGCTGCATCCCAGACCACGCCGCCGCAGACAGGAACGGGAGCGCGAATGATGTCAGTTTGCACCCAATGTGCAGGACGGTTCTTGTGCAATTCTGTGAATAGCTTTCCGGCGGGATTGCTGGTATCGTTGTACCGAACCCAAAATGCAGCAACTTGAAAAAAGGAGAGATGCCTATGGTAGCAGGACGCTTACAGGAGAAAAACGGATTTTATTACATCGTGCTGAGTTACACGGACTCGGCGGGCAAACGCCGCCAGCCGTGGATCGGCACAGGGCTGCCCGTCAAGGGCAACAAGAAACGCGCCGAAAAAATGCTGGCGGATACGCGAAAGGACTTCACGATTCCCAAGGGTCAGGTGTCCGAACTCAGCCCCGACATGGCATTCAGCGACTATATGCGGTACTGGCTGAAAATGATGCGGACCGCTGTAACGGAGACTACCTACTCGTCCTATTGCTTCAATGTGGAAAAGCACATCATTCCCTACTTTGAACCGCTGGGCGTAACGCTGGCAGGGTTACAGCCGCGCCAGATTCAGAGCTTTTATCTGCACGAAGCGGAAACGCTGAAAAACACCTCTATCCTGCGATTCCACGCCAATCTTCACAAGGCGCTGAAATACGCCGTGCGCATCGACCTGATAGCCAGCAACCCGGTGGACAAGGTGGACCGCCCAAAGCCGCAGGCGTTCATGGCAAGCTATTACAGCGCCGAGGAGATGGAAAAGCTCTTTGAAGCCGCCCAAGGGCATAAGCTGGAACTTATCATCCAGCTTGCAGCCTTTTACGGACTGCGCCGTGCCGAGGTGATGGGGCTGCGGTGGGAGGCCATCGACTTTGAAGCCAAGACGCTGACCATACGGCATATCGTGACCAGTACCCGCATCGATGGCAAGAAGATTTTGGTGGAGGCTGACCGCGCCAAAACGAAATCCAGTCTGCGCACCTTGCCGCTGGTAGACCCGATTGCGGAGCGCTTAAAAGCCGTCAAAGAGCAGCAGGAATACAACCAAAAAATCTGCGGCAACTGCTATAACCAAGAATACCTTGGCTATGTATTTGTGGATGCAATGGGAAATCTGATCCAGCCGGATTCCGTGACGACGGGCTTTCCGCAGCTGCTGAAAGAAAATGGTCTGCGCAGGATTCGCTTTCACGATTTGCGCCACTCCTGTGCCAGCCTATTGCTGAAAGAGGGCGTACCGATGAAGCAGATTCAAGAGTGGTTGGGCCACAGCGATATTTCCACCACAGCCAACATTTACGCACATCTGGATTCGCAGTCCAAGAACCTGAGCGCCCGGACGATGGCAAACACGCTGACACTGCCGAAAGCACAGCCCATAAAGAAGTGGTAATTTGAACAGCAGCGGCATCTGAAAAATCAGGTGCCGCCTTTTTGCTGTCAATTTGTACCCAAGCTGCGGGAAGAATCTTGTGTAGTTCTGTGAATAGCTATTTGCCGCGATTGCTGGTATGATTTGTACCGAACCCGAAAATCACTACTTGAAAATAAAGGGGAGATGCCTATAAAAATAGCTTCGGAATTTTGCAAAGCAATAAAAAATCACTACCCAATGTAGAATTGAGTAGTGATACTTGGCGCAGACGGTGGGATTCTCCCGCGCCCTTGCAACAGTCCGCAGGACTGTTGCAGCCCGGCGGGACGCAAAGCGCCGGGCACGGGCTGTTCGAATCCCACCTTGCAGCCCTTGCATAGTTTGCCGCAAAAATAAAAAGCAGCACCCCGCAGGGTGCTGCTCTTGGCGCAGACGGTGGGATTCGAACCCACGTGACATTGCTGTCAAATTGATTTCGAGTTTTTTGGTATATATCGAAACTGACGGTATTTGTCGGAAAAAAGCGGAAGTTGTCGGAAGATGATTCGACCGACCTACGACGAAAAATGTTGAAAAATAAGTCCTTTTTAACGTCAGAACGTCGCAATTCGAACCCATTTCGAAATGCCGATTTTTCGGGAAAAATGAGAGAAAAACAGGCATTTTTGGCACGTTGGAGAGATGTTGGAGAGAAAAACAGGAGAGAACAAAAAAGCTCAATTTTCCCTATTGTTATGGGCATTTACAAAAGTGTGTTGACTAAATTTTATGCAAATTCCCCCTTGCCTCAAAAATCAAACCGTCCCTGCCTGCTGTTGATGAGTTCGAATAATGGACGGTGATTCTAGTGGATTACAGTTATGACTTTGCAAAAATCAAGGCAAACTACCCTGAAAAAATCGGGCTGGAGCAGATGCGCGTCATCTGCCATATCAGCAAAAAGACGGCGCGTTACCTGCTGACAAGCGGGCTTGTTCCCTGCATAGATACCGGCAAGAAAACCCGCCAGTACATCATCAATACAAAAGATGTTATCACGTATCTTAAAAAGCGTCAATCCCAACCGGAAAAATTCTCGGCACCGACCGGGTATTACTCAGCGAGCTGGAACAAAGGCGGCAAGCCCAAAATGCTGACCTTACGGGAATGGGCAAATCTGGATACCGCCAAAAGCAGAAAGAAGTTTCAGGACTTTCTTACCCTGAAAACGCAGCCCTACAGCGATGTGCTGAGTGTTGCCGAAGCAAGCCGGCTTACCGGCTATCACCACAACACCCTGACGAATTGGTGCCATAACGGTTACATCCGATACTTTGAAATTAGTGGTGGGTATATGATTCCCAAATCTTGTCTGCTGAATTTTCTGCTTAGTCCTCATATTCTGGACAGCTATCGACCTTCTAAAAAGCTGGTTGACCTTGCGAAGGAATTCAGCCGACAAGGCAAATCGACAAAAAAGCCCACCGCCAAATGAGTGCCATAGAGAAAAGCAGCGTCCCCCGAATCTAAAACGGAGGACGCTGTTTTTATAGCCCTATTTCAACTGCTGACAATTTGTCACCAGTTGGCGCATGACTGTAATCGGCATTAGGCAGCGACATATAGCTTCTGTAATTTTTAACTGCCTACAATTTGTAGTCATTTCACAAACCGTATGCTTTGGAGCTATTTCAGATTATGCCCTATTAAATCGAAGCATTTGAATGCGGCCACTAACAGCGGCGGCAATTTTCGCGGCTCGTCCATCATCAAACTGGGCGGCCGTTCGGAAGATTTCTTCTACTTTATTGGAAAATCCATCAAGGCGCTCCAGCGGCAGATCCACATAAGGCGCAATCAGCTTTAGCTGGGATTGCTGCGAGGTTTCAAACGGTTTTGCGGGAACCATGGCTTCCGCATTGATCGCGCGGGTGAGGGTCATCTGCCAAAGGCTTGTGCCGCTGTCATAGATGGGCGCTGTTCCTTTCCATTCCAGCGTTTCGGAATCACGCAGGAAACCGAAGTTTCCCAAATGGCGATCTGTGTTGGCTAAGATGAAATCGGCAGCCAGCATATTGCAGACCGCTTTCCTTGCATCAGGGATTTCGACAGCCCGGCAGCAAGCGTTGAAGTGTTCCCAGTTGGAAACGCCCTGCGCTTGCGGCAACAGCCGCATAAATTGGGCGGCGGTGACAAGTTCGGTGTGATCATTGGTAAAGCACGCGCAGGCGGACATGACCTGCCCGCCCTGCTCTACAAGCCAGTAGGGAACGTGCGGCATACCAAGCGCATCATACAGAGCCGTGGCAACGATTTCGTTGTAAGGCTCCTGCTTGTAAATGCCCGATCCTGCTTTTAAGAGGATTCGTTTTCCGTCCGCAATGCGCCAGCGCTTTTGTAAAAAGCCGTCTGAGGTATTGCAGGGGGAACACAAATCCGGCTGTGCCGAGAGAACCCCCTCGCCAAACAAAGCGCGTCCTACATCGTCAGAAAAGTCGTTCTCGTAGAAATTTACATCTCGCCAATTCTGTGGGGCATCGCAGGGCGTGACCCAATACTGGTCTGAAAGGCTCAGCCCGCTGCATTTGACAAGCAGAAGTTCGGCGTAAGGGATATGCAGCGTTTCCAAGGCGCGCTCCAGCCCGGAACGGCTTGCTGGGATACCGCGCCCTGCCCACCATTTGCGCAGGGACAGAACATCAAAGCTGCCATCGCTATGCTTTGCGCCAAGGGGAATCCTCTGCGCCGAAAGAACCTCCGCCACATCAATAATGTCGCCGGTCTTTTCAGCTATTTCAATAACAGCCACTGGATGATTGCGCTGCATCAGGAAAAATCGCATTCTGCTCACCTGCCTTACCTTATAGAACGATTATACTCTATCCGGCGGGGCTTTGCAATCTGCGTTTTTGCCGCAGCGTCAATCCTTTTCTGTACACCAAGGGGGAAGTATATCTTTTTTCGGGAAATGGGGTGCCGTCTGTGTTTTCCCCCACACCCCCTTTCAGCCAGCTGAAGTGACAAATAGCCAGCTAAAAACAAATAATCGTATCCTTGGCACCTTACCTATTTTGTAGGCAAGGTGCTTTTTTCATACAGAAACGGAGGTCACCCCCATGGGAAAATACCAAAAGAACATCGAAGCTGCCCGCCGAATTACCGTGATGCAGTATTTGGAAACCTATCACCCCGGCGAACTTGTGCGCAAAACGGATCGCGAGTACTGCACCCGGACGCACGATAGCCTGATCATCACGCCTGCCAATGGATTCTTCCACTGGTTTTCGCGTAATGTAGGCGGCAACAACGCCATTGATTATCTGACCAAGGTGGAGGGCATGGACTTTGTATCAGCGGTTCGTCTGCTGAACGAGATGGCACCGGTCACTGTTTCTTTTCAAACGGCTAAGGCAGCACCTGTAAAGCCGCACGAGCCTCGTCTATTTACACTTCCTACCCCGGATCGAAACGCCGAAGCCGTTGCTGCCTACCTGATGCACCGCGGTATCAGCCCTAAGGTCCTGCGCTACTGCGTGGGCAGCGGCATCCTGTACCAGACCACGCGCGGCAACTACCGCAACTGCGTTTTTGTGGGCAAGGATGAAGGCGGCGTTCCGCGTTCTGCTTTTCAGCGTGGCTGCCAAGGCACCTACCGCGGTGATGTCACCGGCAGCCAAAAGAAGTACGGATTTCTGATGCAAGCGGAAAACCCGGACTGCGATACCGTGGAGCTGTACGAGGCCCCGATTGATGCTATGTCCGGCGCGACCTTGCGGCAGTATACAGACATTGGAAAGTGGCGCAGTGTGCATTATCTGGCGCTGGGCGGGCTGAACTATCTGCCCATCGACTACTTTTTGCAGCAGCATCCGCAGGTGAAAAATGTGGTGCTCTGCTTTGACCGGGATGAGCCGGGGCTGCGCTTTGCCGAAACGGTTACCCAGCGCCTTGCCGAGCGAGGATGTAATGTAGAAAAGCGGCTGCCTGCCGTAGGTAAGGACTACAACGAAAGCCTTATCTGGTACAAGTCAAAGATTGAAAAACAGCGAGGAGAGCGCGTATGAAAACAATAGCGATTGCCAACCAAAAAGGCGGTGTGGGCAAAACGACGACCGCTGTAAACTTGGGCGTAGCATTGGCAGATATGGGTTATAAAGTACTGCTGGTGGACGCCGACCCGCAGGCCAGCCTGAGCCGATACCTTGGCTGTTCGCAGGGGAACGAAGGTGCGTCCCTGAAAGAGCTGATTGAGGCTGCCTGCAACGAGGTAGACCCGCCCGATGTTGTTATCCATACCGATGAAAAAGTAGATGTCATTCCCGCCAACATTCAACTTTCTGATTTGCAGCGAAGTTTGACAAATACCTTTATGCGTGAATGCGTAATGCAATGGGCGCTGGAACCATTTCAAGGGCAATACGACTATTGTCTGATTGACTGTATGCCGGAACTCGGCAACCTTGTCACCGCCTCTCTTGCAGCCGCAGACAGAGTTTTGATTCCCGTACAGCCGCTGATTCTTGATGTCGAAGGTCTTGCCAGTATCATTGGCACCATCCGTAAAATTCGCAGGAAAATCAATCCTAAACTGGAGATTGACGGTGTCCTGATTACCATAGCAGACCATCGTACCAATATGACACGGGATATGATCAAAGCCATTCACACAAGCTATGGTCCGCACACGCGCATTTATCAGGCAATCGTTCCGCGCTGCACCAGAGTCGGTGAAAGCCTTACTAAATCGGAGAGCGTACTTCGTTATAGTAAGCAATGCCCGGCGAGTGTTGCTTACAGAGCATTGGCAAAGGAGGTGGAAAAGGGTGAGAGATCTCGCGAAAAACATCCGACTGCCCTCGATAGATGACTTGTTTTCCACTGAGGAAGAACGGCAGGATGCCAAGTTGGAGAAAATCCAGATCCTACCGCTGTCGGAGCTGCACCCCTTTGAGGGACATCCGTTTCAGGTGCGCGACGATGAAGAAATCAGTTTTACAATTTGCTTCCTGTGCTCAATGTGCGGGAAAACCTGACCTTACCTTTGTTGTTGGACGGACGCAACGTCAACGAAACCCAGTTGGAACAGCTGGCACAAATTTTGGGTATCCAGGATCGGATGAATCATCTGCCCCATCAGCTTTCCGGTGGTCAGCAGCAGAGGGTTAGCATTGGCAGGGCCCTGATTACCAGCCCTGCGCTTCTGCTGGCTGACGAGCCCACCGGCAACCTTGACAGCAAAAACAGCGCGGAAGTGATGACCCTACTGCGCCACTTTCATGAGGAAAAAGGCCAGACTTTGCTGGTCATCACTCACGATGAGAGAATCGCCTGCCAGGCAGACCGGCTCATTACAGTACAGGACGGGCATATTGCCCGGGATGAGGTGGTGCGCCCATGAAAAACATCATCCATACTGTGACCCGCGCACAAATGCAGGCCAATTCCCGCCGCACATTGGTGACGCTGATCGGCGTGGTTTTGTCTGTAGCAATGCTTACGGCTGTTTTTGCGGGAGCAGATTCTTTTTTGAATCTCCTGTACCGGCAGGCTACACAGGAAAATGGCACCTGGCATGGCAGAGCTTTTGAAACTGGAGAACGGGTGGTACAAAATCTGTCCCAGGATGACCGGGTGGACCAGCTGGGGCTGGCAGCCAGCTGGGGCATGTTTCCGTTGGACGATCAGAACAGATGGGGCGCGGCCCTTTACGGAGTAAACCAGTCCTTTTACCAGCTCCTGGGAGTGGAGTGCCTGGAAGGTACCCTTCCTACCAAAGAGAATGAACTGGCCATCACCCAGACTCTGGCTGAAAAGACCGGTTGGAAACTTGGAGAACAAGTTTCCTTGGATCTGTTGCGGGTTTGGACCCCGCAAGGGGTGGATTCCACCGGGGCTACAACCTATCGTCAAACCAGCGGACTGGGAATCATGGGATTGTCGGACAGCTACGTGATTCATTCTTTGGGGGAAAATCAGTTCACGATTACCGCGATTGTTGACCCGGGCGGTTTTGATGGCCAGAATGTACTCACCTGGGAACCATGCTTTACGGTGCTTGGGGATCAGGTCCCCCCGGATGGACTATGGTGCGCTTACTATACCGTCGATCCTCTGGGGCAGAAACTGTATGACTTGATGGAAGATGTCCAGAATTGGCAGGCTGGCTTGCCTGCCGATGCCGGGGGCGTGGGAACAATAGATTTGAACCGGCAGCTTCTGCTCTACTATGGCTTAGATTACCCTGGCAGCCTGCTGTTGCCTGCTTTTTATAGTTTGATGGCTGTGACACTTCTCATCATCTTGGTGGGCGCTGTGTCGCTGGCCCGAAACGCCTTTGCCATCAGTATGACGGAGCGTACCCAAATGCTGGGAATGTTAGCCAGTGTAGGAGCCACCCGAGCGCAGAGGCGCCAGTCTGTTCTGTATGAGGCCTTTATCCTAGGGCTAATTGGTATACCACTGGGCTTGGCTACAGGCTGTGGAGGAATGGCGGTGACACTGCTCTTCCTGAACCGACAGGTCCAAGAACTGTTTCAATTCACCCAGCCTCTTTATCTTTCAGTACGGCCTATGCCCATGGTCGCTACAGCCCTGTTAGCAGCCTTGACCCTGGCATATAGCGCACTGCAGCCTGCCTTGAAAGCCAGTAGAATCACTCCTATGGATGCCATCCGAGGAGCAGATCAGATTCAATTCAATTCCAGTGATGTGAAAACGGGGAAATTGACCGAAAAGATTTTTGGCTTTTCCGGTGTTCTCGCCCTCAAAAATTGTAAACGGAACAGAGGACGGTATCGGGCTATTGTTTTTTCCCTTTCACTCAGCGTAATCATGCTTCTGGCCGGCTCAGGACTTTCCTTCTATGTGAACCGTGCCATGGGCGTGCGTTACGGGACAGACAGCCCCGTAGCAACAGCAACCATGACTATCAGCGACCCTTCCTTGGATACCGCCACCTATGCTGATGGGCTAAAAGCTCTAGCTGGAACAGGAGAAGTCCGGTTGGTCGAAGGTCTGCAGGCTGGAGAAATGGGAAGCTTTACTTTAAATTGGACGGATATGAGTCAGGATGCAATCAACTTGATTCAAAACCGGGCTAGCCTTTTTGGAGAGCAGTATTACACTTCTGTAAATGACAATAACATCATCGTCTATCCTACACTGCTGGTCATGGAGGATCAGGAGTTTTCTAACTGGGTTGGCAAGGACGTTTCCCTAAACCCGGAATATCTTGATTGTGTTATGATCAGCAACACCTATCTGTATCATGCAGGAAGCTACACCCAGCTGAATAATCCTCTGAATCTACAACCTGGCTTTTCTATGGATTTTGTTAAGGAGAACGGATTTGCAGACACCTGGCATGTAGCGACACTTGCGGAAAACGCCCCCTATTCCGGCAATACTATCACCTACAACAGTATAGACAGCATTGCCCTGCAGTTGGTGACTAGCCGCAGCGTCTTCCAAGCCTTCCTGAATCGGCAGGCGCAACTAAGCAAGGTTGGTTCCTACTACTGGCAGATACAGTATATTCATCCTGAAAGTATTTCTACCCTTTACGATGAATTGGAAGACTGGGCTCAGAACGTCAGCTATAATCTGCCCAAAGGGGTGACCAGTGCATATTACAACACCACAGCAATGGGAGGTCTGCAGCGGTTCGGTATGCTTCTTCAAATCTTCTGTACCGGGTTTGTTCTGCTGCTATGTCTGGTTTGCATGGCCAATATTCACAATATCCTCTCTACGGGCATGGAACTGCGTACCCGGGAATACGGGATACTCCGCAGTGTAGGGGTCACCCCGGTCGACTTCCGTAAAATGATTTGGTTGGAAAGTCTTTTTTACGGAATCAAAGCACTATGCTGGAGTTTACCCTTTGGAATCGGCATACTGACCTTGGAATATTATGCTATCCAGCGAGCATTCCCACTTCCATTCTGCCTACCAATCGGAAGTATCGCCCTTGCAGTTGTTCTAGTACTGGGGGTATGTTGGATTTCCGGCCTGCTAACACGCAGGAGCTTGGTGGGGCAGACCATTGCCCAAACCCTTCAAAAAAGCCTTTGCTAATCAGAAAGACAAATGGCATTTACGCTCTGTGAAGGCTTTTGGAAGAAGGCACCTCAAGGTAGCCTTTTCATCACCTTATGTAAGGAAACGCAATACGACGGGCGGAACTAATGAGCGACTTTGAAAAGATATGTAGAAAGCTGAGGTGAGGCCAGTGATCACTTTTCGAAACATTGAATTTAACGACCGAGCCCCTCTTTATCATCAAATTTTTAAACACTTAAGGCGACAGATACTTCTTGGGGAAGTAAAGGATGGCGATGTTATGCCAAGCCGTCGCGAGCTTGCAAAGCAAACCGGTGTCTCACTCAATACAGCCCAAAAAGCCTACCGCCTAATGGCAAAAGAAGGTTACATTTACACAAAAGGCAACACGGGTAGCACGATAATGTTACCTCTAAAACTAAAAGAAATGGTTTCCGATGAAATGACCCGTGGCTTAGTTCAACGCTTCGTAGATGATGCCAAACAAAATCAGCTAAGTTACAAGAAGGTCATTGGTTTGCTGGATGAATTGTGGGATGACGAGTAATGTAACCATGTTTCTATGCTTCATATAAAACAGGGGAGTGACCCACGCGTTGTAGGTCACTCCCCTATTGTATATTGTGACATTCCATCGGCAATTGGATAAAAAGGAGTTCCTTCAAGACTTTTCCCAAAGTGTAAGTATCCTCCCATGTGTCATCGGTACTGTCCACATCGCCAATCTTGTATGCAGCAGTAAATATTTCAATAGAATATTGTGAATTAAATATGCGTAAACTCATTGTTTTGTGAGAATTTTCGCTTCCACAAACCAACGGCCCTTTTCCAGCCATAGATTGGTTTGTTGTCCATAAAGAAAAGCACAAGTATTTCTTTCAGATACCGGGCAAGCCGCTGTATCTGGCAGGCATCTTTGACAATGTGGAAGGAGTAAACTGCTTTGTGGTCCTGACTACAAAGCCCAATACCACGGTTCATGACATCCATGACAGGATGCCGCTGCTTCTCAGTTCTGAGCAGATTCGCCCCTGGCTCACCAGTGCCCAGGATGCCTTGCAGCTCCTCACTATTGTGCCGCCCGATCTGGTTAAGACCTGCGAAGATGGGCAGCTTACTTTTTCAGACATTATGAGACACTAAAAATGGTGCATCAGCTTCCATGCTGATGCACCGCTTTTTTGACTGCTTGTATGATCGACATAACAGGTTGCTCTGAGTACATCAATCGGGGTTGTATGATCGCCATCAACAATCACTACAATAGAATTTACCGTTCTTACCTTACTATAATGCAGCATTCCCTTTTTGCTGGACATAATAACACCCCTTGATATAGCTCTTTAACTTTCCTACATCAAGGGGCTTTTGTCTATTGTACGTTTTTACTGGTTTGTCGCAAGGGTTGGGCAGGTCGGTAATCAAATTAGTTCTATCTGAATTTATCTATCATTTGCCCTACCAAAAATAGATAGTAACCCGTATTTCCTTTTTGTAATTAGCTTTTTCTGTTTAGCGAGTGTCGCCATTTTCTCATCAAGCAAATAAAGCATCTGAAATAGTGCCCTATACTCATTATATGCTCGTTTATACATTTTACTGAGTGTTACCATCGATTCATAATGGTCTTTGGCCGACAAACTCAACCTTTGCGAATCGTTCTCCACGCCTTCTGAATTTTTAGCTTTCCTTAATAATTCAACGGCTTTTCTCCGATTTTCATTTATACTATGAACATCCTCCTGGAGTCCGCTGTCAACCCAATCAACAGTGTCGTATCGAGCAAAAAAATCCCAATAACGCTCATCGTAAATAACGCACAGATACTTGTAGCCATCCAAGGTTGCACGTTTTACATGAGAATGCGCTTTCCTAATGTTCTCTGAGATTTCCTTGTCATCTTTTGTCGCAGTCGCCCTAACGATATGACCAACAATTGCCCGTATCTCATTCAACATTTCGATTGGGAACTCATTTTTCTCCACTTCATATTCCACAATCAAGGGGTTGACAATATTAGCATATTCAGAAAGCAAAGCATTCAGTTCCTCTTTATAACTATTAAGAGCATCGACATCAATATCGATCTTTACCGCGTCATTTAACGAAAAAAGAAACTCTTGCTTGTTATTTTCACTCTCGTTAGTCATATGCTTGGCGTATAATCCTTTCTATTTGAGTATCAATACTCGAAATATCCACATACCTATTTCTAGTCAAATGTGGATTTCCTCTTCCCGTTCGGCCACCATTATCACATACAGCTTTTGGATAAGACAACTGACTCCGTCCCGCAAATAGTCCTCGCAGGATATCTTCATCCAATATATCTAATACCCTTATGGAAACATGCTGAGGATAATTTTGCTCAAACACGGTATTTCGCTTTTTCCATACCGTGCGCCGCAGTGCACTGTATATCGCAACAAAACCGTCAGCTGATGCAATCAAAACGCATACAACAAGCAATAAAATCTCCATTTTATCCTCACTCAATTCATATAGGGTATAAATCTATATATTATTTAAGGCAATTATAACCCTCACAACTATTCTCTTATTCTCCTTTGCTCCACAGATTGATACAATCATAGATACAGTTAAGGAGTTGGCGCAACGGCACAATAATAAGAGCAAAATACACAGCGAACATGGGAAAATACTTTGCAAAGTAGGGAACGCCTATGGTTAACAAAAAGAGGAATCCCGATTCTATCAGTAAGACAATTGCGCAGAAAAAGCTACTGTACTTAAGAACAGTATGTACCTTCTTATCTCTTCTCTCTTTATCTCCCTTATTTGCCAAGCTTTCCGAAAAAAACGATAAAGAAGAGAGTGCAGTAGAGGTAATTAGCACCAATAGAGAGATTGAATAATCGGTAAGCGAACACTTCTGTAAAATTTGTTCAAAAATCTTTAATGCTGATAAGCTTTGTCCCAGGAAAAGCCAAAAATCAATTAGAAGACTGAACTCATGACTTCTGGTTTCTTTCACATATATCCTTCCTTACGGTAAACATATATTTTCCTTCCTTCTGGCACGATTTATAAAATTGAATATGGTCTTCTTATTTACCGCGTTCGGATAAAACCATCGTGAATCAGAAGGATGGAACACAATTCAACTATATCTTAAATTAGATTTCTTTATGATACTATATGGCAGTCCTATTTCAAAAATCTCAAAAGAAAATCGAAAACATTTTTTATAAAGAGTAATTTCAATAATAACTACAGCATAATATCACTTTGAATATTCCGGGAACACTTTACAATTATAGCTGTCACACGTAACCGGGTGTTTCATTGATGGCAAACAACAAAATCCGATGGACCGCTCGCAGTCCCATTCGGATAACCTCAAACGCAAGATAGCAGATATTGGTACTGAATCGCATTTAGCAAAAGCGTACATATCACTTGCATATTGTCTTTTTATAATGACATCAAGAATCAATTAATTCGCTTACAATTATACAATATAACGTCAATAATTGCAAGCATTAATTTACCCTCTTACTATCATTCCATTCTACTGCTATAGTTCAATTCAAGATTATCGCATTTTTTCCTTGTGATATTGTTCGATGCAACGTCACTAGAGTATTCCTCCGCCTCACATACTCTTTGGTATCATTCTTGATACAATTCGCAGAACACATACACTCTACCGGGTGTTTCTCCATTTATCAATGTACAAATATAAAACCTCTGGAGCGAGCAACGCCTCCCTATTACAGTGCATTGCCAACTTTCCTTATTGCCATGCTAAGTATGCCAGAGGATCATTTTTCCTTTCGTCAAAGTGCATGTAATTCGGTGTACCGGTACTGCCCGCATGGCCAACCTCCTGACTTGAACTAACATTCTCACCAGAAGCGATCTCTGTACTCCACTGTAATTAGCATTCCATTTAAAGCTAAAATCCTACTTATATCCTACATTTCCGAATTCATGCACTTCTCCGAACCACACTGCATGCTGCTTACCTGTGACAACAATTCCATCGGTTGGATATGCTCTATTGGGAAGACAATACTAAAACAGAGAACGAAATTACCATAAAGCTACTAAACTTACTGCCAAAGAGAAAGTCAGTATTATATTCTCCTATTCAGATTAGATCCGCCTTACAATCAAATAGTCGGCCAAATATCATAGCCGGGGCAAATGATTATCAGACTTGTAGCTAAAGAAAAGTGCACCGCATCTAAATGTAAAGCCTCCCCCTTCACTGCTCACTTACTATACTTTCCTGCTTACTTTCCAGTTGAGTCATAATAAACTGCCTAAGCTTATTCACATAAGCGTATTCGTCCATATAATAATCAATAGTAATGATGTCGTGATTTCTAGTTCTGCTACTTTTTGTAAAATTTGCTTTTTTTCTCGAACTTTTTCCATTTTTCGCGTTGTTCTTATATAGAGGGACAAAAAATCCCTCATTCCCCCTTTTCTGCACCTTGATAACCGAATATCCGAATCACCGGCTACATACAACTGACCTTGCCGCAACCCAAGGAGCGTT
>ERZ827498.2226-NODE-2226-length-19171-cov-2.342122_pt1 | contig 19171 bp, 17 predicted proteins | sample MGYA00519865_ERZ827498 | MGnify/ENA primary metagenome ERZ827498 (study PRJEB31778, sample SAMEA3449328) | human gut metagenome | biome: human gut; feature: human-associated habitat; material: faeces | place: United Kingdom | collected 2010/2012 ...
GAAGTTCTTCACGCGGATAAGGTCTTGGCAGAACTCCTCATCGATGAGGGTCGCGTTCGTGAAACACAAAAACGCGCAATCGGGATGCTTCTCGCATAGCTTGATCAAATCGCGCTTGCGGACGAGAGGCTCCCCGCCGGTGTAAATGTAGACGTGAACGCCGAGCTCTTTGCCCTGGCAGATGATCGAATCGATGTCGTCGAAGGACAAATTGAGGTTATGCCCGTACTCCGCCGCCCAGCAACCGGTGCAATGAAGGTTGCAGGCGCTGGTGGGATCGAGCAGGATGGCCCAGGGGATGTTGCAACGGTGCTTCTCGCGCATCTTCTCCTGCTTGTCCCATACGAGAAGATTCGATTCAACGAGAAACGCCTTGATGAGCGGACCTGCCACCTCGGGGTTAAGCTTCGCCACGCGCATGAGCAGCTGGTACCAGTTGCTTTGATCCTCGATGGCGTGCGTGAACGCCTCGCGCTGAGAGGAGAACAAGGCCTCGGGCAAAAGGGCGTTGAGCTTATCCATGATCTTGCCCATGTTCTCCTCGGGGTTTTCGAGGAGGTAGTCGACCAGTTTATCGGCAGCGGCACGTTTCGCAAACTCCATTGGCTTCATAATTTCGCCTCGACTTTCCTCATGCGGACATGTCGAGCACGCCCGCCAATTCGTCGTTCGCATCGTAATTGCATCATCCTCCTTAGTAGCTTTTTCTACAAGTGTTGTTTTTTTGGCTTTTGGGGAATATGATGCTTTATGGTGCGTTTCACCAGCCGGAAAGCCCGTCGATCATGGCTGAGGCTTATCACCGGACTGCGAGGATCGTGGAATTGTCACCAACATGTGGTTTAATGCTCACCGATACCTAAACGAGGGGGAGCAGATGAGCGAAAACAAGGGCGAGAAGAAAAAGATCGATCGCAGGATCATCAAAACGCAACGCGCCATCAGGGAAGCGTTCCAACATCTCCTTATCGAAAAAGGCATCGACAAGATCACCGTCAGCGCGCTTGCCCGCGAGGCCGACATCGATCGTAAGACGTTCTACTTGCACTTCCGCTCGATCGATGAGCTCATCCAACAGGAAGCCAACGCCCTCGTCGAACGCGTAGCCGGCGCGCTCACCACCACGGTTCACGACGACGACCCCGTGTTTCTCAACATGCGCCGCGTGCTCGTCGAGCTCGCCAACGTCGTCAGCGAAAACGAAACGCTCTACCAGCACGTCATCTCATCGCTTTCCATGGATCAGATGGTCAACACGCTTTTCACCCCGGTTCGCCGGGCGGTTCTCGAAAGCGACAAGGGAGCGCGTCTCGCGGGCGATCCCGGGCTCGACTGCATCCTGCGTTTCTACATCGCGGGAACCTTGTCCGTTTTCATCGAATGGTTCATGAACGACCGCGAGAAGCCGATTGCGTCCATCGTCGATATCGTCGAGCAAGCGACGCGCGCGAACGAGGCCATCCTGAACCCGGGAAAAACCCTGCCTCCGGAAACGGAACGGGCGCGATAGCGCACCTGCGGGCACATCGAATGCGGGCGGCCTTCAGCACGAGGGCCGCTCGCATCAACGAGGACGAACCCATCGTCACGCACGTTTTCCGCACTCCGGCGCACCGCGCCGTGCGCCTCTTGCGACGTCGGCGCGGCGAGGCGACGTCTTGCTTCTCGATCGTGATAAACTCTTGCGCGCGAACCATCGCGAGCGAATTCGCGAAACAACCGAGAAAGCGAGCGTCTATGACCTCTAACTCAGAATACACCGAAGCGTACCTGCGTATCATCGCCGACCTCAACGGAGACGCTGACGGACGCAGGGCCGCTCATGCCTACATGAAATCATCGACCGCGATCGTGCATCATCGCGTCGTCGACTGCTCCTACCTGCCCCGCTTGTTCAACCAGGCGACGTACGACGTCATGAAGGAAACGGCCGAGACCGCTCACCGCATCCTGTGCAAGGTCATCGAGCGCTACCTCGACGACCCCGGCTACCGTCGCGTTTTCGATTTCGACCCGCGACTCGCCGAGCTCATCCTGCTGCCGCGCGACTACGACGCGCTGCTGCCCTTCGCACGCGTCGACACGTTCATAAACGAAGATGATTACCAAGTGAAGTTCTGCGAGTTCAACGGGGACGGCTCTTCGGGCATGAACGAGAACCGCGAGATCACCAACTCGGTGAAAAACTCCCCCGCCTTCCTCGAGTTCGCCAAAGCGCACCGCCTGGCCGGCTGCGACCTGTTCGATCCCTGGGTCGAGAAGTTCCTTGCGATCTACGACACTTATCGCTTCAAGGTCGAACATCCCCGCATTGCCATCTGCGATTATCTCGAAAACGGCGTGGTCGACGAGTTCCATATTTTCGCCGAGCTCTTCCGCAAACGCGGCGTCGACTGCACCGTGTGCGACGTGCGCGATCTCGCTTTCGACGGCGAGACGCTGCGCGACGAAAACGGCGAGCAGATCAACGCCATCTGGCGACGCTGCGTGACCAACGACGTCATCGAGCACTGGGACGATTCCCAAGACCTCATCGAAGCGGTGCGCACCCGCAAGGTTGCGCTCATCGGCAGCTTCGCAGGCCATATCGTGCATGACAAGCAGATCTTCGAGGTTCTGTTCAAGCCCGAGACGAAAGCGCTTCTCAGCACCGAGGAAAACGACTTCATCGAGCGAACCGTCCCCCGCACGACGTTTCTCGACAGCACGCAGATCGACCTCGATCACGTCAGATCAGAGAAAGATACGTGGATCATCAAACCCTCCGACCACTACGGCGCCGATCAGGTTTACGCAGGCTGCGAGGTCGATCAAGCGACCTGGGAGACGCTCGTCGACCGGTTCGCCGACGGCGCGGCGGGCTACCCGTTCATCGTTCAGCAATACATCAAGCCGTTCAAAACAGAGACGCTGCCGCCTGATACGAACATCGCCGAACTGTCCGACGATGAGGTGCGCGTCGAGCCCATGCTCTACAACAACCTCAACGGCCTCTACTTGTACGACGGCGTCTTCCAAGGCGTGTTCAGCCGACTCGGGCCCCTGCCTACCATTTCGAAGGAGAACCAAGGGATGACCGCCGCGACCATCTGGGTCGACGCCGACGTGCACGACGGAATCGAGCTCGCATGAGCAAGAACGCCCAAGCGAACGTGATGACGGCGCTCACCGCCCTCGCTCTAGCCCTCACGTTCATCGCAAGCGGGTTCGCCGTTTGCGCAGGCATCCCCGCGACCACCGAGGTGCTTTCGCGCGCGACGAGCACCGAGGAGCTTTCGCCGTTCACGCGCGATCAGCTCGTCGAAGCGGCCCTCGCCACCCGCGCCTACACCGTCGAGGGAACCGAACGCGATGAGCTCGCCGATGTCGTGGCGCGGATCAATCGCGACGCCGCCACACCGTACGCCGACGCGAGCCGAGCTCGATGCCGCGCCCGACGCCTACACGCTCACCCCCGACGCGCTTGATCACCTCGACGACGTGCACGCCGTCATCGAGCGGGTCATGCCCGCTCTTTTCGGTTGCGCGGTGCTCGCGGCGTTTTGCCTGATGGTCACGATGCGTCAATTCCCCATCCGAGCCGTGGGACGCGCGCTCTTTTTCGCAGGCTGCGGGGTGATCGTCGTCTTCGCCCTCCTCGGCGCATGGGTGATGATCGACTTCAGCAGCTTCTTCGCCGTGTTCCATTCGCTGTTCTTCGCGGCGGGAACATGGACGTTCCCCTACGATTCGCTGCTCATCTGCATGTATCCGCAAGCATTTTGGATGGGGATGGGGGCGGTCTGGCTTGCCACCGCAGTAGCCTTGTCTATACTTTCGGTGGTGTTCGGCATTCTGCTGACCAAAAAGGGAAAGCGCGCCGATCGACAACGCAACGCATAGCAATTTGCACCTGCATAAGCCCGAGGCATGAAAGGGCGTATGCAGGTTGAACAGAACCCAGCTCGTCAACCTCTCGGAAGACAACGGAGAAGAAGGAAGGCCATGACTGACACCGCAAAACCCGTCCGAGTACGATTCGCCCCTTCGCCCACGGGCAAACTTCACATCGGCGGCGCGCGTACCGCGATATATAACTGGGCTTTCGCCCGCGCCATGGGCGGCACGTTCGTTCTGCGCATCGAGGACACCGACCCCGAGCGCTCGACCGAGGAGAACACCCAGATCATCCTGCGCGCCCTACGCTGGATGGGCCTCGACTGGGACGAGGGCCCCGAGGTCGGCGGCGAGTTCGGCCCCTATTTCCAGACGCAGCGCACGCAAACGTACGCGGACGCCCTTGAGCGTCTGCGCGAGCGCGACGCCGTCTACGCGTGCTTCTGCACGAAAGAGGAGCTTGACGAGAAGCGCGCTGTCGCCGAGAAGACGGAGGGCGGCTACGCCGGCTACGACCGCACGTGCCGCGACCTTCCGCGCGATGAGGTCGAAGCTCGTATCAGCGCAGGCGAGCCTCACGTTTGGCGCCTGAAGGTGCCGCTCGACCACGGACCTATCGAATTCGACGATGCGGTGTACGGGCACATGTCCTTCCCCGCCGAGGTCATGGACGACATGATCCTCGTGCGCACCGACGGCAGCCCCACGTACAACTTCGCCGTGGTCTGCGACGACGCCAACATGGGCATCACGCATGTCATCCGCGGCGACGATCATCTCTCGAACACGCCGCGCCAAATCCTCATCTACGAGGCGCTCGGGTTCGAGGTTCCCACCTTCGCGCATCTCTCCATGATCCTCGGAGCCGACGGCAAGAAGCTCTCCAAGCGCCATGGCGCCACCAACGTGGAGGAGTATCGCGATCGCGGTTATCTCTCCGATTCGCTCGTCAACTTCCTCGCGCTTCTGGGCTGGTCGCTTGACGGCGAGACCACCATCATCGATCGCGAGACGCTTTGCCGCGAGTTCTCGCTCGATCGCGTCACCAAAAAGGATGCCGTGTTCGACGAGACGAAGCTCGACTGGATGAACGGCGTTTACATCCGCGAGATGGGCGCGCACGCGTGGGCGGACGCCGCTCTGCCCTGGCTTGTCGATGCGGCGGCGTTCGCGAGCAAAGCAGGCGACGAAGCCGCGCGCATCGTCGCAACGCCGAACCCGTCCGATCCCAACGCGCCCCAGCCCGATCCCATCGTCATCACCGACGTCGACCGTGCCGCCGTACGTGACGCAATCGACGACCTTGCCCACGACGGCGAGCCGTCCACAATCGAGCGCATGTACCCGCTGGTGGCCGAACGCCTTGCTCGCCTTGACGAGATCCCGGCTAAGCTCGAGTTCCTCTTCTGGGGACCGCGGGTGCGTCTTGACGAGAAGAGCGTGAAGAAGGTGCTCCAAAAGGAAAGCGCCCGACCCGCCGAAGCGCTCGACGCCTGCCGCAGCGTGCTCGCCGATGAAAGCATCGCATGGGAGGCAGCTGCGCTTGAAACCGCATGTCGCGCGGCGGGCGATGAGCTCGAGATGAAGGTTAAGAACCTCCTGCAGCCGCTGCGCGTGGCCGTGTGCGGCAACATGGTTTCGCCGCCTTTGTTCGAGAGCATCGAGCTGATGAAGCGCGAGGACGTGCTCGCGCGCATTGACGCAACGCGCGCGCTCGTATACGGAGCGTAAATTCCCGGAAGGCCCGCTAATGCGGGCCTTCTCGTTCTAAAGGAGCTGATTATGAACGGAAACGAACCAACCCTCGAGGAAGCTCGCGAGATCTTCAATAAGGACCAGTTCGCAACGAAAGCTGCGGGGTGCCGCATCTTGGAAGCACGCCGCGGCCATGCTGTTTGCGAGATGCCGATTCATGATATCCACCGCAACGCCATGGGAGGCGTCATGGGCGGCGCCATCTTCACCCTTGCCGACTTCGCCTTAGCCATCGCCAGCGGGGAGGAGCCTTCGGTGGCGGTCAGCAACACCATCAACTTCATGAGCGCAACCAAGGGAAGCGTGTTGAAAGCGACCTGCGACGTCGACAAATCCGGCCGTCGGTTGGGATTCTACACGGTGGATGTCGAAGATGACACGGGTCGTCTTGTGGCGAAGATGTGCGCGACCTGCGCACGTTAGGGAGCATGGACCGGCGAGATACGCTATCATTGTCCGACCGCAATTGTATCTCGCGCATGGTGCGCGATAAGGGAAACGAGTTGAACACATGTCATTATCCGGAAAGCAAATCCGCCAGCTGCGCAGCATGGCGAACACGCTGAAGCCCCTGCTCATCATCGGCAAAGGAGGCGTGACCGATGGCGTCGCACTTCAGGCGGGCGAAGCGCTCGAGGCGCACGAGCTGGTTAAGTGCTCGGTGCTCGAAGGCTGCGACGTTCCCGCGCAGTCTGTCGCGTTCGAGCTAGCAGAGCGCCTCGAGGCTGAAGTCGTCCAGGTGATCGGCCGCAAGTTCACCCTCTACCGTGAATCGAGCCGAGAAGACATCGACAAGATCGTCTTGGCGTAAAGCTTTTTCGAGCCCGCAGATGCGGGCTCTTTTTCTTGTCGCCAAGGGCACCCGCTTCGACAAGCGAAAGCGCACCCGGTTTCGTGCCTGCGGATGCGGACACGATCCTCCCCTTCCCTAGCAAAGTACCAGCATTAGCCCAACAGGAACGATCGTGCGTTTTCGAACATGACGAGCTCGGCCACTTCTTCCCCGAACTCACGAGTTATCAGCGCCCGCAGATCACGCAGGCGATCGCAAGGGTCGAGCCATGAGGGCACATCGCAGCCGTCGTAATCGCTTCCGAGAGCCAAGACACGCTCCCCCGCCACTTCAAGAACATGGTCGATATGGCGCAATACGTCGCTTTCGGACGGATCCGCGCGCCGGTCGGTGAGAAAGTCCCTGCAGAAATTCAAGCCCACGACGCCACCGCGATCGGCGATCTCGCGCAACTGCCAATCCGCGAGATTGCGCGGATGAGCGCATATCGATCGCGCATTCGAATGGGAAGCGGCGAACGGCTTTTCCGCAACCTTGCAAACGTCTTTGAATCCTTCGTCGTTAAGATGGGACACGTCGACGATGACTTCACGTGCCTCAAGCTCGCGAACCATCGACCGACCGAAACCCGTGAGACCTTCGCTAGTGAGGCTGCCGCTTCCCAACGCGTTCGCGCCGTTCCAAGTCAGCGTACACATGCGCACGCCATCTCGCGCGATTTGATCGAGCATCGTCTCGCACGTTCCGTCATCGGAGAGAAACGCCGCCCCCTCGATGGTCAAAACGCCGGCGGTCTTCCCCGTTTCAAACGCGAGATCGAGGTCAACCGCACTGCGCACCTGCGACAAGCTGCCCGACTCTCGCTGCAATTCGGCCTTCCACCAATTGCGCACGCGTTCGTAAAAGCGCCATGCATCCATTCCGCGCAGCTCATCGGGGATGAACACGGCGAAACACTGGCACCAGTCGAATTCCGCAGTTCGCTCAAGCGATATATGCGCATCGTTATCGCGAAGAGATGACATGCGCTCACGCAAGACGCCCTTGTCATGCTCGTAAAAGCCGCCGGGAACCAATGGATCCCCCGACAACGCCAAACGATCGAGCGTATCGCAATGCAGGTCGAACACGCGCGGAAGCAGGCCGCTCTGCGCTCGCAGGCGGGTATCGGCGCCTACGGCGCCCCTACGCACGGTAAGATCATGTGCAACTTCAGCGCGATCATCGGCATGCGCCGCGTTATGCCCCAAGGCATCCTCTATCGTGATGAACCTTCCCATCGTCTGCCTTGCCTTCCCCTCTCATCAGCCAACCTGCACGCAAGCGATTCATGTTTTTCGCGATTGCCAAAGATTCCAAGCGCAAACTCAATACCTTTGCGCACGCTCATCGCCATCGGGGCGATCGATCCGAACGGCGCACGATACGCCAAACGACGGCTCCGGCAGCAAGGGCAAGGGCCGCAGCCCCGAACGCAAGTCGGAAAGACGCATCAGATGTCGCGGGCAAAGGATCGTGCGCATAACCGGCGGCACCCTCCGCGCCTTCTCCGGCATCGACCGTCGAACCGTCGTCAGCGCTTTCACCCGATCCATCATCAGAGCCACTGCCGGCAAAGCCACCGTTTTCACCAGCGCCGCCCCCTTCACCGGAGCCGTCACCATCGCCACCCGCATCATCAGGCGCCCCGTAAGCGCGCAAGACTAATTTGACCGGCATGTTCGGGTTGTCGCTCGTGGGGACGGTGTCACCGTCGACCAAGTAGAAACTCCGATCCCCGTTCACCCGGCTCGTCGAGTAGTCCAACCCCGCGGAAGCCACGCTCGCTTCAGCGCCGAGTGATGGTTCGACGATATCCGACGCAAGCTCGATGACCAAAGCACCTGGCCCCGAAGGCAAAACCGCTCCATCGCCAAGCTCGACCGTCGTATAGCCCGCATGCTCCACCACGCCGCAAGCAAGCTCGATCGTGCGGCTTTCATCGAGCAAGGGCGTTCCGGTGTCATCGACGGGAAGATAGAACAACCGGTAAGCGGCCCCCTTCGCCATGCTCATGAACATGACCTCGACAATACGTTCGCTTTCCGCGAAATCGTATACGTTCGCACACGTGAGGGTTCCGCCCCCATCAGACAACGCGCCCGCGGTCGCGTGCGCGGTCCTCTCCGCGTCTTTCGACGACACCAGCGTGGAAGCGCCGAGGTCGTCAACGTGATAAACGTTGCGATCCGTTGTCGTCCGTGCGCCAGCGACTGCATAGGTCGGATTGAACCAGTCGGATGTAAGCACGGCACCGTCTTCGTAGGAAACCCAAAGATACGCCGCGATGCCATCTGAGCGCTCCGAGCTTTTCACCAGCCAAGCACCGTCGCTTGCCGGCAAATTTCCCTCTTGATCTTGAAACGACGTACGAGGAAACGAGTCATCCCACCCGACAATGCATACCGCGTGGTTCACAAACGACTCGGATTCGGGGACGGGATACCAAAGCGCCGCCGTGTCCTCGCGATAATAATCGAGCGAAAGATTGCACCCCGTCGCCACGCCGCCAAACGAGAGCACCGCTTCCTTCACTTCATCACGCGTCGGGTTTTCGAAATAGACGATATCGGTCACCTGAAACGGCTTGGACGCGCCGTCGAGCGCGGCAGGGCGCTCCTCGAGTGGGTATATTCCCATGGGGTCATCGTAGGAACCTCGGTAGTACGGGATGTCGCGCTCGAGGTTCGGGCCGAGCCATGACATGAAGTACCCCGTCATCATGGCGGCATATCCGGAGTCGTCACGCGTCCCGCGTCCCACGGTCCAGCCGAACGCCTGCTCGGCGCCCATTTGCTCACGGCAAATGGCCAAGACATGCCAGGGAACGGCCTCCTCAGACAGATCGATGTCGGGATTCGCCAAGTCGTTCGTCACCAGATAGCTCTCGAGCGCCATCATTCCGGCAAAATCCCAGCACATGCCCCAAGGAGCCTGATCGCGCTCGCCCGAGGCAAGCCCCACCTCACGCGGGTCATATGTAGACGGAGCGGCATGAGCGAATTGAGGCGCAACAGCAAACGCAAGAACGGCGACGATAGCCGGAACAAACAGAAAACTACGACGAAAAGCAAGCGGGAAACCCATGGCGCATCCTCTCTACGCAGCGCTCTCCGATTATAGCGAAAGCACCAACCCAAATCGGAACGCAACGCGCTATCCCTCGCCATTCGTACAAGCAACAACGTTTAAGGCGCCACAGGATACCCAAGTATTCGGATTACTCGCTTCAACACACCGATTCCAATCACAGCATCGTACGAACGAATCCATTTGCCAGGGGTTCTAGCTTTCCGCGATTAAGATCTCTATCTCCTCTTGATCTCTCTCGAAAACACCAGGATCAACAAGAGGCTTACGCATCTCCTCGATTAACCGCTTCCCCGCTTGAGAAGTAGTGAACCACGTGACGACGCCCGCAATGCCTACTCCGATGCCGAAGGGGATGAATTTTGCCGCTTGCACCACCGTTGCCTTGGGAGCCGCTTTGGGAGCTATGGCCTTAGCCAAAGGCGTAATCAGCCACTTCCAAGCTGTTGGCATTAGTTTCGTAACAGCACTTTTCGAGACAGCTGTGGACAGCTTTTTTCCGTACAGCAAACCGAGGTTCCTTAGCACCGGAGCAGCTGCCGCTCCCCCGAACATCGTCGCAAGCGCAGCAAGCAACATCAACTTATCTACTTGTTCCTCGCTATTTACATCGAACTCTCTCACGCCATAGATATATGAGATCTTTTGAGCCAGATTGATGCAAACTCCCAAGTTTTGCGCAAGATCAGGAGCAATGAGCGCCAGCTTAGCTGCCGTACCTGCAGCAGGAATAACCGATGGTGCCGCCAGCGCAATCGAAGCAAGTGTCGTCTCCAACGTGCCCTTCGAAACGACGTCTCGCGCAGCTTTATCAAGAATATCGATATCAAAACAATCCGCAGGAACTCCCTCATCGACCTGACGCGCTGTCATCGAGGGAAAAGCCTCCCTGAGGAAAGCTACTCGATCCACCCTCACGCCAGGAATTTTCAACGCAAGCTCCAACGCCTGGGTCAGCACCTCAGCGGAAGCCCCCACGCCTTCAACATCCGATTTTCCCCTCGTCTCATCCATGATTTCCTCCAACCGTAACAGATCCTCATCAGTCGACAATCCACGAATGCACGATGATAAGCCTCGAAACGACCGTCACTAGAATCAACCGAATAAGAGTTCGGATAACCTTCGGGAAACAACCGAAGACGACCGTCCAACATCAAGCGCTTTGCCTTCACACGAGCTTACCGCGTGCTAAACAACAATGTATCGGCTCTCGATAGAGAGCCGATACTCACATTAGCACACCTAAACTTTTCCGAATGGACAACGCACGCGAAAAGAAAGCCCTCGGGGCTAAAATCAAGACCGCGCGGGAGACTCAAGGAATCTCCCAACGTCGGTTCGCCCTGATGACCGGCACCAGCCGATCGTATCTTTGGAAGATTGAAAGCGGCGCCGCCGACATAGGCATCGACGTGCTCATCCGTGTCGCCCGCGCCCTCGGCACCACCGTGAAAGAACTCGTGGACTTCTAATCGCAAAACGATAGCGCTTCAGACTACCCACCAACAACCTTATCCAAGAAGCTTATCGATATCCTCTTGGAATTTAGCCGCCTCCTTCTGAGCCTTGTCTATATCGCCGCTGAAAAGATCACCCCGCAAATCTGACCAGAAATCATAAATATCCGAACCGAAATCTGACCATATGTCATAAACTTCGGAATGCGAATCGCTCCACCGATCGTACTCAGCCGAATGAACTTCCGACCATTCGCCATAACCCACGGAATCGTACGCATCTTTCAGAATCCCATCGTAATATGCGTCATACAGGTTACCGAAGAGATCTTCGTAGATGCCGTCGTAGATATCGTCGCGAGCGTCTTCGTACACAGAATCATAGATAACTTCGAGATCGTCGTACATTCGACCGCTTGTCTCGCCGCTTGCCATAATCGAGTTAGCGCAATCAACGCTGTACTGCCTCAGTCTGACGCAAAGAGCGTTCAATTCCTCCTCTATATGAGCATAGTAGGACTCCACTCGTGAAGGATCGCCAGCATAGCTTTCGAATGAACCGACTTCGGCGACCAGCGCCTCGTACTCCTGATTCAAACCGGAGATAACCGCCTGCACATCATCGCTCACAACGGATTCAACATTGTCCACGTTAACCGAACCCGACGATACGACCCTATCCGCAGCCTGAGCCTGCGATGAAGACTGCGTAGCCGTCGATGTTGCAGCAGATCCGTCGGAAGCAGGATCGGAAGCGCATCCGGTCATGGCCACCGTACACGCTACCGCGACGATTAAAACTGCCCTTTTGATTCCTCTCGTAATCAACTCTCCTCCTTTTCGAATGATGCTCAGAATTAAGCACGATTCATTCATTTTGAATTGTAAGAGGGGGGTTTTCCTCAGTTGTCAACTGAATTGGGGCATGATCGCTTCAGGAGCCGACCCCAACGTTGGCAGCCCGAACGCATTCGATAGCAAAATCACCGTTCCGCGCTCCCGCTCCAAGACGCTCTTGCGATAATTCGACGATGCGTCCGTAGGAAAGCCGCAGTCGATGTAATCTGTCGCTTCCCTAACGAAGAGAAACGAGCCCCGCGCAGAAATCATCTAGGTAAAGTAGAGAGGTACACAAGAAGAAGCAAAAAACACGCGAACAGGAACACGAGCACGAAGACGAGTCCGAGAACACGCGCAAGGGTTCTCTTCCACGTCCAGGATTCAGTGCTACGCTCCTTCGGCGAACGCTTCGAGCCCGAAGTCGCAGAGGGGCCCGCTGCTTCACGAGCACCTCCGAAGACATCGCCGCGATTCTTCCCAGAAGAAGCATGCGCAACGAAAGAACCATCCGCACGAGGGACGTCGGATCCGTCTCCGCAGGCATTCCGAGGAGGCGGAGCGAATGAACTTTTCCGCGTTGAAGAATATTCTGCTTCATGACGACCTGAGACCTCGAACACAGCACGCATCGGCTCGCCGAGAACGGACGACAGCTCCCCCGCCATCTGGCTTACCGATTGATAACGTGCGCTCGGCTCGAAGGAGCACGCGCGGCTCACAATGGAAGCGATGGCTTCCGGAACCCTGCGCCTATCAGCCATAGCCTCAGCCGCCCCGGGTTCTCCAGGAGGCAAACCGGTAATCGCATACCCGAGAAGACAACCCAGGGAGTAAACGTCCGACCGAACGTCGGTGTCGGCAAAACCGTATTGCTCGGGAGCTGCGAATCCATGCGTCCCAAGCGCGGCGGTAGCACGAGAGGGCGGATCGATACAACAGCGCGCAATACCCAGGTCGATCACATGAACGCCGTCAGCAGCTATGAGGATGTTCTTCGGAGCAAGATCGCGGTGAATGACCCCTTTGGCATGCAAAGCGAGCACCGCCTCGCAAACGTCGAGGATCATACGCACGGCACCAAGCGAATCAAAACCACCGCCGCGCTCCACCAACTCCTCCAAAGTTGAACCGGATACATATTCGTAGACAACGGCGTACCAATCGGGCGTCTCGTATGTCGCAAGAAGCCGCGGGAGGCGGAAGCAAGCACACTCGGGCAGAATCGACCAGACTTCCCTACGCGCGGTCTTCGCGGGAATCTTCTTTCGAACAAACGGACCCGCACCGTCCAAAGAGACAAGCTCCGTGACGCCGCCCTGTCCTCGAGCCAGCAGCTTCTCCACGCGGTAAGCATCGTCGATATTCATGGAGTGCGCGACGAGATCATCGTCGAAATCGCACGGGGAACTCATATGACGCACCTCCCGCCTAACCTATCGTTAGGCATCATCACGCACCGGGAAAAGAGTCTTCTCGCCGAGACGCCACAACTCATCATCGCATTCCTCGCGAGACAGCCCCTCCTTAATGCTCCAAATCACAATGGCATCGCGGCGAACCTTCGGCCAAAGCTCGGACACACCGGCGAGTCGCAGAAGCCGCTGCGTTTCAACGAGGTCGCAACCCAAGCCAAACGCCAGCATGATCGCATTATCGCGACCCGGATAAGACTTGCCCGAGAAAATATCGTACACAACCGTCTGATGCAAACCCGACGCACGAACAACATCGGCGCGCTTGATGCCGCGTTCGCGAAGTAAATCGAACAGGTAATCGGAAAGGCTCCGATCCACCGTCTCGCCCTCGGCCAAATACTCATCGGGACTCGACGCCGCAATAATACGCCGCAGCAAATCCTCTGTCAGACGCTCGACCGGCATTAGCCCCCCAATCCGAACGTACGGAATGCTCAACCCGCTAGATCGCAGCACGACCGTTTGCAGGAGTAACCGTAACCAAAACCAACATGACTATCATAAGCGCGAAACCGGCCCAATCGGCACCGGAAAACGACGTGCCGAGCCAAACGGCGGACACGATCATGGCGCCGAGAGGTTCGAACGCGCCGAGCAGGCCGCCGGTTACCGGCCCCACCATCGACACGCCACGCAGGTACATGCCGAACGCGACGAACGTCCCGATGCAGCCCACGCCTGCAAGCAAAGCGACCCAACCCGCCGCGTCAAGCGCGGGAAATGCAAGCTCGAACGCATCGAGGGGAACCTGGCCGAGAATAACGCCGCTCACCTGCGGCACGATCCAAGAAACGGCGCCGATCGCCGCGCAAACGAACATCGCCAGACCCGTCGACGCGAAACTGCCCCACATCGAAAAGAGCCGCTTCGGATACATCACGTAGAGCGCGACGGCCAACCCGTTCACCATGCCCCACGCCAAACCCGCCGCAGGCAGCGTCAAAACCGACGGGTCCCCCTGAGTTGCTATGAGCCACGTCGCCGCCACGGCGGCGATAAGACCCGCAACTTCACGCAGCTGCGGGAGCTTGCGGGCGATGAGGCAGGTGAACACCATGATGAACACCGAGCCCGACATCTGCAGCACCGTCGCCGTCCCCGCGTTGGTGCAGCTCACGGACATGACGAACGCGAACTGGCTGCCGAAAAGCCCGACGCCGAACACGAGAAGCCGCAGCATCGTGCGACGGTCGCGGAGCATCGAGAGAAGCGTCTTCCGCTGACGCGCGAACAGCACTGCGAGAAACACCAGGCCGGCAGCGAGGGAACGAACCATCGTCACGAACGATGCCTCGATCTCGTAGTTCGCAAACAGAAACTGAGTGCATGCGCCCGAGAACCCCCATAGAAGCGCACCGATGGTCGCGAACACCACGCCTCGGGCAAACGTCTTGCTACCTGCCACGCGCCCCTCCGCCCCGCTCGCGCTCGGCACGCTCGGCGCGACGGGCGGCAAGACGCTCCTTGGCGGCAAGCCCGCGATCAACCGCTGCGGCCTTCCGAGCCGTCCTGGCAGAGACCGTGCGTGAACCCGCCGTAGATCCCGCACGCGACCGCTCGGGCGACCCGGACGAGGCGGGCGCCATCCTCCCCGATCGCGATGCGGCACGTCCGGCAGCGCCGGCGGAAGCGGATCCCGTCCCCTGAGATCCGCCGCGCCCGTCGGAAGAGGCTCCGGTCTTTACGCCGGATGAGGTCTTCCCCTCACCGGACGATACGCTCGCCTCACCTGCGGACGGTCCTCGATCGCTCTCGGGCGTGCCAACCAGCTCATCGAGCAAACGCGCGATCGGGCCGAGCAGGTTATCAGACTCTTCGAGATTAAAGTAACGAACGGGAAGGGTGAGCCTCCCCTTGTCCGCAAGGAAGCGCCCGCCGGCGCGCTGGAGCGTCGTCATCTTCGACGAAGGGACCTCGATCGGCTCGACCACGAGCTTTCCGCCCGTCACCGAAACCGACTTAATGCGATGCTCGTTCGCGAACGCCTTGATACGAGCACGCTCGAACAGGTTGACAGCTGCAGCGGGCATCTCGGGCCGTTTCGATTCCATGTCGGCTCGCAGCGCGTCAACAGCCTCGATCGTCGAAGCGCTCGCTATCTTTCGGTACCACAGCACGCGCTCGTCAGCATCGGGAACGTACTCTTCGGGAAGGTACGTGTGCCCGGGAACGTTTACGGTGATATCCGAAAGCGCAGGCGGAAACGAGTCCATAGAGCCGAGATCGCCTTCCCGCGTGGCGTTCACGGCCTGGTTGAGCATCTGAGCGAACAGGTCGAAGCCGACCGCGCTCATGTTGCCGGACTGTTCCGCGCCGAGAATGCTTCCCGCTCCGCGAATCTCAAGATCGCGCATGGCAATGCGCATGCCGCTCCCGAGGTCTTGATGCTCGTCGATGGCTGTCAGGCGTGCAGCGGCCTCTTCGGTGAGAGACACCTTCTCGGGGAACATGAAGTACGCGTAGGCCTGTCGCGAGGAACGCCCGACCCGGCCTTTGAGCTGGTACATCTGAGCCAACCCGAGCCGCTGGGCGTCCTCGATGATGAGCGTGTTGGTATGCGGGTTGTCGATGCCGCTCTCGATGATGGTCGTCGCAACCAGCACATCGAGCTGCCCTGCGGCGAAGTCCTCCATGACCCGCTCAAGCTGCTCGCGGGTCATCTGCCCGTGGGCGACGCCGACTCGCGCCTCGCCCGCAGCCGCCTCGACGCGTCGCACCGCGTCCTCGATAGAGCGCACCCGGTTGCTCACGTAGTAAACCTGTCCGCCGCGTCCGAGCTCGAGGCGGATCGCCGCCGAAACCACATCGGGATCCCATTCGCCGACATGAACCTCAACGGGACGGCGACTATCGGGCGGGGTCATGATAAGACTCATGTCGCGCACGCCCGAAAGGGACATCTGCATGGTGCGCGGTATGGGCGTCGCGGAGAGCGTGAGCACGTCGATGGACTCGCGCAGGTTCTTCATCTGCTCCTTGTGCCCTACGCCGAAACGCTGCTCCTCGTCGATGATGACAAGACCGAGATCGCGCGGGTTCACATCGCGCGACAGCAAGCGATGCGTGCCGACCAAAACCGAGACCGTCCCCTCGGCAAACCCCTTGAGGGCATCCGCCTGTTGCGCGGGCGTGCGAAAGCGCGAGAGCACTTCAACGCTCACCCCGAAGGGTTCGAAGCGCTCCTTGAAGTTGACGTAGTGCTGTTGGGCCAAAATAGTCGTCGGACAAAGCACCATGACCTGCTTGCCATCCTGCGTGGCCTTGAACGCCGCGCGCAAGGCCACCTCGGTTTTGCCGAAGCCCACGTCGCCGCAGATGAGCCTGTCCATCGGGCGGGCGCTTTGCATGTCCGCTTTCACGTCGGCGATGGCAGCGAGCTGGTCGGGCGTTTCCTGATACGGGAACGCACCCTCCATCTCGCGCTGCCAGGGCGTATCCGGCGAGAAGCGGAAACCCTGCGTGGCCGCACGACGCGCGTACACGTCCACCAAATCGAACGCGAGCTTTTTCGTCGCCTTGCGGGCTTTCGACAGCGCACGCGACCAATCGCTCGTGTTAAGCCTGGTCAAACGCGGGCTCGCACCCTCAGGACCCACGTAGCGCGTCACGCGGTCCAACTGCTCGACGGGAACGAACAGCTTGTCGCCCTCGGCGTACTCAAGCAGCAGGTAGTCGCGCGCGGTGCCATCGATCTCGCGTCGGACGAGCTCTTTGAAAAAAGCGACGCCATGGGCCGCATGCACGACGTAATCGCCCGGCTTGTAGGGAAACGTCACCTCGGTGATATCGACCACGCGACGAGATCGAGCGGCGGATTGGGCCCCCTGCGTGTCGGATATCGAGACAAGCGCGAGCTTCGCCTTGGGGATGATCATGCCCAGGGGAACCGCCGCATCGACGATGTTGACGCACGAACGCCGCAACCTGCGTTTCTCCGCCCCCTTGTTCACAGGGCGACCCGACTCCTCGCCGATGAGCACGGACGCATCGCGAACTTCCTCATCGGATACCCCCGTCAACTCGAGACGCTCCTGAATGGGCAGGCCATGATCGACCATGGCGAGCTTCATGTCCTCGCGCGCACGATAGTTCGGCGCGCTGAAGACGCACGTGTATCCGCCGTCGAGCAGGTTGCGAAGTTTTCCGAACAGCTTGTCGGGCGCTCCCGCCACATCGACGCGCTTGACGGGAAGCTCCTCGTCGACGACCGTGCCCACACGCATGATGGACACGTAGGTCGCCCGCTGGCGACCACCGAAATCGAGCTCCGCGGGCTCCGCGAACAACCCCTTAGTTGAAAAGCCCGTTCCCTTGGCCCGTCCCTGAACCTCCTCAAGATAGTGCGCAGCGTCATCGACGAGAGAACGCGGCTCCACGAGAACCGACAGCACCCCGTCGCCGGCGTAATCGCCGAGCGTGACCGTCCGATCATACAGATAAGGAAGCAAAACGTCCGACCCGTCGAAGCGCAGGCCTCCGTCGAGTTTTTCGAGGATGTCGCGCAAGGCAGGGTTTGTCTGCGCCTGTCGTTCAATCGCCTTGCGCGCACGCGCAAGCGCTATTCGGGTGCAGGAGAACTCGGCGACAGGATACACTTCGACCGATTTCAGCGTCGCGACCGTCTGCCCCGTCGAAGGCACGATGCGTCGGATCTCATCGACCTCATCTCCGAAAAAATCGATGCGGACGGGATAAACGAGATTGCCGGGGTACACGTCGATGACGCCGCCATGAACTGCGAACGTCCCCGGGCCGTCAAGTTCGCCGGTGTTGGCGTACCCGCGCTCCTCCAGCGCCCGCGCAAGATCCCCGAACTCCTCGACGCCGGGCATAACGCCATCGGCGAGGTCGTCCCCTTCGTGAAACGACAACGGAGCTTGAGCGTTCGCCTCGGCAGGCGGCAAAAGACGGACGAGGGATCGCGCAGAAGCGACCACGACGACGCTTCTCCCGCTCGCAAGCGCATGCGCGGCCTCCATGCGCTGGGCGACCACGCGCGCATCGGGGTGCTTGGGCGCAAACGGTTGATCACGACGCTCGGGAAAACGCAGCACGCGATCCTCCCCGACGAAGGCGGCGACGTTTCGCGCGAAAGCAACCGCCGCTTCCTCCCCCGCCACCACCACAAGCGTCGGTTGAGGCTTGTGCGCGAAACGGGCAGCCGTCATGAAGGGTCGCGCGGACGAGGCAACTGCCAACGCCGCGTCCTCGCCACGATCCAGCTTGCCCCAAAATGCATCGAGGCATCCCGATTTTTCAATTTGAAACGCTAGCGAATCAACGAGCATTCGACGCGCTCCCCTCCCTGAGAAACCAAAAACGCAAGCGTGCGAGAATCTCCTCGCACGGAACGAGGGTCCCTCTTTGCACAGCACGAAAAGCCGCGTGAGAACGCGGCTTAGTCTCGTCATTCTACCTTAAGGAAGCCCAAAGCGAACAGGGCAGGTGTCGAATCGCGGGAAACGCTCGGTTTGCAGAAGCTCGGAAGCGCGTGAAGTCCCTTGGAGACTGCGCGCTGCCGCGACGATAGACCAAGACCCGCGCTAGAATTGAAATCGACAAGCGAAGCACCGTAGGAGTTTCCGCCAACGGAGGGGAGAGATATGCCGAGGGAAAACTTAACGACCAAGCGACAACGCGCTCAGGATATCGAGAGAATCATGTTCGAGCATTACGGCGAAGGAGCTTGCTCGCTCGACTACACGACGCCTTTCACCCTGGTCGTCGCCGTCGTTCTCTCCGCCCAATGCACCGACGCGGCGGTCAACAAGGTAACCCCCGCCCTTTTCGAGAAATTCGGAACGCCTGAGTCAATGGCGTCGGCCGGCCCCGCCGAGATCGAG
>ERZ827498.2238-NODE-2238-length-19108-cov-6.007400_pt1 | contig 19108 bp, 20 predicted proteins | sample MGYA00519865_ERZ827498 | MGnify/ENA primary metagenome ERZ827498 (study PRJEB31778, sample SAMEA3449328) | human gut metagenome | biome: human gut; feature: human-associated habitat; material: faeces | place: United Kingdom | collected 2010/2012 ...
GCAGATTCTTTTCGCTTCTGTATCATATTAGGCGCGTAGTTGCGGATTTGAGGTATATACAGCCCATGTCTGATGGCATGGGAAGAGAACTCGCGTATCTGTCTTTACATGCAACTAATCGCTATTTTATCCCGAATTGGGGTAAGTATTGTCTACCCTATGACCGCTGAAGAATTAGCGGAAAGAAGAAACACATGGGAAGAAGAAGTCAAGCAGTTTGAAAAGGAAAAGAAACAATATATAAGGTTTTTCAGACCAGAAATAAAAATAGATTACATTGAATGCAGAACACGTTTTGTGCTGAGTGACAGTATGAAACCAAAAGAATCATCAACATGGTTTGATATGTACTATGACGGGAAAAATCCTCCGATAGTAGAAAGACGGAAGAAGGATTATGAGATATACGGAGTGAAGAAGTAGCTTCATAAAATGAGTATAGGCAAAGGCGGATGTGCAAGATGGAGAGTCTTGGGCATCCGCCTTTTTTGTTGTAGCTGGGATTAAACAAAAAACGATAAAATAGTTGGGGTTTGAAACCAGTGGGCACACTTGGAAAATGGTGTGGTGACGAACAGAATAAAATTATTGGGGCTATTCTATTGGGCTATTTGGACTGGATGATAGAATCAAACCACACGGCCGCTTGTGCCATTGTGTCTCGAAGCTCATCTATAAGTCGCTTGTAATTTTTTTGATTCACGTTTACATGTCGTTCCGGATGTGTGCCATCGATATCGCCGCTGCCAAGATGTATTATGCAAAATGTGCGGTCTGTGTCGTGGCATGCCACCATCCCGCGTTCTTTCAATTTCTCGACAGTTTTATCAAAGTCTTCTGCAGAGGTTGGTATCACCTGCAACACACTCCAGGGATATTCCTGCGCTGTAAGTAGGGTTTGTCCCTTCTGTACAGACACTTTGAATGAATGTATTGTTTTTGATGTTTCCATTTTTATAAAATGAGAATATATTTGTAATGAAATCAATTTCCTGTTTTTCGTTTCTCTGTCATGGTTGCAGGTGGTTGTGGTTATCGATTATATTCCAACGATTTATTTCTTCTTCAGCACATATAATTTCGCAATCTCGCCTTCAGGCTCGTTGCCAAGCGAATCTGTCATGACAATGCTGCTGCCGTCCTTTACCTTATAGAAGGTGTGATCGCCGCTTGAAGGGCGTACAAGCATTAGTACATTGTTGTCAAGCACCTGGAATATGCCACTTGCTTCATCGTGACCGTCCTTGCGATCAATGTAATCTTGCTTTAACTGATAGGTGCTGTCTGGGTTTATAGTAAGCACAGTCTTGATGCCCGGACAGTCTGCTGCAGGGAGAGTTCCCTCGTATGTTCCCGCAACAGAAGTCAAATCCACGGTGCTACTGGCGGCTGCACTGTCTGCCACGTTTGTAGAATCATTTTCTGTCACGCTTGGAGCAGTTTTCTTGTTGTTGCATGAAGAAAGTACTGCGAGAGCAGCAACTGCCAAAATCATAAAATTCTTTTTCATAATTTTCTTGTTAATTACGTATTTCTTGTATGTCTTTTGCAAAAATAGTGCAAACCGAAGGCAATGAAGCTTGTTTCAATTGCTAAGGTGCAGCCTATCTTATGCAAAGATAGTGCAAACCTAAGGCAATGAAGCTTGTTTCAATTGCTGAGGTGCAGCCTATCTTATGCAAAGATACATAATTATATTCTGAATATCCTTCAATTATAACATTTATAAATGTAAAATGATTTGGAAATGAGTACCTGCTACTTGTCTGTCAGACGAATGCATTCATTTTTGTTTTAAATTGGAATACAGAAAGAGCAATAGACATTTTATTCTGTAGGTTTCACCACAACTCTCCACTCCATAAACTGCTTGGTCGTTTCTCCGCTATGATGGTCGAGAAAGAGGCTATGGGCGGTGTCAAGTTTAGCAATTGACTGCATGTCGTCGGCATCGAGTTTGAAATCGAAGAGGTTCAGATCCTCTTCCATGCGTTCCTTGTGAACAGTCTTCGGGATGATGATTACGTCGCTTTGCAACTGCCAGCGCAATGCTATTTGTGCAGCAGTCTTTCCGTACTTCTTGCCAATCTGGGTGAGGGTAGGGTTGGTGAACAGTCCGTTCTTTTCTTCATAATTGTAAAATCTTATAGTTGTTATTTTATCTTGTTATATTCCTCATCGCTCACAGCCTCCTGCCACTCGTTGGATGTGTTCTCTCCAGGTATTTCAAAAGCGAGGTGGGCAAACCAGCTATCTTTTGCAGCACCATGCCAATGCTTCACGTTGGCTGGAATATGAATGACTGTACCAGGGCGAATCTCCTGTGCAGGCTTGCCTTCCTCCTGAAACCAGCCACGTTCGGCAACACCTACCAGCATTTGCCCGCCACCCTTTGTAGCGTGGTGCGTGTGCCAGTTGTTACGGCAACCAGGCTCAAAGGTAACATTGAAGAAAGGTATCTGACTGTCGGATATTTTCGCAAGATAACTGTTGCCTTTGAAGTATTTGGCGTAAGCGGTGTTGGGTTCGCCAATAGGGAAAATCATCTCACGCTGGAATGCAGCTTTGGCGTCGTCACCTTTCACGTCTTCGCTCCACACTTCCTTAGCCAAGTTGAATGCAGCCCAGGCTTTTGGCCAGCCAGCATAGAAGGCGATGTGAGTGATAATCTCTGCCGCTTCCGTGCGAGTGATGCCGTTATTCTTTGCCGACTGCAGGTGGAATTTCAGCGAGCTGTCGGTTATTCCTTGACTGATGAGCGAAGTGATTGTTACCAAACTGCGATCGCGCAATGAAAGCAAGTCATTGCGACTCCATACTTCTCCGAAGAGAATGTCGTCGTTGAGGTGGGCAAACTCAGGTGCAAACTCACCCAGCTGGGTGCGCCCTGCTGTCTGTACTATTTTCTGTTGTGCCATTATATTGAATGAAATAGTCGTTAATACTATGAATGTTGCAACTTTTTTCATAAAACCTATTGTCTTCTGCCTATTGGTATAACTCTTTGTATTTACGCGGTCTTGCGATATTCGCTTGGGGTCTTGCCCGTCTGAGCCTTGAAAAAGCGGACGAAGTGCTGAGGATATTCAAAGCCGAGACGTTGACTGATTTGCGTTATGCTGAGAGCCTCATCAACAAGCAGTTGTCGGGAAGCCGTAAGCACTCGGTCATTAATCATGCTTTTTGCGGTTCTACCTGTCTCTGTTTTAATCAATTCGCCGAAATATTTAGTAGAATAACAGCATTTGTCTGCAAAGTAGGCTACGGTAGGCAGGCCCTCATGCTCCGCTTTCTGAACAATGTAGTCATCGAGCAGAGAAACGAACTTCTTTACCACCGAATGATTTATCTCCTCACGTGTGATGAACTGGCGGTCGTAGAAACGCATACAGTAGTTCAGCAGCAACTCGATATTTGAAACAATGAGTTCACGCGAATGTTTGTCTATAGGATGCTGTAGTTCCTGCTTAATCATTGAGAGAACATCACGGAATATATTGACCTCGGCAGCGGATAGGTGTAACGCTTCGTTGCTTGTATAGTCGAAGAACTCATATCGGGAGATGGTTTTGCCAAGTTGGGTCCGATTGAGCAAGTCGGGATGGAATGCCAATACCGTATATTTGGCAAACGGAACTCCAGGAATGGGTTCCACCTTAATCGACTGTCCTGGAGCAAACGTGGTTACGGTCATTTCGTCAAAATCGTATTCTGTTCTGCCGTATGACAATTTGCAACCCTTGTTTTCTTTCAGAAAGATGGCATAAAGTCCGTAGTGATGCACAGCTTCCAGTATAGGAGAGGTATTCTCTACACGCACAACGCTTACCAGGGGATGAAGTGTTTCCACCCCTATGTAGTCGTTGAAATTCTGTATGGTATTAAAGAATAATTCCTTCATAATCCTATGCTTTAACATTTCTTGGGTGCAAAGATACGCACATTCTCCAAAAGAGCTTATACCTGATTTTCGGAAGATGTTACCATTATTGCAGTTTGTTATCATTTATACTTAAACACCTTTACCATATCCTTGTCGCCACCAACGAGCTGGCTGCATTTATTCAACATACCAGTATCAATGAAACCGCATTTCTCCATGACTCTTCCCGATGCAGGATTGCCTGTAAAATGGTCTGCCCAGATGTTTTCAAAATGTTTCACGTTGATGCAGTAGTCAAGCATCAGCTTTAAGGCTTCGGTGCAGATTCCTCTGTTCCAATAAGGCTTTCCTATCCAGTAGCCCACCTCGCAGTCGTTTTCTCCGATAGGGATGTTGCTGGTTTCATGGGTGTAGTAGCCGATGCAGCCGATAGCCTCGCCAGTCTCTTTCAACACAATCGCCCATGTCGTTTCATTATGGAAGAATGTCCGGATTATCTCCCGACTTTCTTCTACAGACTTATGCGCCGGCCATCCTGCACGAGGTCCAACATCAGGGTCGGAGGCGTACTTGAAGAGCGCCTCTGCATCTGATTTCTCCCAATAGCGAAGTAAAATTCTTTCTGTTTCCATCAGATTATATCAATGTTTTGCTGTCTATTTACTTTGTGTGCTTACCCAAGCCAGTCGGTGAAGATAAGTATACATTCGTGCACCTTCTCAAAGAATTTCCCTATCCGGCGCTTGATGCCCTTCCAATAAATCCCATTCTTTTTAATGCTCATATACTTCGTTCTTTATTCCATTCAATGTTATCGTTTCTTTTCCAGCTCTTGCAGGCTTTCGAGTTTCTTTGATTCGAGGAAGTCGTAGATGCCACCGAGGTGTTCGCGGACGCGACCGTGGCCGAACTCGTAGACCTTGGTGACGAGTCCGTCAAGAAAGTCGCGGTCGTGACTAACCACGATGAGGGTGCCGTCGAAGTCCTGCAGGGCTTGTTTAAGAACGTCTTTAGTGCGGAGGTCGAGGTGGTTTGTTGGCTCGTCGAGGATGAGGAGGTTCACTGGTTCGAGGAGGAGTTTGAGTATAGCGAGTCGTGTGCGCTCGCCACCGGACAGCACTTTCACTTTTTTCGTGGAGTCTTCGCCTCCGAACATAAAGGCTCCGAGCAGGTCGCGTATCTTATTGCGTATCTCCCCCTTTGCAACGTCATCAATGGTCTGGAAAACGGTAAGTTCACCGTCGAGCAGCGATGCCTGGTTCTGAGCGAAGTAGCCAATCTGTACGTTATGTCCGAGGTTGAGTTGTCCTTGGTTTTGCAGTTGTCCCATGATACACTTCACGAGTGTTGATTTTCCTTCGCCGTTGCGACCTACAAAAGCTATCTTATCGCCGCGTTCTACGGTGAGGTTCACACCGCTGAATATTGTTTTGTCATCGAAAGCCATGGCTACGTCGCTCATCTGCACGGGGTAGGCACCGCTTCGTGGGCTTGGTGGAAACTTTAGGCGAAGGCGGCTTGTATCCTCTTCGTCCACTTCTATGAGTTCGAGTTTCTCAAGCATTTTTACGCGACTCTGTACCTGAAATGTCTTTGAGTACGTACCTTTGAAGCGTTCGATAAAGTCCTTTGTTTCAGCAATCATCTTCTGCTGCTCTTCGTATTGCTTCATCTGTTGCTCGCGTCGTTCCTTACGCAGTTCGAGGTAGTGACTGTAAGAAGCTTTGTAGTCGTAGATGCGTCCCATGGTCACTTCGATGGTGCGTGTGGTGATGTTATCGACAAATTTGCGGTCGTGACTGATGACGACTACGGCTTTGGAACTATTGATTATGAAATCCTCAAGCCAACCGATAGACTCGATGTCAAGGTGGTTTGTTGGCTCGTCGAGTAGCAGTACGTCGGGCGACTTTAGCAGGAGTTTAGCCAGTTCGATGCGCATACGCCAACCTCCAGAGAATTCACTTGTAGGACGATTAAGTCTGGCGTTCGAAGCCGAGTCCGAGAAGGATCTTCTCTACGTCTTCCTCAAAGTGCGTCATGTCAATGGCATAGAACTTCTCCGATAGAGTTGATACCTTCTCTATGAGTTGCATATAGTCATCGCTCTCATAGTCGGTACGTGTTGTGAGTTCGGTATTTATGCGGTCTATCTCAGCCTGAATCTCATGCAGATGTGCGAAAGCCTGGCATGTCTACTCAAAGACGGTACGTCCGTCTTCCGTCATAAGGTGCTGTGGAAGGTAAGCTATGACACTGTCCTTGGGGGCTGAGATTTTTCCACGGGTAGGTTGTCTTACACCTGCCAGGATTTTCAACAATGTACTTTTCCCCGCTCCATTTTTACCCATCAGGGCGATACGGTCTTTTTCGTTGATAACGAAAGATATGTCACTGAATAAAGTAGTTCCGCCGAATTCTACGGCCAGTCCGTCTATAGAAATCATTATATATTTTTTTAATGAGCTGCAAAGATAGTGCAAATCTATTATTTTTTATATCTTTGCCCCTATATAAACAAAACGCATAGGTCATGGAAATAGAAAAAGTGTCAGGAGATTACCGTCCGCTTATTCTGGTTGCGGAAGATGATGATAGTAACTTTAAACTGATAAAGGCTATTATCGGCAAGAAATGCGAGATACTATGGGCAAAGAATGGTGAGGATATTGTAAATTTGTTCGAAGAGAATCGCGACAAGGCGGAAGCTATTCTGATGGATATAAAAATGCCTATTATGAACGGGCTGGATGCTACGGTGATTATTCGCAAGAAGGATAAAGAACTTCCCATCATCATGCAGACCGCTTACGCCTTTACTGCCGACCGCGAAAAAGCCTTGGAGTGCGGAGCCTCGGAAGTGTTGGTAAAACCCATCACTCTGTCTGCTTTGCGTACATGTCTGAGCCGTTATTTACCCAAATTGGTTTGGTAAGGCTTTACTGATAATAAAAAGGGAACCGGATGACTAAGTAATGAATATATCATCCGGTTTCCTTCTTTTTATTCTTGTGCATTGTCTTTTCTCTCTTCCATCTTCTTTTTTACAAATTCGATTTTGAGATTGGCTTCTTCCATATTCTTCTTTATTTCCGTCATGGATGACAGCAGTTGTGCCAGTTCGTAGATGCTGGCAAGGGCCTGGCGGTCGGCGGCAGTCATGGTGATGGAATAGGGGCGTTCCCCTTGATAGTTGACTTTGATATTCTTGTCCTTGTTCAGATAAAGGAACCCCATGACGTTTCCGTCTTCTCCCAGTTTGAAGTCTGCCTTTTCAATCTTTTCACCGAGGTCAGTGGTTTCGTAGCTGTCTTTGGCGGCGGGTGTTTCGGCAAAACTACCGTCGGGAGCAGTGACTTTGACGGCCACATGGTGGATATTATGGGCTCCGCAATAAATGGAAGTCATGCTCATGACTCCGTTTTCGTCTACCTGGAAGCGAAGGAAAGAGCGATGCAGATTTTTTTCTATCACTTGGGAAGGATGAAGGTAATTGCCGATATTCTGGTATTCGGCATCTTTTTCAAAGGTGTATTTCCCTTTGATTGCATCGAAATCCTTTTGCTTGGCTTGAAGCATACTGTCCAGATAGACCAGGCTCTTTTCCTGCTCTTTCAGTTCCACTTCCTGCATCAGGCCGATGCCTGCACGGCGAGTTTCAAACGCTTTGGGATAGAGCATCTTGATGCTGTCAATCAGAATCTTCGCTTCATTGTAGTTGCCGAGTTCAAACGCTTCGCGGGCAGCTTGTAGTTTTTCACCAGCCTTCTTCTCCACATCTTCGCAAGAGAAGAGTGTACAGCATAGGCATGCAAGGAGTATTACTTTTTTCATATTTGTTGTTCTTGGAGTTAGAGTCCACAAAAATAGAAATAATATCTTTATCTTTGCAGCATTTTAATGTGCAAATGTGCTAATAGACCATTAACACATTTGCGTATTCATTACATTAGCGCATTATTTATGATAGATTTGACGGCAGAAGAACTGAAGCAATATTTTAGTGATGATATATTCAAGCGGATATCCGAAACGGCTGATGAATTGGGATTGGAATGTTACGTAGTCGGTGGATATGTACGTGATATTTTCCTGCAACGTCCTTCCAAGGATATTGATGTGGTGGTGGTAGGCAGTGGCATTGCCATGGCCGAGGCGCTGGGTAAGCGTCTGGGGCGTGGGGCGCATGTTTCCGTCTTCAAGAATTTCGGTACGGCACAATTGAAGTACTATGGTACGGAAGTTGAGTTTGTGGGTGCAAGAAAAGAATCGTATACACACGATTCCCGCAAGCCTATTGTAGAGGACGGTACATTGGAGGATGACCAGAACCGCCGTGATTTTACCATCAATGCACTGGCTGTTTGCCTGAACCGGGTGCGTTATGGCGAGTTGGTCGACCCCTTTGGCGGTATTGGAGACTTGAAGGAAAAGACCATCCGGACTCCCCTCGACCCTGATATAACTTTCAGTGATGACCCTTTGCGCATGATGCGCTGTGTCCGTTTTGCCACCCAGCTGGGATTCTATATTGACGATGAGACATTCGATTCTCTGGAGCGTAATCGCGAACGCATCTCCATCATCTCCAAAGAACGCATTGCAGACGAACTGAACAAAATCATCTTGTCACCTATTCCGTCTAAGGGATTCATTGAGCTGGACCGCTGTGGTCTGCTGGAACTGATATTCCCGGAACTTGTCAGGCTGCAAGGCGTGGAGACGCGCAATGGACGCGCCCATAAGGACAATTTCTACCATACGCTCGAAGTACTCGACAACATCAGCAAGAAGACCGACAACCTTTGGCTACGCTGGGCAGCTCTTCTGCATGATATAGCCAAGCCTGCCACCAAGCGTTGGGAACCCCGTGCGGGCTGGACGTTCCATAACCATAATTTCATTGGCGAGAAGATGATACCCGATATTTTCCGCAAGATGAAGCTCCCTATGAATGAGAAGATGAAATATGTGCAGAAAATGGTGAGCCTGCACATGCGTCCCATTGTGATAGCGGATGATGTAGTGACCGACTCGGCAGTGCGTCGTCTCTTGTTTGAGGCAGGTGATGATATAGACGACCTGATGACACTGTGCGAAGCCGACATTACTTCCAAGAATATGGAGCGTAAGAAACGCTTCCTTAATAATTTTCAGTTGGTACGCCAGAAGCTGAAGGATTTGGAGGAACGCGACCGTATCCGTAATTTCCAGCCTCCGGTCAGTGGTGAAGAAATCATGAAGACTTTCGGCCTTTCTCCTTGCCAGCAGGTAGGTGCCTTGAAGAGTGCCATTAAGGATGCCATTTTGGACGGCATCATTCCCAATGAATACGAAGCCGCCCGTGCATTTATGTTGCAACGGGCGGAGAAGATGGGGCTTAAGGAGTTATGAGTTATAAGTTGCATGTTATGTACCATGCGTTATAACTCATAACTTATAACTCTTCTTTTTCTACTTGGAACTTGCGGCTTACTTTCATCAGGTTGATGGTGTAGGTCACTACGTTCTGGGCTTCTTGTATCATAGTCAGGTATACCATGCTGACTTTGATGCTGCCGCTCTGGCTTTGGATGCGTTGCAGCTCTTCGCGTTTCAGGTGAGACAACTGTCCGTTGAGGTCGTTGGCTTTGCGAATCTCTGTTTCCAGTTCATCATAATTGTTCGTTTCCAGCTTGTGGCGGCATACTTGTAACAGATAGCAGATGTCTTCGGCTACGTCTGTAAATTCTCCTTTCTGAATGGCATCCAGCGGATTGAAGTTATTGTCTATGTGCTCTAAGCAAGGTTCGCAAAGACGGCCTACGCTGTACACCAGTTCGCTGGCAAAGTCGTTGCCTTGATAGTAATAGAGTCCTTTTTCCAGTACGGTATTGTTGTCGAGACGGCACATGGCAAGTGTTCCGGTACGCTTCATCTGCTTGATGAGTTGTTTTTCGAATTTTACTGAGCCCATGGCACGACGCAGTCCGCGTAGATTCTCGTGTAGGAAGGAAGTGACGGTACGTTCAAAATTCTCTTCTGTGAATTCCATAATCTTCACCAGTTCTTCACGGGTATGCTTGCGGAGCAATTCGATGACTTCATTGTTGTCCGTACTCTTCATCAACTGTTTCAGGGTCTCGTTGCCTTTTTCTTTCTCCTTGCGCTTTTTGTACATCACTTGGCTACGAATCAGCATGAAGACTGCCAGACCAATCAGTGCCAGGATGGCAACCGTACCGCCGAAATGGATAATCAGTGCTACGAAGAAACAGATGGTGAACGCTGCTCCGGCAGTGATGAACCAACCGCCGATAACGCTGAGCACACCCGTAATGCGGAATACCGCCGAATCACGTCCCCAGGCACGGTCGGCAAGCGATGTACCCATGGCTACCATAAAGGTGACGTAAGTGGTGGAAAGGGGAAGTTTCAAGGAAGTTCCCAAGGCGATGAGCAGACCAGCCAATACGAGATTGACGGAGGCGCGAACCAAGTCAAAAGCGGCGCCGTCGGCTATGATGGCTTCATCCTTCTGGAAGCGTGTGTTCATCCACCGCTTGCTGCTTTCGGGCATCGTTTTGGATATTCCGTTAGCCAGAGTCATGCTGAAGCGTACCAGCGTACGGGCTATCGGGGTACTTCCGAAGTTCTCTTCACCGTCATCCTGGCGGGCAAGGTCCACGGAAGTCTTGATAACGTTGTGGGCTTTCTTGGATGTGCAGAGTGCATAAACCATAATGGCGCCTGCACCGATAAGGAAATACCACGGGGTTTTGGCTGCACCGAGGAGTGAGGACATCAGGAATCCGTCGGGGCCGGCGGCCGTACCATTGGCTGTATAGTCAATAAATGAGGAATATCCTGCGAGGGGGACACCGATAAAGTTCACCAAGTCATTGCCGGCAAAGGCAAGAGCGAGGGCGAAAGTACCCATCAGAACCACTACTTTGAAGACATTTATCTTGCACCAATGCAGTATCTGCATCAGTATGGTGAAGAATACAAAGAAACCGGTTATCAGCAATGCGGTATTGTCGTGTATCCATTGCTTGTTTTCAGGGGTCATGAATGAGCTGTCTTTCAGCCCTTTTATCAGCATGAAGTAGATGATGCTGGTGGCAGCTATACCACCGAACAGCGCGATGCTGTATTTCATGTTCTTCTTGTAGTTGAAGGTGAACACGATACGTGCCAGCCACTGTACCAGCATACCGAAGAAGAAGGCAATGGCTACGGATACAAAAATGGCCATGATGACAGACAGTGCCTTGTCTGTATTGATGAGGTCGCCCAGTCCCAATGTATCGCTGTTATAGACCTTGATGAGCGCCAGTGCGAACGTACCTCCCAGCAGTTCGAACACCATGGATACAGTGGTGGAGGTAGGCATTCCCATAGTGTTGAAGACATCTAATAGCACGACGTCCGTCAACATGACGGCAAGCAGAATGCACATGATTTCGGCAAAGTAGAAGTGCTCCGGTTGATAGATGCCGTGTCGTGCAATGTCCATCATGCCATTGCTGAGTGCCGCACCGATGAAGACGCCAATGCCTGCAATGAACAGTATGGTTTTGAAAGATGCTGCCTTTGCTCCGACAGCCGACTGAAGAAAATTGACCGCATCATTACTGACACCTACCACGAGGTCGAAAATCGCGAGTACGAACAGAAAGATGACGATACCCAGATAAATTGTTTCCATAGACATGTATTTTATTTCCGGCTGCAAAGGAAAGAGTTTGGTGTTGCAGGGAAATGTCATACATGTTACAGAAATGTTACAAATGTTTTGGAATAGAATGGTATTGTGCTAAGAGCGATTGCTCTTATTCTCCCAATAATCATTAATGTTAAGCATTTAAGAGTAACAATATAAGTATAATAGAAGAGTGGATGCTTTTGTGTTTCGTATTTGGTTATTTCTATGTTAAGCAGCCAAATTACTAGTTAATTGTTTGCAGATGTCGAGAATTCTTGCGAATATTGCATACAAGTTGTGTGTAGAATTGATTGTAATTAGAACTTTGATATTAAAAATCAAAGATGTATGTAACTTTTTTAATTCATTTATTAAATAAATGAATTCTACCAACGAGTATAGAAATATGAAAAACCATTTTTGTTTAAACCTATTCTTCTTACTATATTTGTTTTTTTGTGCTGGATGCAAGCAGCATATCTCAGATAGTGCTGCTAAGGTAAATGAGGCATTGTTTACTCAATTAGATAGTCTGATAGATAATTCTGATAAACTTATTTTGCAGAAAGAGGAGCGAATAGAGGCGTTGAAGCATTCACTAAGACAATCTAAGGCATTTGAGAAACAGTATGAACTTAATCAGGCTATTTATCAAGAATATCGCGTGTATGATGCAGATTCGGCTATGAAGTATACTACACAAAGCCTTGATTTAGCACGACAATATCATGATAAGAATCGTGAGATTGAATCTTTATTAGGTATTGGTTTTGTTTATACGGCTAATGGCTTGCTTAGTCAAGCCTCTGAAGTAATGCATTCACTCTGTTCTTCCAGTATGCCTCGCTACTTACGTTCGCGTTATTATGGTCAGATGCGTACTCTCTGCTCGCGGTTGCAACTCTATTCATTAGGTGATGATGCATTACATGAGCATTATGGTCAACTTTATGCGTTATATTCAGATTCAGTATTGCAGACGGCCACTCCTGACGAGCCACGCTACCTTTATAGCCGTGTGTGGAAATATCAAGATGTTCCCGGTGCACAACGTATTGCCATTAGGGATGAGTTGGAAAAGGAAAAACAACGTCTTCTACCTAATAGTCGTAATTATTCTATTTTAGCTTATAACTTGGCTCTACTTTATGAAAAAGAACACAACCATACCAAGTGGCTGGAAAATATGATTCTCTCAGGTATTGCTGATGTATATGCTGTGAATCGTGATATTGGTTCGTTGTATGCATTGGCTTCCTATTTATATGAACAAGGTCAGTTGGACCGAGCCTATCGTTATAGTACTTATTGTTCTGATATCGGTATAACTTTTAAGAGCCGTGTACGACTGCTTCATCAGCAGAAGTTGCAGAGAAGGATACATCAAAGCTACATTGAACGTGATCATATGCAACAGAAGCAGCTAAAGCTATTCCTTTTATTTATTAGTTTTCTCACTATTGTATTGCTGATAGCTCTTTTCTTTTTGAGAAGGCAAACAAGAAGACGTAGGAAAGCTTTGGTTGAGCTACATGTGGCCAATGGTAGATTGAAGAGTCTTAATAGTGAACTGCAAAAGCTCAATTTGGTTCTACGTGACACAAATTATATTAAGGAGGAGTATATTGGTCAGGTATTCAAACTTTGTTCATCCTATATTTGCCGTATGGAGGAGTATCGTAAAAAGTTAAACCGTAAATTAAAGGCTGGGCAACTTGAAGATTTAAAGAAGATGATTAGTTCTACTTCTACCATGAGCGATGAAATGAAGGATTTTTATGAGAAATTTGATTCCATTATTCTACATTTATACCCTGATTTTGTAGAGCACTTCAATAGTTTGCTACGTCCCGAAGAACATATTGAAGTGAAGTCTGGGCGGCTTAATACAGAACTTCGTATTCATGCTTTGATACGAATGGGGGTAACGGATAGTGAGAAGATTGCAGAATTTTTGCACTGTTCACTGCAAACCGTATATAATAATCGTTCTATAACTTTAAATAAATCTTCGCTCAGTAAGGAGGAATTTCTTCGAGCTGTGAAAGAGGTTTGTAAAAAGTAATTTGAAGACTGAGCGTTTCTCTCATTTTTTACCCACATGTATATAGATAATTGCCATTCAATAGCTTAATACTATCGAATGGCAATTATCTATATACATGTTTTTGATTACCGATTTAATTTAAATCACTACTGAAAATCTATTGAGTCTGTCTGTAATTGAAAGATAATCAGTAATATATAACTTTGTGAATTTACCAAATCCTCTACCAGTGAATATAATCGGTTGTTACATTGTCTAATTTTGCTCTCGAGATTTTTTACACACAAGTTCCTATTAACTTAAAAATGTAATTTATGAAAACCAGACAAAAATCGAGAGACGCAAGTGGTATTTTGCTTGTCTGTCTTATGTGGATGCTGTCACTTTCAAGCTCACTTCATGCACAGACATGGAATATTAACGGAAATGTGACAGATGAACAAGGAGAACCGATAATCGGTGCCAATGTAGTGATACAAGGTACGGGTACGGGCACCATTACCGATGTAGAAGGAAACTTTAAACTCGCTTCAGTGACTAAGGGGGCGGTAATGGAGATAAGTTTCATTGGGTATATATCCAAGACATTGCAGGTGAAAGACGCATCATCGTTAAAGATTGTACTGAAAGAAGATAACCAGGCACTGGATGAGGTGGTAGTAGTAGGTTATGGTGTACAGCGCAAAAGTGATCTTACAGGTTCGGTTGCTTCAGTTAACTCGGATGTACTTGAAAGTCGCCCACAAGCTAATTTGATTCAATCTTTGCAAGGAGCAGTTCCAGGATTGAATATTAGTGTGACGGGTAGTAATGCTGAAGGTTCGTCTACTACTACACGTATTCGTGGTAACAACTCCATTACGGCCGATAATAAACCTCTTGTTATTCTTGATGGAATACCTTTTGATGGTCCATGGTCGGAAATCAATCCCAATGATGTAGAGAGTATAGAAGTATTGAAGGATGCCTCTTCAGCAGCCATTTATGGTGCTCGCGGTTCTAACGGTGTAATCCTTATTACTTCTAAGCGCGGTAAGAAAGACAGATTGACGGTATCATACGATACTTATGTTACTATTGACCAGCCTATCAATTTACCTCGTATGATGAATGGCAAAGAATTCTATAAGTATAAATCTGAAGCTTTCAAGGCTACCAATACTACTCCTCCTACAGAAGAGAATCCTGAACCTTGGTTAGATAACTTTACTCCTACTGAATTAGCTATGTATGCTGCCGGTCAGAGTACTGATTGGATGAAGTTGGCAACACAGACCGGTATAAAACAACAGCATAACCTTTCTTTCCGTGGTGGAGCTAACAAAACCAGCTATTTCATTTCATTGAACTATACGGATGTGAAAGGAACTGCGGTAGGCAATGAGTTCAAGCGTTATAATGTACGTTTCAATCTTGATCAGGAGTTTAATAGTTGGTTGAAATTTTCTACTACTACACAGTTAGGTCGCTACGATCGTAGTGGTAGCAGTGCTTCTTTTTGGCGGGCTATAAAACAAGTTCCGTTGGGACGTGCTTATAACGAGGATGGTTCACTTACACTTTCTGCTACTGAGGACTCCTCTTCAGCTTTCAGCATTAATCCGTTGGGATCTCTTAATAATAAGACAAAAGATATTCGTGCAAAGGTTATCACTAATAATGTGCTTGAGGTAAAGTTTCCCTTTATTAAAGGGCTGAGCTATAAATTGAATACAGGCTTCACTTACCAAAACAGCTCCTATAAGAATTATCAAGGTTTGGATACCTACGAAGGAGCTAGTGCTAATGGCGTATTGAATACTGATGACTGGCATTCAGAAGAATGGATTTTGGAGAATATTATTTCTTATCAACGTGAATTTGGCAAACATCGTATATTTTTCACAGGATTATATTCTGCTCAAAGCAAGGAATATGAACAGAATACAATGGAAGGTAAGAATTTTCCCAATGATGTGATGTATTATTACCAGATTTCTAAAGCTGCCACAATGTCTGGTAATTCCAATTATTATAAAGAAAATCATATTTCACAAATGGGGCGTTTGAATTATACTTATGATGATCGTTACTTGTTAACTCTTACTGCTCGTCGTGATGGTTACTCCGCTTTTGGTGAAAGTTCTAAATTCGGCGTTTTTCCTTCAGCCGCTATTGGATGGAATATTTCCAATGAATCTTTTTTTAAAGACAAGCCTATAAGTGAAACCATTAGCAATCTGAAATATCGCTTGTCATGGGGTAAAAATGGCAATGAGGCTATCAGTGCTTATAGTACACTACCTAATCTTTCAACTTACAATTATCTGAATGATGATCATACTGCACAGTTTGGTTTCTATCCGTCGAAGTTAGCTTCGCCCGGTTTAGGTTGGGAAACTACTACATCTATTAATACTGGCTTTGATATTGCACTTTGGAATGGACGTATTCAGAGTTCATTTGATATTTATTGGTCTAAAACCAAAGATTTGCTGCTTTCCCGTTCTATTCCTACCATTAATGGTACTGGCTCTATTACTGAGAATCGTGGACAGACCCGTAATCGTGGTTTTGAATTCCAGATAACTTCTAATAACATTACACATAAGAGTTTTAGCTGGAGCACCTCTTTCAACCTCTCACACTATCGTTCGGAGATTGTAGATGTTGGTTTGTATGATGCTAATGGAAAGCCGGTTGATGATGTGGCTTCCAAGTGGTTTATTGGTGAACCTATCAATGTGAACTATGATTATAAAATTATCGGTGTATGGCAGATTGCTGATCCGTCTAACCCGACAGGGCAGCAAGATCCTAACTATCGTAATTCGTATCCTGGATATGTGAAATACCTTGATGTAGATGGTAACGATATTACAACGGCTGATAAGACTATTATAGGGTCGGCTATTCCTAAAGTAAATATGAGTTTGATGAACACTTTTGAGTACAAAAACTTCACTCTGAGTGTGTTCTTAACGGCTCAGTTAGGACAAACCCATCTGAATGCCTTGTATGATACAAGCCATAATTCATATCGCCAGAACCGCTTTTTGGTGGATTTTTGGACTCCAGAGAATCCTACGAATAGCTATCCGAAAAATAGTTTGAATAGTGATGTGAATCCAGAGGGAGCCAGTTTCTATGAAAAGACAGATTTCTTACGTATTTCCGACGTTACATTGGGTTATAATTTCCCACAACAATGGTTGCGTCGTACTTTCATCAAACGGCTCAATCTTTACATGAACATTAAGAATTTGGCTACAATAACTGGCTGGACAGGTATGGATCCGGAATTTCTCAATGATCAATTTAAGGGGGGAGAAACGATGCGTGTCAAAGTTCGGTCGGTCTGAAAATATCTGATTGCTTTGGTTTTCAAAGCGTTAGAACGGGGTAGGAGTGAGCTGGGTGGAAAAACGAAGCGTTTACATCGCTTTACATCGAGCTTACATTTGAACCTTGTTTGAACGCCGTTCAAATGAATCTCTTTACATTAGGAGTGGAGTAGGGGAGAATTCAGGCAGTATGGTATTATTTCACTCCGATGCTTTGCCCAGGCCATACTTCCATATACAAAGATAACCAAATGGTGTAATTTATGCAAGTGGAGTAGGGGAGCGCTTCGCTTCTCTCCTATTTTTATTTATTAAAATTATTCCATATAGCTGATATTTGGTATATTTGCAGTGAAATAAATACTATATATCATGAGTAAAGTTATCCATGTACATTTGATTTTTGAGAAAAAGAACATCTACTTTGGTAGTATATCGGCCATTTTTGAAACTCTGACGGAGAAACAGGTCGGAATCACTAAGAGTAGTCTTTTACATGCTGGACTGGTTGATGACATTGCCAAATACACGAAACGTGCAATGATTATTCAGTCTCGCTTGATAACATGTACCAGAAAGGGATAAAATGCCTTAGAACGCAATTAAAAGCCGCAAAAGCGGCTTTTTTTGCCCTTATAAGTGTCAAACTATGATGGAAGGCTGTATTTATCCGTTTGAACGCTTTGAACGTCTTAAAAAGTGGAAAGGTTATTCACTTGCTTATTCATTTGGTTATTCATTTAAGCTATTACAAAAACGAAATGTTTTGATTGCTTATTCATTTGGTTATTCATTTTTGTGCCTATTTTGTTCTAATAAAACGGGGAAATATCTTTTTTTTATTTGGTATTCATCGGTTTTTATAATATTGTAGGGGGTAAATTGTATATAGATAATATTTATTTACTCCCCTGTATTTTTATATATTCTGCTGTAAAATAGTGATTTAACTGTTTTTACCTCCCTTTCCCCATAAAACACGTTTTAGATGGCATTGGCAACCGTAGAATCGCTTGCATCCGAAACACGCCCCGACTTGTCCTGTTTAAGTTGTGTAATTGTCTGTTTGAGCATCCCTATTTCCTCTGCCATTTCTCGAATGGTGGAGTCTTTTTCCCTTAAAACATCCAGAAGCTCCCTAAAATTATTGTTAGCTGTTTCTGGAGGAGCTGTTTCCGTTACTACTGGTGTAATTTTTTCGGCTTCTATATCTTTTAAAAGAAAGTCGTCGATTGATATTCTAAAAAACTTAGATATTTCACATAACAAACTCAATTTAGGTTCTGTATTACCCAGTTCATAGTTTGACATTGTACCTTTTTTGATGCCCAGAAACTCAAATTCATCTAATTTAAGTCCCCTACTCTCCCTTAGATATCTAAGATTCTTAGAAAAAACGCTCATAAATCTAAATTATTTGGATTAACACTTTGTTGTCTAAGAAACTTAGACTATATTTGCCACGTGATTAAAGTTTAAACACGCCCCAAAGCTACAAAAAAGGCTTGAGGTAACAATGAGAATTTAAAAAGAAGCAAAATGGAAGTAAAATTTAAAAAGGGACAAAGTGTGAGAATCACCAAGAGAAATGGTGAGATCATTGATGGTATAGTTCGTGACTGGGATTATAACATTTGTACGTTCGTGCGGGAATATAATATCGATTATATGAAAAATGGTCAGGTTTGGACTGTAATATGTGTTCCGGAGGATGCGATAAAGGAGCTTTAATAATTTTCTCGGGCAGTTAGTTCAGCTGGTAGAACAAACTAAACTCCTATAATGGAGAGGTTATGGTCCGCGGTTCGAATCCGCGACTGCCCACTACGATAATTTAAATATTAGATAGTATGAAAGAACGAATAGTTGTAGAATACGGTGAGGTGAATAAAATTGCCGAACTGATGGGCTGTACAAACGTGATGGTGAGTCATGCGCTTGCCTTCCGTAAGAACAGCAAACTGGCCCGTTCCATTCGTAAGCTCGCCATTGAGCGCGGTGGATCCAAAGTAGGTGGTAATCCTCAAAATACAAGTAGCCATGAAAAATGATTTGATGACATTGTTCAGCGACCAGCTGCACTGGTTTGCTCGTCTGAAACGAAAACAGCGCTTTTGCGTGCTTTACTTCTGTCTGAGTTTCGGGATCCTGCTTTCCCTGGTCTTTGA
>ERZ827498.2249-NODE-2249-length-19032-cov-3.826685_pt1 | contig 19032 bp, 27 predicted proteins | sample MGYA00519865_ERZ827498 | MGnify/ENA primary metagenome ERZ827498 (study PRJEB31778, sample SAMEA3449328) | human gut metagenome | biome: human gut; feature: human-associated habitat; material: faeces | place: United Kingdom | collected 2010/2012 ...
TAATTCACAAAAAAATCCCATTAAGTATTTCTATTATACCAAATCCACCCATGAATGTATACATAAAAGCAAAACAAATCAGTACAAACGTTCGATTTCAGACAACTATTCACAGGTGGAAATTTTCTGAATTTTCTAAACTGAAAATTCCGTACGATACAGTTCTGGTTGCAGATTTTGCCGATTTGGAATGCGAAGCATCGGCAAAATCGTGTCGCAGTTTGCACAACGTGTGAATTGTGACGATAGAAAGGCAGGTTTTTAGATGGAAAATAAGACACGTGTAGTAGTAACTGGTCTGGGAGCGATCACTCCGATTGGAAATGACGTAGCAAGCTTCTGGCAGGGATTAAAGGATAAAAAAGTCGGTATCGCGCCGATCACATATTTTGATACAACCGATTATAAGGCAAAGCTGGCAGGCGAGGTGATAGACCACGCCGAAAAGGCAAACAGCATCTATCCCTCCGACGATCAGCGGCGCCAGCTTCGTAAAGCACATCTTCTGGAAGCGCGGGCATCCCTGATGGCGCTGGATGTTCGGTTGACTCACTGCTATCTCATCATGACCCAGAACCCGCAGGGATGTTTCACAACTCCCTCAGGGAAAAGTGTCGATGCGAAGAAAGCAACTGAAAGACTGGACAAAATGGCTCAAAAGTTGGGTGAGCTGATTGACAAGGAAAACGACCTGCTGCAAGGCATGATCGGAACGGTCAATCGGAAAGCCTGATTTTTAAGTGGGTGTATCTCTGTCAATTCCTGCGGCGGCGGTCTGGTGGCTGCGGTCGCCGAACTACAACAACATCAACAACAACAACAACTTCTGCGCGGTTTCGTCGTCGGGGTCGTTGGACTATAACAACGCTAACAATGCGTATGGTGTTGTGCCCGGATTTTGCAATGCTTGGTCACATGGAGTAGCCATAGGTGAAAGACGACCATAGCAAAAGGAGAGGTACTTCCCTGAGGGTCAAACCTCTAAAACTGCTTTTCGATATGCTGACACGGACGCTTCTTGCATGGCGCGGGATGCATCTTACCGCGTTTCATGTGCCGGCATAAAGCAGATTAGACGATGCCCTACAATTCATCTGTACGAGGAGCGAATACTTTTATGACAAGTCAGGAGCGCCATGAAGCACGATACCAGCGCCGCCGGGCAGCACGCCGAGCCAGACAGGAAGCTCGTTGTGCCGCCCTCGGTTCGTTGGGAGAAGTATTCAGTTACCACACGATGTTCAAATATGGCCGGAAATGCTGCAACGGTGTACGCTGGAAGCAGAGCACGCAGAACTTTGAGCGGCATCTGTTTTCCCACACAGCGAAGCAGCGGCGGCTTATTTTGGCCAAAAGGTGGCGGCCTAAGAAATACGTTCATTTCACGGTCTGCGAACGCGGCAAGATTCGTGGGATTGACGCTCCTCATATTACAGACCGACAAATCCACAAGGTCATCAGCAAGGAAGTGTTGGAGCCGCTTTACGACCCCAGCATGATCTATGACAACGGTGCAAGCCGGATTGGTAAGGGACTGCACTGGCAGATCAAGCGCATCAAACAGCAGCTGGCACGGCATTACCGCAAGTATGGCCGTGCGGGCGGGGTGTTGCTGCTCGACCTGAAGAAGTTCTTTCCTTATGCACCCCATTCTATCATCTATCAGCGGCACCAGCGGTATATCCTGAACCCTGATTTTCGGCGGATAGCAGATACCATTATTGATACTGCTCCCGGCGAATTTCCGGGCCGTGGGATGCCGCTGGGCGTTGAGCCGAGCCAACAAGAAATGGCGGCAATGCCCAGTGCTGTGGACAACTGGATCAAATGCCAGATGTCCACGCATAGCGCCGGACACTACATGGATGATTACTGCATCATTCTCCCGGATATCGAAGATCTGAAAAAGCTGGGCCGCGCTATCGTGCGCCAGTTTGAAATCCGCGGCATCCCGGTCAACAAGAAGAAATGCAAGATCATCCCTCTGACAAAGCCTTTCCGCTGGTGCAAGGCTCGTTTTACCTTGACCGAGACCGGGAAAATCAAAGTCAATGGTAGCCGTGACGGCGTGATACGCGCACGGAGGAAACTGAAGCTGTTCCACCGTGAATGGCTGGCCGGGAAACGTACCCTGCAGGAGGTAGCGCAGTATATGAACTGCCAAGAAGCCTACTATAAAAATTTTGATGACCATGGGCGGCTGCTGCGTCTGCGGCGGCTTTGCTATGCAATTTTTGGAGGTAGAGTGCCTTGTTCAACAAAATCATCAAAGCCAGTGATGGCACCGTCCTTGCCTTGACCGAGGACGTGACCTACATCAAAAAAGCCGACAACGGCTGTTATATCCTCTGCCCGGAGCCTGATGCTTCGGGCATTTCTTATGCCGGCACTCCGTACCACCTGTTTGGTCGGAATCCTCTGGATGATGCAGAGAGCGTCATTCTGGAGCCGACCGACATTGGTGGCTGGATTATGGGGGCGAAAGCTGCCATCGAGGATGCCGACGAGATGAACGTGGATCAGGCTTATCGCCTGACCCTTCTGGAGTTGAATGTCTCCGATACGGATGACACTGAGAATACCTGATAGGAGGAAAAGGCAATGAGCAAAGCAACGGAAATGGTTCTGTATCGCACCTGCAAGCGCATGATCGAGCGCGGCAGTACCGATGGTCTGGCGGAGAAGATCGATATTTTCTACGCCGCCGGCAAACTGACCGATGAGCACTACGCCGAGCTGACCGGTATGCTCGCCGAGAAGAAAGAGCAGGTCTAACCTATGGAGCATGAACGCTTTATCGCCCGCCGTCGGGCCCGCTTCGTCGGGATTGACGGGCGTGTGAACATCCCTTATGGAACCGTCCTGAGTAATCAGGGCGGTTTTCTTATACACCAGAATAAGCGTGTATGCACTGTGAGCAGCCAGAACGCTCTGGACTACTTCGTGCAGGACGACGACGGCGCTGGTGACCTGCGGGGGAAGCTGGTTGACAGCATCCAGCGGTGCCTTGAGCGCCGGGATGCAGCCTACCAGACCCGCTGGGATAAGGTCTGGGCATCGGCACTCTGCCAAAAGTACCGCCGCCCGGAGTCCGAAGACTACTGGCTGTGGGCGAGAGCGTTTTTTGATGCTCCGATTTTTGATTTGCAGGCAATCGCCGCGCTGGTTCAGTGAGGGGGATGGCTGTGAATCTGAAAGAATTATTCTGGAGCGGTGGCGGGATGGTTTTGGTGCTGCTCTCGCTCATTGAGGTTTCGCCCATCAAGATCAACCCGTGGTCGGCCATCATCCACTTTGTTGGCCGCCGCCTGAATGCCGATGTGATGGCCCGGCTTGATACGATGCAGCAGTGCCAGACCGAGACGCGGGAAAGGCTTGATGAGCACATCGCCAAGGACGATGCCCAGACTGCCAGCCTTTGGAGAACGCAGATCCTGCGGTTCAATGATGAGCTGCTCCATGACCGGCGGCATACGAAAGAGCACTTCGATGAAATGCTTGATACCGTCCATGACTATGAAACGTACTGCCAGACGCACAAAAATTTTCCGAATGGAAAGTGCGTCCATGCCATCGATAATATCAACCGCGTTTACGATGAGCTTTTGGAAAGTCATGATTTTCTGTGAAAGGGGCTGATTTTATGAGCGTCGTAACCTATCAGCGCGGTGACACCACCGCGCTGAGTAAAAATTTCACCCGCGACGAGTTCGAGTGCCAGTGCGGTAAGTGCACCGCCCAGATGATCGACACAGAGCTGGTGGACAAGCTGCAGCGCATCCGGGATGTACTGGGCGTTCCGCTCAAGATCACCAGCGGCTACCGCTGCATTCCGCATAATGCGGCGGTTAAAGGCAGCTCAGGCAGTAAGCACCGCTATGGCATGGCAGCGGACTGGAGGACGGCAAACCGCAGCATCAACCCGGTGGCCTTGGGCATCCTTGCACAGGCCGTGGGGTTCGGCGGCATCGGCATCTACTGGCACAGCCGTGGAGCATTTGTCCACGCCGACACCCGTGGCACGAAAGCAACGTGGCTCTGCACCACGCCGGGCCAGTACCCCAGCACCACCTACCAGAAGTTCATTCTGCCGACCATCCGCCGGGGCTGCACCGGGGAGGCAAACCGGGCGGCCACAAAGATGCTCCAGCGGCTGCTGGGACTGACCCCGGACGGCATTTTCGGCGAGAACACCGAGAACGCTCTGCTGAAAGCGCAGGAGGCGCACGGACTGGCCGTGGACGGCATCTGCGGTCCTGCCAGCTGGAAGGCCATTTCCGGGGCTTCCAAGTACCTGTGAAACATCCGATATAACCAACACAACAAAACGGCGCAGGGGTGGCTCTCCGCGCCGCTGATACTTATAGGAGGCAATATCATGGAAGCTATGCTGAACTTCATCCCCGCGCCCATCGCCATCGCTCTGATGCTGCTGGGCTTCGTTGCTCTGGCGGTCGGGGGCATCCGGCTGGGCTACAAGGCCACCGTCAAGGATCTGGCTCTGGATCTGGTCAAAAAGGCCGAGCTGTCCATCATGGGCAGCGGTCAGGGCGCCAAAAAGAAGAAGCAGGTGTTCGCTGCTCTCCGCGCCAAGTGCCCGGCGGCTATCCGTTGGGCCATCACCGACGAGGTGCTGGACGCAGTCATCGAACACGCCTTTGATGTTATGACCGCAGCACTGGGCAAAAAGCCTTGACTGCTGCATGAGTGCCGTGTAAAATAGAGGCACTTGAAAAGCTTCGGCTTTTGTAGAGAGCGGCCCGGCATGGTCCACTCTTGATTTTATATTTGGCTACCTCGGTAGCGCGCAAAAATCCCCCTCTGCTTTGTCGAAGCCCTGCGAACCTCGCGGGGTATGTGTAGGCAAAGTGGAGGGGGATTTTTTTGTTTATCGGATGGTGCTGTAGAATTCAATCAACTTGGACAGCTTTTCAACGTCCGACTTTTCCATGCCGGAAAGTATCTTGACCGCCTTTTCAGAAAGACCGGTAGTGTCACACGAAATTCTAATATCGGCATCTATCGTGCTTGCATCGGTCAGGCCCAACAGATAATCAGCAGTGACACCGAAATATTCCGTGAGTTTCATAATAGAATCTCCTCTTGGAGTCTTGTTTCCGTTTTGCCAATCAGACAAAACGCCAACCGATACATTCAAATCTTTTGCCAGCGAACGCACAGTAATCCCGCTTTCGTCAATAAGCGTTCTCAGCCTCGGAGCAAATTTTTCAATGTTACTCATTTTACTTCGCCTCTTTCCATAAATCTCCATTGTATACGCGAACCAGCACCCAGTTGGACAGCGGTTTGACGTTCCCGGTCCAGTCCCGGAGAGCTTCGTCGGTTCCGCAAGCCTCACAGATGTACACGCCCTTGGCGTGGCGGCTCAGTGCTCCGTGGGTCAGTTTGTCCGGCATCCTCTCGCCGCAGCGGGGGCACAGCGGCCAGCCCTGCTGCTGGTCATAGAGCATCTTTTCGATAGCTTTTTCGTCCGTCATTGTACTTCCTCCTTAAACATCTCGGCTAACCGAGTGATATGCAAACCAGTGACCGCGCCGCCGGAATAGATAGAACCAATTCGTGAACTCCTGCCCTGTGCAGTCATAGGGACTGTTGTAACTCCTCAAATAACGATGGTTAAGAAACCAGTTGGTAGCGTCCATCTCGTGCGCCTCGTCCAGCTTATCAGGTAGCTGAACAAGCTCCAGACGGCCGTCATAGTCGGCACAGATGATATGCACATCAGGGGCGGGGCGGTTATTGTAGGCCCGGATCTCCATCTTAACGGTTGCCGCCAAGTTTTTCACGGCAGCCCTCTTTTCGGCAGAGGCGGGAATGTCGCTCTGCATGAACATCAAGAGTGCGTACGCATCCCGCAGCCTCTCGTTATCGGTAATACTGAACATGGTCACCACCTCCTTACTTCATGTTCTGGCGTTCCCAATCGGACCAGCGGTAAATTTCCTTGCAGGACATGGATTCCGGCTTGCTGGTCTGGATATAGTCCTGCTGGCCGAAGATCTCCAACTGGTCGATGTTGTCCGGGCTCTGGGTGATGATTTTCGCCGGGCGGCCAACCTCACCGCCGGGAATCTCAATGCGGCGCAGATACAGGTTGCTGTCAAAGTACCAATCACTCTTGATGTATCGCTCTTCGGCATCGGTTCCCTCGATGGCCTCAATGTACTTGCCGAGCGCACCGAAGACTTCCAGTCTGGTTGGTGCTTTGTCGAAGTCGGTCACATCAAAGAGTTTGATATAGGAGATTCGGCCGCGTTCAACGGCAAGCTCCTCGATGGTGCCGGAGTATTTGTAAAGTTTCATTGTCATATCCTCCAAATGCCCGTATAGCCAGATAGCGCAGCTTTTCGGTTTTTAGGCGGCGGTATTTTCGCTCTCGGCCTCTGTCAAAAATGCAGAGGTGAGATGCAGCCGGGCGGTCTTGAATTCCGGGCCTCTCATGCCAAGACGCTTGGTGAGCACTCGCATCATCAAATCGTGCTTCTGCTGCTGGGTGTAACCGCTGATGGACTTGAAGTGAAGGTTGTCGTGGTCACAGTTGATAGCCCATGCGCTCATTGCCAAGCAGAACTGAACGTATGCTTTGATGCGCCCGGCGTGGGTGGTTCCGTTGAACAGCCGGAACTCCACGGTGCCCTTTGTGAAGAATGCATGGAGGTTGATTCCGTGATACCGGGTGCTGTTGTAGTGGGAAGAATCCACACCTCCATCATATCCGTCATTCACTACGCTGTACCAGATGCGCTCTGCATCGTTCCGGCTTGCCCGGCCGTTCTTCTTCATTTCACGGAACAGGGCAGGGCTGATTTTGTGGCACCAGTGGTCTGCGCGGCTGCCGATCTGCAGGGCTTCGTAGAACAGATCCTGCCGCCCGGTGGCGAAGTTCAGCAGCCGGCAGAGGCTTTCGGGCGTGTGGTTCGCACCGTCAACATGGACGTGGATACCACAGGAGCTGTTCGCCATGGCACCCTTCTTGACCAGTGCCCGGATGACCTCTTGCAGGTCGGTGATGTCCTCATACTGGAGAATCGGGGTCACGACCTCGCAGCGGTAGGTATCGTCTGCCTCTACGATTGCACCACCTCTGCGCCGCCGGGGAGTGATGGAACCGTCTCTCATGCACTTCCATACGCGGCCTTTGCTATCCTTGGCCTCGTACGTCTGGTAGGTGCCACCTGCAAAGTGGATACCGCCGACACCGAAGTAGTTGGCGATGACGGAGGCGGCTGTTCCGCGGGAAACGCCCGTCATTTCAATCTCAACGCCGAAGTTTTGGCTCTGAATCGTGACCATCTTTGCGCCCTCCCCTTAGTGCAACTGTGCAGCGTGCTTGTGGTAGGTGACGGTGTAGCGGCCACCGTGCTTGACGACCTTGATGTCGTCCATCTTCACGCGCCGGACACCGAACTTCTCGTGGATGTACTTTTTGACCATCGGAGCGGCCTTTGTGGTCACATCCACCGCACTGTCATTGCTGCGGCGGCTCTTGTAGCGGTCAAACCGCTTCTCCTCGGCGGCGTTTGCTTCCTCCTCTGTGCCGTAGAATCCATCCTGTGCGCGGTTGTTCAGACGGTAGAACTTCTTGTTGCTGATGACCTCCAGACGCTCATTCCAGACGGTGTTCCAGCGGTCTTCCTGATTGGGCTTGATGTCGTCCTTGACCCGGCCAACAATCAGCTCCACACCCTCGGTGCCAAGGTAGTTGTTGAATGTGGTGAGCAGCACCCGGATGATCTCGGTGCCGTTTGTGAGGTCGATGTGAGCGACCTCGCCCTGGCTTCCGCCCATCGTTCCGGCGTTGATGTAGTAGCCCTGCGCCATGTAGCTGTTGGCTGCTGCGGTGAACTCTCGGTTGATGTCAATGAACTTCATGCTGAAAACCTCCGATTTACTCTTGACAAATCTTCAATAAAAAAATAAAATGGAGGTGCAAGGGGCTTGTGGATAACGGGCTTTTAGCGGTTAGCGGTTCAGGGTGCGATCCTGAGCCGCTTTTTTGTATGCTTCAAAGCGGGCTACCTGCTCGGCTCTGGTGAGCTTTGCAAATTCCTTGCTTGTCATGGAGCATCACCCCCTTTGGGTTGCTCCCTTGCACCTCGTAACCTCCTCTCTATGTCTATATTATACAACGAATTTCGTTGTATGTCAATAGTAAAACAACATTTTTCGTAAATATTTTTACGAAAAGCGTTGCAATTTTCAGGTAAGTGTGATATAGTGAAGAAAAGGGAGGTGCTTACATGATTCGCATCAAGTTGAAAGCCGTGCTTGCCGAAAAAGGCATCAAACAAAAGGATTTGGTCGCAATGACCGGGATTCGCCAGCCCACTCTGTCGGGCATGAACAACAACTCCGTCAAGCATATTCCGTTGGACGTTCTGGACAAGCTGTGCACCGTTCTGGACTGCCAGCCCGCAGATCTTCTGGAATTCGTGCCGGATGAGAACGAAAAAAGCCCGGACGCTTGACGCATCCGGGCAGGAGAGGTTATTTCTTGCGAGACTTGTTCACGGTCTGAGGGATGTGCCGCACCTCTTTGACCCTACGCTCCGGGTTGGGTTCTCTCACGATGAGGTCATCCAGTTCGCAGTCAAGGGCCTCGCAAATGAGGTCGAGATCATCCAGGCTGACTCGCTCTGCAAAATCGTGGTACAGCTCATTGATGGTCTGGGAGCGAATCCCTGTTGCACGTGCAAGTTCGCTCTGTGTCATCCGCCTTTCGCCGAGGCGGGTAGACAGCAAAATTCTAATCATAGCCTTTTGTCTCCTTTTACCGAAATTTTAGCCGATATGTACCCGGCTTGTCTGCATTTTGGCAGGAAACTCTCTATTTCGGCAAGTTTTTCCGAAATACGGAAAATTCTAACACAAAAAAGGAAAATGCCCGCACAATCCAAAATGGAAAGTGCGGGCATTTTTTGTTTGTGCGATCTTGCTTAGAACTTGATTAAAACTTGATTAAACGCTTGGAATCTCACAAAACAAAACGAACACGTTGCCGACCATTTGAATGGTGACCTCGTGTTCGTTTTGCTCTTCATTGGTGGAGATTACCGGGATCGAACCGGTGACCTCTTGCATGCCATGCAAGCGCTCTCCCAGCTGAGCTAAACCCCCAGATGTATGCTTTGTGCCTGACGACGTGTGTAATTATACCAGCCGGAGGGACGCTTGTCAACAGTTTTTTGAAAATTTTTTGCAGCAAAAGATCCCCGCAGGGCGTGTGCCCGGCGGGGATCGGAAAGCGGGGAAGTGCTCTTTTTGAAAAACTACACCTTAGCGTGCCTGACGGTCGAAGATCTGCGGGGCTACGCGGCACAGCAGCACGGCGGCCACCATGGTGAGCAGGGTCTCGGGCAGCATATAGCTGCCGTTGTAGGTCAGGCTGTAAGTCCATGCGGCCAGACCATCATTCAGGTTGCCCCACACCAGCACGCCGGACAAAAAGCTGCACATAAAGCGCAGGAAACCGGCGGCAAAGGTGCCCACGGCTACGCCCACGGTGCGGTTCTTGAAGGGACGGGCAAACAGCTCGGCCAGACCCAGTGCCATAAAGGCCAGCACATAGTCCAGCAGCACCTCGCCGAGGAAGTAGAGGAAGGTGGAAGCGGGAGGAGGGTAGAAGCCCATGATCATTTGCAGGCAGGAGTTCACGAAACCGGTGAACAGGCCCCACTTTGCGCCGTGGCGGAAGGACACCAGCACAAAGGGCAGCATGCTCAGCAGGGTGATGCTGCCGCCGTTGGGCATAGTGAAGAACTTGATGTTGGAAAGCACCGTGCCAATGGCGATCATCAGGGCGCATTCCACCAGAATACGGGTCTTGGAATAGGTTTTGGACATGATGAAAAAATTCCTCTCTCATAGTAGTACACAAAAACAAAATGCGCCTGCTGGCAGCAGACGCATGGAGGTTTGTTGAACGTACCGGACGGTTCCGCAAACTCCCTACGCCGGCATTGCCCGGATCAGGTAAAGGGTACTCCGCATTATGCGGATCTCAGCCTTACGGCACCCCTGTTTTTATGTCCGCCCACAGTATACGCGCCGGGGGACAAAAAGTCAAGCCCGCAGACATATTCCGCCCCGGCAGCGCGTATGTTATACCATTGCAAAGCTGGAACGCAGGGAGGCGGGATATGAAAGCCGATCCAGAACAGCGTGCCGTGCAGCTGGGGGAGTACATTGCCGCCCACAACGCCACGGTGCGGGCAGCGGCGGCTGCGTTCGGGTGCAGCAAGTCCACCGTGCACAAGGATGTTGCCGTGCGGCTGCGCAGCATCAGCCCTGCGCTGTACGGGCAGGTGCGTGCCGTGCTGGCCCGCAACAAGGCCGAGCGCCACCTGCGGGGCGGTGCTGCCACCCGGCGCAGATACAGCCGCCGCTAAAGCCAAAAAAGACCGCTGCCCTGCGCAGCGGTCTTTTTTGACTGGGACGATTTTGAATGGCCGCCGCGCTGCTTTGGCCATATTCAGAGGAAAGCATGATTATAATTCGTGGTTCAAAAACACCTGCGGGTGCTTTTGAACCACTTTTTCATAGGGGCGCAGAGAAAAGCTGCTGCTTTCATCCCCCGGTGTGGAACTGCTGCAGCGCGCCTTTTTCCAGTCGGCTTACCTGTGCCTGACTGATGCCGATCTCCTGCGCTACCTCCATCTGCGTTTTGCCGCGCAGATATCGCAGCTCCATGATGCGCTTTTCCCGGGGGGAAAGGGCGGCTACCGTATCGCGGAACTGTAACCCACTGATCCAGCTCTCCTCGCTGTCCGGGTCGCGCACCTGATCGATGACATACATGGCATCGCCGCCGTCGGTGTACACCGGCTCATCAAGGCTGAGCGGTTCTACCACCGACTCCAGCGCGGCGGTCACCTCGCGCCGGGTAAGCCCCGCTGCGGCGGCGATCTCGTCCATGGTGGGCTCGCGCCCCAGCTGCTTTTCCAGCGTTTCCCGCGCCTGCATGGCACGGTAGGCGGTGTCCCGCAGGGTGCGGCTTACCCGCAGGGCGTTGTTGTCCCGCAGAAACCGCCGGATCTCCCCGATGATCATAGGCACGCCGTAGGTAGAAAACCGCACCGGCTGCGCGGGGTCAAAGTTGTCGATGGCTTTGATCAGCCCGATGCACCCCACCTGAAACAGATCGTCCAGATTCTCGCCCCGCTGGGCAAACCGCTGCACCACGCTGAGCACCAGCCGCAGGTTGCCCTCCACCATCCGCGCCCGGGCAGCTTTGTCCCCAGCGTGGGCAAGGGTGAGCAGCTGCCGCTTTTCCGCCTCGGTCAGTACAGGCAGCTGCCCCGTGTTCACACCGCATAGCTCCACCTTGTTGTACATCCAAACGCCCCCGGTCTTTTAGCTTTACCGGAAGTATGGCTCTGTGCGCCGGGCGCTATGCGTGGAAAAAATTGAGCGCCCCTCCGCAAAAGAGGGACGCTTTGTAGACAAAGCTGTAATTTTATGGTATGCTGTGACTGGCGGCGCAAGCCGTCCATCAGGCGCTGTGCCCACAAACGCAGGCGGCTAGCTCCTTACCGGTACCTGAGTGCCGGGTAAGAGCGAATTTTTTCTTTGAGATCTCGTTTCTCCCCGGACGCTTAAGGGCGGGAAGGGGGGATGCGTCATGACGTTTGAACAGGTCGTATTGCTGCTCACGCTGCTTGGCGGAGCAATCTACATCACCTTTCAGATCACATGGACTGTATCGCACAGTGATGATAAAAAGAAAAAATGACCGCCCTCAGTGACTCCCAATCCTGAACGGTCATTTTTCTTTTGATCTAGTATGGTAAGGAGTTAGCCGTTTGCAGGGCCAGCGCCTCTTGTGTTTTCATTATACACGTTCCCACGCGGAATGTCAAGCGCTGTTACTCGCTCTCCAGCCGGGCTTTCAGGGTATGGATGATGCGCTTTTCCAGCCGGGAAATATAACTCTGGCTGATGCCAAGGGCATCGGCGGCTTCCTTCTGGGTGCGCTCCACGCCGTCGGTAAGGCCGAAACGCAGTTCCATGATCTGCCGTTCCCGCGCCGAGAGCGCCGCTACGGCGCTGCGCAGCACCGCGCGCTCAGCGTCCTGCTCCAGCTGCTGGCTTACGGCGTTGGCATCGCTGCCAAGGATGTCCGAGAGCAGCAGCTCGTTGCCGTCGCCGTCCACGTTCAAAGGCTCGTCGATGCTGGTTTCCTGCCGGCGGTTGGAGCTTTTGCGCAGGTACATCAAGATCTCGTTGCCGATGCAGCGGCTGGCGTAGGTGGCAAGCTTGATGCTGCGGGCAGGGGTGAAGGTGTTTACCGCCTTGATCAGCCCAATGGTACCGATGCTTACCAAGTCCTCGGCGGGCACGCCGCTGTTCTCGTACTTTTTTGCCAGATACACCACCAGCCGCAGGTTGTGGGTGATCAGCTCCTCGCGGGCGGCGGCGTCCCCGGCAGCCATGCGGTCAAGCAGGGCTTTTTCCTGCTCGGGGCTCAGGGGCGGGGGCAGGCTTGGCCCGCCCGCCAGATAATGCACCGCGCCGCAGTAGCGCAAATGCCCCCACAGCCGCCGCCAGACTTGCCGTAAAAACTGCAACATGGAAATCCCTCCTGTGCACTGTTAATTATATGTATAATAGAGGAAACTCCCTCAGGCAAAGCCTTGCAGCTTTGCCAGCTCCCTCGGGGAGGGAGCCTCTGGCACTGCCGGAAACTTTTTCATTGCTCCTAAAGCTTTAGCAACGGACTTTAAAACTTGGCTCTCCCTCCGGGAGAGCTGGCGCGGGAGCGCCTGAGAGGGCGGAAAACTCCTACACCCCCACCTCCTCTGCTACGTCATCCCCCAACAGCAGCGTCCATGCGCCGGTGGGGGCATCCGGCGCGCAAAAGGCCGCCAGCAGGCCGGGCACACGGTGCTGCCCGCAGCATAGCACAGCGGGTACGGCCGGCAGCAGGCAGTGGCCGGTAACGGCGGCGCAGGGTACAAACTGCACCCTCAGTCCCGGGGGCGGGGCAGCGCCGGAGGCAAACCAGCTGTCTAAGTAGGCGCGCAGCGGTGCGGGCAGCCGGCTGCGCAACGGCGGGTACTGCACCAGCACCACCCGCCGCCCGGCAAGAGGGTCTTGCAGGGTAAAGCCGGTGTCGTGGTAGGCCTGCACCGGCACAGCCGTGCCCGCTATATGCAGTACGGCGGCAAAGCAGCCCCGCTGCGGGCGGCCAAACACCGCCAGCAGCCCGCGCAGCAGCGCATACACCCCGGCGCAGCACAGCAAAAGCCGCCCCGGGCGCACCGGCAGCAGCACGCTCAGGTTATTGGCCTGTACCCCGGGCAGCACCACCGCGCCGCACAGCAGGCCGTTCAGCGCCGCGTACCACCCGCACAGCCGGGCAAAGCTGCGTGCGCTGGGCACGCCGTAGCACACCGCCACCACCCCGCAGCAACTGGCTATTTTATATAGTACCGCCAGCGGGGCAGGCCACGGCGGCGCCAGCAGGGCAAGGGTGCTTGCCGCAGCCGCCGCACTGCCCACGCACAGCCGCAGCCCGGTGCAGCTGCGCCCGCACAAAAGCCCCGCGCCCAGCAGCAGCGCGGCGGCTGCAGCAAAGTTTACCAGCAGCAATTCGTCCACAAAAACAACTGTTTTCATTGTGCAGCACCGCCTTATGGTTCTGGTAATTCTATTTTTCACAAATTTGCGAAAAAACTTGTCACACCAGAAAAACCCGCATGAACAGTGCACATTTGCTACAAAAGCGGGGACGAGGTTTCACAGTTTTTACACTTTTTTCAAAAAAGTACTTGAACATTTCTGGAAAGTGTGGTATATTATTGCCATCCTAGCAAGGATTGAACCGGAAACACCGGTTCGAAAATATTTTTTCTATTTTTGAAGGGAGTAATTCATTATGATGATGCCTGCAAATTTCTCTGCTGTGTCTGAGAACGAGATGACCTACGTTATGGGTGGTAGCATTGCTGACTACCTGGCACCCGCTATGGGCGCTGCTCAGTGGCAGAACTTCCACAAGAACCTGATTACCATCGTTGGTAACAAGTACGTCAAGGGCTTCCTGGACAACACCGTTAACGCTGTGTTCAGCGGCACCTGGACCCCCGGCGACGGCCTGACCGGCTTCGGCGGCCAGTTCAGCAACATCTGGAAGAAGAACTACACCGATAATGTGACCGATGAGTCCACTGGCGCTCAGAAGTTCGGCTACGGCGCTCTGGGCGTTGTGAACAGCATCCTGAACGTTGCTGGCAACCTGGCTGCTATCTACAACCTGGGCTTCGGCACCGCTAAGAACATTGTCAGCGAGGACAAGTTTGGCTTCTAAGCTTAACTCTCAGACGATGCTTGCGTGACTGTACCCTTAGGGGTGCAGGGAACATACTAGCATAATAACACCCCCGTGGGCTTATGCCTGCGGGGGTGTTTTTTTGCGTAACTCCCTTAGTCAAAGCCTGCGGCAGTACCCCCTCAGTCACGGCTTGCGCCGTGCCGGCTCCCCCAAGGGGGCGCCTTTTGGCAATGCCGGAAAGTTTGCCATCACCGCCCAAAGCCGTCCCCTTGGGGAAGGTGGCAAAGCCGTAGGCTTTGACGGAAGGGGTGCACTCCGGGGAGTCGCTAACCGGAAAAACGAGACTGAGAGGGTTTTCCCACGTTCACACTTCTTTTACCAGTCTGTTACTTTCCGTTTTGTGCTGTTTGTGGTATACTATGGTCAACATGGGTCACCATGGCAACATTGAAACAGACAGGATGTGAAATCCTCTTATGAAAGATGGTTTTTTAAAGGCAGCTGCCTTTTCGCCCGCGCTGCGAGTGGCAGACTGCACCTATAACGCGCAGCAGGTGCTGGCGCAGCTGCAAGCTGCCGCGCAGCGCGGGGTAAAGCTGGCGGTATTCCCGGAGTTTTGCCTTACCGGCTACACCTGCGGCGATTTGTTTTTGCAGCGCACCTTGCAGCAGGGCGCACTGGATGCGCTGAAGTGGCTGCTTGCGCAGACCCGCACGCTGGATACCGTAGCGCTGGTGGGCTTGCCGCTGCTGGTGCACGGCAAGCTGTACAACTGCGCCGCCGTGCTGTGCCGGGGGCAGCTGCTGGGCATCGTGCCCAAGACCTATCTGCCCAACTACGGCGAGTTTTACGAAAAGCGGCAGTTCACTCCCGGCAGCACCGAGGTGCAGACGGTGACTGTCTGCGGGCAGCAGGTGCCCTTTGGCACATCGCTGCTGTTCCGCTGCCGCCAGATGCCCAGCTTTGTGCTGGGTGTGGAGCTGTGCGAGGATTTGTGGAGCGCCCTGCCGCCCTCCACCTTCCACGCACTGGCGGGCGCTACCGTCATTGCAAACCTTTCCGCCAGTGACGAGACCGTGGGCAAAGCCGAGTACCGTCGCGCGCTGGTGGCAAACCAGTCTGCCCGGCTGCTGTGCGGCTACCTGTACGCCTCGGCAGGGCATGGTGAAAGCACCACCGACATGGTGTTTGCCGGGCACGACCTCATTGCCGAGGACGGCAGCATTCTGACCGAGACTGCGCCCTTTGCGGGCAATTATGCTGAGACCGAGCTGGACTGCCAGCGCATGGAGGCCGAGCGTGCCCGCAACACCAGCTTTGAGCACACTGCCGAGGGCTACGTCACGGTGGAATTTGACCTGACACCGGAGGAAACGGCGCTCACCCGCCGCATTGACCCCGCCCCCTTTGTGCCCGGCGACCCGCAGCGCCGCGCCGCCCGGTGCGAGCTGATTTTAAAGATGCAGGCCGACGGCCTTGCCAAGCGGCTGGAACACGCCCACGCAAAAACAGCGGTCATTGGTATTTCCGGCGGCTTGGACAGCTGCCTTGCTCTGCTGGTGGCGGTGCGCGCCATGAAGCAGCTGCACCGCTCCGCCGCCGATGTGCTGGCGGTGACCATGCCCTGCTTTGGCACCACCAAGCGCACCCGCAGCAACGCCGAAATTCTGTGCGGGGAGCTGGGCGTAAGCTTTCAGGAGATACGCATTGCCGACACCGTGCGCAGCCACTTTGCCGATATCGGGCAGGATGAGACCGTGCTGGATGTCACCTTTGAAAACGGGCAGGCGCGTGTGCGCACGCTGGAACTGATGGATCTTGCCAACCGCACCGGCGGCCTTGTGGTGGGCACGGGCGACCTTTCGGAGCTGGCGCTGGGCTGGGCAACCTACAACGGCGACCACATGAGCATGTACGGCGTGAATGCCGGTGTGCCCAAAACGCTGGTGCGCTATCTGGTGCAGTACGAAGCTGAGACTGCTGCCACCGCTGCTTTGCACGATGTGCTGCTGGATATTCTGGCCACCCCGGTCTCGCCGGAGCTGCTGCCCGCCAAGGACGGCGAAATTGCACAGATCACCGAGGATTTAGTCGGCCCCTACGAGCTGCACGATTTTTACCTGTATTATGTGCTGCGCTGCGGCTTTGGCCCGGCAAAAATCTACCGGCTGGCAAAGGTGGCCTTTGCGGGCAGGGCAGAGTACACGGACGCCGTGCTGTACAAGTGGCTGCGCAACTTCTACTGGCGCTTTTTTGCTCAGCAGTTCAAGCGCAGCTGCCTGCCGGACGGCCCCAAGGTGGGCAGCGTGACCCTTTCGCCCCGGGGCGACTGGCGCATGCCCAGCGATGCCTGCGCCACCCTCTGGCTGGCTGAGCTGGAGCAGCTCAAGCCCGGGGAGCAGTAAGCCATGAAGAAGAAAAAGCTTTTGACCAATATCCTGTTTGCGGTGGTGGTGCTGGCCATAGCAGCGGTGCTGCTGGCTGTGCGCAGCCACAACACCACAGGTGGAAAACTGACTGCCCAGCTGATCTACGGCGACAACAACGCTGTGCTGGACATTCCGCTGGAAAAGGACGAGACTTACAGTGTGGACACCGGTTATTATACGGTGCATATAGAGGTAAAGGACGGCAGAGCGCGGTTTGTTGAGTCGCCCTGCCCGGATCACATCTGCGAGGGCTTTGGCTGGCTGTCGGCGGAGGATCAGACCGCCACCTGCCTGCCCGCCCGCGCCGTGCTGACCATCGTTCCGGTGGGCTGAAAAAAGGAGTATTCTCATGTTGGACGAAAACGAGCATTCCCGCAAGGAGGACGGTCGTTCCCTGCACCGTCTTTTGCACAAGGCTGAGCAGCAGGACGCCACAGTGGTGGTGGACAGCGCCGCGTTTTTCTCGGAGCTGCCGCCGGAGCAATCCGCGCCGCCCCGCCGCCCGCAGCAAAACACCCCCCGCAGCACTGCTGGCGGGGAGAATGGGGCGTACCTGCCCCCGAAACGAGGGAAGATCTTGCTGACCGTACAGGCAATTTTAAGCGTTCTGGTGCTGGTGCAGCTCTGGCGCACCCAGATGCTGCCGGTGCTGTATCTGGTGGTGCTGGCGGCGCTGCTGGTGCTGCTGTGGCTGCTGGTCAAGCGCTGTCAGGAGTACAAAACTGCAGGCACCGTGTCCCGGGTGTTCTCGGTGGTGCTGTGTGCCGCCATGGCAATGGGCTGCGTGTGGGCGCAGCAGGGCCTTGCAGCGCTGGGCAATATGACCAATGGTTTTTTGAGCAACGCCGAGGCGAATAAGATCACCAAAGAGCCTTTTGTGGTGTACCTGAGCGGCGTGGATACCCGCGGTGATCTGACGGATAAAGCACGAAGCGATGTGAATATCATTGCCGCCGTGAACCCCGTTACCAAGCAGGTGGTGCTGATCAACACCCCGCGCGATTACTATGTGGACCTTGCCGGTACGAATAGCAAGGATAAGCTGACCCACGCCGGGCTTTACGGCGTGCAGACCAGCATGGACACCCTCGGCAACCTGTACGGGGTGGACGTGCAGCACTACATTCGCATCAATTTTGCAGGGTTCATCAACATTATTGATGCGCTGGGCGGCGTGGACGTGTACTCTGATCAGGCGTTCACCTCAGTAGGCAGCCCCGGCTACTACGACCCCACCACCTTTGTGGAGGGGTGGAACCATCTGGACGGCAAGGCTGCGCTGGCCTTTGCCCGCGAGCGCCACGCCTTTAAGACCGGCGATGTGCAGCGCGGCATCAACCAGATGAAGGTGATCGATGCCATGCTGAACAAGATCAAGTCCCCGGCGCTGCTGATGGGCTTTACCAAGATTCTGGATGCTGTTTCCGACAGCTTTGTTACCAGCCTTTCCCAGAACCAGATCAGCGCACTGGTGCGCATGCAGCTGAGCGATTTTGCCGAGTGGAATATTGAACGCTACACCGTTACCGGCACCTCCGGCAGCAGCACCAAGTGCTACTCTGCCAAGGGGCAGAAGCTCTACGTCATGAAGCCGGATGAAAACTCTGTGGCAAAGGCCAAAGAGATGATCGCGGCTGTGCTGGGTGGCGAGGGCACGGTAAGCTCCACCACCCAGACCCCGGAAAAGACGGATGTGTACACCCCCACCACTGACCCCGATGCCGCTGTCTCGGTGCCCGAGACGCCTGCCGACAGCGTGATCGTGGAAGAACCTGCGGAAAGCGTGCCGGAGCAGCCCGCCGAACAACCGGCAGAGCAGCCGGCCGAGCAGCCCGCGGAAACGCCCGCCGAGCAGCCCGCCGCCACCGAGACGCCCCAGCCGGAGACCACCCCTGCCGAGGGCGGCAGCACCGAGACGCCCGCCGTCAGTCTGCCCACGCAGGAGCAGGTAGAGCAGGCTGCAGGCTCGCTGTACAGCGCTGCCTCCACCGTGCTGGACGCCATCCTTGGCGCAGGCGGGAACTGAGCAGTTCCTTTTGCGTGAAAAGGCATCTCGGGAAAATCCGCAGATTTTCCCGAGATGCAATTTAAAATAATTATTCCGCTAAAGATGCCCAAAGCACACGCGGCGGGCGTTTTCAATGGTCTTGCAAGCAACAAAAAGGCTACTGCACAAATACTGTGTGGTGGCCTTTTTGCGTTACAACAACAAAAAACGCTGCCTGCACGCAGCAGACAGCGCAAACACACAAAAGGGAAAACGAGATAGACCGTAAGCCGGGTTCTGTATTAAACGACGATCTGTCTAGA
>ERZ827498.2258-NODE-2258-length-18922-cov-3.528966_pt1 | contig 18922 bp, 21 predicted proteins | sample MGYA00519865_ERZ827498 | MGnify/ENA primary metagenome ERZ827498 (study PRJEB31778, sample SAMEA3449328) | human gut metagenome | biome: human gut; feature: human-associated habitat; material: faeces | place: United Kingdom | collected 2010/2012 ...
ATGCTCTCGCCGATCAGGAACATGTCCTGATTTTTTCCCATTTCGTCAAAGAGCACCTTGCGGATGCCCTCACGCAATGTAAGTTCCATAGCTACCTCCCCGTCACTTCCCGTAGTAAACCATCGTGAACATTTCGCTGCGGTCAACGATGGGCGTCTTTTCCAGCGCCGCATAGCGCTCGCGCACCTCGTTGAAAAGCTGCTCCTTCAGCGCCTCGTCCTGCTCCATATCCCACACGCCGTGCTCGATGAGCCACGCCCTTGCGCGGGGGATGGGGTCCTTTTCGCGCCATTCGTTCACTTCGTCTACCGTGCGGTACTCGAACTGCGCCTCCATCGGGATATGCGCGGAAATGCGATAGGTCACGCCTTCAAGAACGCTCGGTCCCTTTCCCTCGCGGGCGCGCTCCACGGCGGTCTCCACCGCCTCAAGCACGGAAATGATATCGTTGCCGTCAAACTTGACAACCGGAATGTCGTAGCCCTTCCACATGCTGGAAAGGTCGCCGTTGGCGTAGATATCCCGCGTGCGGGAGCTGATGGAAAAGCCGTTGTTCTCGCCGAGGAAGATCACCGGCAGCTTCCAGAGGACCGCCAGATTGATCGCTTCATAGTACATGCCGCGGGCGGCCGCCGCCTCGCCGTAATAGCAGACGGAGACCTGCTGCGTGTTGCGGAGCTTTGCGGAAAGCGCCAGGCCGGACGCGATGGTGAAGCGGTCGCCGAACACGCCGTTGCGTCCCGGAATGCCGAGCTCAGGCGCGAGCGAGTGCATCACGCTGCCCGTTCCGCGGTTCGTCCCGCCGGGCTTGAAGAAAAGATCGCGCATGACGGCGTCGAGAGAAATACCCTTCGCCAGCAGCGGCCCGACGCCGCGGTGGGTATAATACATAAAATCGTTTTTGCGCAGGCCGATCGCGCCGCCGACCGACAGCGCTTCCTGCCCGATGGACGAGTGGTAATGGCGGAGATTCACGCCCTTGTCCACAAATTCGCCCTCACAGAACTCATCCAGAATACGGCTGGTGAGCATCGTTTTGTACGCTTTTAAAACCAGAGCAGAATTCATTTGGATACCTCTTTTTCTTCCTTCCGTCACACCGGGGCCCCCGTTCAGGGAATGAGGACCGCCCGGCCGATGAGCTTATTGCTGTTGAGCTTATCAATGACTTCGTTGATTTCCGAAAGAGGATACCGCTGGACGATGGGCGCATATTTCTTCCGCTCGATCAGCGACATGATCTCCGCCACGTCCTGAATGCCGACGCCGCGCGAACCGAGGATCTCGAATTCGTTGAGCACAACATCCGCCATGTCCAGATGCACTTCGCGCCCCGGACCATAGGCGACGAGGAGGATCCGCGCGCCCTTTTTGAGCACGCTGACGCAGTCGCGCAGTGCTTTGGCCGCGCCGGTCGTATCGAAAAGCACCGTTCCGCCGCCAAGTTCCCGCAGAAGCTCCAGATACCGGGGGTTGCGGGTATTGATGGCATAGGTGGCGCCGGCTGCTTTCGCCGCGGCGAGCTTGTCGTCGTCAATATCGAGCGCGATCGTTTCCGCGCCGCAGATCGCGCACATCTCGATCGCCTGAATCCCGAGTCCGCCGACGCCGAGGATCAGCACGCGGTCTTCCGGTCCGACCTGGAAGCGCTTGACCATCGCGTGATACGCCACGCCGCCGCCGCACGGGACGATGCAGGCCTGCGCCTCGTCCACGTCGTCCGGGATCTTGACAAGGCACTGCGCCTTCGCCAGCATATACTCGGCAAAGCCGCCGTCCACCGTGATGCCGAGACGTCCGCTCAGATTTTCGCAGAGCGTGTCTCTGCCGCGGCGGCAGTTTTCGCAGGTGCGGCACGCCATATAGGTGGAGCTGATGACGCGGTCGCCGACCTTCACATTGGTCACTCTGCTGCCGACCGCCGTAACGACGCCCGCCGGTTCATGGCCGAGGATCCGCGGCAGTCCGCCGGTCTCCAGCACGCCGTGCTGAACCTTGAGATCCGTCGTGCAGAGACCGCAGGCGGTGATTTTGATGATGACGTCGTTCTCTTCGCGGATCACAGGATCCGGATAGTCCTCACAGTATACCAGCGGCTGGTTATACTCCTTGAGTACCATTGCTTTCATATACGCGCTCTCCTTTCGCCTCAGGTCCGACCGTTCAGTTATAAATGCCGAGCATCTCCCGTGCCTGTGCGGGGGTGGCGACCTCGCGGCCGAGGCAGCGCGAAATGTTGGCCATCTCACGGACGAGCTCCACCGTGTTGCAGAGCTTGCCCTGCTGGTTGATCGGATGGTCCTCGGTGCCGACGCGGACGCCGTCGCCGTTGCGGATCGCCGCGACCGCCACGTCGATCTGCTCTTCGCCCATGATGGAAACGACGCACTGGCAGTTTTCCGGCATCAGACGGCGGCGGTACATATACTCTTCCACCGTCGGGGGCGTCCACGTGCCGCCGGGCCAGCCGAAGAACAGCGAGCAGATGTAGGGGCCGTCCAGCAGACCCTGCGAAATGAGATAATTCAGATTCCAGATCGAACCGGCGTGCCAGACTTCAAATTCCGGCTTGACGCGGTACTTGCGGCAGGCCTTGGCATACTCAACGAGCTCTTCCATCGGGTGAAGCACGTCGTTATTGAATTCTGCGAAGTCCTCGTCGTGGTGGCTGAGCATGATGGAGACCATGTCGGCCTTCGCCTCGAACGCCTCGATACGCTGCGCGAGCGTCAGCGTAGACATGCCGCACTGCACAAGAATATCGCTGTGCTTGTGGGTCTCGTTGATGATGTCCGCCCACTTGCCGACGCCCTTGGTGCCGCACTCATCCCCGATGTCCGCCAGGCAATGCGTATGGAGGATGGACGCGCCGGCCTCGCGGCATTTGGCACCTTCCTCGGCAATGCCTTCGACCGTGACGGGATACTCGACTTCCGGGTGGAGCCAGCAGTGGTTCGGGGTCGCCGTAATGATCAGGGGATTCATAGTTTTTTCTCCTTTTTATAAAATTGTTTTTCTCAAAAAGTTATCCGCGCCGTCAGAGCGTCATGGCTCCGTCCACCACGATGTTTGCGCCGGTCATAAACGTGACGTCCGGGCTGGCGGCAAACAGGATGGCCTGGGCGATCTCTTCCGGCGTTCCGAGCCGTCCCATCGGCTGCCGGGCGATGAAGTCCTCCATCGCCTTCTCCGGATCGGCCGAGGCAGACACGCGGTCGTGGAACGACGGCGTTTCGATCGTTCCGGGGCAGACGCAGTTGACGCGCACGCCCTCGCGGACGTATTCCGCGGCCATGGACCGGGACAGCGACAGCACCGCGCCCTTGGACGCGCTGTAAACCGCGCGGTTTGCCACGCCCTTAATGGCAACGGTGGAGGATATGTTGACGATCACGCCGTGCCGGTCCCGAAGATAGGGCAGGGCGAGCTTGGAGGTAAGGAAAACGCTCTTGACATTCGTCGTCATGGATCGGTCCCACTCCTCCTCGGAACACTGCTCAACGCTTCCGCTCGCAACGATGCCGGCAACGTTGACCAGAATGTCGATCCCTCCGAACCGTTCCGCCGCCGTCTGGATCAGCCGGGCGGCGCCCTCCGCCGTGGCGACGTCCGCCTGTACAAAAACGGCCGTTCCTCCCTGATCCGCGATCTCGCCGCAGACCTGCCCCGCCGTTTTGGAGCGGGAGTTCACCACTACGCACGCGCCGAGCGCGGCGAAAGCCAACGCCGTGCTCCGTCCGATACCGGCGCCCGCGCCCGTAATTACAACGACCTTGGAAGAAAAATCCATATATATTACTCCTTCGGAGATCAGATTTCAGATGGAATGGGGTGGATCACAGTGCTTCCACCCTGGCGGTATCCAGCATTTTTGAAAGCTCCGCCTTCACTATGGAGTCACTTATGGTCTGGATGTGATCGATGTGGAGGATGTGCTGGCGCATACACTCCCGGCTTCGCTCCACGTCCCGCGCACGCAGCGCCGCGCAGATCCGCAGATGGTCCATATGTACGATCTCGCGGACCTCGCGGAAGGCGTTGGAGAAGTTTCGGCTCACCACGGTCCACATACTGACCGTCTGCATCAGAAGCTGCAGCGCGCGGTTCCCTGTGGAGGCATAGATCGCGCGGTGCAGATCCCGGTCCGCCTCGGCAAAGCCCTCCGCATCATCGATGCTCACATCGCGGAGGAGACGTTCGATCTTATCCAGTTCCTCCTCGGTGATGTGTGTTGCCGCAAGGGCAACACACGCCACCTCAAGAATGAGCCGGGCTTCGGTGACCTCTGTCAGACTGATCTGTCCCGACTTCATATACAGCTGGAAGAAATCCAGGTCGGACTGTCCGTCAAGCTGCGTGACGAACATCCCTCCCTGCTGACGGATCTCGATGACGTTCATCATGCTCAGCACCCGGACCGCTTCGCGGATGACCGGCCGTCCCACGCCGAACAGCTCCGACAGGGCCCGCTCCGAGGGGATCCTGTCGCCGGGCTTGAGATCGTTGTCCCGGATATATTTGAGGATCATATCCAGGACCTGATCCGCTTTGATCTGGCGTTCCGTTTTTGTGGTACTTCGCATGACGGCATCCTTGCTTTCTTATCCCTGATAATAGGTTTTGAGTTTGTTGTAGAGAATGGTCTCTTCTTCGTTCGTGGGGGCCTTGTTGTTGTCCACAACGTCGTGGATCAGGTCGTAATCGACGACGGCCGCGGGAATGGCGTAGGTCGCTTCGGGCTGCACACCGTCGCGGACGAGCGCGATGGCGCAGTCGATGTAGGTCGTGGCAAAGGTTTCGGGATACTGCGCAACGGTAGCGAGCATATGGCCGTTATAGATGTTCATAAACGCCTCGGGAACGCCGTTGTAGGCAACGAGCATAATGTCGCGGCCGGAGGCCTCGATCGCCTGCATGGCGCCGAACGCCATTTCGTCGTTCAGGCAGAAAATGAGCTTCAGATCCGGCGTGGAGGTGATGATGTCGTTGGCGACGGTCAGGCCCTGATCACGCTTCCAGTTGGCGGAGATGGAGGCGACGACCTCGACCTTGCTGCCGATTTCCTCAAAGGCCTGGTTCATGCCCTGACGGCGGATGTTGGAGTTAAAGTTGCCGGCGGGGCCTTCGATCACGGCCATTTCGCCTTCGCCGCCCATCACTTCGTTGATATACTTGCCCATCAGATAGCCGCCGAGAACGTTATCCGTGCCGATGAAGGAGACGATCTCCGTTCCGGTGCAGTTGTTGTCCAGGCAGAACACGGGGATGCCGGCCGCCATAGCCGTCTCGATGCCGGGGACGATGGCGGAAGCGTCGTAGGAGCAGACCGCGATCGCGTCGGGCTTCTGCACCGTAAAGTCCTCCATCAGCTTGAGCTGCTCGTTGATGTCCGCGCCCGCCATGACGGTAACGTTGACATTGTCGAGCTTTTCGGCATAGGCCAGCGCCGCGTCACGCATCTGCACGAAGAAGATGTTATCCCAGCTCTGGGTGATGATAACAAGCTCCAGCGGCTTTTCGGACGCTGCCGGGGTTTCGGTTCCGGTCGTTTGCGCAGGGTTTTCCGCGGGGGTCTCCGCCGGGTTTGCGGGGGTCTCCGCCGTGCCGCAGGCGCAGAGGCAGAGGATCATGCAGAGAATCAGGGTAATAATGATGCCTTTTTTCATGTGTAGTCTCCTCTCGAATTTTTAAAGGCTTTGCCTTTATTTCCTTATTTCTTTTTCAGCTCGCCCTTGCTGAGCTGGTCGATCAGCACCGCGATGATGATGAGCAGACCGATGGCGACCTGCTGCCAGTAGGAGTTGACGTGCATGAGATTCAGTCCGTTGCGGATCGTCGTAATGATCAGAACGCCCACCAGCGTGCCGCGGATCTTACCGACGCCACCACGCATCGACGTGCCGCCGATAACGACCGAGGCGACCGTATCCATAACGTCCAGCTCGCCCATCGTGGACTGTCCGGACCCGAGACGCGCGCTCATAATGAGACCGCCGATCGCGGCGGTGAAGCCGCTGATCATAAATACGCACAGCTTCGTGCGCTTCACGTTGATGCCGGAGAGCTGCGCAGCAACTTCGTTGCTGCCGAGAGCATAAACGTTCGTGCCGAACGTCGTATAAGTGAGCACGATGTGCGCCAGCACAAGGAACACCACGGCGACGACGACCGGGATCGGAAGAAAACCGAAAAGACGGTAGCGGCCGAAATCCTTGAACGTCTGGTTCGTCACGAGAATGGCCGCGCCCTTGCAGATGACGAGCGCGATGCCGCGGGCGATGCCCTGCATGCTCAGCGTTGCAATGAACGGCGGGAACTTGAAGCGCGATACGAGCAGGCCGCTCACAAGACCGCACAGCACGCCCGCGCAGCACGCGAGGATCACGCCCGGGATAAACGGCAGGCCGAGATTCACCAGCGTCAGCGCGCAGATCGTGCCGGAGAGCGCTTCCACCGAGCCGATGGAAAGGTCCATCTGCCCGCCGATCAGAATAAACGTCATGCCGATGGCGCACATCATAATGTGCGAGGACTGCAGGAAAATGTTGGAGATATTCGACCACTGCAGGAAGTGAGGTGACAAAAACGAGAGCACGGCCCACACAAGGATCAGAGCCAGAACGATGGACCACTCCTTCAAAACGCCGATGGCTTTTTTCGCCGCATTACTTTTCATTGGGAATACCCTCCATTGCAGAATAGCTGACAATTTCTTCTTCTGATGTCTTTTTCGGATCCAGTTCCGCCACGATGCGTCCCTTTCGCATAACCAGTACGCGGTCGCTGATGCCGAGCGTTTCCGGCAGCTCCGTAGAGATCATAATGATCCCCACGCCCGAAGCGGCGAGCTCTTCCATGATCTTGTATATCTCCGCCTTCGTGCCGACGTCGATGCCGCGCGTCGGCTCATCAAAGATCAGGATCTTTGAATCGGTAGACAACCATTTTCCGATAATAACCTTCTACTGGTTGCCGCCGGACAGATTCACGACTTTCTGCTGGATGGACGGGGTTTTGACCTGCAGCTTTTTGCAGTAAAGCTCCGTATTTTCCCGGATCTTCTTTTTGTGGAGCATGCCCCGCGCGGTGAGCTTTTTCGATGCCTTTTTGCTGTTGAGCGCTGCGATGGCGGTGTTGTCGTTCACCGAGAGATTCAAAAGAAGGCCCTGTGTCTTTCGGTCCTCCGTAAGAAGGCCGATACCGGCGTTGATGGCGTCGGAAACGTTCCGGATCTTTACCTTCTTCCCTTCGACAAATATCTCACCGCTGTCGATCGGGTCCGCGCCGAAGATCGCGCGGGCAAGCTCTGTCCGTCCCGCGCCCATCAGCCCGGTAATGCCGAGGATCTCGCCGGAGCGGAGCGTGAAATTGATGTCGTGGAGAACGCCTTTGCGGTTGAGATCCTTTACCTCGAAGATCGGCCCGCCGATCTCTACATAGTTTTTCGGGTACCGGTTGGTGATCATGCCGCCGACCATCGCCGAAATGATCTCGTCCATCGAGACGTCCTTCATGTTCTTTGTCATCACCTTGCGCCCGTCGCGCATGACCGTGATCCGGTCAGCGATCTCCTCGATCTCGTCGAGCTTGTGGGATATGTACACCATCGTGATCCCCTGCTCCTTGAGATTCCGCATGATGCGGAAGAGGTTCTGCACCTCGGCCGGAGTGAGGGACGATGTCGGCTCGTCAAAGAACAGAATCTTCGCCTTGCGGGAGACCGACTTTGCGATCTCCACCAGCTGCTGCTGCGAAACGCTCAGATCCCGGACGATGTCGTGGCTGTCGAAGTCCGCCGCCACCTGGCGGAGAACTTCGTCCGCGTCGGCGTGCACCTTTTTCCAGTCCACCAGTCCCAGCGCGTTTTTCGGCAGACGGCCGATATAGATATTGGTCGCCACATCCAGATGCGGGAGCAGATTCAGCTCCTGATGGATCACGCTGATGCCGAGATCAAACGCCTGTTTCGTCGTTTCGATCCTCTGGAGGACCTTGTCTCCGAGGGTGATCGTTCCCCCATCCGCCTGATAGACGCCGGTCAGCACCTTGACCAGCGTGGACTTTCCCGCGCCGTTTTCCCCCATGAGCGCGTGGATCTCCTGGGGTTCCAGCGCAAAATCCACATCCTGCAGTGCTTTCACTCCGGGGAAGGTTTTCATGATTCCCTTTGCCTCAAGAACGTACATTCGCCGCAGCTCCTTACCATAAATTGCAGTTAATCTGCGTCTTTTTCTCTCTTTTGTCCGTCCGCTTCCCGCTCTGCTTTGTGAAGGTACTCCAGCACACGCTGCGGTGTGAGCGGCAGTTCACGGATCTGCACGCCGATGGCGTTGTATACCGCGTTCGCAATGGCCGGGAGCACCGGGCAGGGCGTCGCCTCGCCGATGCCAAGCGCGCCGAAGGGCCCGTCCTCGTCCGGCGTCTGGAGGAAGTCCACCTTCATCTCCAGGGGCATGTCCATACTCGTTGGAAGAAGATAATCGGTAAAGCTGTTGTTTATCAGCCGCCCCGTTTCCGGGTCTTCCTTCATATCCTCGAAGAGAGCCTGTCCCAGTCCCATGGATATGCCGCCTTCGATCTGGCCGGTGAGCAGCATGGGGTTGATGACCTGTCCGCAGTCGTGCACCGCCACATAGCGGAGCACATCCACCGTGCCGAGCTCGGTATCCACCTCCACTTCGGCGATGTGCGTGCCGAAGATGTGCTTTTCAAAGTTCCGGCAGTGGCCCGTCTCCGGATCGCCCGCGTCGGACAGCGTGCCGAACGTTGCCTTTCCGATGGGCGGGAAGCCGTGCTGCCGCTCGCTCGCCCACGCTGCTTCGGCGATGGATACGCTTCTTTCGGGAAAGGTCTTGATATAGATCCTGCCGTTTTCCGCATACAGCTTGCTCGGATCATAAAAATGCAGCATCCACGCCGCGGCTTCATAAACGGACCGCATTGCGTCCTCGCACGCGCGGTGGACGGCGTTTCCTACGATATATGTCGCGCGGGAGGCGCCGGTGCCCTCGTCATAGGGCGTGAGTTCCGTATCGGACGTGATGATGCGCAGCCGGGACAGGTCGATCCCCGTCGTTTCCGAGGCGATCTGCAAAAGCACCGTATTCGAGCCCTGTCCAAGGTCTGTCGCTCCGCTGTATACAACAGCGGAGCCGTCATGATAGATCTTCACAAACACGGCCGTAGCGCTGGACTTATTGGCGGGATCCATGGGGTAGATCACGCAGGCTGATCCAATTCCGCGTTTTTTCATCGCTGTTTCCCCCAAATGCTCTCGTCCCGGAACAGTTCCCAGGCGCGCTCATAGGTCGCGCGTGCCGCGCTGCTGGGAATGACCTGTCCGTTCGGCAGATGTCCCGTATCGGAAAAGAGATTCCGGCGCCGCAGCTCCTCCGGCTCCATACCCAGCCGGTACGCCAGCGCGTCCAGCTGGCTTTCCAGCGCGAAGCACACCTGCGGCACGCCCATGCCGCGCATGGAGCTTCCGATCAGTGTGTTGGTGTACACCAGATAGGCGTCCGCCCGGACGTTGGCAATGGCATACGGTCCGCAGGCGTGAACGATCGCCTTGAGCATCGTCGAGCTGCCAAGGCCCAGATAGGCCCCGGAATCGGCCCAGATCGTCACGGCGTTGGCAAGGATCCGCCCTTCGCGCGTAACGCCGGTTCTATACGTCATTTTATAGCTGTGGCGGACGGTAGAGGTGTTCAGGTCCTCTTCGCGGCTGAACACCATTTTCACCGGCCGTCCGGTTTTTTTCGCCAGCAGTGCCACCCACGGTTCGAGCGTTACCTCGTTCTTTCCGCCGAAGGCGCCGCCCACCGCCGCGGAGCGGATGCGGAGCATCGTCGCCGGCATCTGCAGAATGTTCGTCAGTACGCCGATATAATTGAACGGGCGCGACGTCGATGTGGTAATAACGATCTGCCCGTCCGGCTCGATCTCGGCCAGCGCGACATGCGGCTCGATGGGCGCATGATCGACCTTCTGCGTCGTGAAGGTGTTTTCCAGAACAAGATCACAGCCGTCAAACATATGCTCCGACGTATCGCCGAAGCGGATCTTCTGGTGATGGGACAGGTTGCTCTCAAACCACTCGGGATGCAGAACCGGCGCGCCGGGCGCCAGTGCTTCCTCCACGGTAAACACCGCTTTGAGCGGTTCATACTCCACGCATACCGCTTCTGCGGCGGCGCGCGCCTGTTCCTTCGTCTCGGCGGCGACAACGGCGATCGCGTCGCCCCGGTAGCAGACCTTCGTGTCCGCCAGCACCGGCTGGTCAAAAACGCCGTAGATCCCGCTGCCGTTTCGGTTCACCGGAACATCGCGGTGCGTGATCACCGCGCGGACGCCCGGCATTTTCTCCGCCTTTGCCGTATCGATGCGCAAAATTTTTGCGTGCATATGATCGCTGTATTTTGCCGCCGCGTACAGCATATTGGGCCGGTACATGTCCTCACCGTATACCAGCCGCCCCGTGACCTGCAGCGGCGCATCCAGACGGGGGATGCTCTTCCCTATCGTGTTATAGGACTTCATTCTCCGTCCCCTCCGCGCATCCGCTCCGCTGCATCCGCAACGGCTTCCACGATCTTCGTGTACCCCGAACAGCGGCACAGATTCCCGGCGATCCCTTCCCGGATCTCGTGTTCCGTCGGCGCCGGATTCTGCCGCAGCAGCGAAAGCGCCGACAGGATCATCCCCGAGCCGCAGAAACCGCACTGCACTGCTCCGTGCTCAATAAAGGCCTGCTGTATCGGATGCAGGCTTTCCGGCCCGCCCACGCCTTCAAGCGTCGTGACCGTTTTCCCGTCGATACGCGCCGCCAGATAGATGCAGGCGTTGACGGCCAATCCGTTCACCAGAACGGTGCACGCGCCGCATTCCGCATTTTCGCACCCGCGCTTCACCGAACGAACGTGCAGCCGGTCGCGCAGAAGATCGATGAGCATTTCGCCGCCGGCCACTTCCTCCGTGCGGTTTTCCCCATTTAGGCAAAAGGCTATCTTCACAGCGTTTCCTCCCGGCCGCATGCTCTGCGGATCGTTCTTGTAAGCGCAACGGGCGCCGTGCTCTCGCGGTATTCCCTCGATGCGCGGAGCGAGTTTCGCGGCTGGATCTCCGTGAGGAGCTTTTCCTCAACGCGTCGGAGCACCGGCTCCATTTCTTCGGGCGTTGCCCCTGCGCCAAGGAGGATCTTTTCGCTTTCGTACAGCCGGACCGGCGTCGGTGCAAGCGTTCCGGCCGCCAGGCGGACCTCGCAGATCGTCCCGGCGGGGTCGGTGCCGATGAGCGCGGCGGTATTCAGCGTTGCGATCACGTGGCCCCGCCGTTTCCCGAGCTTCATAAACGCCGCGCCGCAGGCGGTGTTCTTTCGTTTCGGAATGCGGATCGAGGTAAGGATCTCTCCCAGCTGCAGCGCCGTCTGCCGGTTGCGGATAAAAAACCGGTCTATGGGGATCTCCCGGCTTCCGTGCACAGACGCCGCCGTCAGCACGGCATCCAGCACAAGAAGCGCCGTAGCCATATCCGCGCTTGCGTTCCCCGTGCAGATGTTTCCGCCGATCGTGGCGATATGGCGCGTCTGACATGCTCCGACGCTTTCCGCCGTTTCCTGCATCACGCGGTACGGCTGCGGCTGTGTGCGGAAAAACTCCGCTACGGCATAAAGCGCGGTGCATGCGCCGATCTCAAAAGCCCCTTCCGTTTCCTTTATGCCGGTCAGCTCCGGGAGCAGAATATCGATCACCCTCGCCTCCGCGCGTTTTCCGGCCCGGAACGAGATCATCGCATCCGTTCCGCCAGCGAGAATACAGCTGCCCGGATATTCGTTATACAGTTCCAGCGCTTCCCGCAGTGTTGACGGACGGTACAATTGAAAAGGATACATGGTCCTGATACGCCCCCTTACTGGTCGACATTGCGTCAAATATCGCAAATCATGCAATTGGTAATTCCAATTAGAATGATATCGTCCCAATTTATGTTTGTCAATTGGGACATCTTCCAAACCGTTTTATGCGTTTTGCACAATTGGACTAACCAATCTCTTTCCTTTGCTTTATTATATGACTACATGACCACATTGCAGGTTTGTCTTGAAAAAGCCGTTTTTCCGTGGTATGCTTTCGATATATAGAAATAATTGACAGGAGCTGCTCTGCCGCCATGAAAAACGTCCGGGTTTCGCGTACCAATCTGGTTCTCCGCTTCGCGGCGGGGATTTATCTTCTGTACAGCGCCGGATCTTTACTGGTCCGCACAATAAACGGTCAGTTTCCCGACGGGGTTTCCCTGTATTCCTACATTTTTTCCGGCCTTTTTGCTGTTTTCGGCGTGATCCTTCTGTATACCTCTGCCCGAAGGTACGGCGCGCAGCCGCCGGAAGAACAGCCTGCCTCACCGGAAGATGCGTCTCCTCCGCCGGTCCCCGGCGGAACCGGCGCGGAGAATTTGGCAATTGGTATTTCCAATTGCATTATTAGGCACCGAGACATTTCCCGCACATTCAACGAATTTGATTATGCGCGAGGCTTCCGTGAGTATGCCGACGCCTGCCGTGACGTGCTTCTGCCGCTGGACGCACTGGCGGCGGAGCAGGGAGTCGGGCCGGTGATCGACGCCGTTTGTCGGCGGCTGATATTTGATTTGAAGGCATCGTATGATTCCTCTGCCTCGGAAAAAGAAAAACGGGCTCTTTTGTCGGCGGACAAAAAAACCCTGACATTTTATTTTGTTCCTCTAATTAACCATCTTGGTCTCGGCATAAGCGAGCCTTTGGCGGAAGGCGTGTGCGAGAGCTGGAATGCGGCGTTTCCTTCTTACGCTTTTTCCGTGGGGACATTCGAGCAGATCCTGGGCGGCTTTTCCGGAAGATCGCCGCTGCGTCATTTTGGTATCAGAAAATAACGGGATGGGGACGAATTATGAAAAACACGAAAGCAGAAAAACAACTCAAGGCAGAAAAGACGATCGACCTGATCCTGCGATACATTAAAGAAAATAATTTGCAGCCGGGCGACCGGCTGCCCTCCGAGCGGGCATTCTCGGAAATGTTTTCGGTGGGACGGCCCGTTGTGCGCGAAGCGGCGCGGGTACTCAGCATGCTGAACATCATTGAGATCCGTCAGCAGGGCGGCATGTTCGTTACCGATCTCAACGACGGAACTCCGCTCGACTGTTTCCAGCTTTTTATGAAATCGGGGCAGATTTCCCTGGCCGAGGTCATGGAAACGCGCATGATCCTTGAGGTGGAATGCTGCGGTCTTGCGGCGAAGAACATAACGGACGAGCAGCTTGCCGCGATCCACGAGCTTCTCACGACCGTCAGCATCGATGATCCGGACGGCTTTGCCGAAGCGGACAGCGCTCTGCACCGCATCATTTACTCCGCCTCCGGAAACCGGGCGCTTCGGCTTCTGATGCAGACGGTAAGCATGTGGACAGCTGTGAGCCGCAGCTTTTCCAACACGTTCCGTGAAGTACGTGCTCTCTCGCACGCCGATCATCAGAATATCTACCTTGCGCTGTGCGAACACGACGTGGAAAAATCCAAGGCGAGCATGCGGCAGCATCTTCTGCACATCAACAGCATCAACGACATTGGAAATACCATTATGAAGGCAGAGCTTTCCAAGCTTTGCAGCATGGACGGCGAAAGCGCGTCCGCCGAAGACTGACCAATTTTTATGAACGGAGCAGGTTCTCGCCGGGATTTAAGACTTTTCTTACTTTTTTCCGGTACACTATGCTCCGAGGTGAACTGTCATGCGAATTCTTGTGGCGGAGGATGAGAGAAATCTCAACCGCATTCTGACCGAGGCGCTGACCGACGAGGGGTACAGCGTCGATCCCTGCTTTGACGGGCAGGAGGCGTGGGACGCGCTCGCGTGCGCGGAATACGACGTGCTCGTGCTCGACATTATGATGCCCCGCATGGACGGGCTGACGCTCGTGCGTAAGCTGCGCGAGAGCGTCAGCAGCACGACGCCCGTGCTGTTCCTCACGTCCCGCGACAGCGTCGAGGACAAGGTCGAGGGGCTGGAGACCGGCGCGGATTACTATCTTGTAAAGCCATTCCACATGCAGGAGCTGCTCGCGGTGGTGCGCGTGATGGCGCGCAAGTATACCGACACGCGCACGAACGTTTATACGATCGCCGATCTCTCCGTGGACGTGAGCGCGCACACGGTCGTCCGCGCCGGGCGCGTCATTGAGCTGACGAGCCGCGAATACGCCCTGCTCGAATACATGATCCGGAACAAGGGCGTCGTGCTCTCGCGCGAGCGCATCGAGAACAATCTCTGGAACTACGACTATGAGGGCGGCACGAACGTCGTGGACGTATACGTCGGCTACCTGCGCAAAAAGATCGACACCGGGTTTTCCAAAAAACTCATTCATACCGTGTGGGGCACGGGCTGGGTGCTGCGGGAGGATTGAATATGTCGGCAAAGTGGCGGATGGTGCTCTGGTTCACGCTGATGATGCTCCTGCTCGCGGGCGTTACGCTCACGTTCGTGCTGGTAATGAACGGCTCGGTGATCGCGAACCCGACATCGCAGGTCGTCAGGGAAGTCTCCAGGCGCGCCGACGATATTGAATTCGATAACGGCACGTTCGACTGGGACGATATGAAGGAATACAAGCACGGGGTGTACTGCACCTACTATGACGCCGGGGGGACGTATCTCCGCGGCGCCATGCCGTTTGCGGAAGCGGTCGCTCTGCCGCTCCAGACGGGCGCGGTGCGCCCCTATTCGGCAGACGGGAAGGACTGGCTCGTATACGATTCCTATGTTGATATGACGATCACGGGGCTCTGGGTGCGCGGCGTCATTTCCGCGGACGCCGCGGCAGGGCCGGGGCGCGTCATACTGCCGCTCACATGGTCGCTGCTGCCGGTGCTGCTTCTGCTCTCGATCGGCGGCGGCTGGCTCATCGCGCGGGACTCATTCCTCCCGCTCGAGCGCATCACCGAAGCCGCGGGCAGCATTTCCGACGGCGACGATCTCTCCGCCCGGCTTGATCTCCGGCGCGGCCCGCGCGAGATGCGGCGGCTCGCCCGCACGTTCGACGGTATGTTCGCGCGGCTGGAAACGTCGTTCCTCTCCAAAAAGCAGTTCACCGCCGACGCGTCGCACGAGCTGCGCACGCCTGTGGCGGTGATCCTCGCCGAGTGTGACCGCGCCAGGCGCAAGGCGGAAACGAAGGAGGACTTTCTCGCCTCCATCAACGTCATCGAGCAGCAGGGCAACAAGATGAATACGCTCATCGAGCAGCTGCTCTCGCTCACGCGCATCCAGCAGGGCACGGAAAAATACCCGCTGCGCGTGTGCGATCTCTCCGGCTTTGTAGACGCCTGCTGCGACGAGTTCGTCCCCGCGGACGAGCGCGGCATGACGCTCGAGACCGATATTGAGCCCGGCGTTGCGGCCGCGTACAACCCCTCGCTCCTCTCGCGGGCGATGTTCAATCTGATGCAGAACGCGTATAAATACGGGCGCGAAGGCGGACATATCCGCGTTTCGCTCTGTCGGGAAAACGGCTGCGCCGTGATCTCCGTAAAGGACGATGGCCCCGGCATCCCCAAGGCCGAGCAGGAAAAGATCTGGCAGCGGTTTTACCGGTGCGACACCTCCCGCGCCGAGGGCGGCACGGGTCTGGGGCTCTCGCTCGTGCGGGAGATCGCGCTCGTGCATCATGCCCGCGCCGAGGTCGTCAGCGAGCCGGGAAAGGGCTGCGACTTCCACATCGTGCTGCCGCCGGTCAAAAATTAGAAAGAAAAAATTTTTTCTTTCTTTTTGTTCTTTTAATATTTTTCTTAGAATTTCTTTGTAAACTACAGCCAAGATGAAAGAAACCCCATGTCCCGCCGACAAGGGAGAATTTGCAAAGGAGTTTTATCGTATGAAGAACAACATTTATGAACTGAATCTGACCGCCGCCGTCGCGCTGAGCGAGGCCGCCCGCAGCGCAGGTGTAAACACCAACGAGATCACCGACGAAGAGATCACGCTGGATAACGGCTACTACGAAGTCCGCTTCACCAGCAACTGGCTGCAGTACGACTGCTATGTGGACGCCGCCACCGGCGAGGTCCCCGGCATCACCACCATGCCCCTCCCCGCGGCCTGATAATGTAAGACACGCAAAACCGGCGCCTCCCGAAAAACGGGAGGCGCCGGTCTTTTCTTTGAGAAGATGGAGAGATCAAGCCGCGGCGGCTTTTGCTTCGAGCGTCGCCTTGAACGGCTTTTTGCGGATGATGTAGTAGCACACGATGTGCGCGGCCGTGGAGAGGATCCAGGAGATCGGATAGGACACATACAGGCTCTCGAGCGTACCGACGCTCGCAAACACCGTATATACCCAGATGATGCGGAACACGCACGCGCCGACGAACGTCACCGCCGCGGAGAGCATGCTGTACCCGAGACCGCGGTTCACGCCGGACATGGCCGCCATCGTGCCGTCGAGCGAATACGTTAAGCAGACGATCATCATACGGGTGAACGCCGCCTCCAGCTCCGCCCCGCTCGAAGTATAGAGCCCCAGCACCTGCCGCCGGAATACGACCGCCGGCACCGTCAGTATGCCGGTCAGGACCACAACAAGGACCATCGACCACCGGGCGACGGAGCGCGAGCGCTCATACTCCTGCGCGCCGACGTTCTGGCTCACGGCGGTGGTGGCGGCCTGCATTACGGCGTCCGACGGGCAGTAGAGCAGCCCCTCGACGCTCACGCACGCGCTGTTGCCGGCGATGACCGCCGCGCCGAACGAGTTGACCGAAGCCTGAATAATAAAGTTGGAGATTGAGAAGAGCGAGCCCTGGATACCGGCGGGGATGCCGATATTCATCATTTTCTTGAAAATGTGGCCGGAGAAATGCAGCTCTTTAACGTGCAGCTCCTGCGATGTCAGCAGGCAGCGCACCGTGAGGAAGCCGGAAACGCACTGGCTGAGCACCGTGGCAATGGCGACGCCCGCAACGTCAATGCCGACGACGATAACGAAAAAGAGATTCATAATAACGTTCAGCACACCGGCGATGGCGAGATAGATGAGCGGCTGGCGCGTGTTGCCGAGCGCGCGCAGCGCCGCGGCGGAAAAGTTATAAAGCGCCATGACCGGCAGGCCGAGGAAGTAGATCCGAAGATACACCGTGGCGAGCGGCAGCACCTCGTCCGGGCTGCCGCAGCAGCGGCACCGTGAGCGCAAGTCCGAGAGCGCCGGTGATCACGCCGCCGATCACGCCGGTGATGAGCGTTGTGGACACGGTGCGGTGCAGCTTGTCGGTCTGGTTCGCGCCGTAATACCGCGCGCAGAGCACGCCGCCGCCCGTGGCAAGACCCATGAGCACATTGATGATCAGATTGATCATCGCGCCGTTCGCGCCGACCGCCGCCATGGAGTGCGGCCGTCCGAACCGGCCGACGACGATGAGGTCGGCGGCGTTGAACGCGATCTGCAGCATGGACGAGAGCATCAGCGGCAGGATAAACTGCAGAAGCTCCGGCAGGAGCGGACCTTTTGTCATATTGATCTCATATCTTTTTTTCATTTACCCACCTCGGCACAAACAACATATAAAATCCGATGTATATAACAGAAGAAAGAACACGAAAAAAATCCGTAAATTTTCTCCGTGTCCGCCTATACTATTCTTAGTTTGTGAAAAATTCAAGTACCTTTGAAAAAATATCCATTCTGGATAGAAGGCGGCGGTTTTCTCCCGCCGCTTTCTATCCATTTTGCTGTGTGAGCGTCAGTCCGACTTCGCCGGCAGATACGGGATGAGCGCGCTCGCGAAGGCGGGCAGCGCCATCGTCTGCAATACGACGCGCCCCGGACCGGTGACGACGGTGTTGAAAAGGCCCTCGCCGCCGAAGAGGACGTTCTTCGCGCCGCGGACGGTCTGGATATCGATCTGGCACGTGGCGTCCACCATGGCGAGATTGCCGGTGTCCACAATGATCTGCTGTCCCGGCGCGAGCGTATACTCGACCGCCGAGCCGTCGATCTCCAGAAACGCCATGCCGTGGCCGGAGAGCTTCTGCATGATGAAGCCCTCGCCGCCGAAGAAACCGGCGCCGACTTTTTTCTGGAAGTGGATGGAGAGATCCACGCCGGGCGTCGCGGCGAGAAACGCGCTCTTCTGCGCGATGACGGGCATGTTCGGCGTGATCTCCACGGCACGGATCGCGCCCGGGAAGCTGGAGGCAAAGGCGATCATGCCGGGGCCGCCCTCGGCGGTATAGGTGTTCTGGAAAAGGCTCTCGCCGCCGAACATCCGGCCGAGCGCCTTGCCGAGACCGCCGGCTTTCGTTTCCATGCGCATGTTGGCGCTCATCCACACCATGGAGCCGCGCTCGGTGATCATGCTCTCGCCCGCTTCCAGATGGCAGATGACAACGGGCATCGGCTCGCCTTGAATGTTGTACTTCATGTTGTGTCCCCCTTATGGTTTTGTTTTTTTACAAGAAACCCCTCCGTCAGCCTTGCGGCTGCCAGCCCCCCTGTTAGGGGGGCCAAGATAGTTTGCAAATGACTAACTTGCCTCCCCTAACAGGGGAGGTGGCACGGCATAGCCGTGACGGAGGGGTTTATCCTTTTCATTAGAAATCGGCGTTGCCGACGGTACGCGGATGCAGCTCCACATCGCGGATGTTGGAAATGCCGGTCAGGTACATGACCATGCGCTCAAAGCCGAGACCGAAGCCCGCGTGACGGCAGGAACCGTAGCGGCGCAGATCAAGATACCACCAGTAATCCTCCTCGTTGAGGCCGAGCTCGGCCATGCGCGCGGCGAGCAGGTCAAGCCGCTCCTCGCGCTGCGAGCCGCCGATGATCTCGCCGATGCCGGGCACCAGGCAGTCCGCCGCGGCGACGGTCTTGCCGTCGTCGTTCAGGCGCATGT